>Ga0179593_1469629_pt1 | contig 12301 bp, 12 predicted proteins | sample CZODoug2_1_08_16_FD_185931 | JGI IMG/M metagenome (GOLD analysis project Ga0179593, IMG submission 185931) | Vadose zone soil fungal communities from Angelo Coast Range Reserve, California, USA - CZODoug2_1_08_16fungal (PacBio error correction) | ecosystem: Environmental > Terrestrial > Soil >...
CTATCAAGAGGGGTGCATGAAGTGCATGAAGGTGAGGTCATCCAAATTCCACTCGAAGGGCCTCTTCAATCCACATATTAAAAGGGGGGGGGAAACTGGGGATTTGCGGCCAACCCTATAGTCAGATCAGAATCGAGTGACCAGGACGTTGCCGTCGGCTTTCGCTCTCCACGACAAAGAAGAAGGAAATGAGGGAGATTGGGGCACGCCAAGACACCTCATATTTATCCGGAAAGGACGGGGGGAGGGGTCTGTGAATGGTTGGAGCTTTCACCTTATTATGGGAAAACCAAAAGAGGAGAGGGTGGGGGCCAAGAATCGCCCAAGCGTATTGGGACTCAGAGTAGATGACCTTCGAGAAAAGTTATCGGATTCCACGATTTGGGGGTTTACTAGTAGGTAGGTCGCGTGGAGAAGGTGACTGAAACTAGAAATGGAAAAGGCGCAGTCCAAAGACGACTGACAGGGAAGGGCTTCAAAGACTTGTTCTCTCGAGAGGGACGAGATAAAGTGAGGGGGGAGTCCGGGGTAAGGAAAGAGGGGGGGTTTCATAGTGGTAATAGTCTTCATGTTGTCCACACCGCTCTGGGGTTGTAGGGGGGGGGTGGAGCTCTGAGCACAGGAAAGTATTGCAAGTAATTTGGAAGGGGAAGGGAAAGATGGTAGGGGAGGCATGGGGTGAAAGAGAAAACAACCGAAAGTCTAAATACTGGCAAGGGGGAGGGCTTGGGTTAATGTAAACAGGGGAAAGGCTGGGAAACGGAGTGTTTTAATTGAAGGGAAAACGAAGCCACCGGAAAAACCCCGAGGGGAAAACGTTTCAAAACCGGACGATGGAAAAAAAGAAAGGAAAAGACCGTCCGAGTTCACTGTGCGAAAATCACACGAAGGATGGACTGGGGTGCAGATCGGACAGAAATTCGTTAACAAGAAGGAACAAGGGTAAGGGCAAGAACGGAGTTCCGCCGTTCGAAAACTGGGGAAGTTAGGACGAAACGGCGAGCGGTTGCTAAGGGGCAAGAATTTAGATCAAGTGCCGGTGGTGTCTGGTTGGTACCCTTCCGCATCTTAGAAGGAAGAAGATGCATGGAATGACGAAGGCGCTGTGTTAATCCTTGAGGAAAAGTTGTCTTGCACTCCACTGATGTGAAAATGAGGTGCGAATGGAATTGTACTCTGCTTGGGAACTTAAGTTTGGCCGTGGTCCCTCGGGCCGAATGGGGGGAAAATCAGCAGGTCGGGGGGGGGGGGGGTGGTTTTCCTCATACGTCCTCATCGGTCCTTAGGTCTCAAGTGGGAAGCAAGTGTTGGAGGGAGGTTATCACGGGGGAAGGGGCTGCTTGGGAGGCGCCCAGAAGGGGTAGAGGGTAACGATTCGTGGCACTGAGTTGGCGGGGGGGATGGTTTGCCGGGTAAAGAGGAACCGAAAAGACGACCTACCTGAAAGGGTCGACGGATAGATGGGGGCAAAGCAACTGACAAGGCAAAAAATGGCGAAATCAGCCCTGTGGGGAGAAGTGAAAAAGTTCCTGAATCTTCCATTCACAAAGAAACGTCAGGGAAAAAGAGTATCCATGCAATGTGTGTGTACTCTCACAATAGAGTCTAGTAGAAGAGGGAGCTTCAGAGATCGGAGGTCCCAGAAAAGAAGTGAGAAAAAAAGAAAACCAAAAATATAAAAATTAGGAAAAAATTCACTCATCGTGCACCCCTCAAATCAGAAAGACCAAGAAGAGTTTATCTCTCTAGAAACACCAACTATGGGGGGGGGGAAGTATATATAAACTTTGAGGTAAGGGCGTTTCTGGGGGGATTGTTACAGATGAGTGACGAATTGAAAGAAGGGGGAGCTATCTGGGAAATGGGGGGTTGAATTTGCCGGGGGGAAAAAAACTCCCAAATGGATAGAAAAGGGGTCTCTTTCACGGCTACTAGGGAAGTTCTAAGTCCAAGAGGGGGAAAAAGACTGAGAGAAATTGGTTCACCCTGGAAGGGATGGTGAATCAGGGATCAATTGAAGGACCTTAATGATCAGGAAGGCGGCATTCGTTAGAATTCATTTTAGGGGGAAAAAGAGTATCACCCTTCAAGCAGTTCTACCAAAATTTTCATTTTGGAGGAGGCAATTGACCACCAGCACCAATGCAAGATGGGCGGGTGACCGATACCAACAATAGGGAAGGGGAAAAATCCAAATGATAAAAAACGCCATCCGAAACATCTGGGCGTACGGATACATCTAAGAAACCTTTTCAAGAAACCCTGAACACAACACATCAATCTTCCGACTTACCAGGGAATTGACCGTTACGACAACTCCAAAGGATTCACTGGACCAAAGCAACGTACAAAAATGAAACTAACCAGGTTAATGTATTTCAAACTGGAAGGGGGAAGGAAACTGGGGAGAAGGCCGTTTCCGACTCCCCAAAGGCAAGTATTAGCAGAAGACAATTTGAAAGAGGCTGTATTGGAAATGAAGGGAAAACCTATCCACTCAAGCAACACAATTGGAAATGGTACCGGGGGAACTGGTAATAAATTCTTCATCCAGGCGAATCGAGGGGGGAACCCTCTTCAAGTTCGCATCAGTTTGAGAGGGATTTATTGGGTAAAGAGCGGGCTCTGGTTCCGATAGGCTATCAGGAAGGGTTGCTGAAATCAAAGGGAAATGTGATATGGGTACCGGACGGTTCCTAATTGGGAAAGTAGGGGAAGGGGTTAAACCCTGCTGAAATCGGCGGTAAAGAAAGTGTGTGGTGAGTACCGGGCAGCACGTTAAAAGCCGGGAGGGGGGGGTGTAAACGGAAAAGGTTCTTCAACACCTGCATCGTAAAAAGGCAATGGATTGGAGCTTTGGGAGGGGGCGAAGACACCATTAAGAACGGGCCATCAGTTCCCCTCGAGCGCAGAAAAAAGGAAGAACTTGCAAGAGGGTGGGACGACTCTCATACAAAAAAAGTAACAATGCCGGGGGGGAAACTCCGCGAGGGGGGACCTTGGTGGGGGTTAGAGGAAACTAACTCACACCATCTTTTGGTGACTGAAAAGAAAAGGTCACGATCCTAAAAAAAGAGGGGGGAAGAAATAAACAATCTTACTCTCATCTAAACTTGGTAGGAATATGACGGAAAAAAAACGGGGACTTGAGTAAGTCTGTTTACATTACTTACTCAAAAAAGAGACATCTGAGAACGATCTTACTACTCCTTGGAGACCTGCTCGCGGGGAAACAGGGGGGGGGATAAAACCAAAGAATGGTGGGTTTGAAGCCTTGGGAGGAAGGAGGGGGGGGGGATGTGAAACCGTGCAAGAGAAAAAAGTCAAACCATCTTTAAGAGTGGGGGGACCGCTCAAAAGATTACGAGTTTCTTGCGGCAAAGGGGACTCAGAAGAGGAGAAGAATTGAAGTCTAGGAAACGCCTACAGTCTTCAAATCGCAGTGCGATGGCGCGGGGGGGGGGGAGATCAGGTCTATAGTGCGGCCGTTTCAATGGACCCAGCGAAGGGGAACCAACTACCTGCTCAACTATGGGGGGGAGAACCGCGGCGCGGGAAGGAAAACAGCGTCACAAGACGATCTTTATTTCTGGTCTTGAGGAAAGGGAGAGGGGACTTTAAGGGAGAGAAAGGAGAGGGTATCACTGGCTTTTGAATTGTGGGGAAAACGTTGGAGATTGTTCATTGTTCCACAAAAAAAGGGTTGCACCGTCTCGTTTGGTTGAACGTTCGTTCTTTCCGGATTGGAGAAAAAGGGCTCCCTTTCTTTTTTAAGGGGGAAAAAGTCGGGGTGTTGGGGGGGGTTGGACAGCAAGAGGAGGGCGAGGGGACGCCAAAGAAGGAACTGGAAACCCCAAAAATGAGATCTTTCTGGCCCCTGTTGTGGAGATTATCTCTCTACAAACTTGATGGGGATGAAAATATAGGTATAAGGACAGGTACCACCGCCGGGAGGAAAAAAAGGGGGCTGGGGGTCCAGAGAGAATCCCTCTTCTATGTGGCGCCGCAAAGGAAACTAACGAGGAGTAAAAAAAAAATCGCAGCACCATAAAAAACGAAATTTGGGGGAAGGAGAATACAGAAAAAAAAAGGAAAAATCCGTTTTTCACACGGGGTTGGCCCGCCCTGTCAAAAAAAAAGGGGTCAAGAAGACAGAGCAGTGAAAAACAAAAGCGGATCACAACCTGATAAGAGGGGCACCTTGTTGGAGATCCTAACGAAATCTCATCTCTGTCAGGTGAGAGGAGAAAGGGGGAGAATCAGGAAGGGGGGAGGAGGGCGCCACCTCGGTCTAGGGGGGACACGCGGAAAGGAAACGCAGGCAAATAATGAGCCATTAGATAAGCCCTCGAAAGAGGGAGAAAATGAAGGGCTCGAACACCCCCCAATAAGAAAGAGAGATTCTAGCTAAACTAGCTCGTCGGGGGGGCGCAAAAAAAAAAAGAGGGGATAAGAAAGTTTAGAGGGGGGGTGAGAAGACAAGGCCATCTGTTTTTTAAGGTTTTGGACTTCAAGAGGGCTCCAAAGGCGCCAATTTGGGGGGGGAAAAGGGAGGAAAAATTCGCATTAGCTAAGGAACACCGAGCTTTTAAGCCCCGCGAGGGAGCAAGTGCCCAAAAAGGGGAAAGGGGGTGCTATTAAAGAGGGGTCTTCTGGTAGCTGTCGGAAAGGTGGGTCAACAGCGGTCAAGACTTGTAAAAAGTATTCAAGGGAGGTATTGACGTCAAAGAGTGCTTGGGGAGAGAGATGGAATCTTGTTTCGGGGGATCAGGGGGATTCGAGGAAAGAGGGGGGGGGGCAAAAAGGGTGGGTTCAGCGAATATAAAGGAACATGTTTTGCACAAAAAAAAAAGTCATTTGGGGTTGGCCACGGAGTGGGAGGAGGGAGGGCGCCAACGGGTGGCATGGATTTCGGGGGGAATAGTATTTTTCGTGGAACTGCGAAAGGGGTCTGAAGGGCCCAGCAACCATAAGCAATGGAGGAAAGATTGACGTGTAGAACTGGGACATTTTGTTTACTGAGCCTGAAAAGGCCGCGTGAAGGGCATGCGGCGAACCTGAAACTCTGGAATAAACTCAATCCGTGTCTTAACTTCTACCCTTAAAGACCGTAAAAGAGGAAGGTCACGGGATTTGAAAGGACACACAGCGATCGGCTTCCGGGGCTTCTCGGACCCGCCGAAGACTCTTGGCTAAGAGTACTGCGAACTCCTGGCGTACCTGTCCTAAAAAGGAGGAGAAAGACCGGATAGAGTAATTGTCGCCGTTACCTTTCGGGAAAAGGGCAAAAAAGGAAAAAAACATTTGGAAAAAGGGAAAAACCTCCGCCAAAAATCAAAATCGAGAAAAGAAAAAGGTGTAGACTCAGAGGGTGAAACTCCTTCTCAAACCGTTGTGGTTGTCGACGGTGATAAGGTACTAAAGGTGAACGGGTACGCGCTGAGAGGCGCCTACTTTAGTTGGGCTTGGAACGGAGGGGAAGTGGAAAAGAGCGGGTAAGTCGAAGAGGGGTTGCGGTGGAATGTTCCTCATAAGGACGAGGGCCGGTGCTGGGGCTTTCGAAAAGGGCAAGATTGGGTCGGATAGCCGTGACTGTCTTCCTGTTCAAGGGGGGGGAAGCGGTGGGGCACATTTCGTACGCGCACGGGGAGGGGGTAAAGGCAGCCAACTTAAAAGGATGGGGAGAAATGGAAGATTTGGAGCACTACCAGGGGAGAATTCGCAATCCTGAAGAAGGGGGAAGGGGAGGGAAAAGCTTGAATCAACAAGCCAACAATTTGGAAGGGATCCTATAGGGATGGAGTGGGCGGTGGAAGGCACGCCGAAGTCGGGGGAGGAGACAACAGACAAAGACGCTCGTTTTTCGTGCAGCAGGAAAAAACCAAGCAGAGGGAAAAGTTTATATTTACCCTCATGAAAAAAGGATTCCCGAAAAGATAATTACAACGACGGTTATCTCACAAAGGTTAGAGAGACCTAGGGTCTTTCATTAAGCTCTTCTTACAAGTTAAGATGAGGGGTGGAAATATGTGTATCTCTGCTGGAAGGGGTTTTGATGTGGTGGCCCATCGGGGAAAAAAAAAAAGAACCTAAAATCCTAAAAAGGAGAGGTCAACTCGATGTCGACAGGAGACAAACAGAAAAAGAGATACGGAGAGGGAGAACCCTTGAAGGGAGTGGTGGTTCCGAGGGTCCAAGTGGGGGAATCCTGATGAAAGATCATTCTTAATAAAATGGGGAGGGGGGGCAAGGAATTAAGAAAGGGGAGGTCAACAAAGCGGTCATTTTCATTGGTGCGAGCCCTCGAGTCCAAGGACAGTGACAGAGGTAACTTTATGAACGAGAAAAGGGAGGAAAAAAAAAAAACCAGTGAAACGGGGGACTCGAAACGCAAAAAAACTTGAGTCCCAAGCCACTTTTAGATACGGACGGAATGAAAAGGGGGAAACCGCAAACAAACTGGACCACTACAAGACAGGGCTCAAAGTGGGGAGCAGATACAAAAGCCCAAACATTCTGAGACGAAAAAGAAATCACCCCTCCTACAAGAGGGACCCAGTTATTTCACAATTACCGTTGGGAAAGAACTGGGCTAATGCTGGAAACCAAGAGGGAGTCAGGTGCCGACAAGAATTGGACCTCTATGGAGGACACGGGGGAAGGAGCACGCACAGGTCATTAATTGTGAGGACACGACATTGGAATGAAGGGGGGGGTTCGCAATTCTTTACTAGGGGGGGGTCTAATCAGTTTGGGGGAGGGCCCTTCTTCTGAGAAGAAGGTGGAGAAAAAGAGCGGAAATGTAGGAGTTGGGGGAACATCGTCTTTCCTAAGAGCAAGAGATCCTAGCAATGTCGGGTAGAAAGGAAAGAATATTTAAGGGGTACGGTTCTTTCCGAATGTTTGAAATTAAGGGGAACAGAGAAATCAGGAGGGGAACGGGGTGTTCATAAAAGGGCGGCATGAGGGAGAAAAGAAGTTAGTTTGGGTGAAGTGCAATGTTTCTAAGGAAAAGCTAAAAGGCCATTTTCAGGGTCTGGAGAGGGCGGGGCGAAACCATGGTACTAACCGTCGCTCATTGGAACTAAACAGCTCCCAAAAGGAGAAGGAAGCGGCCACTAACTGGGGTTCCTGAAAAAAGAGGAAACTCGAAAAAGAGGCCCACAGGGCGCACATTATCTTGTACAAGATGGGCGGAGGAGGGGGCTCCAAAAAAGAATCGGGGGGGAAAAAGGTACTCTAAAAACAGGATCACCTAAAAAAAAGGTCGATCAAAAAAAAAGGGACTCGAAGCGGTCCGGGGGAAGAACTTAATAACTTTTCCTCAATGAGTGACTGGCGTGAAGGATTTTTGACTGAAAAGATCACCACGAAAAATTCTTTCTAACAGAAAAAGGGAGCCTGCTACCGCCAGCGAAAAACGTTCATTTGGTTCGAATCAGAGTTGATGGAAATCCCCAGGGGCGGGGGAAAGACTTTTTTTTGATAAGGACAGCATATTTCCCGGGCAAGCTAGACCCAGCAGGGAAAAGGGGAAAACGGCAACTTTTGGAAAAAAAAAAAAAAGGGTGTGTGCTAGGGGGTCAGGGGAAAAGAGAAGACCGGGAGGTTTGAGTTCTCCGATTCGGGAAAAGTCCTTGCGCGAAGAAGAGCAACCCGGTCGGCGGGGGGATCTGGATGCAATTTTTCTCAAAGGACTAGGGGGGCCGTTCAAGGGGGAAAAGGGACAGAGCTTGGGGGGGGGTTTAAAAAAAAGAAAACCTTCTAGAGCTTTGGCGGTTTGGCGGGGGATTAAAACCATATGAGGACGAGAGCTGGATTTGCAGGCTTCTCTAAGTGAAAACTACACGTGGGGACGGGGGAATTGTGTTCGTTGATTTTCAAAGCTTTTACCGAGTGGGTGCTTGGGAGGTTAGACCCGCCCGTGATTACCGATACTGGGTCCTTTCCAGGGCTCAAATTCGGGATGGTTTCTAAGGATTAAAACTTGAATCTTTTTGGCCGGGGTGCTGAGTTGGGGGGGGGGGGGGAGAAGCGGCGTTCAGAGGGGCGTGGGCCACAAACTCAGAAGGCCAATAGCAAGTGGGCGTTCAGGGGGGAGCCTCTCTCCTTTTCAAGAAAGGTCTCTCCGAAAAAAAAAACGGAGTGGGGAGGAGAATAAAGAAAAGCTCGATTCCTAAGTTCCCAGAAAAAAAGATACTGAAATGCTGGGTCATTGGGAAAGATTGGGGTTTCGGTTCAAAACCGAAAAGGGACGATTCTTCTTCCAAAACACACCAAGAAAAGCGACGAAAAAACCAAAAGGGACAAAAAGGTGAAAAGACTAAGGCCCCCCAACGGAAGTGAAACGGGGGGGAAGAGTTGAAAAAAAGGAGGTGGTACGACACGGCAGGGGGAATCACCATCTTCAAATCTGAATGGGTACCAGACGTTGTCCTCAGACTACGAAAAATCACAGATGTCTGAAGCGGGGTCTGTGGGAAGGAAGAGACGTAGGGTCTACACCGGTCTTTCTATCACTTTTATTGGGGAGCCATCCACGAGGAAAGTGCCAATATGAATTATATGACTCAATTCGAAATCGCCAAGGGATAAGTTGCAAGAGGGAGCGGACTACGAATCGAACTCATTCTTCTTTAAAACTGCACAAAGGTCGCAGGGGAAAATTAAGACCCTTGGGAGGGGGTACGAAGCCCAAGGGGTTAAGGGGGAGGGGAAGTCAACGTTTATCGGAAACGTAACACCAATCTGAGCCAGGGGAGGGGGGAACCCACATGAGGAACGGAGGTAACGCGTAATGACACCATGAAGTTGACGGGGTATGCACAGGAAGGGAATGTGAAGCGTTTGCAAAAAGGGCTTGGGGACCTTTCTTCTATGAGGCACAACAGAATAACAGTCACCAGAAAGGGAAAAAAAGATTCGAATATTGACTGAGAAGAGTATCTTAGAGGAATAGGGGGTATCGCGAGGAGTCGGGGGGGAGGGAAAGTTCGTGGGTCTGAATGGGGGGTGGTTTTTCTCTCCAGGGAGTTAAGAGGAAAAAAAATTCATGTGGAAAAACACCGCTCAAGGGTGTTGTGGGACGAGCGTGGGGGAACGGGAGCTGAAGGGGGAAAGGGGGCAAGGGTTGGGGAGGATGTTCTTGAACTGAGTCGGGGAGGATAGAGAGGTGAGGAAAAAACACCAGTCAAGGAGAGGGGCTACTAATTTTACTTAATGAGTGGAGAAGCCTCAACGTCTTGTGCGTGGAAAGTGAATGGAACGTAACAATGAAAACTGAACGGTCACAACTTTTATCATTTTAAAAATTCCATGGGGGAGGACCGTACCCGGAACCCGACAGGGAAATATCAGGGGGAAAATCATCCACGGAGACTATATCATTCATAAGGACGGGATAGTGGAAAGCAAATCCCCAGGTTAGAAAGTAACAGGAGCCGGGGGAGGAATACGGTCCTACAACATGGTTCCGGAGCAAGAAAAAACTATTCGCACCTGGAACGACATTAAAGGGGGGAAGGTCAGGGGGACAGGGCCTGTGCTGAGTTTGAAAACCCCTCAAAAATCACTTGTTCTTGGGGAAAGAGAATCTCAGGTTGAAGCGCCACTCCATGTCTGTACTCACTGAGGGGATCAACCTTAGTCTAAGAAGTACTTTGCTCAGGGAAAAAGGGCTGAATAAGGCGCCTACGGGCTTGTCAAGGAAAGAACAATAACAAAGGTTAAAGGGGGATTGGGAGTTTCAGAATGGTAAGTAATAGGGCCTAGGGAGAAGTGGCGGGGGCAAGATTGGGTGGGAAATGGAGTCGAGATCAGGGGGGGGCTTGGGAGGGTTAGAGAAAATCAATTGACCCTGAAGAAAGGCTGGAAAGGGACGAAGGGTGGCCTTGGATGCTGTCCACTGACTCGCCCGAAAGAGGAAGGAGTTACTCGGGAGGTATGCAAAATTACCCTTCTTAGACTAATACTTCCTGAAGAGGCGGAAGAGGTACCGAACTTGAGCTCGAGAGAAGGAAGTCACAAGGGAAAGACAAATGGTGCCGATCCATTCGCCGAGATCGGGGGATGTAGGTTCTTTTGGACTCGAGGACGATTTGAGATGACATAGTGAAAAACTGGGCGTGTCTCCCAAACGATGGGGGAAAAAAAAGTAAAACAAATCCAGCAGAGAGAAGAAGGTGGGAAAAAAAAAAAGGCAACTCATAAACCCGGCCATTCAACAGCGCTTGAGGAAGAGAGGGAGCAGAAATCAACAACACAAAAGGAAGGAGATTAAAAGGAGTTTAGGGTCAGATCTCTTTACGGACAGGGGTTACGAGAGGCAGTGAAATTTTGGAAATGAGGGGGGATCGCGCGAGGTGTGTTTGGCAGCCAGATTAGAAAACTCCCAATCGTCTTAATCGAAGATGGATAGGTACTACGAGGGGAAAACAGAGAGGAAAGTACGGCGAATGGATCGAATGACCCTGTTAGCCTATGGGGAAGGGACGCTCCTTCATTGCGAAATGATTAAGCATTACTGAATAAATGGGGGAAGGGGGAAGTTTTCAACTCCACGAAAAAAAAAGCAGGCGGGGAACTAGTCTCTGGGAAGTTGGAGCAAAAAGAGAACCTCGCAAATCAGGGCAGGCAGGATTGGGAACGCGAACAAAAATGGCACGGGAGAAATAAACAGTAATCTGAAACACCATCCAAAGGGGGAGGCAACACCAAGGGGGGAAAGGATCTACCACGGTAACTATGCAAACATCAATCTCTCGGGAGGGAAAGAGCTTAAAGAGTGTCGAAAAAAAAGGTTAATTAAAGGCAAGAAACCGAGCAGCTGAACTCGGACGAGAAAGTGTATTGGGATTTGAACCACATTTGATCCCCCTGTGGAAGGGAAAAATTTTCCAACACACGAGAGGATGCTGGAAAAATTTGTCGCCACTCACGCGCTGATGTGGGGACGGGCAGAGAACACTTTTACTGGGTCGAATGAGGTAGCCTTCGCAATGGATCGCCGGGGAGTGCGGAAAAAAAAAAGTTTTAAAAAAAGGGAAAGATCCGCAGTTATAGACTTGGGGGAGGGTTGGCGCTCTTTTTCCTTAGAAGGGCAGCTAGGGAGGAGCTCGGGATGGAAATGGAAAGCAGCGAAAGGGAACTGTCGGGTGAAAAAGGGTGCCAGAGGAAAACTTATTTTAAAAAAAAAAGGTATACTATTTGTGAAAATGTGGAAAAGGCCGGGGACAATCCGGACCGTCATTGTCGTGCACGGACAAGGGAAGCGTACAGGAAACGCACCATTTTCATTTAGGGGAGAGGGGACGGTGTGCGGCGAAAACTGGAGAAGAGACCCTTCGCTAATTTAACGACTCCCAAAGAAAGAAAAAAAGGGAAATCGCTTGGGGCGAGGAAAACTGAACATCCTGGGCCACGAAGGGGAAAGGAAAAACAGAAGAATTATAGGGGGCGGACTGAACTCCACCGTAGTGGCTCAAAAAAGGAAACGTTTGTTGAGGAAAAAATGGAATCCGTAAAGGGGACAAGTTAAAATAAACCGGGAGAGACCAATCTGCCCCTTCTCATGCTTCCTGGAACGTCAAGCTTACGGAAAAAAAGGTACGTAGGGACACGTAATGAGGGTTTTTGACAAACAAAAGGAACGCGAAAAGGGGGGAGTAAGGAAAAAAGAATTTATCCCTTTGCAGCACAGATCAAAAAAAGGTTCGTGTTAGAAAGGACTGGCCAAGACAGATGAGCATGTGTGCCGAACAATTAAGAGGGGGGTTTACTGGCGCCAGCGGGGACGTTCAATCTCAAAACAAGAGAGTCAAGGCGGCGAGAAAAACGACCCAAGGGGGAAACGGAATGTACCGATGAGTCTGGAACGTGTAAAAAAAAAATGAGGCGACGCGTGCTCTATAGACCGCGAGAACAAGGGACTCCAGCTTATGGGGGGGGAGGGACAGGGGATATTGTGGACCGTCGCACGTTTGTCTCAATGTGAAAGAATCGTTTATGGCGGTCAAGCCAAGAGAGAGGGAGACGGGAAAAAACAGGGGACATTGGACGCGGATAATTTAGAAAAACAGATTGAAGGAGACAGTGCTTTCAGACCGAAAGCTGGATTCGTAAAAAGGGGAAAAGCAATTGAGGTCACCGATTGAGTCAGAGGGGGGGGGGAAACTGCTGGATAAGGCCTGGTTGTCGCCAGAGTTTTAACACATTGTATTTCAGGGTTGGAAAAACTCTCATGGGGAAGAGGGAAAGTTCGCGGTCGGGTGGGCACTTTCGGCACAAAGGTCAGTGAAAAGAT
>Ga0179593_1557233_pt1 | contig 12301 bp, 14 predicted proteins | sample CZODoug2_1_08_16_FD_185931 | JGI IMG/M metagenome (GOLD analysis project Ga0179593, IMG submission 185931) | Vadose zone soil fungal communities from Angelo Coast Range Reserve, California, USA - CZODoug2_1_08_16fungal (PacBio error correction) | ecosystem: Environmental > Terrestrial > Soil >...
GACTATACTCGGGGGTTAAAAGGCCAGAGGGAGAGCAGGGGACTTGTTCACTAAGAATTGATAGAGGGTGCCGGAGGTTAACCCATTGCGAAGTGTAACGCAGATCCGCAAAACCGTTTTAGGAAACACCTTGAAGCCTGTCGAATCGACAGGAGAGGGAGTCTCAAAAGATTCTGAGCCTCCGCCTACTTCCCGCCAAGGCCGCATTCTCAGATAAGGAAAAAGGAGTAATGGAAAGGCCCCCAGGGAAGTGACTTGGTACGGGAAGACCGCCGCCACAGATGGAAGCTGGGCGCAGACGCACGGATGAACAGAGGGAGGAGTAGTCTCGTACAGACGAAGGTGCCCCGAGGATTACCTGCGTCTCTCCGAAAAACAAGCACACAGGTTCGGAAGCATCTAGCGGATCAGATCTGAAGACTTGATCATTGATCTCCGAAGGGGGCTGGAGAAGGGGGCTAAAATTCGCATGGGGAAAAGCGGCTCTTGGATCTTTCATCAAGAAAAAGGTTTTCGAATCCTGGAGCAACGGGGAAGTGCCTATCAGGCTGAAAGGGAAAAGCCCGGAAGAGGGCGAACAAAGTGGGAGGGGGGCCCGCGGTCAAAAGGACCTGCCTGCGCGGGCCAGTAAGGGAATGAATCTGAGAGAAGAAAAAAAAGGAGAGGAAGGAATAAAGCGAAAGAACAAAGAAGAGGGTAGAAAAGGGAGAGTAGAGTGAGAAGAGAGACAGATCGAGGGAAAGAGGGGAGGGAGGGGTTTCAGGCAATCAGTGGAGAAAACAAAAGGGAGGGGCTTTCTACACAAATCAACCATGATCCGGGGGGGAGGGGAGGACACCCTACGAGAAAGAGGGAGGTTCCGGAGAAGGCAAAGAATTAAACTCAAAACGCTCGTCATCCGAATTATATCGGGGAACTGTCGAGGAAAGCGTTGAGGTAAAAGGAATGGGAGTCTTGACAAAGAAGGCGTCCTCTCAAGGACGTTTTGAGTCGCGAAGGAAAGAGGGTCGAGGCAAGTTAAAAAAAGTCCCTGCAGCACGGCATCGCGGGACAACAATTGAAAAAGGCGGATAGGGGAAAAAAAAAAAAGCACGTCGGAAAGTGGCATAAGTAACCAGCGGCCGCCGGGCAGAGAGAAGTGAGCCACACACGCAATTTCCGTGAAGAACATGAAGAACTCCCCAACAAAGGGGTCACCCTCTCGAAATCAAGTCCGAAGAAGCGCCATGAGGGTGGGCTGGAAAACCCCACGGCAAGGAAAGATGTGCTCCGAAGAACCAGAGGCTGTCGAAATGAAAAATTTCCTTCAGAGAAACCGAACCACGCCAAGAAAGGCTGTTGACGAAGGTATTTGTCGAGTAAAGGTTTTCCTTTAGGCAGAGATAGCGTCGCGAAACCGGTTCTAAAGACCCGCTGTGCCGAAAAAGTAGGAACATCTCACAAACAAAAGAGATGTGCAAAAGCGCGCAACCGAGAAGCAAGGGATCTTCGCAAGAACGGGGAAGGGGACGGAAAACGACGCCGGCGAGGAATCCTGAAAGCGGGGGAAAGAACTGCAAAATTATCGACCGGAGAAAACCAAGCCGGGGGGGAGTGTTTTCAGGCATCTAGCGCATAAAGAAAGAAGCAAAAGAAGGTACTACCGCATTCTAGGGGGTTCTTCTGCATCATGCCGGTCAGCACCAGGGGGCACGACAGAAGGTTCTCGCCAGAGTTCGGTCCGAGAGTTGCAATAGGGGGTGGGGTCGGACCGGGACCTCGGGCCTCGAAGAGGATTTGTCCCAAAGCTGACAATGAGTCGCGGAACCGTGGCAGCCGATTTCCGGCCTGAGGGAAAGTTGCAAGAAAGAAAGGGTCCGATTATCGACCTATACAGTTTTCCTCCTTAGGGGGGACCGCCTGGGGAGTTTTCTGAATTGCGAAGGAATCGGAGCAGATGACAAAAAGGGGAGTTCGCGAAGAATCGAGGCGCTGTCCAGAAGCGCACTGGGGGGATGAGAAGGGACTTCGAGTAAAAAACCCTAAAAACGCTTTCGGAAGCTAGGCCTCGACAGCGGAAGCGCCTATCCGAAAATGAACGGCGAAGGCACGCCCGTTTGCCGAGAGCGCAATGGGGGGGGGCTCTGGGAAAAGTGCTGTAGAAGGAGGGCCCTCGATACACCGGGAGACTCCTGCCATCAGGGGGAAGGTATCAACGTATCAATGCGGGAAGCATCTCACAATTCCAAGGAGAGGGCAGGCACCCTTTTGGAAAGCTGGACGATTCGAGCGTATTACAGGAAAAGAATTTATTACCAAGGCCGGACAAAGGTCAAAAATCCGGCAGTGGAACTGCGACGTTCGACGAGAGGGGGAAGTTCCTTATGAAAGAGGAAAACGCCGCTTCGGGCCCTACCAGAAAAAAAAGGAATAGCAACCGAGCAAAAGGGGCCAAACTGACCTCTCGGAACTTAAAGATCAAAATCCAAGTGATACGCGAGCGCTTGAGGAGCAGATGATGGGAAAAGACTTTCTGCGAGCCTCCTTGGGCCGGACTTAGCTGGAACATGGGGAAAAAATGCAGAGTATACCACATCAGCCCAAAAGTTCGGAAGGGAGTCATTCCCGAGAGGAAGATCGGGGGCAGCTCTGAGACACTCGGCGGGTGGGTCGATGACCAAAACGTGATAAAAGGAAATCTTTCGAAAGAATGGACCCAAGGGAGAGATAAGTTGCCGAAGGCCGTCTTCTTCGTTGCATGTGATACTTGGTCTTTCCGCGAGGCGGGCGACCACGAACTGAATTCCGGATGGGCGCGATCCGCTCCCTTCGAGGACCAGGGGTCTGGTCTTCCCCTTCGGTCCCGGTTTTTTAAGGGGAGTTCCCCCTCTCCTCCTCACTTTTAAGTTCATCGAAGTTTAATCGGACAAGCTATTCTGGGGATCCCAAAAGGCCGTACTGCCGCGTAAAATGGGAAGGCAAAGGTATCAGGAGGGCGTCGCTTATCAGTATAACGGTACGAGAATAGGGGGGAAAGAGTAATGAAATGGCATGAGGGAGAAGGGGATCTTGTTGATGGTGAGTGTTAAAAGACGGAAATCTGCCGGGAGCTAGGGATTGCCGTCGCGGGCTTGCTTAGAGGAATCTCCTCGCAAAAAGAGGGGGTAAAATGAAGGAGAGTCTATCTCAGAAAAAAAGCACTCTCTCATGGGTGAAAACCGCAATCCAGGCAGAATAAAATTAGTGGGCAAAGAACTTCATAAAGGGAATACACGCATCGGCACTCCGAACACACAGGAGATTTAAAAGAACCAGTTTTTGATGTTTCGACGGAGGGATACTCGGCGGAAAGAAAAGCTATACCTAAAGGTGGGAAGGAGGGGCCATATTGAAATAAAAGAACTCATTGACCTAATAACTTTGGGGATCGAGGAAGACAGTCGATGAGGGACAAATGCTGAGCTTGGTACGCAGACTCCGCGAGGTGGAACGATTGAGCCACTCGGGGGAAGAAAATGCTTAGGGGCAGAATTAAGATGCAGGCGAGGGGATCTCCGCCAAAGGCTTCCCTCCTATACGCCTCATTCGGTGCATCCGCTGAGTTGCAAACAGGTTGGTCCCATCGTCGCCCGGGGAAGTTTGGAAGTACATCTACTAAGAGCCGTTTCCACAAGAGAATTGAACGCTGTCCAATAGACGATCTCACGGTTTGTGCAGAGTTTGGGAGGGAGGGGGAGATTCTCTTTATCCTGGAAATCGCAATGTGCCTCCAGGCCATGAGGGAAAGAGGCACAACATCATATCCATTCATTTGAAAGATCACTTTTGGGGGATCTTTCTTCAACGCGCGGGGGAGAAGAACTGCATTGGAGTCTTTGAAAACTATTTGAAAATTGCCTCTTTGCCATTGTAGGGTCAAGAGTCTAGCTTTGCATCAAGGCCGCTGAGAGACTTCGTCTCGCCCAAGGTTCCAAGGGGAGAGAAGGGGTTCCTTTGGGAGACAAGAAGAAAACCCGCGAGTGGTAATCAGGAAAAAATCTATCACTTTTGCCTGTCGGAAGAGCATCGTGGGCCAGAAAAAAGGGGACTGCTGAAGGCGTAGGTTGAAATCCGAATGGCTCTTCCTTCCTGGGTGATAAGCTTTAGGATGGGCAAATCGATGCTGAGGGCAACATAGATGCAATCCTCGTGGGGAGGGGGAGACCTTCCACATGCCTTCAGGAAAAATGAAGAGGGCATGATGGCCGGATAGCCGCCAGCTCGATAAGGAGGGCTGCTGGTAGGTAGAAGAAAAGAACCAGAACGGCCTAAAGGGGGGAGGGAGCTCGAAGAACTAGAATTCCAACGGGAGACGCTAAGGGGGAAGCATTGGGACCAGAGCAGAGCAAATGGGGACAGATGTTGGAGAGCTTTTCAAGAGAGGACCTTCATCCCCTCATCGAAGGAGGAACGCAGGGAAGGGGCCGCCTTGATGGGTCTATTTGACCAACCCCCCACAAAAAACCCCCCCCCCCCCCGATCGCCTTTCGGCAATGCGCTAGGAACCATCGATGACCCGGACCGGGAGGTTTCTAGGGGGGAACACAGTCACCCTGGGGTCGACTTCAAAAAGAAAATCTATGAGGGAAGGGTCCCAAAATTAAAAGAATCAGGGGGGGACCGCGGAAGGTTAGTCGCCAGAGTAGTAGGTCCAGGAGGAAAAACCTAAAGGAGGGTCTTTGCGCCGAAAGAACCGCGATGAGGGGTCGGGATAGGCGATTTCACTAGGAAGGGAAGTATTCTATCTGTCCAGACGGGAAAGACACGCTAAAAGGTCGAGAAGAAGTTGTCGTAGGTCCTCAAGGAATTTGGGGGGCGTCGTATGCGGGGACTCCGCTAGGTAACCGGGTGCGACGATTCAAACTGGAGGGGGGAGGCTGAAGGAGAAGACTCTCAACAACAAAAAAGGAGGGATTGATTTGGGAAACCTTCGTTAAGCCAAAGGAGCAGAGAAACTAGGGGAGAGCGAAGCTATACTACTCCGGATACAGGAGTCTCCTCACGACATAATTATCGGGGGGGGGGGAAAAAAATGGGCCGTGGGTAGCAAGATCGGGGAAAAAAAAAAAAAAGCTGCCGGGGAAAAGAAGCATCAGGAAATTAGAGGGGGGTTTTCTTCAGGAAAACTTTTCCGGGCGGTGTGGAATCCCCCCTGGCAAAAATACCAGCATGGCGCAAAAAATCTATGGCTTGCAAAAGGATGGGTGGAAGGTTGGGAACTTTCCGCAAGGGAGGGGGGGGGGGGTTCGGGCTAGAGGGAATGACGAGAAAAGGAAAATGGAAAAAGCAAATTCTTTTGAAGGACTAGTAAAAAGAAGCGGGGCCGATGCAGGCAAGGTTGGGGATTGAAGATCACTATCCTCCCGGGCTCTACGTGGAACGATTTTTTAGCAGCTGCAGAATGCGGGGGACTCTTAAGAAAAGGCGATTACACCCTCAACGCGATGCGGAAAAAGTGTCCGAGGGGATTCGTGGCAACGGGTTTGTCAAAGGGTGCTTATAGAACAAACAACCGTCTTTCTTCGGGCGTGGGAGGAAAAAGAAGGATCTCATCGATGAGGGGAGGGCCAGAGTTGTCTAATCTTCGGCAAAAGACATTGGGTGGACTCGGAAAAAGAAAAGGCGGAATTGAAAGGGTCGTGGGATCAGAGCTCTAAAGAAAAACGGGGAAAGAAGACCGGAAAAAAGGGGATGTAGAGAAAAGAAGACTTGCTCTCCATTCTCTGGCAAAATGCCCTCGAATTCAGGCCCTTAAATCTGGGGGGAAGGGGAGGGCCTCCAAGTAGAAAGTATTCAGTAAAGAACGCGGCGCAAATTGCAACAACCTCGGGGACCGGAGATGGTAGGTCTATATCCGCTCCGAGCGGGGCCGTAGGGGAAAATAAATCAGAGCGGCCGTCTTTAAGACTAAAAGGAAAGATCAACGAGGGCCGCCAAGATCCACTGCGGAGGTCATTGAGCGCCTGCACGAAAACTCAGGGGAAAAGAAAGCAAATGGCTTTAGGAGCTGACTGGGAAAGAGGGGACTTTCAGAGGAAAGCCTCATTTCGCCGGAGAGGGGAAAGGGGGGAAAAAGAGTATCCCGTAAACGCTCTACTAGAACGTTCTCTCGGGAAGGCATGCAGAAAAGGGGCACGCGAAGAAAGCGCTGGTTTGCAAACGAGAGTTGGGGGGAAGGGTCTTGAAACGTAACACTTTTATCGAACTGCGGGCAGGGGGGGGGGGAGGGGAACAAAAGCCGGTTGCCATGATGGCGCATGAGCCGACTGGGAGAGTGTGGAGAAGCAGCGTTCTTCTGCTAGGGAAAGAAAACGGGGCATTTGCTGGCGAGCTGGTGAGCCAGGACGCCGAGGGGGAGGGCTTCCTCTTAACCGGTGGGGGGGAATTCCTGGGGAGGGGGAAGCTCCTCATGCAAGTTCAACTCAAGCATCGCAAGGGGGAATTCACGAGGGTCTCAATGAGGAGTCCTCTTCAATCGAGGAAGCGAAAGGAAGTGAACGGGGGCGGAGAGGGAAGAAGACGGAAAGCTGAACTCACAAAAAGGAAATTCATCTCGGGAAAGAGTGGTCAGTGCATATTTGACCTGCGGGATTTATTAAGGGGAAGGGTGGGTCCTTCTGGATCTCCAGGGGTGATTGCAATGAAGACTCTCGCGGTGGGTCAGGGAATGAGATCTAATGAAAAAAAAAACCAAACGGAGGGATAAAATATGATCTCTGAAGGGCTCATCAATCAATAGAAAAGGGGTTCAGGAAAAAAAAAAAAAAAAAGAAAAGAAAAAAAAAAAAAAAAAAAGAAAGAAGAAAAACAAGAAAGCTCCTTCATATTCCTGGACGAAAAGGAATTGGGGGGAGGGGGTAAAACAAAGCATTCCTGCCATTATGAGGAGGTTGCGAGCTGCAAGGGGGGATTCATAGGAAAGAGTAAATTATACTTCCTCAGGAGATAAACGAGGGAAAGGAAAGAGGAGGGAAAAGTACCTTCATTTTAGGGGGTATACAGAAATAAGCTATCAATCGATGTCCTATGGAAGACCTTCAAGGGGAGGAAGACTCCGACTGAAGAAGGGGAAATATGTGACACTAAAGAGCGGGAATCGGAGCTCGACATCAAAAAAAGAAGGGCTTCCGGGAGGGACGTCCTGACCGACTCTGCCAATAATAAAAATCCCATGAGGAGAAGCATATGTAAAAAGGAGTAGGTGTTCTTCCCTTTAAGAAAGAGGGAGTATCAAATCATCGGGACAAATATCGCTGATTGCCGTCTGCAAAACTTATATTAGCGTCAAGGGGGGGTTGCCTGAGGAAAGGGGCGGGCTTATTGAGGTGATACTAGGGGAATGAAGCAAAATTGCCAATCAGGTTCTCTTTCGGGAGCTGCAGGAAAGAGTCCGAGTAAGGTAGAGTCCTCCTAAGGCAGTAGGGATCGATCACTTGGGGGGGATTCGTTCTCGTCGATCAAGGAGCGCGGAAATTGCAGGGGGAGGGCCCTGGGATTTGCTATGAGAGGGCGAAGTTCGCGTCCTCACAGTGAAGGGATGGAAGGCAAGTCGGGACGAGCCGGATCGTAAACCGGTCAATATTCGAGAAGGGGAACTTTTCAATCCGGCGGGGGGGGAGACTGAACGTCTCGAAGAGAGGCGGCCCAGAAATAGGGGACTAGTGGGCGGGGCGGCCTGCATCAGCAGGAAAATCTCACATGAACGTCCCTTATGAGAAGGGAAGAACCGCTGGCCCGGCGTGGTCCCCGTTTGGCGATGAAGACATGAAGTTCCCTCCTTTTTTCCGAGCATGGGCAACTGCAAAAAATTCTAGGAGGAAAACGTCGAGATTTGGCAAGCGCATCATCAGAGATCGGTAGGAGCTGTCGGGGAGATCAAAAAAAAAAAGGACGCGCGTGCTAATTCCAACTGTGCTCTGACGAAAAAAGCCGCTTACAGTCGGAATTTTGTCCAAAGAGGTCAGCGAGAAGGGGTTTCAGACGAAGAAGCGGACTTGACACAGAAGGCCCGAAGAGCTGTTAAGAGACTCTTACGAAAGGGCGGGGGGGGGGATAGGAGATCGCAGTCAGCGGGGGACAGGCATCGCCGGAAATAGGTCTTCTCTCTTGAAGGAGGCGAAGAAGGGAAGGGATGGTACAGCAAGCTTTCTCGGACTGGAAATCAAAGGATAACCGAAAGAAAAGGACTACATAGGAGGAAACATGAAAAAGGATAATCAGGCCGTTTGGACTTCTTCGCCTGGGGGGAGGAGGGATGGGGGGAAAGTCAAAAAAAGGATAGGCTTGCAGTGGAAAAAAAGAAAAACGGGGCGCAGGAACTGATTCGTCGGATTGTCGAGCTTTTGATCTTCTATCAAGAAGGGGGGGCAAAGGCCAAAAAAGTTGAGGAAAACGGGGACGTGGGAATCAACCAGAATTTTCCGAAAAAGGCGTGAAAGACTCGCCAAGATTCTCGGCGACGATACTGATTAACCCGGTGCAGGGAAAGAATCTCTCAAAACACGGATGATTCATTACACTGGAAGGGGTGGAGCGAGCGAAAGAAAGTGAGAAGTAAAGAAAAGGGGTTCTGGCCGGCGTAAGAACGCTACAAGAAGGGAAGTTAAAAAGCATAAAAACGCTCGAAACGGAACATTATCACGAAGTCAACCGATTCCTGGGAGGCCGTGGTTCGGCAAAAGAATGCCGTAATCAGACGGACATCATTTCGGGGGGAAGAGAGGGGAGTCGTCAAGAAATATCATGAGTTCTTGTGGGGAAGGGGGGGGGGGGGGGGGGGGGGGGGGGGGGGGGGGGGGGGGGGGGGGGGGGGGGGGGATGAAAAGCAGAAAAGCGTATGCCCGACTATTGAGGGAGGGGTGCTTCGATGACGGGTGGCCCTCTGTTGGAGATGGGGAATAGGGCTGGGAGAGCGATTCCAGAAGGTTCTATTATTCTCGCTAGGTATGGGAATGAAAACTGCGTGCGGGGGGGTCGACACTTCGGAGGCCCGGAACTCGAAAAACTTTGTGAACGATTTCGCAATGATTACGAAAAAAGGAAAGAAACGATCCGCAAGTCGTTAGGGGAAAAGTGTTGAAGCTTCGCGAAGTCAGGTCTGCAGGAAGGAGGAACGAGCGATTACAACATCTGAGAGGGAGATCTGGGGACAAACTGTCGTTCGACGGGAGCGGAAGGGAACGTTGGCTTTCAGATGTGCCAGGGGAAGGAGAGTGAAACCTCTGGGGGTTCTAGGGTGATGACTCGACAGCGCAGACCGGAGCATCTATTCAGATGGGAGAGAGGGGGGCCACTATACGGGCGGCAAGGCATGTGTTAAGTCTCTGCACCTGATCAGTCTCGGCGGGCTCTCTCTATTCAGAAGGAAAACAAAAAGGGAAGGATGTATACGAAAAAGGGGAGAAGTCGGCCGCCGGACAGGGGACACTGGCCCGCACAGGCAGTCAGGGAAAAAGGCTGGGAAAAAACGGGCGCGCCAAAGGGCGATGCGGTCATTCCGAACGCTGCTTTTACGCGGGCCGGCTTCAAAGAAAAGACTGCCTCGTGGAAAAAGGTCGTAGAGGCACCGAGGCCTTATTCCATAGGAGGAGGGGCGTCGAAGAAAAAAAGGCCTCTCATAGAAACAAGGTGCACCGAAGATGCCATTTCCGAAGGGAAGCAGGAACAAAGGACAAATTGATAACTTGGCTTGGAGGAGCAGGACTGATCTGGGGGGTTTTTGAAAAAGCCTCATGGAGGAAAAGACATTATCTTGGCAGCAGGGGGGGAGAGAGACAAAATAAGCAAAACGAGGCAATGCATCCAGGCGCGAGTAGAGGGAAGGCAATCCTATATTTTTTTCGGAGAGAGGGAACAGTACAAGAGCTGGCGAAGGCATGGCCCACTTAGAGGAAGGATTTCCGGAAGCTTATGGTCTTAATGGCCGGAGGGAGGGGGAATTTAGGGAGAAAAACTGATCACGGAGTTTCTTGGCTGTCGAACAGAAGCCAGGCTATAAAGTCAATCTGTCCCCCTTTTTTGGAGGATGCGTTTAAAAATGTGTAAAAAAGAAAAGGCATCGACTGAAGCAGAGGCAGCTATTCTTTAGGAAGAAGGCGTACTAAAGCGTCAATTCTTTCCAACGAGAACCTCAGGGAAGAGCGGGCGGGCGAGTATAAATTTATCTAGGGAGGAGGAAAAAAAAGGGGGTCGGCTCGTAAATCCTCTAATGGAGGCAGGTGTGAGTAGAAAGGGAGGAAGGTCACTGGTCCGCGCCAGGGAAGAGGAAGGGGCGGGGAACGAGGAAAAAGAGCGGAGTGCTTGATGAAAGAGCTCTCAACCAAACAAAAAAGAGAGATTCGAGAGAACAATCAGCTCTCGGGACTAGGGAGAAAGGCAAACAAAAAGGTCCGATCTGAGCCGGGGGCGGAAGGGAACACTTAGCGCATTGATCACACGCTCGGCGAGGGAGGATTTACTATCTAAAAAGGGTTGAGTCTCATCCCCCCGCGGAGAGACTGATAAAAAAGGGACGATACCTAGGTGGGCAGAAAACAGATTGACGCGGAAGTACGCAAGAGGGAATTGGAAAAGAAAATTTGAATCGATCACAGGAGGATTTTCTTATGGAGAAGGAATGGAGGAAAGACTCCGGGAGGCAACAAAGGAGTGACGCCACTCGAGCGGGTAGGATGGCAAAAGGACAGCAAGCCTTTTGGAAGGGGCAAGGATTTTTGAGGGAAGACGAGGGACCGAGGAAAAATTCGGGGGGAAAACGCCATCAGATGGGCAACTGGAAAAAATTGTGGGAAAGGAGCGCCGAGTGGGAATGGGGCACACGTTGTGTGAAAGGAGAACCGGAAGCGCTTGCGCTTAAAGGCATAGACTTCGCGTAAAAATTGGATGAATGCTCTAAGTAGGGGGGGGAAAGGAAAGCTTATGGCGAGGGGACTCTTTGTCTCTCAAGTGCAAACAAGGTCAAACGCCGAAAGGCAAATCAGATCCCAGGAAACAGTCGAGCGGGAAAGGTTGATTTTAGAAAGGCGCGGAGGACAATGATGATGGTCGGGACGCTTATGAGGGGAGTATTCTCGGTGTAGGGCCCGAGGCTGCTTGGCAGGAGGTAAGATCGTCTGGGGGGGAAAAGCGGCGGCGTTCAGGGTCCAGGGAGGGTCTATAAAGGGGGACTTGGCCGGGGGGGCCAAAAGAGATGAACTTCATTTATCGGTTCATTTGTCGGAGAATAGATATTTCAAAAGGACGTCGTCTTTCCTGATGGCGCAGAAAGGGGGGGAAAAAAAGATGAATCACCGGGACCCCTTATGATGGTGAAGAAGCCATTATGGCCAAAGTTTTCCCGTTGGGGAAAAAGGGAGGGGGGAGCACGAAGGAAGAGTTCAAAGACGAGCCTGCCACATGGGACTGATTGCGGCAGAGCGCAAACGCGGGTCAGAAGGGTTCCCGAGGCTACATTGCTCGAGGAAAGAAAACGCTGTACAGGAGAAGAAATATAACAAGTCCTACCTATGGGGAGGTGGACGAAAACTTTAGACCAGAAAGAAAAGTGTGAAAAAAGAAGACATTTTGACGCAATCTATAGGCGACCGGAAAAAAGATTTTTGGAGAGAGGGGGGGGGAAGAAAAGACTTGACTGCAGGGCAAGGCTGTGGAAAAAAGAAGACGTATTAGCTGGAACCGTCGCAGACTTTCTGGCATGGGGGCATGGAAACAATGCGGCTGCGCCGTGCCTGTGATTTCGATTGGGGTCCAAAACAATCCTTTCTCGCAAAATAAAGAGCGAGAGAAAAGGTGGAAAGGAAAAAACATAGGTCAACGCATCAAAAGAAGAGGTCTTACGGGGGGAGTCTCTTCAAAGAGGGGAGTAGGTAAAGGGGGGCACACAAGAACGCAAGATACTGGGCTGTGAACGATAAAACCAGGAAAATTATGCTGAAGGGCTCTTCATCTTAGGTGAGATATAAAAAAAAAGCCCGAAAAATCGGTTTATTAGGGGGGGGGGGGGGGGGGGGGGGGGTCGATCATGATGGTCGAGAGCTTTCCCCTGACATGTAGTGCAGGAAAAAGAATTCGCGAAAGAACTGCTTGTAGGTAGGCGACGATCACTGGAAGGATCTATCCTCTACTGCGAAAACAACAACAACTATGATGAAAGGGGAGGGGGAAGGATCTAGGAGGGGGAGAGAAACGAGGAATTCAAGTTATGGGGGACGTTTACTGGAAAGGAGTCTAACTCTACTAAAGAGAAAACAACTACAAGATGTTCACTAAGGCAAAAGAGAGAATG
>Ga0179593_1607865_pt1 | contig 12301 bp, 11 predicted proteins | sample CZODoug2_1_08_16_FD_185931 | JGI IMG/M metagenome (GOLD analysis project Ga0179593, IMG submission 185931) | Vadose zone soil fungal communities from Angelo Coast Range Reserve, California, USA - CZODoug2_1_08_16fungal (PacBio error correction) | ecosystem: Environmental > Terrestrial > Soil >...
GCCCTTTTACTGGAGGGTGGCTTGGGGACAGCGGGGGCAGATCCATCTGTGCATCCAATTACTAATCCCTCCCTGAAGGGACGGCGATGCAAGAAGAATCGGAGGGGGGTTGGAAAAAAAGAAACTGCGCAGAGGGGAAAGAAACACTACGAAGGGGACACCGGATAGCTCGCGGGGGGAACGTCCATACTCCCGGAGTGGGGTGCTCATTGGGAAGATAACAGAAAACCGCTGGAAAATAAGATGGTACGCAGGCGTGATGTCACGGGAGGAGTCTCAATCTACCAACTGCCTCCTAAGGGAGAAATAGACGGGTTTGTAATGAAAAAGTCGTCAATCGAGACAGTGGATGCTTGTTTGGAGACGTCTTAAAGTCTTAGGGGATTATTGCGCGAAATCTCTATCAAACCTCCTGGTAACATTAAGGGGGACAGAGCATCAGATTAACGAACCAGCCGGTACAACTACTCCGCTTCCATGCGAAGTTGTGCCTTAAACCTCCAGAAGATGAAAGAAAGGTGCCCAGAAGTAGAAAAAGAATCGAAGGTATTTCAGAGTGGGAATTCCACCTCCCGGATCAAGAAACGAAAGAAATCCCAGTCTCCAAGGAGGAGAGGGGGTGGCTGGGGAGACGGTGGAAACATGGCTAAGGGTAAACGAAGTGCCTGCTGTCGAGAAGGAGCACCGAGCAACGCGTTTGCGAATGGCTCAACGTCCCTAAGAAGGCGGAAGTTCGCGACGCGGAACTAGGGATCTGAAGTTGATGGAGCATTTTCCATATTTTCCTGGCGCGAAAAAACAAAAGCGAAAACGGAACAAGAGACAGCCGCGAGACGCACGGCTTGGTGAGTGTGTCGGTCGAGTTACCAGTCGTCGGGCGACGGGACCGAGGAAGCCTGGAAAGGTTACCAACGTCCGGCCGGAATGGGGCTGTCGGTGCCTCGCCGTGGATCGGGTTACAAAAGATTCAAACAGAGAGAGGCCTACGAGTTCGTGCTACAAAAACTCTGTGAATACAGTGGGGGGGCACACAGGCGTCACTTGAGTCCGCCGGCTAATCGGGGAGGGGGAGATACGGCAAGTCACAGCGATCCCAAATACTACCTTAGGTGAACATCTCCTTGCCCAAAAGGTCACCGCTACGCCAACGGTCTACTATACGGGAACTGACGAAGCCGGCAGAACAAGTGAATCTCCCGTAAGGACAAACTAAACTATATCCTCGGTTCCGAAAATTCAGGCTGTGTGAACTTCCGCCGATGAGAAAAGAAGGGCGGCAAAGGTATCCGGGGGGAAAAAAATTCAAAAAAAGGACGCCTTGTGCCGCCACGTATTTACACCTCGGCAGCATGTTTGTTTCGGTGGCCAGCGAAAAACGCCCGGTGGGAAAAAAAACCGAGTGGGCAGGAAAACGCCGTGGCTCGTTGTCAAAAACGAATAGCCATCGTCGGCTGCCTTTGGGCCCCGGCTCGAGATGGAAAGGAGAGAGCATAGGGACTTGACTAGGGAACGGTGAGTGCTGCCGGGCAGAAACTCCGGACGCGGCCATAATGCCGTGCGATTAATCGCCTTCCGTTTTCCGCCTCCTCGACATCAAGGACTGTCGCAAAGAAGTCGATCAAAAAAAAGAAGGTGGCCTATGCATCAAAAGGAAGGAACCCTTCCGCCAAAATAAAGAGATGCGTAAGGCCACGCTCCTCTCTCTTCGGGAGCATCCAGCGGTTGATGGCTTAAGAAAAGAATAAACAGGGAGAAAGGGGGTCAAAGCCAAAAAAGTGCAGGTCCGCTGAATGAGAACTAATCCAGAGCTTGAGCAAGCGCCGAGGAGTAAGGCTGAAACCGACATCACTAAGGGCCTAGCCCGAAAAAGTCCTCACATCCCCTTAGGAGCTTTGCCGGAGGTCAGCGTGCGGCTCAAAAGGAAAAGACTGTAGGAAGAAGAAGAAACAAGCGGAAAACGCGCAGATTGGGAAAAAGGTCGCCGCGCCCGAATCTTACCACACCCCGCTAAGATCACTAGCGGAAGGGAAGTAGCAAAGAGAGGAAAAAACTCCCAGAGCGGTTTGTAGGCTTCCAACATTCACAAAGAAATTGACCCCTAGCGAAGCGAATCTCGCGAAAAACCAAGGGAAGTCGAGAAGAGAGTAGCCTGGGCAGGGGAAAACAAGGTACCGGGAACTGGGGGCTTCCCGAGAGGAGCCGTCCAGGCTTTCGGAAAGAGGAGAAGTCGCTGGGATCGACAAGAAGGGAGGGGGGGACCTAGGAAAGTCTGGACTGTGAAGGGACGTATAACGGAATGTATCGAAACCGAAGCCTCACGGCAATCGGACCCGCAAGGGAAGAAAAGGAACAACAACAAGGAGGAAAAGGCAAGTGGAGAATTGCCGGGGGGAGGGGGAGCTCGTGTTCGCTAAAAATGCCTTATCGCAGCGATCCTAGTCGGCGTGCAAAGTTCAGGGGAAAAAGAGCCAAGAAGCAGGGATGGCCATTAACATCGAGATGCTTTCTCGGAACGAAGCGGCTAACTTACGAAGGCGGGAAAAGAAGCCCCCAGTCGGCCGGGTTTAAGAAGAGGGCTCGACTGGAAGTGATCAGTACAGAGACCCGAAAGGGTTTTCGCTCTCTGAGTCGCTAGGGTCAAGTGGATCTGTTTGACTTGGGAGCAGCGCGTAGAAAAATCACGTGAGGGAAAAAAAGCGATGTGGTAAGAGATAGATGGCAAGGTAAGCTACGTCGGGGTGGGCGGCAGAGGGGTTACTTGCGACGGGATCTGAAAGCGCGAAGTCAGCAGAAAGTTGTTAGCGGCTCGGGAAGAAAAAAGGAGTGGCGAACAGCGCAAAACGACGAGGGCTGTGAATTCGGGAGAGTCCGCGTTCGTGCTGTTCGCCCGTATCTTCCTCGAGTTCACTCGAAAAAAAGGGGCTCAAAGTACGCCGGAAATCGGTTCAAAACAGACCACCCGACCGCGCTCGGAAGGAGTCCTGTTTTTAAACCGCTCGACATTGTTTTCGGGCGGGCAGTAAAAAAGAAAGGTTCGCAGAAGCCGCGACCGAAAGGAAGAGCCTTAAGCCTCTCGGGAAAAGCAGTTGGCGGGGGGGTCAGGCGATTCATCTTGCCAAACGGCCTCGAGCCTTTCCGGAAGCGAGCTGAAGAGCGAGAGGAAGAGGGGAGGAAAAAAAATTGCCGCAGTCATCGTATCGGCGCGTCCCGGCTGTGGGTGGCCGCGCAGCACGGAAAACCAAGGCTGCTTCAGGGTCCAGCACGTGCAAAGGCTGCGAAGAAGGGGGAGCCGGGGAACACAAGCGTGGAAATCGAGGGGGGTAACAAGAATGGAGGTTCGTGGGACGCAAGCTTTCGACGACATCCCGTCGCCGGGCGTAGTAGCACAAGAAAAAATATTAAGAGGTGTGAACTGGAAAGGCGTAATGCCGTTGAGGCTGTCGACATGACGCCGGCGTTTCTACGCGGCCAGGGGGAAAAAAAAGGTCAAAAGGAAGCAGGGAGGACCCGAGGGAAAAAACTCGTCTTGTATTTCTACTAAGAAAATAAAGGGGGTTGGGGGGAGGAATCCGGCCTTTGATCCGGAGAAGTGCCGGCTTAGCGGTGACCTTTGTGTCAGGGGATGAAAGAAGTCAGAAGGGATCGAGCATACGATTCGCAGCCATAGCGGAAACGAAAGGAAATAAGGATGTAGTGCGATCTCGGAAGACCTAGCGTTTGCAGAGCCCAAGACTTCTGCCAAAAGAGGAAGGTTTTCACGGTAACCATCCATCGTAGGCTTCAAAAGTAAGGGGGGAATCAACGGCGTGCAGGCTCTTTGGACGCCGGGGAAAGAGTTCCTACAGGGAATAACGGGAGAACAGAGTTCGAGACGGGGAAAATAGCATGCTCTTCTAAAAGAAGTTTCTATCGCCGGGGGAGGAGCTCTTCTCTGTGATTTTAGCGACATTGACCTCCATAAAATGCAAATACCGGAAGTTTCAGCAGCTCTCAGGAATTCAAGCCATCGGAAGACAGCAGCCTCTCTGGGAGGAAAAACTACTCTACCTAAAAACACTTCGCTAATCGCGTACGCATTAGAGACAACGTCGAGCAACCTGTCCCTGAGTAACAGTTAGTTTTGGAGTCCGGGCGGGTACTTGTGTTCTCTGTCTCTAACTGAGGAGCGCCGCGTATATTTCGGAAAGTCGCCATTGAAGACAAACCTGCAGAATCGTTAAGGCAGGGGCATGCAATCAGCGTCTTGGACTACTATGGGGCCGTTAAAAAAACTATCTGGGAGGACCCGAGGTCAACGGAAGTTCAGGATATTCTCTCTATCTCCGCGCAAATCCCGAAGGGGGACTCCTATAGCAAAGCTGGGGACGGACGGCTTGAAGAAAATGTATCTTAGTGTACCATATACTTGCGAAGATAATAAAGAAAGGACAAAGGGACGGAGACAGGGGGGGGCTCCGCTCACAGAAAGGGGAAAGATCGGCCGGGGGAAACTTGTCAGCTCTTTAGGGCCCTTTATCTGACACAAAACCTCACGACTCCGGTACTGCTTACGCCTCGAAGAATCTCTGTTTGGTTGAAAAGGGAAGGGAGCCTCTCGGGCTCTGGTGTTAAGGAAAACAAATAGTCCAGTACTCAAACGCTCGACAGGCAAACGCACTTGAGGAGTCGGTCTGGCTGGCACTATTTGGTAATACTGCCGTCGCTGGACCGGGGGGGGGGAGAATGGATCTGGAGAAGAGCGCCGAAATTGGAAGGAGGAGAACAGAGAGGATGAAATTCGGCGCCGTCCCAGGAAGACGACGATGCCTTTACTAATTCGTCGGACATCTCCAGTCCATACGTGCAGAGACCCAATGGGGGGAAAAATCAAATCAAGGGACAATAAACTATCCGGAAGGATAAAGAGATGTGTCGCCTGCCTTAGCAGTCCCTGCTGGGTCACACAGAAGATCGGAAGGGGAAGGGGGAGGGTCACACAGCGAGCAAACTAAAGTGCCCGCGTGGCGATACCTGTATCGAAAACTGACATCGTTCATAAGGCCGGCTCCCGTTACGGCCGGCGTTCACCAGGAGGGGGGGGGGGAAGGAACTGCACAAAAAGGAGGAAAAAGCCGTAGCGCTAGGTGAAAAGGGGCTAAAAATATGGTGTTCACTTCCTAGAAAGAGTCCAGCTCACATTTGCGTGTGGGACGGCGGAAAGTCTCCTGGGGTTGGAAGGCAAAACGGAAGAAGGCGGTAAGAAGACGAACGACTTTGGAGGCGCATCATATTCTCCGAAAAACTTCCCCATCTCATGTCATCCACTACTCAAAAAAGGATGCACAGTAACGTAAAACAATCCGTCTATAGGCTTTGGCCGTTTCTCATCGGAGTGTGGCTAATCTAAGGCGCGCAAAAGAAAGGAAAGAAACCATTAACAATCCACGAAAATGGGACAACTCGATCGAGCCCTCGGTCCGACCACAGCCAGTTGGCTTTTGAAGGTAACGGTGGGGCTCATAAGTCTACGGAGCAAGACGGAGAAGTAGAGTCGATGAAACGGGGGGGCGGCTGCGGGACCTATTGTCTCCACATCCCTAGACTCTATCCGTTTCGGTACTGATAACGAAAAGGGAGGTGTAAAACCAGAGTAAGGGAATCGCAAAAAGGAAGCAGCTCGCAAGGGAGCATCGACATCAATGAGGGGACGCTCAAGGTCTTTTGGTTGGGAGTGGGAGGTCGGAGGGGGAAAAAAGGGCTCGCGCAGAAAAGAAGGTCCCTGCGGATGTTGGCCGAAACAGCCTTTCACGGGGACTTGCGTCAGATCTGTCTGCATCGAGTGGATCAACTGTACGGATAGAAAGCTCTCATATCTTTGAAGGACTTCTACAAGCTCGTCGGTCACGACATGAATCGGGAGACATCCAGGCCGGAGGACTCCTCTTGAGGGGATCATCTGAGCAGCCTCCAGACACTCCTCTACTTTTCAGAATCAACCGGGCTTCCCAGACCACCCCAGTTCACGCAAGTCGGGAACAAAAAAACTAGGTCCAGGAGTACCCCAATCAAGCCCCTATTGATCTCAGGCAATCAACACTTACGAAGATTCAATCGGGTAAAAACTGCTTTCAGGGGGGGGAACTTCCTTGCCAGGGGGTAAAGGCGAAGGGGACCAGGGTCGTCAACGGTCCAAAAATGACAGTCCTGTGCCGCTATGCGTAGTACACCTGAAATCATGTTGGGACGTGAATAAGAAGAAAGGGGATGAAGACAGAAAGGCCGGAACACACTATACCTTGGGACGAGAGCCGTAGAGCACTGGCCGCCGCCGGGGGTGGTTCCCGCCGGCTCGACTAGAAGAAAATTCGAGGTACTGCATCACGCTTGGGAAGCCGCACGGGGGGTGCCGGGCCACAGGACTGACCCGCCGATATGCCTTGCAAAGGAAGGGGGAAGGATCGTCAAAAACAGAATACTCTTGACGGGACTCGCCCGAAGCCAATTCATCTAATGACGAAGGCTCTCGCTCCGTCGTGGGGACCTATGAGAAGGAAGGGACCTTCAGCCAAGGAACGAAGGCGGTAAGCTACGGTCGTGGGGGTAGATCGCGAACGGTGATGGCTTAAAATGCTCCGAAACTGGAGTATCTTAAAACATCCGAAAAAAAACAAAAAACATGAAGGGAAAGAAGCCAAGGGGAAAAGGGGTCGGTCAGTCTCTTGGGGGGAAAAAGAACGATCCCGAAGAGAGCAGGGGTCAAACGAAAAAAAAAATCTCATTATAGAAATTTTACTACAGCAAAAGGCGCCTATCCCGAACGGTCTCACAGCCCTTAAAGAGGAAGTTGGGCGAAGGGGGAAAATACCGAAAATGCGACAATAGGGGGGGGGGAGGAACTAAATCAGACGGAAACGGCGCTCTTCAGGGGAGCTCCCTTCGCCCGATACTGAATAAAAACAACCCTCTTAATAGAAAAATTGGGGGGATACCCATCGTAGGGACTGGAAACATCGGGCCTCTTGCACGTAAAACGGGGTTTAGTCGCGGGCGTCAGGAACCAGGCACTTTACCAAAGAAGAGACTGGAGCGCGAAACCGTAAAAGCGACAAAAGACGAAAAATCGAGCAAGTCGCGTCGTCCTCGAGACACTGCAAACCAGGTTACCGAAAGGGGGGTCCAACGCCGAGGCGCGCAGGAAAGACAAAAAGTAAGCGATAGAGCCAGGAGGATGCTGGTGACTGTGGCTTTCAACTCCGAAGAAGGATCGGACGGGGGTTCTGCTTGAAAAGGGGACGTACGGGTATCTAACACCTATATTCCGACGCAATCTCGTCAGAAGGGCATCTACTAGAAAATGATGAGGAGGGAAAAAGAAAGAGAAAGGGTGGAGATTCCTGAGGCTCTCGTGTTTAACGAATACTCATTCCTTGGAGTGTGCAGTCCAGGAAAAAAAAAAAGGGGGACAGCCAAGAAGACTAGTCTTAGAAAGGGCCGAAGTAAAAAACTCCATAAACGCTCTGGTCGATTCAAATGACGAGGCAAAATCTCTTAGAGAGGGACGGGAAAAAGGAAGCCCCCCATTCTGTAATGGGGGGTCAGCTTTCTCGGACTACTCTCGCTCGAGACTCGTAGAGACCGCGAGTGTGGAGCGCTCTAGGGGTCCAGTGGGGGATCATGGTGTTAGGGTCTGAAAAAATATAACAAACCAGAAGTGCAAGCCAGGGGCGATTTTTCCGCCGCTCCGAATGTTTACGACCGGGAGGAAAGAAGGGGGACGCGGGGTGAAGGTCGGGAGGAGTGAGCGCGCGTTTGGGTAAACAGGTGTTTCGTCGGCGAAGACTACCGTTTAAACTCCGATTTGTCTGCCGTACGAGCAATCGCAACTTCAAAGGGGCTTGGGGGAAGCGTCGAAAAAGATCCTCGTCAGCCTGTGGGACTCGTAAAAAGGAGATGCAGAGGCGCGCGGCTACCGGGGGAGCGTTCTGCCTGACTACGACTTCACTACACGGAAAAACAGGGCAGGAACTCATGTCCGGTTTTCACTCTACAGTTTATTTAAGGACGCGGAAAGGAAGATGGGGGGAAAAAGTAAAAATCCAGAAGTGAGCGGAATCTTTGTCGGGAAATAGGGGCGATTCATAGGCAAAAGGATGGGGGGGGGGGGGGGGGGGGGGGGGGGGGGGGTGCAGAGCGCGGGGAGGCATCTTCGATAACTCATGAATCGTCGAGGAGTAAAAAAGGAGGACACGATCACGGAAAAAAGCAGGCATCGTTTATAGCTTCCTCTTTCTCGTGGCAAGCAGCACGTAAAGCGGCAAGTCATCGTCCCGAAAAAGGCAGAGACGAGTGGAAAAAGCGGGAGGCAAGAAGAGAGGCTTTCGTTTTTAAAAAACGCAAGGATGGAATTCGTTTGCCGCAATCGCGGGACATAGGCTCCTGCGTCGGGACATCACGAAAAAAGGAGGACAGGTGTACTAAAAGTGGAGGGAAGCGTCATGCGAAAAGAACGGTAAACCCAACAAGGGTCTCACTCGGGAAATGTTCCCACAAGAGTCAGGTCGACCAACAGATCTCAGTCGTGTGGAAGGGATTACGAGAACAAAGTGGGGGAGGAGGCGATCTCAGCCGGCTTGATCACGCTCATAGAGAACGGACTTCGGCGGGTGGGTGTGGCATAGTCGAAAAACTTGCGGCTGAAGAAAAAAGGGGATGCAGACAAAAAGCGGCGCGACGGATGCCGGCCTTTCGTGAAAGACACGATCAGGAAGACCAGCGTGTCGGAAGAACTCTAGCAATAGGGGAAGGCTTCAAGGTTGCAGACGTGTAATAACCAACGCACCGTCTCGACGCCCGGGGGAGAAGGATCGGTTGAACTCCCTTCACAAGGACAGTGCCGAAACGGCGAACGAGCTGGAATAAAAAAAAGAACGCACCAAAGCCGTGCGGAGCGAAAAGACGGGGTCGGCAAAGAAAGCAAGGGGGGTTGCTCTGACAGTACCTCTAAAATTCGCCATCTAAAAAGATTCGTCTCAGCAGTCCAGGAAACGGAAGCAGAGATTACTTGCGAAAAGGACGCACAAGAAGAATCGGGACTCGAACGTTAATCTTCTAATATAGTCTCACCTCATGCGCAGCACTGACGCGTCAGTCCAAAAAGCCAGGATGGGGGGGGGGAGTGGACAAAGAGGTTTTGACTGACGGGAAGTCCGGTTCTCATGGAACGCACTTCTTAGAGCCGGCTAAAAGGGGGGGTGAATGAAGGGAACGGCCATCGCTGGGGAGGTGTTACGGAACTTCGCATCATCAGGCTTGGATGACGACGAGGGGGGGGCACGGTGGGAAGAGAAATCTGGGAAAAAAGCTGTGAATCTGGAGAATGCCTCTTCTAAAGCCTCGCAATCCCGACACTGGTGAAGAGAGCCACACGCTAACTGCGCCGCAGACTACTGGGAAAGATCCGTTGCGAACAAGAAGGGCAGGCGCCGTGGTGCCGGAAACGATAAACGCCTCGTGAGAAAACGGCCTACGGAGCCCTATCTTACGCGGTCACGCAGGGGGGGGGGGGGGCTCTTAAGGGGAGGGGAAACGAGAGAACGACGGTACAGGACTGAAAAACGATAGGTTGTTACACCCGCGCGCGTAATAGGGTCTCTGAAACCCTCCGTGGCATGGCCTGCTGGCGACAAAAAAGCTAGTCGTCCGTCAGCGGGGACCTGCCAACACGGAGGAGTCACATTGGGAGGCACGGAGTCCCAAAAAAAGAAAGTAAAGGCCATCGGGAGGCGAAACGATTGTGGGAAGGAATAATCAACCACAACACGTATTAGGGGAAAAGATGCGAGATCAAAATTCGAAATCTCGTCGAAACGAGGAATTTTACTTCAGAGGGGGAAAAAAGACGGCAAAGATTCAATAAAAGAAGAAAAAAGATTGGGCGATAGAGCCGAGGACGCGAAGTGTACTCCGCCTGCAGCAAAAAAAAGGGGGGTTTCAGAGACCTAGCTGACGCGCTGGGGTGTCACAAAAAGGGGGGAGAAGCGCGCGGGCGTGGAAAAAAAAAAGGCGTGCAGAAAAAAGAAGAAGCCGAAAAAACTGACGTAAGATATTCGTCAATTACGGGCCCTCTGTTATCACATACTCGGCTAGCAGAGCGACGGCACACTTCGCCAGGGAAGAGGGGGGAGGAATGATAGAATCAAGATAAAGGAAAAAACAAATACACGTCCCCTTCAAGCGGCGAAGTTGATGCGTGGGGGGCTCGTTCTTAAATGTTCCGGAATTTTGGGGAGCGGACGAGAGGAACTTAATCCAAAGAAAAGTTGGGACACAGCCTCAGGGGAAAAGCACCGCCCCAATCGTCATCGACGAAAAAACGGCTGCCTTCGAAGTTTGCCCCGTCCCCCTGCGCCGCGTGGAAAAGGGGAGGCACTGGGCGCATCAGCAAACGAATCGACCGAACGAGGAGAAGTAACCAGGACTCACCCGCCCGGATCCCAAACACTCTAAATCGAGGAACGGAGGAAAAAAGCTCATCGGGAGGGTCTGGCTCGACGGGCCTCATGGAGGGGGAAGGGGAGAGGGGCAGACAGGACAATTCTGTCGAGAGATTCTTCACCTAGCGTGCTGGTGGAACTAAAAGGGGGCGCACGTCAAATCGCGGGAAAGTGTTCGCCGACGCTAAGCCGAATCGAGGGGGAGCAGGTGTAGGGTCCTGGTTAGACGAACGCTAAAAGAGGCATCTACAAGTGAGCCGCGAGGCTTTGTTGGTGTGCCGTAGATTCCAAAGAGGAACGTTCTCAGGGGGGAAAAAGCCTTCGTGGAAGGAAGAAGCCTTGAAAGCACGTCGAGATCGGAAAGGGCTCCTCTCCTTGGTCACTGGGGAACCGCTCTTAAAAAAGGGGAAATCGCAAGGGCTCGGGAGCTCAGGACCAAAAAGAAGGGAGAAACGACGAGAGTCGTTTCGTTCACGAGCCTTCAACGGGAAGGGAGAGGAAAGGAGGTAGGTGGAGAAGAAGAAGTCATGCGCCCCGAACGAAACGAGCTACGGCACTATCATCCCGATTGCCTGCCCACGGGGGGAACCCACAAGGGAATTTCTCTATGGGATTCAAACGAGAGAGAAGAAAAAAAATCCCCAATCCCCCATCCCATCCTGTAAGCCTCACACCGAGATCCTCGTGTAAATGCTTCAGGGGATGAACTAAGGAAAGCCGCAGCGGCAAGGGTCTACGGGGAGGCACGGTCATGACCAAGGGCAAGACAGAACGTAGTACACTAGAATGTGGTTCGGGAGGGCCGAAGAGGGGGGACGCCGGAGGCGAAAGAAACTTGCGGAACAAGAGGAAAAAATTGCGGACTATCCAGCGTCGAAAAAGAAACCTGGGGGGTTACCCAGGATAGATCTGAAGGGGAGCGTCATGGGGGTGCTGGATCAATGAATCAGGTTACGTGCTTCAAGGCCAACGAGAAAAGACAGAGGCAGATCACTATTAAAGAAAATCTCCGTGAGCGAAACCTCCTCAAAAAAAGCAGAAAAAGAGGAGCGGCGGAAGGTCGCGCTCCAACGTTGCCTATTAATCATCGGCCTACCCGTCCGCCAAAGAAGAAGAGTTAAGGAGAGATCCTCGCTTCGGGTGAAGCCATAGGAGAAAATGATCATCCGGAAAACGCGAATAAAAAGGGGGAAAAGCGGAAACAGCCGGACATGCCGAGCCGCGGAGGTCGTGCAGGACACTAGATGGGAAGAATCCAGAGAAGGGGGAAGCGAGCGGAAGGAAGATTCCGGAACAAAACATCTCCTGAAAAGTAGCCCATACGGTCAGCAACAAACCTTCGAAGAAAAAGGGAAAGCTGCTCTACTGAGAACAAGACCTAAGAGAACTGTAGGAATCATAACACCAGAGGGAACGCGCGCGGGGATTCCTTCAAAGAACACTCTGCGAAACACCCAGGAGAAGAGATCTCGAAGGGAGGGTCGGGGACAAAGGCGAGAATAAAAGACTGCACGTGCGGGGTACGGGCTGCGACAAACACATAAATCCACTTGACCTCAAAAAAGCTCTGAAAGAGGGCGCGGAAAAACAAGAGGAAAGACGACGAGCGGCAATCCAAAGAGACAGAGAGCGCGAGTAAACCTTACCGACTGGGGGAAGAAACCGCCTTCGCGCCGTCTGCTCTTCGGAAAAGCCCGCCGTAAATCTATTAAAGAATCCATCAGAAACGGAGGAAGGGCTTGGAAACCCTATATGGATCGTAACTGCGGGGGACTTGCGATAAACGGTAGGGGGGAAAAGGAAGCACAGGGAAATCTCCAGCCGGCAGG
>Ga0179593_1631530_pt1 | contig 12301 bp, 12 predicted proteins | sample CZODoug2_1_08_16_FD_185931 | JGI IMG/M metagenome (GOLD analysis project Ga0179593, IMG submission 185931) | Vadose zone soil fungal communities from Angelo Coast Range Reserve, California, USA - CZODoug2_1_08_16fungal (PacBio error correction) | ecosystem: Environmental > Terrestrial > Soil >...
GGGGGGATGGGAAAGGGCCAGGAACGAGTTGGCTCAGGAGGGCTAGCAGCCCCTGCACCCGTAAATGATCAGGATGCGCATAGGGGGGTGGAATTGAAGAATCTTCATTAAAAAAAGTCCCGCTTCCCCGTGACGAACCCAAAGGTGGGAAACAAAAGGGCCATACTATTTTAGTGCACCTGAGGCACCGGAGGGGGACCCAAGCGGATAGCCGTTTGGATGGCTGGCTGGGGGGGTGGAAGGTAATTGCTTATGTCGATTAGTCGCCCACCTTGATGCGCACGTTCACAAGGGAGAAGTCTTGGGGGGGGACGGGGAAGTTTCCCTATAGCTTCCGCCAGGAAGCCCGACCTGGTCTGAAGTAACTCCGCGAAAGGTGAACCAACAATCGACCTGTGGAAAGTAGGCCAGAATCACAAACCTGAAAGGTTAACCTTCCAACTATCGGCGACCAGGGCCTCGGAGAGGACGTTCATGCACCACATCGGGCAGAGGAGCTCGACAAATAAACATCACCACTCCGCAGGGTTCCAATTTTACGGCCACATGGATCAGCAGAAAGGCTCAAATGCACCATTTATTTCGGGTAGGACTGGACCCTTTATTCGGGGCCCCTGGGGGTCGGGCCGGAAAGAAATGAAAGCGGGGGGATCTATCTGGTACTCCAAGATTGGGGGGGAGGGGGCTCGGTTAACCTATAATGGAGGGAGACAAAAAGACGTAGGTCAGAGCTACCCACAACGATAGTCATCGTTCTTATCTGGCCGAGGTAATTGGGAGGGGTTATTTGCAAACTCCCCGGCCAGCGGGGCGGGCGACTTAGCAAAAGTGCCGCAATATCTCTATCTTCTGGGATCCCACAGAAAGGCTAAGAAAGGGGAGAAACGCTAAGAGAAAGGGGGCGAACCTGGAATGCTTCAAACCAGGAGGCTGGCTCCGGGATCACGTGCCCTCAAAGGAGTTAGGGTTAACAAATCGCCGTCTGACCACAGAAGACTCTGCGTGGAGAGAGGTCCGCCTGACACATGACCTATCATCGGAGGTCGGGGAAGACTCTTGAGACCGCGGAGGGTCCTTCACAACCAAACACATTCGTTCGGGTCAAGGAGGTCACCCCCCGATACATGTGGTCTGGGTACAAACGTGTCTAGATGAAAGGGGACCTCGATGGAGTGAAAGGGGATCAGTTTCTTGATCCCGGGAATCGGGAAGGACTGGGAGGGCTCTTTCTTCTTAGTCAGGGGGAATGGGGGGTCACTCCTGCATCTCAGCCCACAAGACGTGTCCTAGTAGCGCCAGGGGGGATGAGGGTTCTATCTTTTCAAGGGGGTCCCGTAAAGGAAAAACAATCACCCTCGACAAAACTTTTTCAGAAACTAAGAAGGTCTTGAGTTCTAACCGACGAGGGAAAAAAGGTTATCTTTCTCGGCGGTGCTGGATGACCCTGAACAGCCACTGGCCGGGGGGGGGGAGGGGGGGATAGAACCCGATACATCTAGTGGTTAGGACCAAAATGGGGATCTTCTCCGGATCGTCTGGTGACTCCGTCCAACAAAAAGGCTGCGTAAACCATGAGAGGGGTCTTGTTAGTCTCGTCGTGTGAGGAGAGGGGGGGACTTCTCGGAAAGAGGCTTCGCCCCGGCCGGGGCGAACTTACAGTGCTACCCTGACCCGTCTCCGCCGCTGATAATCTAATCGAGAAAAAAGTGATGGGAGGTTGAGGGGAAAAGGCCACCCCAACGACCTGCCAAAAGTACCTAATCCGAAAAGGGGAAAAAAAAAACAGAAGAAGAGCGGAATTCATCGGAGTGGTCGGGGAACAGACTTTAGATCACAGGTGCAGGGAGTCGACTTTGGGAGAAAAACGTATTTCTACCACGGCACAAAAGGGTGAAAAAAAAAAAAAATAACCCCTCAGGGGATCAACAACTTCCTCGAGGGGGTGGTAAGAAAACGCGACACGGAGGGGGGCTCGGCGCAAAGGCTCTAGATACGGACGTGCTAAAAAGGCTCGAGCCTCTACGAGAAATCGAAAGGGATTTTAGCCGCTCGAAACCCGGGCCGGACTCAATTAGGGTGTCAATTTTAAAGTAGCCAAACCTTCTTCCCGTCTTCAAACCAACGAAATTGAGTATAAGAGTAGCTAGGAATGGGCCGCCCAAAGTACGCAAAAAAAGGGGAAATCAATGGAATGAGGATGGGCCTCCCCCGCCCTCTGCTTTGAAGGCGCGTTCAGAGATGGAATTTGAGGGTGAGAATGAGTGCAAACCGCAAAGAGATTTGAGAAAAAGGGACCTCTTGGTTTCGGGACCGTAACAGCGCAGTCCCCTCAAACCTTTCCCGGGGTGGAGAATCCTGCACGGAAAAAACATCGACCTTTTCTTATTCCTAACAAAAACGGAGTATGAGTAGATAGATCCCTAGGGTAAAGGAAAATTGTCCCTGGGGCGAGGATATGATTCTCCTAGTTATCAGGGAAAGCTGCGGAAACTACCCAACTCTCTTTCCTCGGAATGCTCCTCTCAGATGGCTTTGGTGGGGAACACTTTATCACCCTCACAACTTGACACTCGCCTTTATCCGCCAACGTGATGTCTGTCTTAGACTCTAGGGACTAGAAAGGGGGGATTTCTTACTTGTTTTGTGGCGGTGTGAAACAAGGTCCTCACTCACCCACAAAAAAATGGTTCCGTGCATAAGTCAGGGGGAGAAAACGAGAGTAACAGTTACCCCATCCGGGGTTCCTTACCTCATTAACTCTTTCTCTATTGATAGATTTATGGGGAGGGGGAGGGAACTAGGGTTAAGAAAGGGCTTCTCTCTCTCCTATACTCCTGGCCCCGCCGTTCTCCGGGGGAAACTCGGCAAAAAAATCATGATGCGCTTGATGTTGATACCCCCGTTGTGCAACTTCATCACCCAGGGGGCCGAACGGTCAGAGGGAGGGGTTTAAGGAGTCGAAAAGAAACCTGCCGGCGATAGAACATCGTAGTTCGCAAAGAACCGGGGTCAGCTTCGTAAATGTCAAGCGGAGGCTGGTCCTTGAAGGGGTTGAGGGTGGGTTTTTGAGTCCCTAACAGCTGCAACCGGCCTCGGGCGATCTGGCGGAGCCGGGGCAGAAGGGGCGGAGTGAGGAGGGTCGCCGCTGGGATAAAGCGGGAAAAAGGGTCCGGAGCTCCGGGCCAGCGCCTCAATCCAACGCAACGACATCACCAATTGGAAAAAACTAAGGACTCGAAATTGACCGAAGCGGGCAAAGGCGGGACGAATTCACTCAGCAAAATGAGCCTCTCGGGTCAGCTCCACACGAAGGGGGGTAGAGGAACTCCCCCACAGCTTTCCTCATATGCAGTGGTTCAGTTTAAAGCCAAAAACGCGGTACCGGGAGAAGGGACATATAGGCATTAGATAGAGAATTGGAGGGAAAAAGCAAGTGTGTTATTTGTGGGGGGACGTCCCTCGAAACTCGAACACCAAGGCCTCACACAGCTTCCGACTATAGATGGGAGGGGGGGGTTGGGAGAAAATTTACACGAGGCCGAGTACGCCAAAAGAGCGGCGCCCAATTCAAAGGGGGGCCAGACCGTCGGGGGAACCACCCTAGGAGGAAATCTAGGGATAACTCAGTCTCTCACTTCTCCCTTGAATCTACGCACCATGCGGGGAACGGATACCACGGAAGCTGGGTGGTTTGGGTAAACTTTTTCCGCGCGGCGTTGCCTTGGCATGCATCCCCAACAACAGAGCTGTTCATGGGAAGGGGCTTATAAAGAGGGTAGGAAAACATTACTCCTCTTCCCTCGTTCAATCAACGGCGGTTCACGCACGACGGGTGTGGGGTCCCGATTCAGCAACACCGGGCAGCCTAATGTCAGTGTAACCCTGTTGGACTTTGGGGAATCTCCCGGGACGTCTTTACTGTGAGGGAGGTGGGATCCAGAATTAGAGAGTAAAAAAAGATAACAGCCTCCAGATCCGGGCCGCACACGCCGGGACGGGGAGGGGGCCCAACGAATCCTCCAACCTTCAATCGGAAAGACACGATGGGCATGTTGTGAAGTACGGTTCAAAGGGGTAAGTGTCTCCATCCAAAAAAAACAATTTATAACTGGCGTTGTGGTACCCCTAATTACAGCCCCCACTAAAAAAAAAAAAAATCCCACAGCGGCAGCTCACCGCTTCAGTAATCCGAAGCCCCCCACTGGGCAGGCACTCAGTAACCCAGACCACGGATAAGAGCGATAGTGGAATCCATGTGCATTACACACCGGTGGGGGATTGTAGGTGTCGGGACTGCCAAATGCGTTCCCTGGGGGTCAAGTTCCCCATCTTCCACTCCCTTTATAGCTTCTTTCAAGGAGGGTCCAATCGATTCCTCTGGTCCTCCTCCACGGTCTAAATTTCGTCCTCCTGAGGGGTTGACTCGTTATAAAGTACCATCTAAGGTTTCGGGGAATGGAAAGAGTTTCAAGACGGAAGGGTAAAAAAACGAAACTTCTGTATCACAAGAACTTTGGGGGTATAATTGGTTGGTTCAAAGGTAGCGCCAAACAATGGGCCAGAACGGAATTAATTCTAGCCAGAAACTTATCACCACCCTCACCTGAAAAAATCACAATCCACGAAAGTACCACTTGTGCGGTGGTCCCTCAGGGTCCGGGAAGGGAAAGTACCTGTCGAAAAGGGGCAAAAGCCGTCAAAGGGGGGGGGAAAAGCTTGAAAAGAGGAGGTTATTGAGTACCCAATTTGCTCAGAAGGGGATCGGGGGATTAACACCTTTAGCACGGGTGAAGAGGGAGAAGACCTCATTAAGTAGACGCTCCCTACTGGCTAATCTTACTTCTCTCCCCTCGACGAGTAAAACAACGAGAGGAGAGAGAGATCTGCGCTGGAGGGGGAAGTCTCTACCGGAGGTAAGGATTGGCCTACAGAGGGGGGCAGGGACCATTTTGGAAACACATTACAGTAGGCACGGGTTATATCGTACATTAAGGGGACCGCTGCCCTTCGTCCCGGGAAAGGGTTGCCCAATAGAGAGAGATTTTAGTGCTCATGGAAAACTGTACCCAGGGGGGGGGATTTTCTGGTGGTTTTTTGTGATTAATCGAAGGAAAAAAAACGGTTTCCGTCGAGCCCCCTTGAGGTGCACTTGTGGTCACAAGAGGGAAAGTCTTGTGATACAAAGGACGGTTGGCCCCCAGACAAGAAAAAACCACGACCCGGGGGTCAGGACCGACCTTTGGTGGAGAGATTCGTAAAACGTCAAAACCTGGCGAGAGGAAAGGTTATTAGGCCTAGAAAATTCAGAGAAATGTCCCATGGCTCCCGAGAGGGATCCCTGGCACGGAGGGGAGATTCGGTCATGAATGCTGGGTCAGAAGGAGCTAGCTACCCACCTGGGTGGTACAGACCACATGGAGCTAAACAACTACCCTGATTCCCAGGGGGGGAAAAAAACAATGATTGCCTGCCCCGTATTACAGGGGTTTGTCCGGGATCGGGAGCGGAGGGGACTCCCTCGGGTTGTGAGTGTGGGATCTGGAAAGAAGTAAGGGCCTGTGCAATCAACCTGATGGTTGGGGCAGCACAAATGTTGTTAACCCAAAGACAAAGGACGGATTAAAAGAGGGGGGCGGTGAAAAGGGGGAGAGATTCGGGAGGTAAAAGCCCCGGACGGGGTGCTGGACCCTATCTGAGCTGTGACAAAAAAACCGATCACCTCACCCAGCCGCGGAGGAACTCGCCGACAACGCGCTAGATAAACAGCTCATCTACTTGGGGGGAAAAGAACTTTGCGATTCGGGACAGTAATGTTCTGGTACGCTGGCAGGTTGTCCGGCCACGACAACCTCTTGAGGGGACTCCGGTACTTGCAAGGAAAGGCACTATTCTTTCATGTTCCCGAGTCTTAACTTAAAAATTAAGAAATCATCTTAGGGGAGTCTGGCTAGACCACCGCTTGCAGCACACAACCTTAAAGGTCTTCTTGTTCCCGCCTCATTTCTTTAAATTACTGGTGGGGCCTTCTTCTCGGTGCTTCGGGTACTCTCGGGTTGCCTAGACACGGGTCCAGGTACTTAGGGAAAGACGGAAAGATGATGCTCTTTCTTCTCTGCTTATAGAAGTGTAAAAAATCCCACTTCAACTCTCTGTGAAAGAGTGGGTGGCGTGTTCAGTGCCTAAAAAAGTGCAAGGGTTGTGGGGGTCACCCTTCTCTTTGAGTCTGCACATGAGTCCAAGTGGGATCCCCACTGGCCCCTCCGAAGACTTCTTGTAAAAGGATGGAAAGAAATATGACCGATACTCAGGTACAGCGTTTGACCCTGAACCAAGAGGAGGTGGGGGAGAAGAACATCGATGTGGGGGACGTGGAAAAACAAAAGCGAAAAAAGGGAGGCTGGTGACCTTCGCCCACGGTCCGCACGGAGTTCCCCCTTTAGAGAGGGTTGAGGGGGGACATGGTGAGTACGGTGTGAGGGCGGCCCGTGATAACGGTCGGCCCGGCGTGGTGCTAAGTACACTTTCTACACTATATCCGTCTGCCCCGCTCCCCGGCGGGGGGGAGACGAGAAGTGAAGATGTTCTCCGGGAAGGAACACCCCAAAAAAGGAAACAAAGATCAAAAGGTGGACTAACGCCCCGCCGTCATCGGAGTTTTTCCTGAGACGTCAGAGGGACGGGAGAACGCACATGAAGGGCGACGACGTGTGGTCAACACCCCTCCTCCCCTTTCGAGACCAGCGGATGAAAGTAACCCTCAACGAAAAAAAGGAGAGGAGGGGGTGCGAGGAACCACGGGCACGGTTTCAGACACGGGGGGGGTAAAGTGCATAGGTAAAGGAAGGAGGAATCCAGGACCAGGTAGAGCTGCAGACCTCTAAATCTCTCTAGGTGGAACCCGCCCCCCCACCTCACCAGAGTGGGGCCGTACGCAACCCGGGGTCAATGGGGGAAGGGGGAAAAAGAAAAAAAACTGCAGGTCTCAAACCCACCAGTGGAAGTACCGACGGAAGGGGTGACCAATCCAGAAGACGTAACGCCCAGTACGGACCTCCTTGGTCTCAAGGGAGGAGGGGGAGGACTTCGAAGAGCGCGTTTAATCTCTTGGAACGGGTCAAAAATGGCTGGGTGCTCAATGGGGCCAAAAGCCAGGATAAGGCCGGCAGGACCGGGCGAAATTTTTCACCTTCCATCTAGGGGTTCTCCTCGCCGTCCCAAGTGGGGGGGGGGGGGCGAGAGAAGGGAGGGGGCCACCTGTTACAATTACTGCGATACCTTGCCCGGGGTATCCGACAACAAACGAGGAAAGGGGATCCAGGGGGATAAGAGGAAGGTCAGGCCAGGGGGTCCGGCAGGAGAAAATGGCGCCGGGATCGAACCGAGCAGTGGGGAACGACCCGAGGGGGAAAGATCTCCACAAAGAGCGTGCGTTGTTGGCCCACCTTGACAACCACGAAAAAGCCAGCGCGCGGAGCCTGCCCCTAAGCGAGGCTTGGAAAACTCTAAGACTTGCGCTCCAGTGGTTCTGTATGAGTCTGGTTATAAAAAAGGGAAGAACTCGGAGAATCCGGAAAAACCATAAGGTTGGGGGTGTGATCCCTTTAGGATTTCTTTCTCTCTGCTTCCTCCCAGGGTTGACCAACCCACGTCAAAGTTTTCTTCCGTCCGGCCCCCGCTGGGGTAAGTAATCTTTCTAACTAAGAGAGTAAGAGCTCTCCACAGGGTTAAAGGGGGTCAAACGGAAATTCTCAAACTACTCACCCTCGCCTGAGATGGACCATTCGTTTTATACCGCGCAACAAAAAAAGTGTAGGGTGAGGGTGTATTCAACGCCCCGTGGAGGTCAAAGTTAGAAAACGGGTGCGAGCTGGCCTCGGAAGGTTATGGTGGGGGGGTCCACGTGTGGGGGGGAACACGCCCTGCACCAGTTTCCTTGATGCGAAAAAAACAGGTCTAGTGTCTCCGACACGAGAAATTGTTCAATAAGCGGGACAGCTGGCACCGGGGAGGAAAGGGACTGGCATGTTCGTTGGGGTGGCTCCCGACAGCTTCAGGCTGGAGGAGGGAAGCGGAGCGGGGCAGATCGGGGGCGACCCGCTTAAGTGTCTAACTAGCCGATGTTCAGGAAGCAATCCGGGTCAAGGCGGCCAATAACGTCCGGACTTCCAAAACAGGGGCTACCGAAGCGAAAGGGGAAAAGAGGGCCGCGGGGAGGGCCCCCAAGCCTCCGGGCACTTAAAAACCGGGTCGGGGGGGGACCCCACGGCCCAGATTGCGCTGTTCATTGTGAAAGGCCAGGGCCGAAGGAGAAGGGCAATTCGGGGAACTAGCTGGCATCCACTTTGAGGGACCCCAGTTTTTTAGGGGGCGGGGTTAAACCACTCCCTCGACTTCAACACAAAAAGTTCAAAGTGCTCCCCACGTTTTCCTCGAGGACAGTCCGTGGAGAAACTTTATAAAAGTAGGTGGGCGGGGCCACTAATCCACTTCCACTCCAAGAATTATCATACGTACCCGGGGTAAACAAGAATATGAAATCGAGGTGCATCCCTCCGACCGTAGTCCTTCTGGGAACAAATGGAGGGTGGAACCGAGTGAAGCCCGGGACCGGGGGGGGGTGAACACGCTTATTGGGAAGAGGCTCCCCTACGCCCATCCGAATGCTCTGAAAAGGTGCATTGGGCGTCGCCTTCAAGGGCGCGTATTCAAAGAGGTTTCCTTGGCCTCGTGCTTGGGGGGGACACCCTCGAAGTTTTCTTCCAGATACCCGCCTTCCCCGACCCCGGAGCACTTTCATCTAGGGTGCCCATTTCTCTTGCGGTCGACAAGGCCACCTTAAGGCGGGGTGAATGCCTGTCGTAGGCGCGTTGTCGGGGAAAGAAAAGGAGAGGGGGGGGGCGGCCGAGAAAAAACCCCAGAAAGGGCCCGCAACCCGCCCGGAGGGACCTCCACCGAATAGAAACGACCTTCAAAAAAACGAAGGCCGGGATGTTGTAGAAGTCCTCGTGTGTTCGCAAAAAACCAGAGATTTTATCACATGGAGGGAAAAAACCCCGGCTGGGAAATATCGAAGCAAAACCATATTTTCCAGAAAGAACAGTACTGGGTTATCTCCTTACAATAAACCCAGGCGTGGGAACAGCACTCATGGAACCGAAACAGATATATGGGGAGATCTGAACCCGCCGGAAGTGTAATAAAAGGGGATTTATTTAGGGTCCTCCTTCGCCCTCTTCCTAGGAAGACGCCATCTTCCCAAAAGCGCTGGGAGAGGTCTTTCTGCATTTTGCAAAAAGAGCGCTTTTTACCTCGGCCTCACCTAAAAGGACAGTAAATCATTGGACTCATTCCAAGGGGATCCTTAGGGGAAATTCAAAAAAGAAAAGAAACCAAGTTTTCTCGTTCGGGCGATTGATAGTGGCTTGAGACTGTTCAGGAGGGAACGGAACTCTGAATCAATACTTGGGAAAAAAAGGAAAATTTAAAAACCCGTGAAGGGGCCCCTTGGGCTCGGAAATCTGACATCTAAAAGAACACCCAAAAGCAGAAGGTCGCCGGAACATTGAGGGGGTCAACCGGGTGCCGGGGAAGGAGAAATAGCCTATCGAAGGAAAAGAAGGGGACGCGGCGGTGAATGACGTAAATTCCTCGTACCTCTCTCCCATCATGCACGGAAAAGAGCTGTCGACTTACCTACAGAGGAAAGTACGTATTCGCTCCCAGGCCGATAGATCTAACCACAACTGAGGAGGAGGAGAAGTCGCGGGGGAGAGAATGACGCCTCATGCCCAAGTAGGGAGGAAGACAAAAACCGTGCAGTTGGGCCAATCAATGATCAGAGGCGGGGGTACTCGATTAGTCAGGCAATTAAGAAGGGAAAGTCGAAAAACAAAAACCGGCTATTTACCCAAAATCACCTATTTGGAGTGAGGAAAAAGGGAACCAGCAGTGACGGCTGCCGGGGGAGGGGAAAAGGGTGGGAAAGCTGGCTAGAATGTCCAATTTTCCCGTCGAGCCAGTGATGGCGCGACGGGTCAACACTTCGAGGGCGTTCTTTGAAGTGGGGGTTCAACCGGTCCAAAAGCGGCTGAAAGCCACTTAAGGAAAGGACGACTTGGTGGGGCCTGGAAATTCGACGCCGGCTCCCTTTAGCGTCTGCCTGGGGAGGCAAGCAAACGTTCAAGAATAGAAAAGGACAAAAGAGCTCCAGGGGATCCGAGGGAAAGTGCGTTCCTAGAAAAACCTTGACTTTTATATTCCTTCTCAAACCTCGCACCACAGGATGCCAAAGGGTGACTAAAAAAAGGGCTCGAAGGGGAGGCCTTACGAGTGAGTCCATTATGGCGCCTTGAATGCTGGGGTCTTTTCCACAGGCGGAGGCGAGCTGGGCTCAAGTTTGCTCTGTTCCAGACGGGACTACCGCAAAGATAAACCGTGGGGGGGTCAGCACATACCCCGACAAAGTAGAAAAAGGAAACTACTGATTGCGGGGGACGTGAAGGGCAAGTCGGGGAGGGAAAGCCGGCCGGGTGGAGCGTCGCTCGATAGCGACCCACAGCTATCTTTGGGAAAAATCAGCGAAAAAGAACCTACGGATCACCCAGCGCCTACGGGGGCGGGACATCGTGCCAAGGCAAAGGGGCAGGGAGCAGAAAATCAAACGTTTTTAGGGGGACCAGCATCCGGACACATGAACTATTTTCACGGCTTAGGGGAGTTGCCAGCTATGCATCAAGCAAACAGAAGCTCTGTTGGGGGGGAATGTGTAAAAAGTCTCTTTTCCACCGACGACGTCCTTTAAACCACCCGTTAAGGGGCAAAGGGAATCGTTCAACAACCAAAAAAAGAAAGGGTAAAAAGCTTCAAATGACTACGTCATGAGGCGAGAGATGCATTAAAAAGAGCCTCGGGCGGGGGGATAAAGGTCGGAAGACTCTGCAGGGCGGCCTGGGGCGGCATCGGAGAGAGAAAAAAAAAATTGTCAAGCTAAAAGTCCGGGTCGAGACGTAAGATGTGCTCGGGCCGGTGGGTACTGGAAGGGGGAGGCCAATCCATCACCATAAACGACCATATTCGTTTCCGATTGACTCCCCCAATATGACCGATAGCGAGGTCGCCGTGGCGGGGAGGAAGGAAAAAGCAGAAATTTGGGGGAGGGGGTTGGGGATCCCCCGCAGCGGTGTTTGCTGCCCACGTCAACCGGGGGGGTCTGAAGCCCGCCCCTGAGGACGTAGAGAGAGGAGGGGGGCCAGCTGGAAGGTCGAGGTGGAGTAGGCGCTTTAAAGGAGATCCTGGAAAGATTCGCCCGCAAGGAAGGCGGGCTGACCCGAAAAAAAACTCCTCTATCTTCCCTGTCTCCGAAGAGATGGCGGCTATAAGAAGCTTATTCGATGTAAAAAAGACCCCCATAAAGGAAATAGCCTGCATTGGACATCGGAGACGAGAAGAAGAGGGTATAGGTTCTTTATAAAAAAAAGGAGAAAGAAAGGCACAGCATGGCTTCTAATTGAGGAGCACTCCGCCGGTCAGAAAGCACCATCGGTTTAGGTGACACTGGGGGGACAAACATCGGAGAAATGCTTTTTTTGCGAGGGGATCCACGGGGAAGGAAAAACTTCTGTCGCATGCGACCGATCTTGGAAGGGTCTGACTAATTGACCCGGGTGAAACGAAAAAAACCAAAAAGTGGGGATCTCTGAATGCCTCTACTATATCATCAGAGGTATTGGGAGCGGCTCTCTGAGACAAATCTTTGGCCTTCCAAACGGGGGGGAATTTGTAAGGCTCTCTATAGAATCAAGCCTTTTTTTAAAACCCCAAACGAATGGTGTGTTATTAACGATCAGTTTACCCTAACTTCCATCCCTATTCCGTCCGCAAGAAATCATGACGAATACTGAGTCCGCACCTTCCAGGGGAAGGGGCGCGGATCCGATCGCTGTGGAAAGAGGGGAGGGGTTCTCGTTTTATTCCACAGCAGCGAGCGAGGGGGGGGCAATAAATACCAGATTTGGAAGGGACAGTCCATGGAAAAGGTTCTATCAACCTGAGATGGGGGTTTGAGGGAATGCTTCACTTCCCCATACATACGGCGAGGACTGTCCTTTTCTCCCTCAACAAAAAAAAGGGGTAAACTATAAAAGATGATAAGGGGAAAAGAGAGAGAATGGTTTCTCATTGGGGGAAAATTAAAAACCTCTTGCCTGTCTTTTCTAACTGTCTGGGACTTCACCGCACTCAGGTCACGAGATCATCTCTTTCTTTGATTTTTAATAAAAAAAGGTCAACAAACAAAAAAGTC
>Ga0179593_1232501_pt1 | contig 12300 bp, 14 predicted proteins | sample CZODoug2_1_08_16_FD_185931 | JGI IMG/M metagenome (GOLD analysis project Ga0179593, IMG submission 185931) | Vadose zone soil fungal communities from Angelo Coast Range Reserve, California, USA - CZODoug2_1_08_16fungal (PacBio error correction) | ecosystem: Environmental > Terrestrial > Soil >...
ATCAGCGTGCACGGGTAAGTACGCAAAGGGGGGTCTCAGTAAAAACCAATAACACTGCGACAGCAAGGACAATGGAATGAATAGAAGGGGAAGAGGAGATACAGGCTAAATAATCCCAGTGAGACTAACAAACCACATATCGCAATGGGGTTACAAGGATCAGTGAGGGACAGAAGACACAGGAAAACCGACTAAGAATAAGGCAAAAAAAAAGATCATGGAGGATGACACACTGTGTCGAAAACAAACCATCAGGGAAACGACAAAGATTTCAAAAGAACGAAAGCGAAAAAAAGCTCAGAAATCAAAAACATGAGACAGCGACACGTCTAGCAAGAGCATGTCGGCTGTCCGCAAGGAAGTAGACACATGAGCTCGTCTAGCGTATAAGCGGGTATCTCACCAAAAAAGAATCAAAAAAAGCGATGGGGATACAGAAAGAAGACAGGGCCAAAAAGTGAGGTGAAGATTGTGGGAGGAGACGTAAAAAAAAAGTTCCAAGCTGCAACAGCGGGTCTAAAAGGAAGAGGGGACGCGGCCGAGACCAACCGCGATCTGTCGTGAGGCTACAGAAAAAAAAGGGTATGCAGGGGTGATACAACGACAGGAGATAACAACAAACAAAAAGAGAAAGATTGGGCAAACTAAGCACACACGTGAAGAAAGAAACTGTGAGTCAGTGATAACGTCGAGCGAAAAGATTGTACAAACGGCAGTCGGAGGAGGAAAAGAAAAAAAGGGTCAGACAGGAAGGCGGACACAGTTGTGGTGGATAAGAAGGACGAGAAACCAAAGAAACGTTGTTTAGTCAACAGAGGGGGGAAGGACAAAATAGAGGAACAACAAACAAGACAAAGGTGTTCAAGGAAAAGAGGAGAACAGGAAGTGGGACGAAAAAAAGAAAAGGAGAAGGAAAAAGCTAAGAAGGGTGGTGAACAGATTACCGAGACGAATAATTCGCCGGCCGGGTGGAGAAAATACCGGATGCCTGATGTGGGAAAGGGGCTAAAAAAAGTAACGTCCTGGGACGGAAGACTCAAATGGGGAAGAGAGTCGTCATGTACGAAAACCACCCTCAAAAGAAGGGGACCCCGTTCAAGCACTAAGCATGGGGTGGGTCTCCGCGGGCTTGTGGCCTGGGGAAGAGAGGGAATCAAGAATGGTTCGCCGGGAGGAAAGCGGTGGAGAGGGGCAACGGCGAGGGGAGGCGGGGAATCGCAATCTGGATAAGGTAAAGGCCATGAATGAATCATCGAGCAACCCTCAGATCAGGATGGATAACCAAACTAGTCATAGATGGAGGTAAAAGAAAAAGAGGGTTGCGTAGATAGCAGAGGGAGAGACTAAAACTCGATGTCACGAGGATCAGAAACATCAGGAAGGACGGGGGCTGGCGCAAGCGAAAACACTTACGCGAGCGGTTGGAGTGGACTCGGATTCTTGGAGAGAGGTCTGACCAGGAGGGCAGGCATTGGTCAAGCTTCGTGGAGGAAAAAAGATCAGGGGTCTGGGAAGTGATAGAGAATGTCCAACCATGGCAGGGTTCCGGCTAGAAGATGGGACAGACTCTTAGCTGGAGGGAAGGGAAAATAAAAGACGTAATTTAGCTAAAGGCAACGATTTCTCGTCGGGGGGAAGAGGAAGAAAAACTCTGGACAGAAAAGAGAGAAGCCGTGGACTCGGAAGCCTCAAAATTCACTACTTTTATGCCGCTTCGGATTAGGGGAGGAGGAAGAAGGTACAGGAAAAGCGCATATGGGAGGCGTGAACAAGGTGAGAGTTGACTATGGGAAACTCAGGACAGAAAAAGACCTTGTACGCTTGTGGAGAAGAAAGATCGTAATACCAAGGGTCGCAATTTAAGTGATGACGGATGAGGGGTCATTTTGTAAACAGTCATCGCTTATAGACTCGGGCAAGGAGGAAGCAAAAACAGAATGCTAAAGTTGAACCGCAAAGACTCAAAGGTGGAAAAAAGGGAAAAATGGCTGCATGCTTGTGCGCACTGTATTTGGAGGTTAATAGGGGTGGGGCTATGGTCTAAGTCAACCTTGGCTAATAAAGGAGGAAGGGTGAGAAAGGGAGAGGTTTCTTCAACCAACAGAAGGGGGAGGGGGGGTTTGATGAGAAACGGTCGCTGGGGAGACGAGGAGAAGCACCAGAGAGACCTGAGGGGAATCCTTGGGTGGTCTACTCGACAGGGAGACGCAACGGAGCTGAAACAAGCCGATGACGAGAAACCGCTATTCGTGTTCACAGGAACTGTTCAAGGAGGGGGGCAATTCTTTGGTAAGAAGGAAGAGACATAGAGGAAATGTCAGTTGGAATGGGGGAGGAGCGAGGGGGTCTCAATCACGAAGTCGGGGAAGATGCGGGGGCTTTGGAGCAAGACTTTCGGGCATAGGCCGCGGGAGGTTCCTCCATGCTTACAATCTCGCGAGAGAGCCGCGAAACTAGCAGAAGCGCCAGGGTGGCCGCAATGAAAGGCATGGGCACGGCACCGCACGGATCGGGTAAACGTCAGGAGAAAACGAACGGGAACGACGCGCTGTAGAAATCTTAGTGTTCGAAGCCCGGCTCACCCAGAGAGGGGAGGAAAGGTTCTGAAAGGGTTATCAAGGGTGGATTGCGCCTACATGTGCAAACACTCTTTTCGGTAAACGAGCAAAAGGGTCGAGTTGGGTGGTCCAGAAGACGCTACTCGCATGCAAGGAAAATTTTATTATGGGCTGTGAGGGAAGGAGGGAGAAAAAAGGGCCCAAAGAAGGTATATTGACAGCGGGGGGGCGGAGAGTTGCTTAAGATTGGAGGGAAAAAAGCGTGGGGGGCAAACGAAAACATACTCGCTTCATTTAGAAGATTGAGGTTTTTGGAAAAGAAGCCACGGGGTTGTTACTCTACACGAGAGGGTGTCCTACAATTGACACCGTTGTGCACTCTTCGGGACCAAAAGAGGGGGGGAGAAATTTAAAGGGTGCGATGAGCGTCAAGCAATCATAAGTTCAAGGGGGGAAATGGTGGAGTGCGCAGGGGATCAACATTATCATTGAAAGTACAGGTAAATACGGGGGAAGGGGAAGTTCGTACTGGGAACGGTATAATGGGGATGAGGATGCGCGACCGAACAAAGGGACCCAGATATGTCCGTCAAGACGAGTATTGGATGAACAGGGGGGGAGGGTGCCTGGTAGAAAAAGGAGAGACCAGGTAAAGAGTGGAACGGAAGACTGGTAAGGATAGGTCAGGGGAGGGTCTATCCCCTCTATACTTACAGAGGAAGAGAACGGATGTGCAATCAGATCACGGTTGAATTCTGAGTTTCAGACAGGCGAAGGGTGCTAGGGAGAGGGGGGAGACAAACTCCGAGAGGGGAGTTGGCGGAGAAGACTTCGCGGGAATTGGACCGCGGGCTGAAACCTGAGAAAATGAGAGTGGGCTAAGTTGAAAACGTTCAGGAAATGACTTGTAAAATGCGGAGTGGTCTTAAGGAGGGGAGGGACAGAGGGCCGCGAGAGATATACAGCTTCTGCAGTTTTGGAACATACGAACATATACCGGAGGGGGGAAGGATCGACGAAGGAAAATGGAAGGCAGGAGAAGCTCGGGATAGTGGAGTATGACTCAAAGGGGGAGAAGCAGATCCGAAGGATCGTGAAGAACTCGCAGGTAAATAAAAGCGACTTTTAGGAAAGAGGGGGGAGAAGATTTAGAAAATAGTAGCAATCGTAATTGTGAAAGAAAAGAAATGAATCACTGACAACACCACAAAAGACCCAAGAGAGAGAGAAAAAAAAACAACGGATTATAGAAGATCAAGTGGATGCAAGCATCTACGATAGCATTCCGCACATGGAGAAGAAAGAATGCGCAGGACACCATCGCATTCAAGAGATGGCTAAAGGAAGAGATGGTAACACGACGGCAAACCTTGGGAGAGCTGAGCAAATAACGGGAGGATCAAGAGGAGACGATCAGTCAGAAGACCTGCATCGGGCCGATAAAGGCGACCCATTAACATCTAGGAGTTGATGTTTTCACACGGTCCTCCGACTTGTAGACAGTCGCAGATTGGGGAGCACGGGATCGAGCCGGGCCTGACACGAGGGTGGAACATCGCTCATTGAAAGTTTTCAAAAAAAAAAAAGGAACACGATCCCAGGGGAGGACGCGCAAAATCGTCTTTAAACTGAATAATAAGTCATTATCAGAAAACGAAAAAAAATCTGGGGAGAAGGTGATAAAACCCCTACGCCCAACGGCGCCTATGAAAGGGAGAAGGGATGACCTTAAAGTGAGCGAGTTACAGACACTGATCAGAGGGGGAGGAAAACCGCCGAAAGGTAGACACGCCCCAGGACCATCGCGGCACAGCCGGAGTCTAAAATCGCAGGTTACGACCTACCGCAAGAAATGAACCAATAACCCACCGTCTGCCAGGACCAAAATAAGTTAGAAAGTAGGCGGGCAGGATGTAAGAAAAAGGGGCACAACTAAAAGGAAGGAGGACCATCCGAACTCACTACGGAGGCCGGCCTTACCGTGTATGAGAGGAAAGCAGACCCAACCCGAACGCTTTTAGGGATTGCTTGGAGCGATCGAGGGCAAGATCGCTCACTCTCCGCGACGGCTTGGGGGGGGGGGGGGGGGAACAAGAAGATAATGACGGAAAACGCCGCTGGTGAGAGGGACAAAAAAAGGTAAAAGGAGTTGCCCAACAAACAAGACCAGAAGAAATGAAAAAGAACAAGCCTCGGCGAATTACAGGTCCCACCCAATGAAGGGGGGACCAATCTTAAAATATAATGGAAGAACTCTCAAAAAAAGACCCGCCCACAAGCTAGCTAACCCTGGGATGAAGCTCCATCAAAACTAACAAAGTACGAAAAGAATGAATCTGAGAAGAAGTCCCTAGGGCGAAGGTATTCGGGTCTGAGGTGTTTTGAATCACTCAACCACCCTCAACAGAACCAAAAGACTTAGGACAAGCCCAAACCGTATAAAAAAAAAGGGGGGAGCAGCCAAAAAACTTGATCCTGGTCCTAACTATCATTACCCTCTCTGGCGAGAACTTCGAAAAAAAAGAAAACAAAACCTGAGGGGCAAAGAATGCGTCGCCTTCTCTTCAGTTGACATGTTGAAAGGGGGAGGAAGAAAAGCCTTTGAAGGAGAAGGAGCCCTGTGGGTCCTGACAACTAGGGGTAAAACCTGCTGAAGAAAGTGCAAGTAGGGGACTGGAAATTCGGGAAGCTCTACACTGGTAGAGAAAGGACCTTAAGGGAATTCCAAACGTTCGGCGGAAAACGAACCCCGCGAAGGGTATCGAGGATGAATACTAACTCACCACGGAAAAACCGGAGAAGTATCTGGGGAAGTCCGGAAAGGTCCAAAAGCAGGACCCAACTCATTGCAGCTAAGTAATTGCCATCCCAGAAGAGCGGTGTCTCTTCCTACAGGCCTTAGGAGTCTTAAAAAGGAAGGGAGAGCGAAAAAATGGGGGAGGAAAAAAAAAGGACGGAAGCGAAGGCGTCATCGTCTAAAACCAGGAAAACAAGCCGGAGAAATAAAAAAAAGATAAGTATCCAAAATCACTTCGACCCCCCGGAAACCACAAAAAAAATCTTAACCGAGCAAGGATCGCAAAAAAAGGTGGACCGCAAAGACAGAAGCCGAAAAAGAATATTAAAACCGCGCAAGGAGAAAAATAATAAATCCATGGGAGGTGCACCCTTTGCGTCCCAAGGGGTGGAGGTGCAAGCTCTTCAAACAAGGAAGTTCTCCGTGCCTACGCCGTGTCCGGGACTAATTAAGAGGGATGACCTGACGGGGATGAAACCCAAATGGAACCCACTCCGGAACCTGAAATGGGGGGCTACATTGTTTTTAAGGACTCGCGTGATTCCATACACCCACAGAACCTTATCGGGAGCTTAAGAGGGCACGAGAAAAATTTGGTCACCTGGAGCCTTTAACGAAGAAAAGCCGTCTCGGTGACGTAAGACTGAAGCCATGACCGGCAGAAAACCGGCCCATCCAGGAGGGAAAGTGAGGATGGGAAGAATGTCCAGGCAGGATCATTTGAGGGCTCAGCGGAAGGCACGAATTCGAAAACAACGGCCGAAGAGTAAGCAAAAACGTTGCCCTGTCAAGCCAGCGGCTTCAAGAAAAACTGTAAGAAGAGCAGCAGAAATCGCACCTGCCGTCGCGAAGCAAAAAGAAAAAGAAATTTTGTGCAAAACAGTCAAAAATGAGGAACCAGCCAAACGAACAGCTCAAGTGGGTGAAATCCCAAACACGCGAAGGAGGGGGGGAATAAACTGAACACGGACGCACCAGAGAGACAATAAAATCCGAGAGAAAGGCCAAGAAGAAAAACAAAGTGGACCGCAGAAGGTGACCATCGCGGTATTTAAGCACGGCATCCACGGCAACTTTTTGCAGGAAAATTCAGGAAAGCGAGGAACCCAGTCGGGCCTACCGAAAGCGCGGCACATCCTTACGCCAACGAAAGGAACCGCGAGATGAAAGAAACCAGCTCAGCTAGGGAGGGTTCCCTCACTGGAGATCTTGTGGGCCGGAAGGAGAAATAAGGAGACTGAAGAATCGCTGTCTCCGAGGGCTCTGCACCCATGCCCTCCCCCAACCGCCGCCCGCGGAGTGAAGATTCTTGTATCAGGTCCTACAACATTAAGCAAGAAGGGAAAAATGAAGCACGACGGAGAAACCCCTGATCCGGTTGGCCAGTGACCCTGTGAGAAAACCAGAAACCCAAGGGTTTCGACATGAAGACTGCCCTACGGGAGAAAATTTTACGGCACTTGCAACAGGAAAGTACGTTGGAAAACCCCAAGCGCCAAACAGGACATGTAAAAAAAAACTCCTTTTAGCACGACAGTCTTTTCAGGGAAAAAACAATCATTGAGGATTTTCGCGACTTAAATGAAGGAGTGGGATAAACGCGCCGGTGGATACAAAAGGGCGTGCGATGGTGGGGGCAGGAAAAATCGACCAGAACACCACGTCCAACCCAGTGGTCCCATGCAAAAAGAAAAACTGAAGGGGCGGACTTCAGAGCGTCCCAGAAAAATGGTCGAAGAAGATCAACCCGTGGTCAGGTAAAACAGCATAAGCATGAGGACCATCGGGGCAGTTGGTTCCGAGCAGGTAGTAAAAAGTGTCGAGGATCTGGAAGGCATTGCAGTACATTTCCATATACAGAGGCGACAGAAAATTCCGATGCCAGACAACAAGACTGGTAGTCTCTTTTTGGGAGAATTAGAATAATAGCCAGAGACAATTGTGCAATAAAGAGATTACAAGAAGCATAAACTCCGGGGCGCATCAAAAAATGTGCAAGGCGAAGGGGTAGAAAAGATGAGGGGAAAAAAAAATGGATTATGAAAGTAGGTTAATAGTCGAGCCCATGTCCTTACTCAAACATAAAAGAAAATGGCTGGGAAAATGGTCGGTATTCACAAGGTATACAACTCAATATATGGAAAGCAGGGAATTGGGCAAAACTATACTTAAGAACTTCAGAGACGGTGGAAAAACGGAGCATAATCCGCCGTGTGCCCGCCACAAAAGCAGGGGGGACATTCGCGAGAAGCAAAAAACTGTAGGATCGGGGAGAGACCAGCAAAAGTACGAAGAGACTTCATGGAAATCCCTCACTTTAAAAGGCAATCGATCAAGAGGCCAGGAAGGGCCGTTCTGAGATCCCGACAGTGGGGTTAAGACAGTCGGGGGAAGCGCCTAATTGGGATAAAGACTGTAGACGTTTCGGCGAGAATCACATCCCATCAAGAGACATGTCAAAAAACGTGAAAATCTAACACGCATAATAAGAGGAATCCTAGGGAAGAATAGGGACGAAAAAGTAAAGCTCCGGCAGGTTTCATCCACTACTGTCATCGGGTTCCCTTACAAGGAAGAGTCGGGAAGCGTCAAAGAGAAAAACAAAAGCAGGAGAGGAAAAAGCTCTTCCATCAAAAAACAGGGCCGAAGCAACAGAAAAAGAGGGAAGATTGAAACCTAATGAACAACAACGAGTCCGGAACCATGGAAAAAGGAGGGACGGGCGCTCGGGAAGTACATCTTTGGGGGGGGGACAAAAACCAGGAGCCGTACATCGAAGAGCTAATCCAAGAGACTCCGGTGCGCAGGGACGATCCCTGGGGGAAAGAAAAGAAGGGGGGGCGGAAATATCTCAATAGGGAAAAATGAGGGCTGGGGAAAATAGAGAGCACAACACAACGGGGTGAGAGGAACTATAGCGTGCAATAATGGGGGCGGAAGTGAGAAATCGACTGGGTACCCATGATTTGAGGGGTGTCGCACAAGGGATCGGGGCCGGAGCGCAATCCTTAGAATTTGGTTAAAGTTAAGGCGAAGATACGGGGGAAAATCAAGAAAAACCCATTCAAAAAAGCTGAGACAGGACGAGAACTTAGAATCAGGACGGGGTAAGACAGATCCGGAGAAAGGGTCCGATGAGCTGCTGGGTTCTTCGGGCAGGGCTATTCTTGATTGGAGAGGATCGAAGTACTATTCGAGGAGGTAAATGGACGCTGGAAACGGCAAAGTAACTTGATAGTTTCAAACTCGAAGAGGTTATTGAAAAATCATCATTGGAAGTTGGCGGAAGAGCCAGGGAATGAAGCTTGATGCGTCGGGAAGTGCACCGAATCTCATAGTGGTTAAGGGGGGGGGAGGGGAAAAAGCCACAGGACTAAAGGTAGGTAAAAACGAAGGTCGATTCGATGAATGAAAGCACCACTTCATGGATAGGATAGGAGGTTTGAAATGTGACCTCTATTCAACGGGTAAAAGCATTAGAAAAGACCATCTATACGGATAACGACTGGGGAGGGGGAAGAGGGGAATCTCCCAACAGTAGGGTAGCGCGCGATGCAAAACAAAAAAAAAGGGGGTTTCAGAAACTGATATTCTTCATGAACGGGGAAAGGAGGCAGAAGGGAGAGGGATCATGGGTTGCCAAAGAAATGGAGCAGCCGAAGGATGTGGTATACTGACTAAGTCCACATGTGGATAAAAAACATTACGGGGGGTTTTTGGAGAAAAAGGGGTGTGTTGTTTGGGGGGGGGCTGTACCGGGACACTAGATGGGAAGAAATACATCGGATTAAACACAGAAAAGTTTTACAAACAAGCCTAGGGAAATGGTTAAGGGATAAAACCTGTCGGAAATCTGCCGGTGAACTATCCTTGGCGGAGGTCTTCGATTCTGAAGAAGGATAACATAAATAATTGGGGGCGGCGCCGAGGCAATGGTGTAATAATGCCAAGTCAATGGAATCCTGGAGAAGAACATAAAAGAGGGGAAAAAATATAGGACACAGTTTACATAACACCATAGAGAGAACTAAAATGGGGAAGAACCTAGTTTTCTCCAAGCAAAGAAAAAGTGGAGTCGGAGCGACCCCTTCAAAGATAAGAAATTCGAAAGGCAAGGTTGAAGAAAAATGTCAAACCTGACGTGGTGGGCGTCCTTGTTGTTCCAAAAGAAACGACATGTTTGAGGAAAGGGATGTAGCAAACGAAGGACTGGACCTAGACGAACAATCATGAAAGCGCTGGTGCATATGAATTCCTGGGTGACGAGGGGTTTTGTAATTAGGGGGAGAGTGGGTTACGTCGGGGTGGAGAGGAAGATTTGACGGGATGCGTCGGAGGGACAAACACAAGCGGCGCGTGTTACAGGTCCTGTCAAAAGAAAAAAAGCTAGTTGGGTTCTCCCTGTGCGGGAGAAGAAAAATGTCAAGATCCGAATGGGGGACATCAGATCAAATTCGCGAACGGACGGGGCAGAATCAAGAAGCAAAAACTGTAAAGAAGAGGAAATCTGAGAATAAGACTCAAACCAAGATCAGGAGGAGAAAACACAGCATATTCCGGAGCTGGCGGCAGGGCTCATGGGGTCTTCTTGGGGGGTGGGATGCCAGAGGTCTGAACCGAGAGCTCGATGGAAGAAGAAAAGAAACATAAAGAATGTAAGGTCTGAACGAAAAGGGAGAAAAACAACTTCGCCTGCTCCAGGGTTTGGGGAGAGAGGAGGGTTTCTAAGGTGCGGAAGCTTCGGCAATCGTAGGGATGGAAAAGGACGGTCAGGGAGTAACTTGAAAAATGCGCCGGCAACCATCGCAGGGGCCGGCGAGAACTTATGGCAAGATCGCTTTATAAAAGGGCGGAAAAGAAAGGAAGAAGAGGATGCTGCTCGAAGGGCTTGTGATATGAGAGGTTGGGAATTCAGGCAGACTGCCGCTGGAGACAGAAAAAAAAAAAAAAGGGACTAGGAGAACAAAGACGCATCACAAAACTGATGCAATGGGGGAGGAGAGAGGAGGGGGAATGCAATGCAAAGAAGATATAGTGCATATCGACAACTTGGCTAGTGAAAAAATATGTCCCTGCAAAATCCGGGAGCTGGGGGAGCGAAATAAATAACTAATAAAATGGGTCGCATGCATTCTACGCTTTTAGTTGACATTTGGAGACATCGCAGTAATTAACTAAAAAAACGGGAAAAAAACGAACGGAAAAGAGCTGGAACGCAAAGACGCAAAGGGTCAAAAACAAGGATGCATTCGGGAGCCATTGGATTTTTTGCGTGACTATTCGGGTTGGAAACTGTGGGGGGAGTTAAACGGGGGAAAGAAAAGGAGCTGTGAAAGGAGGGCAGAGGGCCAATGACAGGGCGTAGCTGTTTGAAGCAAGCAGGTGGGTCCGGGAGACGATCACAGTTCGGACCGGATTTTGCAAAAAAAAGAGTTGGGCGCGCTTAACGGGAGAATTTCAAAATCAATAAGAAGGAAGGAAGGAACGAGACTGCACGAAAGCTGTGGAAGGAGGGGTGCCGCTTGGGGACCGAGGCCAATAGGTCCTTGTGGGAAGGGGTTAGTATACTCATAATCATCCCTATATAGAAGCGGCTGGGCGTTGATAAAGACAAGGCTGGGGAGGTAAGCTAAATGAAGCTAAGGAATTCTACGAGCCGATACTCTTCAGTTAAACAGAAAATCCAGGTGCCGTCGGATAAAGAGACGCGCGTCCGGCACATAGAAGCATCTCAACTTACATTATCAACCTCAAAACCTAGGAGGAGGGGAGGCACGGAGGGTAAATGAAAAAAGGAGACGCCCAGAGTCATGCAAGTCGTCAGCAAGGTTGCGGGGAAGCAGACGGGCAGGATATTCGGGTGTGAAAGAAGAGGAGGAGAGGGGGGCGAGTTTAGAGAAAGAAAAAGCCTCCTCGACCTCAAGGCAGGGTCTAGGACAGAAAATGCGTCCTTGAGGGGAGATTGGAGAGAATTCAATGCAAATAAGAAGGCGAGCAGGGGGGGGGGGGGGGTGGTCAGGAGGGGGGGGAGTAAGAGTCAGGCAAAAGAAGTGGGGGGCAAGGAGAACATGCAATTTGGGGATAAGTTATTTGGAGGGTGGGCAACCACTGTGAAGGTGGTGGGGGTAGAACCAAGGCGTTTCTACAATGGCAACCTTTGGAGAGGAGGACCAACACGGAGGATACCAGAAAGGAAGCTTTAGATAAAATTGAATGAGCGATCAAGCCGAAAAAAATAAAGAGGACGCGCTGTAAATGAGCTAAAGGAAAGAGGTTTTCAGAAAGTCATCGGAGGGCAGTTTCCGGGTACTCGAATGTGAAAGGGTGCGGCAAACTGAAAAGCAAGGACCAAAGATAGGGGAGGCAATTAGGGGAATGATCCGTGCGGGGGAGATGGAAGTTCGATCACCCAGGCTATGTAGACTTCTTCGAAAGCATAAGGGAAAGGGGGAAAAAAGCTGAGAACTCATACGGATCGTCGAGATCGGCCAAGAGCACGTGCTGTGCAAATCAAGGGAACATTGTCGAACGCGGGGGTGCTCTGAACGTGGGCAGGAATAACCCTAAGAAAAAAAGTGGGGGCCTGGGAGGGAGACGAGGATCTGAATTGGCCCGTTGGGGGGACTAAGCATCATAGAGGGGGGAAATTGGGCTAATTTCTCAGCGCTACGTGACGAGGGTTCAAAAAGAGTTCGAGCAAGGAATTGCCACAGCGACGAGACAGATGCAGCCTGGCTTCCGTTTTGAAACCGCAACGCCGATAAGAGCGGCCGGGGTCGACATTTAAGTGAGAAAAGCTCGTGATCGTTTCGGAGAGGAACGTTAGTCAAAAAAAGCCAGAATTAGGGCGAACTACGTGAAATCGCTTATGGGTTACACGAGATTGGGGAAAAAAAAGATGCTTGATCTAAAAAACAATGCTGCCAGTAAGCGTGCATCAAAGGG
>Ga0179593_1512314_pt1 | contig 12300 bp, 9 predicted proteins | sample CZODoug2_1_08_16_FD_185931 | JGI IMG/M metagenome (GOLD analysis project Ga0179593, IMG submission 185931) | Vadose zone soil fungal communities from Angelo Coast Range Reserve, California, USA - CZODoug2_1_08_16fungal (PacBio error correction) | ecosystem: Environmental > Terrestrial > Soil >...
AAGGAGGGGAGAGAAAAGTGGTAGCACAAGGGATAGCTAGCGGGGAGGGGGTGGGGGGGGATGTCTTAGACTCTAGCTCTGCGGGAGATCAAAATTCAAAAAGCGAAGGAATAAAGCGCCTGTGGAGTCTGGGGAAGGGAGGGGAGGAAAGGTGGATCTCCGGGCCGGACAATCACCATGATGCTGGGACGGAAAGGGAGGAGAACAGCTGTCTGTGTAATCAGCTCGGGAGGGCCGTCAGGATCACTTTCAACGGGTGGAGGGCCTCCCACTCCTAAAGCACGGATCCGGAAGTCTGCGACCCGAGACACCAGTGGTAGGATTGAGATGCGCGGCAAGGGAGGGGAGAAAATCGAACGAAACTCATCCGTTCTTCGTTGGTATGTGAAAAGGGTGATGTTCAGACATAGAGCCACACACCAAAGGAAGTCAGGAAACGGACGCCCTGCCCCGGTTCGTTGCCTTTGCTGAGAGCTGGAGGAAGAGGCCCTCAAGAGGGGATGGGTGCGGGTAACGGCGCAGATCATCGGGCCAAAGAGACTTCCATGTAAAAAAGATCTCTGGGTGGAGGGGCTCAGGAGAAAAAAAGAGGAGGTGGCCAAAAGGTAAGGTTGATTAGCCAGATCCGCGAGTAAGGGCACAAAGCGCGCTCCAGCTCAAAACTCAGGGAGAGAGACAACGAGAGGGAAAAAGGCCCGTTACCAGGACTTAGATGCGATACAGAGGAAACCTTAAGTCTACACACTCTACGAGAGGCCCAAAACGGCTCAGGAACGAGTTCAGACCTTGTGTGATGAGTACCACTGGGTGGTGTGCGCTATGCTAGAAACGCGAAAAACTTATTCAGCAAACCCCCGACCTCAGAAGGGAGGGCTAAGACCAACGAAACGAGGCGACACACCGCTAAAAGACGTCCCGCTGAAAAAAGTGAAACCGAACGGGATCGGAAGGGGGAAAAACGGGTATCCAAAAGCCTTTTGGCGAAACGCAAGGAGAGGGGGAGAGGAGACTAAGATCGAACTTGCCTTGAAGAAAATGGAAAAAAAAAACAGCGGGCATGCCCAACGAATACTTGTCAGAAGGCCTCCAATCTGGGGGAGAAACGCAAAGCGAAAAAAAAAACCGTTGCAACAAAAAAGGAAGTACAAGGGGGAGTTCGGAGAGGCCGGTTGTCTATCCCTCAGACTCCCCCATCAAACCTGACGCTCTCTCAAACAACAACTAGTGGGGAACGGATGGGCGGCGTGGTCCAAGAGAAAGAGGGGGGAGGAGGAAAAAAAAAAAAAAGTACCCTTCACAAAAAAGAACTGAACATGAGAACCCCGGAGTCATGATAACTTCTGATTAGCGAAGCGTGTATCGAGTGAGGCTCTGCCTTGCTTACCATATCCGAAACCTTCTTAGGCTTGAAGACGTCCTCAGGAGGGGGGGGGCCCAAAGCTATCACTGCGCCTTGAAGGGGAGGGTAAGGACCAGAAGAACAAAGAAGCGCTTCTACACCAGAATGAGTATCTTGAAGCTCCAGGAATCGCCCGAGCCTTGTAAAGAAAGGATCAGGATGTGATGGAAAAGGGGAGTGGAGTCAAGGAAGGCGTCGTTAGGAAGAGACCTCACGTTACTGCGGGCGGGCTAAGGGTCTGGGGTGCTCCTAGATTATCGCATCGAAAAACAACACCGCCCAAAAAAAACCCCGCCCACAGGGAATCCTCGTAAAGACCGCGAGAAATCAGGACCTTTCCAATCGTAGGGTAGTGGAGGAGGTAACAGGTTGACGGGGGATACCCCCGTCCTAGGGGCCTAAGTAAAGGCTCTAAATCGCGGCAAAAAGAGGGAGGAAATCGGAGAAACCAGCGTTGCACACTTAAGAAAAGGGGGAAAGGCTCCTCTCTGCTAGGGCTGGAATACGCACTGAAAAAGGAATAGGGCAAATTCTTGCTCTCGCTCCTCTCCAACAGAGCTCACTAGAGCAGTGGGGGTTTCGAGAGCTCCTGCCGAAATCAACCAAGGAAGAGGGTAGAAAAATTCGGGTAAAAAAGCGAAGTCCACCTACCATCCCAAAAAAGGGGCCCGATTCGCCGGCTGTGGGCCATGATGCCGCAACGCGAAAACTTGAGAAGGAGGGGGGCTTTAGGGGGCAACTAGAGCAAAAAAAACCTACACTTCAAGCGAAAACGCGTCATCGCTGGGGGGGAAGGTTTTAGGTGCATTGTGGAAGGGAAAACATATATAAGAGGGCCCAAACCGCTGGCAACCGGAAAATGTCCCAGGTACTACTGGATAACAGGGATTGAGTGGCTGCACAGGGAGAGGGGTGAATAGGCCTTGGGAAAAGGACAAACCGAGAGCTGATTGACAGCAACGCGGTTCCGCCTGCCTCCGAGGCGTAAAAAGAACATATGGGGGTGCCTAAGGGCTTCTTGCCCTCAAAAACCTCATCGGCTCCAAAAACCAAAGCCTCGGGAAAAGATGGGTGAGGGGGGAGGAATGGATCGCCCCGATATGCAAACCTCTCGGGATCCGGCAGACCCGGGTCGCCGTCCGACCAAAGGAGGGAACCTCACCGAAAAGGAAAAAGAGAGACCTCTGGAAAGACAAAGTGCCAGGGGGGGTGCTGCGACCGTCATTGGCCAATCTCGAACGGGGCACCTCTAATGCATACTTACAGGAGATGGGCGTGACGATGAAACCTTAGTTGGCGAAACGGGTTAGAAAAAGGGGACCGCCCAGATAGTATCCTGCATGGTCTCCAAGGGAAGGTCGAACCGAAAAGAGTAAAAAATCAGGCAGTTCCCTCCGACTCAAAAGGGGAAAGCTTAGTGAAAGGTCCAGAAAAGAGCGCTGAGACATTCCTTCTGAGTAAAAAAAAAGGGGGGGGAGAAGTGGCAAAATTCCATCTCCCTCGAACACGTCTATGTGGGGCATATGATGGAAGCTCTTCTGAAACGAAAAGGACAAAAATGATGCGATCCGGGCGCAATCGTCCAAAACCCCGTAAGAAGGAAAAGTCAGTCCAGATAGCAGGTAATAAAACGGAGAGTGGACCATGTAGGGGTCCCGCCAGGAAATCTAGGGACGAGGAACTGGAAGCGTTGAAGTGTAACTTCTCGGAGGCATTCGTCCGTAAACGATCTTTCTTAGAGCCAAGGTAGCAAGGAAAAAAAACCTGATGAGGTGAGGGAGATAAAGAAGAGAGTACCTTAAGAGAGCAAAAGGAGAAAGGACAGCGGGGAAGGCCCTTTCAACAAAGAAAGTAAAACCATCTGTGCAACCAGGAGGGGGGGCCAAATAGGAAGTTGATGGAGCCGCTTTCTCTGACCCAGAAGGAGGGAACAGGGGAAAAGCTCCAACGAAAAGTCGGAGGTAAAGAAAGCCGCCTAAAATACCAGAGAAGGTGATTGGAAAAAGGAAGACCCATCCAACTGCTCCTTCAAAGCACCTGGAGAACGTGAGGAAAAAATAAGATAGAAGAAGTAGCGACCTTTTTGGAACCGGGGAGACATACCGCTAGGGGGCGCCTTCGCCAATGTCGTCCAAGAAGAGAGATGTTCCCTCAAACTGGGGTCGACAAAAGGAAAAAGGGGTTAAACGGGCCGGTTCAACGAACTTTAACGCGAGGGGAGAAACGAAGTCGGCTCAGGGGGGCACCCACCGAGACCAGAAAACACATGGCAAGAAGGGCCACTGCTAAGCTAAAAGACAAGAGGAAGAGGTTACTTATCAGTTTGAGAAGTCACAGGACACCTATCAGGAAAGGAAGCTTATCGGCGAGAAATTCAAGCATAGAAAATGAAACGCCGGAGAGACCCGGGTGATGCGTGCGGAATTGATCGCGATAAAGCTTGCGAGACCGAAAATCGGGAGGGGACTAGAGAGAAAACCGTACTTGGCTTTTATAAGCTCAGCAAAGCGACGTCAACAGTTTGTGAAGGGGATTTATCACACCAAGAAGAACAAAGCCAGAAAAGAAAGGAGCCCGTGGGGAAAACGGCAAACGGGGTAGAAAGGGGAGCTGCCGTCTTGCAGGCTGGTGCGAAGCAGGACGCCGCCATACGCAAAGAGGAAAAGAGGCGCGGTGAAGGTTAACTGTGATTGAGAAGTGGCGACTAAAAACCAGAGAACCCACAGAAAAAAACCAGGAATACGGCCTTCGATGTGAAGGACGAGCGTTATCGTCAGTCCACAACAGGAGGGAACAGGGGACTGTCTGGAAAGAAAAGGCTCACCCGTTGATAGCAAAATGTCGACGGGGAGAGAGGTTTGGATGCACTCTTACCGCAAGGTATTAAGGATCTCAACGGGAGACCGAGACTCAGGAATTGCATCGGGCGACGCAGGACACTGACTAAGGACCGCCCGAGCAGAGACTCCGGACCGAGTCTGTTTCCGCAACCGGACCGCAGGGGGGAAAAAGTCAACTGAAGAGTAGTGCGCAAAAGACGTCAGGAGAAGGGACCGAATGAGTCTCTCCTTAAGATTCAACACGGCGCTGGGGGGATGCGCACGAAGGAGGCGCACCCGAGGAAATCATCCAAGAAAGAAAGTCCGGATCTGAAAAGAAGGGGAATAGGAAGACAAAGAACCGGAGGACATCCCTATCTTCACTCCAAGTCAAAACGGAAAAAAAGCAGGCCGAATTGGGAGGAAGACGCGGCTGTTGACGAAAAGGCTCTGCATGAAGGAAACTGCAATGAAGCGAAAAAGGGGAGAAGCGGCAGGACAGAAAAGCCAATGCGGCAGGCCAACTAAGACGAGAATTGGGAACCATCTATGAAAACGCAAAGCACGCAGTCCAGCACGACTTTCGAACAGCCCCTAGGAAAAGAAGGGGGTTCTAGAAAAGGGGAGTACCGTCAAGCTGACGGCCGCCTCAGCCCAAAGGCGCCGTATCGCAAGCGACTCTAAGGAAAAAGAGAAATGGTCCGGTCTAGGCCGAAACATCTGTGGGCTGGGCGGCCCCACGTTCAGGAGGAAAACTTCACAACGTCCAAAAAGAAGGGAAGAAGAAAGCGAGACGAAAGAATGTGATGAAGGGAGGCTCAAGGGGTCAGCTCTAGAGCGCCGAGCCAAGAATCAGGCAACACTTGTAGCGGCAGCCGCATGCTGTGGCCCTAAAAGGAAAGCACGGAAAGGGGGGAAGATTCTTTTAAAACTAAAAAAAAACATGAGACAGCGCGGTTTGTCTTCTCTCAGAAATCATCTCTGGCGCCCTTGTGGCCAAGAACGCCCAAGGATCCTTCAAGAAAGAAAAAAAGGAGGTCGGGGAAAAGAAATTTCTTTGAGGCCCGGCCTCGGGGACTTATAACCTCCACAAGGAAGGCGCAAGGTCCGCACCTGAGTGCAGGCCTTCCGCGTGACTATAACCAAAGCCGCCCCTTGGAAAGAAGAGACCGCGAGAACTCATATTCCACGTCAAACCTGGGGCGAGGATTCAGAAGGAAAAGTTAGCCTCCGGTTCCGAGGAAAGCCCAGCAGAAGAGGAGGACGTCGAAAATGGCGGCACTCAAGGGAAAGAAGCAGAGGTGAGAAAAGCCAGCCCCCCTTCGGATAGTCGTGGGGGGGGACTGCAAACGAACCTTCATCCGCTCAAAGGCGGCTCAAGCGTGCGCCTCAGCAAGTCCGAGGAAGGAAAAGAAGAAGGGGCATAGAGCTCAGCACCGGCGAGTGTTGAACAGAAAGGAGCCTTAATATCGCCGTCTAACTCCAAACCTAGGGAAGAGGAGGGCTCAGATGGACTTAAGTCTGGGCAAGGATGGGGGCTGTGGGAGGCTACATAAGGAGGAGGAAAAAAGGTTTTCAAAAACAAAAGACAAGGAAAGATGAAATCGCGGATGTCCGGCAGGGATCGAAATCCACAAAAAGGATCCAGAGTAGCGCCGCTGCGTGTCGGTAAACTTGGGAAAGGCGCACCTAAGAGAAAAGTGGCTTAGGAAGGGGAGAAGGAAAAAGGAACAGTGAGAACGGCCCTATATACCGAAGGGTTGAAGAAAGAAGTCGGTGATAGTGGGAGGCGCGAGCTCTTTCCAAACTACCCAAAACCTGCACTCTAGAAAAAAAAAAACGTAGGAGTTCCGGAGAGGAAGGCTTGGTCTCCCATGCGGGGATGGGCTCGCTTATTCTTGCAGCTGTTACGACGAATCCTATAGAAAAAAGAAAAAGACCGAAGCCTTAATAAAACGAGGGGAAACGTAGGCCTTGTGGGGCTTGAGGAGGTCGCCTAGACCCGCTCTTCTCTCCATAGAAGAAGGAAAACGTAGAAGGGAGGAAACATCACGGAAAGGGCAGTTGGGGGGAGAAAACTAGGGGAAGGGATGGCTACAATATCACTAATTCCAGCTGGGGGAAGAAGTCCATTCTTAAAAAAAAGTCGGGTCCCCGAAGAGGAGAAAGGGACATACGAAGAGGAACTCCTGCAAGGGCGGGCCGGAGGGGACAGGAAGCCACCGGTTAGCAGAAAAATCGGCAAGTCGAATGTTATAGGCTCAGGGGCTGTGCGTCCTGAGCACGTAAACAACAGGATTTAGGATCTCAAAAACGGGACGGAGCAAGAAAAGGAACCTTGGCTTAGCTCCGGACAATAACTCCCTTTCGAAAACACCTGGGAGGAAATTTACCCGACTAAAAAGAAGGGACCAAAAGTCGACTTTCATTGTCCGAATATGTCGCCGTCGTATGAGCTAATATCGGGCGTCATGCTCTTCAGGTATCAAGAAAAACGAAAAAAAACACGGAGTAGAAAGGGAGAAAGGAAGAAGAGGACTCCAGAGAAACAACTCTACGAATGCTCAAGGGCGGGAGTAAACGCCTTAGGCCGTAAGACGGAGAAAAAGGGGGGACTGTGGGGCCGTGGAATAACTGGCAAATCGGGTGCAAGGAAGCTGGACCTAAACTCTTTGGGGGGAACCGCCACAAGGTGCCGTACACGGCGAAATCGACATACGGGGTACTTCCTCAACGTAGCGACAGGAAAAAGGAACTATTACCCAAAAAAAAAGTTGAAGAGGGAGAGGGGAATGCAGTGAATAGGGCGGAGCGGCAAATATCTAGACGAGAAAAGACCTACTCCTCAGGGCCTTAGCCAGGATCCCCGGCACGGAGCCGAAGGAGGGGCGGGGGCGACCTGGAAGGGAACACATTGTGACAAAAATGATTAAATCGGGGCCTCTACAAGAGGCGACACCCTGAACTTTTTCAAAGGGCACGGGGAGCCGAGGAAGAGGGACCCCCCGGAGAAAAGAGCGCGGATAAGTGATTCCACAAATCACGAAAACCCAATTGCCAGTGTCCAAGAGCTTCTCACGCTTCTTCACAAGGGGGAGAGGACTAAAATTGGGGAAGAAAAGGACCAGAAAAAACACGGAAAAGTCAGACAGAACATGTTAACAGTGGCCGAGACATGAAGCAATCATCGCGAAATACCCTAAAAGTAGGATGAAGGGTGGGTGTGGAACAGCGCAAACTTAAGGAAAAACGGTCTGGCTGGTAAACGCTTCAACCGTACGGGGGGAAGACGCCGCGGCGAGATCATGGTCAACGTTTGAGGGGGGGACTTCTGCCCCTCGAAACCTTGGCCTCCTCCAAGGCCTTAGCGCCAAGGGGAAAAAAGTTGGTACGAACACAGGAGCGTGCGCGCCCTCTGGATGCCAACAGGGTGTGAAACGACAGAACAAACATCGTGCTGTTTAAGGGGGGAAAGCTGATGAACTATTTCAAAAGACACCAAAAAGACGTCCCGCAGCACATAAAGAGCGTCCCGGGGGGGAAGGATTCAAAGTGGAAGGGGGGGCGCTGTACTGGACGCTGGTAAAATCCAAGCCTCATTAAGGGTTCTGAAAAAGACAACGAAAATTAGGAAAGGGGAACCGTGCGCATGTTTGGTAGTCCTCAGCGGTCTAACGAATTGGCCGGTAATAATTAAGGGAGGAAGGAACCCGACGAAAAGAGAAAAAAAAGACGTTATGCAGAGCTGAAGCATAGGCAACGCGAGGATGGCTCAGACCAACCGAGAACTAAGCGAAGAAGGAGGCGTTCTCTGGGCCAAGCCTCTGACCCAACTCTACAACATCTGTCAACCGAGGAGCACCAAGAGCGGGGGGCAGCAGAAAGAACGAGGTTCGAAGCGAAGGAGGTGTGCGTCGGGGGTTTATCGAATGCTAGACAGACTCTGAAAAAAAGTTCTGACGCCGCCCTCCCTAGCAGAAGTGGTCTAAAGTCACCAGGCACGGGGGACCGAACGCGAAAAATAGAAAAACCTCACCGATTCCGGTTAAAAAAAAGAAAGCCAAAAGCCGACCGTGGTGAAGGAAAGAAAAGCAGGAGAGTGTTTTCTCAGAACTCCCCTGCAGCGGCAAGCGCACTGAGCTGGAAGCCGGCAAGGGACCAAATGCCCAAACGACGAGTTTTGCGGGGGGAGGTGTCAAAAAAGGAGAGCCATCACTCGGGAAACTCCACAGCAAGATCAATAAAAGAAAACTAAGGGATCCTCCCCTTGAAGATGTAAGCGGGTTTGTATGCACGCTAAAAATGCCAAACAGACCCCTGCGGCGAGAACCTGGAAAGAGAAAAAAAAAAAGAACTAACAACAACAACGGGACAGATAGGGGCGAGGGTAAGGGATAAGGGGAAGCAGCTTGTTGATTTAGGCGAGGCCGGGAGAATTGACAACTCGACCTGCACCATTAACGGAGGTACTGTCGAACGTAATGTGAGCTTAGGAGGGGGGAGGCATCGGGAAAAAACTTCTCCGCAGGATAAAAGTCGGGGATGAGGGGAATCCGGGCCGACATTGGGCTGTTTTCAGCGGTAGCACTTTGGGAGAGGGAAGTTTCTCAGAAGAGAAAAGAGATAAAAGAAGGGGAGGAGTGAAACACAAACAAGCCCAATCTTGCGGAGCCTCAGGAAAGAGCTGGAGAAGTGGACGAAAGGGGTCGGAACTGAACGGAGTTGGTTCGGCCCTGTAAAATTTCGGGGAATCGAACCTCGCAGATGCCGGCGGCGGAAAAATGGAAAAAGCTTCCTTGCTAACCGCTACAGGGGGAAGAACCCAGCTCCTAGGAAAGAAATATCTTCACTAAAACCTCGTTCGTAGAATCATGGGGGCCTCGACGGGAGGCAAATCAAAAAGTCCTCGCGCGTCAAAGTCGAGGAGCTCATCAGCGGCGTGGGGAGCTAAGAGGAGGAACCTTCTAGTCTTGCAGAGAGAGACTCTCCGACGGCAACTCTGGCTAGGTTCGGCGCTCAGAAAAGAAAGCGCAAAGAAGATGGAATATCTGGTGGAAAATCAGGGAAGAAAGCACAAGGAAAAATCGGCTTTTTTCACGCCATTACAGTTCGTCCACCCCATCCACCTAACCAGAAAAAAAACAGCTCCGCCATGACAGAGGCCGATGGTGCGTTGGGAGTTGTAAATTTAGATCACAGGTAAGCGCGAAGGCCTGTACGCTGTTCTGGAAGGCCGGAGGGAGGAAAATCATCGAAAATATTGGAAGGCGGAGGACGGACCGTGTCCACCAACTGGGGGTGGCACAGGGAGACGCTCGCCAGGATTGGGCGGCTGCAGCGGGTGTAATCAATAAATTCCAGTGAGTGACCGTATTGAGCCAGAAGCCAGGAGGTCCCCCATACTTTCCCGGGGGAGGAAAAAAGTAGTTTTTAATGAGCTAAAAATGAAGTAAAGCACCAAAAGAAAAAACTAACAGCTGCTCAACCGGTCAGAAAGGGTCTTATTCCTTGGAAAAAATATTGGAGGATTGATGACCGAAGCCGGCAAAAGTTCTCTATGGCAGGGAAAAAAAGGAAAGCTCAGGTGAAGAGAAGGCGGTTGAGGATGGAACCAAATATCCTCCCTGAGGAGCGCGAAGCAGTGAACGGCTTGAAAAAGGGGGACTTGGAGAGAAGGGGCTTTCAAAACTTTCCGAAAGGATAAGCAGCGTTTCTCTCCACGAAGGGGGAAGATTCGAACGGGTGAAACTTGGAAGGGGCGGTGAGAAAAGAGGGAGGAAGGAGAGGGAGAAGATCCTTGGAGACACATTCTACCGAAGGTCTACCAAAGAAAGGAATCAACTAGTCATTTTCGGAAAAGGCAAGAAGAGGAGGAGAAACTGCCTTCAAGCAAAGAATAGCTGGCCGTCCCGCCACACATGTTGTGGCACCGGGAGGGTACTCGAACAAGCCGGATATTTGGGGCATAACTAGTCGAGTGCGAAAAGAACACCCTTATTAGGTCGGGAAAGGGGTACCGGGCAAACGCCATGTCGGTGGCAAAAGCTCAGATCCCGATAACGAGGTCATCCATTTGACTGCAGCAAATCAAGCCACTTCTAAGGAGGGACAAGAGGAGTGGCCGCGAGGGGAAAGGGCGCATAATCTTGATATCTATCTTGAGGCGTCACGATGCTCAATCAAACAAGCCTGGTAGAAATAGAGAAGTACCTGAAGAAGGAAAAGGGAATAGAAAATCGAAAGGGAATGCGAAAGGGATCGCAGGGCCAATTCTCCTCATTCGAAAGAACGGGGGCCTGATGGGGACTCCCGTCACGAATTAGAGGCACTGCGAAGGAACCTGAATAGGAGATGAGCCCAAGGAATTCTTACCTGGAAAAAAAGGAAAGACTCTCAGGGTTTCAGGGAATGGGGAGTACTAAACCTCATACTATGAGGTAAGGGGGGGGAGAGGCTCCGCACTCTCCCACGGTTTAGAAGTAAAGCGACAAAGAGAATCGGCCTCACCACGACGGACGTCGATCCTCGGGGGCCCGGAGCGCCCTAACTTGGGCGGGTACAAGAGGAAAACATGGCGCATGAGCTTGTCGCCTCGAAAACCTATGGTACGGGGGGAAAATCAATCCTTCCCGAACGTTACGCTTGAAAAGGAGAGGAGACCAAAGAGAAAATCTCTTCGGGCCAAGAAAAAGACGGGACCGCCAAGCCAAAGTGCCCCTTCCAGAGGAAGCTGACGTATCGCTGCTGAAGACAGGTCTGCCTACTTTTTCAGGAGAGTGCGAGAATCCCGGAAACGTAGGCAGGATCAAACCGTCTCGCGCAATCGATAGGGGAAGAAATGCCGAAAAAAACACCAGGGGGTTCATCCTCGCTTATAGGTCCGGGGTTTCCTCGAAATTGCAGGTCTGGGGATTTGGCCATAACAATCCGCTCCGGACTGAAATCGTCAACTCTTCGGATAAAAGACGGGGCTGGGTCAATCTACCAGGCCTGAAACTTTTGTGATGTGGGACTTCACAAAGCGGCTGCCGCCGCAAGCCAGGCGCGGGACGCACAACAAAGTTGGAAGGCCGAGCTGCCCAGGTAATATTCTGGGGGGGGAGGAAGACCAGCAAGGAAGGGGAAAAAGAAAGGAAGACGGCCGGCAAGTAGTTAGCGGGGGAGGTTACTCTGGGAAACCCTCAGGCCCCGCGCACGGAGGGCCAGCGGCGGCCCTCTCCTTCCTCGGCCGGTGGGGGAGGGAAGGACTTACTGGCGGAAGTCTCCAAGAAAGACTTTGTACGGGAGGAAAAAAAAGGAAAAACTGACTTACCAAACTGGGAGCAGTTGGGGAGAGGCGCCGGCGCGCCGAAGTGGACGGAAGGGGAAGGAAGTATGCCCCTCTCTATCTCGACTACGCCGGGAAAGTTTGGGCAAAGAGGTTCACGAAAAAAAATTTCTTGGGAGGAAAGAATGACAACAGACGAGCTCAGACGCCCGGAAAAAGGGGAAAAAAGCCTCTGACACTGCGGTCACAACATATAAAACCTATTCTAAAGGGGGAGAAAACAGCTAGGGGAGGATATTCGAGGGAGAGGGTGATGGAGGAAAAAGGGGAGGCAGACGTGCGACTCGGGGAGCACCCCGAGGGGAACGGCCTCCCGCCGCGAAAAGCCGTGGAGGGTCTACTACTGGAGGAAAAAAGAAGGACTAAAGGAAGAAAAACCCTTAGATTGAGGGGAAAAGTCAAACCGGAGGCGGATTCCCTGGCCAAACGTTAACTCAATAGCACTGAAAAGGGACCTAGCCGAAACACGTCAACGGCCTCTCTACACCTTCAAAGGAGGACATCAAAAAAACTGGAAGGGTGGGGGAGGGGGGGGGTTACCACATGCGAGCGGGCCAAGGGACCTAACGAGGGTGTCATTAGTCCTTAGATTAGGAGGTAAAGAAGAGATATGAAACTAAACGCCGATCAAAATCCCATACGTTCCATACCCTCAACTGGAATAAAAAAGGCAGGCTGCCTTGACTGTCAGTTCCAGTGCACGTCATGCTAAAGTACCTAAAGAAAAAAGAGAGGTATAAAAAAAGGAAGAGAAA
>Ga0179593_1739680_pt1 | contig 12300 bp, 17 predicted proteins | sample CZODoug2_1_08_16_FD_185931 | JGI IMG/M metagenome (GOLD analysis project Ga0179593, IMG submission 185931) | Vadose zone soil fungal communities from Angelo Coast Range Reserve, California, USA - CZODoug2_1_08_16fungal (PacBio error correction) | ecosystem: Environmental > Terrestrial > Soil >...
CAATCGGAAGAGGGGAAGGAAGAGGGAAGGAGTGGGAAAGAAACAACATTTCCAGCGGCGCTCGCGAAGGGAAGCACAGATTTATTACCTTAAAAAAAGCGGGCAATTGGCTCGCGGGCGGTTTGCTGCAAGAAGAAGGAAGAGAGGAAAAAAGGAAACGCGGTAGGCCTTCTTCCGCGGCCCCGGCACCTTCCACCCTCTTGCGAACGGTGTGGGAAAGAGAGAGGGACGAAGAAAGCCTTCGCGGAATAAACGCTTGCGCAACTTCAGAAAAGAAGGGAAAAGGGGGAGGGTCGATGTTTTGACCAGGAAAAAAGCGTGTTTTCGTATCAAGAAAAAGGGGTGGGTTTCAAGGGTTGCCTTGTAAGAGGAGAAAGAAGGGAGGGAGAAAAGAGAGGTTCTGTGGTTTTGAAGGCTCCATATATTTCAGGAGGGGAGGGGACTCCGATGCTAGTGTTGGGCCCATGGTGTTCTCCTGGATCAGGGGGGGGGGGGGGAGGGGGGGGGGGAGGACCACCCTTCACGGAAAGAAAAGGAAAAATTCTTTCCTTATTTCCAACAGGAAAAAAAGAAAGGGGGCGGACGGTTATTCTGAGAAATTCGTTTTACAGTCCGGGAGAACCTTGAAAGAAAGAAAAAAAAAAGGTCAGACGATCTCGGCTGCTTTGAGGGGAACCAATCTTACATAGATTTTCTGGAGGGGAGAGACACTTCATCTACGGGGGATCCAGGGGAGAAGGGGAGAAAGAAGAAGGGACATTTCACCGTATTCGGAAGGCACCACGTCTCTTCATATCCCGAAGGAGGACGTGAGGCGCAGGACTAGCAAATCCGCTCGCTTGTCCAGGAAGAGAAGGAGGAGACCTTCAAAGCGATGCCGGGCGGGGAAGCCGTTGATTACCCTTCGGAGAAAAGACACTTCCTCCTCCTCACTTAATGCTCAAAAGAAAAAAAAAAAAAAAAAAAAGAAAAACGAGAAAAGGGGTGTTAGTCGACCTTGAGAAAAAGGGGGAGTCGCTTGACTCCAACTTTATTCAGAAAGGAAGGGAAAGGGGGAAAAGTCTATGCCGCGAAAGCGGAAGAAGGAAAGGAGAAACTCTTCTTTCTCTTTATCGCCGAAGAAGAGCTGAGCCCGTCCTGCTTATGGCGACCAAAATAGCCTTCACTGTCAATGGAGGGGTAAAAGGAAAAAAACGGCAGCATAAACCTACCGAGCCCGGTGAGAAAGGAACCAATGCCTCCCTCATCGGAGCCGCTGCGGAAGGGGGAAGGGACTCCGTCAGGACCCTTCCGCCGACATGAAGGAAAAAAGAAGGGGGGAGAGAGACGAGAACTTCCGTTTTGCGTGGAAAGGGACTAGCCCAAATGGAGCCGGATCATCTCCAACACCGCTCTTCCTAGGGGAAAAGTAAACTGAGCTCAACGGAAAAAAAAAAAGAAAAAGATTCTATTGGAGGAATGGCTGATGCCTAGTTCAGAAAATCACAAAAGTCGTCTGACCTTCTCGGGCAGTAAAGAAAGGTGGGGTGTTTGCTTTTTGCGCCGGTGAGCTGGAAGACGCTTTTCTATCATCGTTGCCCTGGAGGGGGACGACCGGCGGTAGCGTGTCCGTCGAGGCTTGCGGTAAACGGGAGGGGGGGAAGGGGGAAAGGAGAGAGAGGATTTCCTCGTCCTTGGCCAAGAAAGGTGGGGGGGGGGGGGGGGTCTTTATCGTCGGGGGGAGATTCTTAACCGTTGGAAGAAGGATTGGCATCTTACCTCAAGAAAGGGAAACCTTCTCTTATTTATTCAAAAAGGATCGCGTGTTTGTGTCACGGAAAAAGGATCGAGGCGTCCTGTATCCGCCAGCGGGGGGGACTGCCTGTTTATAGTTGGAAGGAGGACCTGTTAGAATTTTTTGCCTTGGGTACTAACTTCCTTGTAGGAGGAAAAAAAGAGGAGAGAAATTAGAGGGTACGTGCTTACCTCGAGGACCGTGTGAAAAAAGCGCAACTCTTTTCAGAGGTGATGACTTGCAGCTCCATCCTGAAAATGGAGAAGGAGGAGGGACAAGCACGTCTGAGCGGTAAAGCAAAAAAAAAATTCATCTTTTTTTTTTAAGGAAAAGGCCGCACGCATCCTTTTTGGTGTAACTCTATCATCTCGCGAGAAAAGAAGGGGAAAAAAAGGAGAAAAAACCGTATAGGATATATTTTTGTATTCGATCAACAGGCCCGCCGCAAAAAAAAGAGGGGGTGTCGATAAATCCTATTAATTAACGAAAGGGAGGGTGGCTTTTCAAACGCCCATCGCAGCTTAGGGAGACGGTGTGGCGTCATCCTGACAGGGGGGAGGGGGGAAAAGAAGAAAAAGGAAGGAAGTGGAGAGGATTGTTTCGCTACAGACACGTGATTTCACAGAATCCACACTCTCTTCAAACACCAACACCTGAGAGGGAGGGCGCTGAACGGAAATCCACGGTCTTTCTCGAACATCGCTGAAGCAAGTATCTGCTACGTCCTGGGAGGAAGAGCAGAAAAAAGAAAAAAAAAGAGAGCAAGAGGACTCCTCGCGCTGGGAGTGGGAAAAGAAAAGGAAAAAGGAAATTCGGTTGAATTCATCGGATTTTTAGAAAAAAAAGAGGGAGCTAGGGCCTGTGCTCTATAACCGGAGAGACGGTGTCGAGAAGAAGGGCAGGAAGGGAGGAGGGAGGAGAGAGGTTTTCACTCCACGACCCCTGAGGAAAGGGGAGACTGCGTCAAACCAACAGAAAAGAAGCAGGCCGGGCTTTACCGAAGAAGATGATCTGGCCGCGCCAGGAGAAACCTCTACCAGGTTTCAAGGAGGAGGGCTGCACTTCATCACCGGAAAAAGTAGTTGGCGTCAAGGGAAGGGTCAACACCTCTGGGGACAAGAAGGGAGAAGCACGTAACCGCGATTTCCTAGAGGGGGGGAAGGGTGGAGTGGACCAGCGTAAAAATTCGAAACAACTTCAAATTCTAACAAGGAAGGTTAGCAGGTTAACCCTATAAAACAGAAAGAGGGTCCTTCGTTCGTCCTCAAAGACGGCCACCATAATATTTCTTCGCCTGGGGGGGGGGAGGGGAAGAGGGCAGTGCAGAGACGTCACTTCTCGCAGTGAGGGAAAAGGGACTTCCGCCCGTTACCACACTGTTCATCAATCCTCGAGGGCGGAAGGGAGAAAAAGATAAGCGGAAGAAGGAAAGCCTTTTTACAAGGCCGATGAAAAAGGAAGGCTAACCCGCGCTTCAGGCCACAAAGGTGGGGAAAGTCCTCCTACTCCACGAGAGCAGGCGAAACGTCTTTTGGCTCTCGCAGAACATTTCACTCGTATCTACAGAAAAAGCTCAACCGCGCCCAACCACCAAACGGCAATGGGGAGGGAGAGGAGAATACAAATGTGTTTTTTTTCGGTGATGGGGGGGAAAAAGTTCCTTATCCTCTCTAAGGGTGACGCCATCGAATACGAAGAGTATTCCGTTTAAGAGAAAGGAGAGAAAGAGAGCGCGGGGACGTCTCATTCTTTCTTCTTGTGCTAAAGAGAGGCGGGCATGGTCCAACGCTTGTTCCACGCAAAAAAGGGGGGGGGCAACTCGCTTTCCGTCATGGAGGTGCGGAAACTACATATCGAGTGTATTTTGAAGTCTTCTCGCCTGACTGGGGGAGGGAGTTGGGGGGGGGGGAGAAAGGAAGAGAAACCTTTCTGGTAGGTGAAGAGGGGGGAAAGGGCCGCCCAATTGCCCTTGAAGAAAGGGCAGGACAGGGCCCGCGATCTCTGGGCATGAAAGAAGGGCGTCGATCAAGAGAGGAGGGGAAGGAGGAAGGAAGAGGTAGAGCATCTCTCGGTCACAGGGGGGAAGAATCTCATGGATGAGGCAAGAAGGTTGACCTGCGCCAATCTGCAACTGGAAATACAACCCCGTTCTAGGGAGGGGAAAGAAAGGGGGAGGGAAGTCGGAGGAAGGTATAATTTCTGGGTCAAAAAGGCACACTCCCTTCATCGGCTTGACACGCGATCAGGGAAAAAGCGCGCAGGGGAGGGGGGAGGGTAAGGCGACTAAGGTCATCGCGGGCGTGGTCGAAGAGTGGGGAGATGCCCTTACTTTTGGCAATCGTTTTCCTGTGACTGGGATGCGCTTTCCATTGTCCGTAAAAAAAAGGGAAAAGGGTGTAGGGGGGGTCCGATTAACAAAAGACTCCGAAAGAGGGTCTCATCAGCAGAACCTCAACTCATCGAGATCGTCAGAGGAAGGGGCAAGGGCGCCGGACTTTAACTATGGATGAGACTAACCGTTCGAGGAAAAAGAACGAGGAATGATTTTCCTGTTTGCCATCCGGCAGAAGGAGGGGAAAGGGGGGGCCCTTTCGGGAAGGTGGTAAAAAGGAAAGAAAACACCATGGGCCTTCAACAAAGCTCTGTAGAAATGCCTTTTGGGAAAAAGGGGGGAGGAAGGAAAGAAGAAAACTCCGTAAAAACCAGAACAGAGGAGGGAAAAAAAAAAGAAGTCCACTTCACTTCCTAAACCCACCACGTTAAAAGAGGAAAAAGCTTTCGTCTGGATCGCAAGGGTTGGCACTGTTCAAACATCCTACCATAGGGGAAAAAAAGAAGGAAGAAAGGAGAAGAGAGAGTGATGCGACCGAGCAGGGGAGGAAAAATCGTCTTTCTCATCTTCGACCACACCGGGAGAAAAGCGGAGCCGGGCCGCGGCAGAAGGACGCGCTTTCGGGAGGAAAAAGGAGAAAGGAAAAGGAGTGACCGAGAGCACTTGCCCCACGATGAGGAAAGTGAATTGCCGCTTCAGGTGAGAGCCGTTGCGCGAGGGACGCAGACAGGTTGGATGCAACGAAAAAGGGGGAAAGAGAGAAGAGCTTCCGATCCTGATCTCTCTCAAAAAAGGAGCGATCATATCTGAGCTCATGAGGAAGAGACAAGGGCCAGCGGCGCATCTGAATCAAAACGCGGAGTCGGGTAAAAAAAAAAGAAAGAAAGGAAAGAGCTCTTCCTCATCTGGCACAAGTGCTCGCGGAAGGAAAGGAAAGGGATTCTGTTCTTATTCGTACATGAAAGAGAGCCCTGCGTCGCGATATCCGGAAAAGTCCACCCGCTTGCGAACGTGTGGTCGAAAGAATGAGAAAGAGGGGGAGGCAGGAAAGTACCCGGATCGAAAAGAAATTCTTCGGCGGCAGGAAAAAGAAGGGAGTAGAAATTGCTTACTATGGTCGGATGGGGGGGGAAGGGGGATGAAACAAGCGCGCGTCGAATATCGGATTTGGGGGGGGAAGCATTTCCGTTTGGACTTTACGGATCGAAGAAAAGAAGGGGTAGGGGGGTTTTTTCCGGCGTGGAAAAAGGTCACAACGGCCGTTATCGAATACGGGTGTACTCCTGGACTCGATTGTTATTGGGGGTTTGGGGGTGTATGGACCACCATGGAAAAAAAGGAAAAAAAAATGCAACTTTGCCATTCTGGGGAAAACATGTAATCCTTCCGGGGAAGGTTATTTCCGCCATAAACGAGGTCGTTTACAGTCCTGCGCCGTGCAATAAAAACGAAGAGGGAGACAAGGAGGGGGAGGGGGCGGCTTTATGAGACCCCAGCGAAAGAGAGGGAAGAAGGGCCACTACCCCTTCATAGGAAAAAAGAACACAGTTTCAAGGCACGTGTCCAGGTTCATCAGCTGGCCAAAAAAAGAGAGGAAGACAAACAGGGCCCGGCGACCCCTCCCGTCGCGGCCCGTGAAGGAAAAAAGATCCGCGCTCTTTTCCCCTGAAGAGGAAAGAAAAAAGCCGATGCCGGCGGTAGGACACTGACCGTGGATGCCACGGCCAGAAGGGGGAAGAAAGAAAGAGGCAAGTAATTCTCCCACGTCGAAATTGGGTAGTGTCTGACCTTGGTCCTCCGAGGGGGAGAAAAGGCGCTTGCCTTCCATGACCTATTCCGGCCGCAGGAGAAAGGAAAGATAGAGACCCGCGACCCTCTTTCGATCTTCTGGAAAAAGGGATCTGCCTACTATTCCTCCACAAGAAGGACTGCCGCAGTCAATCGCTACAGAAGTGGCGTCGTCGCGAAAGGAAAAGGTAGAAAAAAAAAAAGAAAGGTGGGAGAGAGCTCCCTCGCCCAATGCCTCCAGAAAATACGATCTTGTATTTAACATCCGGGGAAAAAAAGAATCACACAAAAAAAGGAAAAGAGCTGTACGCCTACGCGCAACGTCAGAAAAGTGTAACCATAGGGGGTTCCTGGAACAGCGTCTTCAGCAAGAAAGGAAAAAAAGAGAAAGGAAAGAGAAACCGAAAAGGAGAAAGCGCGATCCTCTGCTCGAAAGGCGGTTCGATGAACGTCAACGGATCGAATCCCGAGAAAGGGAAGGGGGGGAAAAAGGGGTCAAATAATAAAAGCGGCGACCTTCTCGGGCTGAGGGGGAAAGGTTGGCGCCGTGGTGGGACGTTCATGTCCACAGCCTCTTGTCAGGAAGGGGGGGAAAGAAGGAAGGAGGAAAAAAAGAATCTTTGCTCGGCGGTAGCGTAAAGGGTAACCTGTCTTTCCTGCAGCTCGGTAGGAATCGGCCTTGGCATATTCTCTTCGTTATCGGGGAGGGGAAGGGATGAAAAAGGGGGAACCTTGCGGCCGTACTTGGGGGAAAAAACTCTCTCCGTTACGGTCGCGCACCTGAAGTATTATGGGAAAAAACAAAGCGCGAACTTATCTTCTTGTTGGCCGGAAAAAGAGAGAGGGGGGGGGAGCCTCCTCCTACACATTTTAAGAAGAAGAGGGGTTTTCACCTTAAGAAAAAAGAAGATCGACCTGTTAGAAGGGAAGGGGGAAGAGAAAAGGGCTTTTCGCTGTCCCACTGAAAAAGAACTCTCTTTTACTGGAGGAAGGGGAGGGGTGTTGCCTCTCAACTCGGCATTGCCGCCGGGTGAGGAAAAGGAAGAGAACAAAAGGAAAAGGTCGTTTTTGTCGAGCTGGCGGGAAAGCCCTTCGCTTCGCAATCAATAAAAAGGGGGAAGCGAGAACGTGCTGGCCTACCGGGCAGCAAGGGGTCTTTGAGTGAAACGGAGAGGGGAAAGGGAAGGAAAGGAAAGAAATGACAGGACGGAGGACACCTTCTCTGATATAGGGTGTGGATCGAGAGGGGGAGAATAGTGGTTGTCGATACATCCGATGAATTTCGGGGGGTTGGGGCCTGTTTCTTTCAAAAAATGGAACGGAAAAGGAGGGAAAAAGGGGGGCGGGAAAGAATGCGGTGTCTGGTATGCGGCCGCACAGAAAAGGGGGTTCCGCCCTACCGTGATTTTCAGGGGAGATACTAAAACACAACGAGGAGGAGGAGGGAAGGGAAAGGGGTGGAGAAGCGCTTCGGAGGAAAAAGGGGGAAGAAAGGGAAAGAATGAACGGACAGGAGCGAAAACGTCTTTGCGAAAGAACAGAAGGAAATGACTCCACCCTTGAGTTGTTTGTCTAGAAGGGGAAAAAGAAAAAAAGCTAACCAACTAGCCACCCAATTTAGGGAATCAACTATTTATCGACAAAAAAATAATAGGAAGGAAAAAAAAAAAGGGAAGGGGGAAGAAGAAAAACCTAAGATCTATCCTGTGCGAAGTAGCATGGGAGCGCGCTTTCTCTTTTCACTCCAAAAAAAAGAGGGAGGCCATCACGTTCTCGTCAAAAAAAAAAGGGATTATTTGCGAAAAAAGGGGGGGGAAGGGGGGGGGACAAAAAAAAGCTCCGACGCTGCTGGCCAGAAAAAAGTTTTCAGTTTTTGCGCGTAGAAAGGCGGCAATGCCCCTGGGGTGCGCGTCTGATTGCAACACGAGAGGGGAGAAGGGAGAAAAAGAAAGAGATTCACTCGATGTGCTGAAGGGGGAAAAAGCCGTTCGACTACAACGGAAAATTCTAAAAGGGAGAAGGTGAACAAACCCTTAAAACCAAAAAGGGAAAGAGCAAACACCTTTTTCGTCCGCGGTCCGAAAAAGGGGAAAGGGCACCAAACCCGCGCTACTTTGCGCTGTGAAGGGCGCGAACGTCACGGCGCGCGCGGAGCAACGTACGTCCGCACAGGTAAAAAAAAGAAGCCTCGCTGTTTCGGAAGTAGGCCGACTATACCTCCTGGTCAAGAGAGCGCTAAAAAAAACCAGAAAAGCAAAGACGGTTACCGAAGCCAGCAAAAGCCGTTCCCAAGAGGGAAGACCAGGGGCACGCGGATCTGAAACGGCTGTGGAACGGAAGGAGAAAAAAGAAGAAAGGAGACCAACAGCAACACCGGGAAAGTGGTTCGTTACTCCCTAGCGATAGTATGACCTCGTCAGAACCCAGAAGGATCCGCGTTCTTCGAACCGAGGGGAAAAGAAGGAGGAATAAAGGAGTGAATCTTATTCCGTGACGAGCAGGGCTGAGAGCGGAATGATCCTTCTCATTCTTGCTGGGAGAGGCAGTGTCAACGCGGGTCCAAAAACTACTTGGAGAGGGGGGGGAGGAGAAAAGTAGTTCACTCTCCGGGAAGTCATGGAGTCCCTTAAGGAATACAAGATCGTGAATGGGTTTCCTCACGACGCCTAAGGAGGAGGGAAAGAGGGAGAGAAAGTAGGAAACCTGGGAAGAAAGTTCACTGTTTTCTCCGAAGAGGGGGGACGAGGTCCGGCAATCTCGGACAGTCTCATCGCCGATACAGGGGGTAAGGGGGAGAAGGAGGAGGACAAGAATCTTCTCCTATTTGCGCCGTAAAGAAAAGCTCTCTTCAACCAGGGGGGACTGCGCGGAAATCCATGGATGGTGAAGGGAAAGGGAGGGGGATGACGTGCGAAGCGGATTCCAAATTTCGCCTACAACCAGTGCTCGGGAAAAGGAGTCAGGAGGAAGTGCTTTGAATTGAAAAAGGTCTCACTGCGGAGGCCGAAAAGAAGAAAAAAAACAGAGGGGTAGCCACTCCAGAAAAAAGAAAGGATCTCTGAGTATTTCGTCCGGAGGAAGAGGCAGGCAATGTTGGCGGTGAAAGAGAAGGGGTCAAGCTGAATGACAGAAGAAAAGAAGGGGAAAAAGGGGAGGAAAGAGGGGGGCCAGGTATCCGTATCCAACCCCCGATCGAGAAGCGACCCTCTATTTCCGCTGGGTCTCATCAAGAAAAAAGGGGGTCAGTGTTCCGTGGCGATTGCAATTCAGGCAGCGAAGTCGTGATTGCGGAAAGAACAGGAAGAGGGAAAAGAGGAAGGATTGGACCCTTTTTCCATCCGGCAGAATGGAAGGGGGAAAAAAGGGGCCTTTCGTTACGGTGTTTCCAAAAAAAAAAAGAAAAACCTGGGCCTTCAACAACTAGCATAGGCACTGCTTTGTGACAGGAAGAAACGGGGGGGGGAAAAAAGAAGTCTTCAAAACCTAACCTAGAGGGGAAGAAAAAAGGCTAGCCTAATTCCCCTTCACTGAGACGTCCGATCCTTCTAGGAGTCTGGAAGGCAAACGAAGAGCTTTCGCTGGATCGAGAGGGGAGAGGACAGCCATTTTCTAAGATTTAGCTTGAGGACTATTTATCCTGCGGAAGGGAAAGGGAAGGGGAGGGGAGGAAAGCTTAATTCCTATCGCGTGCTCATCTTTAGAAAAACGGGGGGAAGCGGCGCTATCCGCTGCGCCGGAAGGGAGAGGCGAAAAGCGCGTTTGTCTGAAACCTATATCATAAGAGGGGGAAAGGGAGTGGAGCTATCACTTCCGATTGATGCCGAGGTCAGGTCATCATCTTGGCGTACCGAAGCGGCGCCGAATGCGCCTGGAAAAAATGTGGAGGTCACTATCTTTTTTATCATGATAATAGAGGAGGAAAGGAGATAAAAAAAAAAGGGAGGAGGAGTAAAAGAGAAGAGAATAAGAGGGAGAAGTGATCCCACAGTCGTTCCATCAAGAGGAAACGGCCCGCGGATCGTTCCACTGAACCTGACCGCGTCCCTTCAAAGAGCAGAAGGGAAAGAGAAGGAGAGTAGGAAGAGTGAGGCCTTATATATCGGTCTGAGAAAAGGACCTTCCCTTCTCCTCTTATATAGGGGGGGAAAAGGGGGGTGGGTCGAAGATGATAACTCTATACGGCTAGCGCCCTAATAAATTCTTCGGGGAAGGAGGAGCGAGAAGGAGTGAGAAAATGAATTATCATCGTGAAATTGCACGGAAGAGAAGGGGAACATTCGCGATCCATCTAAAGCGTGTTTGGAGAGGGGTTGGGGTTCAGGCAGTGCGTGTACTAAGTGGAGCCTGGCGTCTGATCCGAAAAGAGGGCGGGGGGAGAAGGAGAAAAGAAAATAAAGTTCCTGGGGAAGGAATCCTAGCTGTGGGCATTCCCCTTTGGGATAAGGGAAAAAGGGGGGGGGGATTTTTGGAGGGACCACAAAAGGGGGGCCATTCGCCTATGGCAAACATGGAAAAAAAAAAGATGACGGTTATTTCCGCAAGCACGAGAAAAGAGTTACATTCCGTCTCCCTTGCCAATAGCCAAAAGGAAGGGGAAAAAGGAAAGGGGGAAGGAGGATTGATTATAACCCCAGCGGAAATAGGGGGGGGGATCCTTCCACTAACCCCTGGGGGGTATCACAGGGAAGGAAAAGGAAACGAAAAGAAGGGAAAAAGGACACTCTATTTCTAATGTTCATCAGAAGGTCTCCACGCATATCCCTCCACATTCCTTCGAAAAGAAAAGGGGACGAAAATCCTCGAGCCACCGCTAGGGCCCTTCTCGCGGTAATGAAGGGGGGGAGGGGAAAGACAGGAGGGATACTTACGCCTTATTAAACACGGCGGGAACTTGAACAACGAAATAGAGAAAAAAGTCTCCCATTCTTCGGAATAGAGGGAAGCAGATGGCGCAAGGAAGACTTGGGAAGGCGCTTTCCTTCAACATCCCCATCCAAAAAGAAGGTTTACCTATCGGGAAAAAAGAGGGCAGTCAATCGTCGAAGGGTTAAAAAAAGGAAGAAAAGAAAAACGAAAAAACCCAGAGGGAAGGAAGGGGAAAAAAAAGGATCTGCTAGCCCGTCACTGCGATGGGAGGTTCCCCTCGGGAAAAAAGGCAAACGTGAACGGCGCATCAACCGCATCCAAATCCTATCTCTGCCCCGAGAAAAGAAGCTTAATCCGCTGCTTGCACCTACGCCTTCATTACTAAGGACGGGCCCGCTTCCAAATTCTGTCCTAGAAAAGAGGAGGAGGGTTCTTGGAACCAAAAGGGCCTAGCACCAGCTCCACAAGAATGAAAGGAGGAAAGGGGAGAAAAAAGCGCTTCTGCTGTCGCTAGGAGAAAAAAACGGAGGGGGGGGGGGGGGGGGGGTTGGGGGGGGGGGGGGGGGGGGGGGGGGGGGGGGGGGGGGGATGTCCTTATTTCGATGGCGGAAGGGAGCCTCTTATCAGTAAATTGAGGAAGACCGAACACTTCGGCGAAACTGTCGGAGTACCTCCAATGCCGTGGTGTGGGGAGGGGGAAAAGGGAAGGGCTACTTCAGCCAAGCCGATTGGAGGGAAAAGTGCGATCGCCACACATCCTCCTTGGAAAGTGGGCCTTCTCGGCTGCTGTTAACCGGTAGGGGAAGGAGGAAGAGGGAGGAGGCTATGTATTTCATCGGCCTTGGGGATTGTCGTATCTGCAATTATCTGCCGACTGAACTGGTACCAAAGAAGTAAGGGGGAAAAGATTTCCGCACAAAGAGAGACGAGTATATTCTCAAAGTGGTTGGCAGAACCCTCGATCGCTGAAGGAAGGGAAGAGAAGGGGGGGAGAAAATGCCTCCTTGGTGATATGTTTGGAAAAAAAGGAGAATTTTCCGTTTGTAGTCGAACGGCTGGGAAAGCAAAATGAGGAACTGCTGGTACGGGATAGAGCCTTGTCATAGAGGAGGGGGGGGAAAAGAGAGGGAGAAAGAGGTGGCAATTTCCTCCGGTGATGAGTGAGAAAGGAAAACTGTGTCTATGGTGGAGAAGAGCGGTAAGCCCGGCCGCTGCGCACAAACCGGAAAAGTGGTTTGTTTGCACGCCGAGAAAAGGGGAGGGAAGAAAAGGGGAAAGGGGGAGTGGAGGGAAAAAACGCGATCAGCGCGCGATCAAAGCCGGAAACGTCGCCACGTCTCGATATAGGGTGGATCAGAGAATAGTGTTTGTCCGGAGGAAGGAAAAGGGGGGGGGAGAACGGGGGGGGGGAGATGTTTTTTTCAACGCACAGCGCGGAAAAGGGGGGCTGCGTGGTATGGGTCCTGCGTCCGTCACAGGAAGGAGAAAGGGGGGGGGAGCGAACGACCGTATTTTCTGTCAGAAACAGCGCTTCCTCCAC
>Ga0179593_1277561_pt1 | contig 12299 bp, 16 predicted proteins | sample CZODoug2_1_08_16_FD_185931 | JGI IMG/M metagenome (GOLD analysis project Ga0179593, IMG submission 185931) | Vadose zone soil fungal communities from Angelo Coast Range Reserve, California, USA - CZODoug2_1_08_16fungal (PacBio error correction) | ecosystem: Environmental > Terrestrial > Soil >...
GGTTCCCAAACTGGGAAGTGGGGATAATCTCGAAAGAACGTCAATTAAGAGAAGGTGGAAACAAAATATAAGAAAGAACTGTATTCAGTTGTGCCGTCGAAGCGATTTGCGTTGTTGGGTAAAACGATGGAAAACTTTCAGGTGTTGGGAAAAACTCACAGGGTAGAGGGGTACGTTGGCCCAACATGGGCAGGCTTCACGAGAAAATAATGAGTACAACAGGCGGTATGGGGGGGTGGGAATTTCTTAAAGCACAAATTGTAATAACCCAGGTGGGGAAAATCTGTATTTTGGGGAAGGGGAAAAGACCCCGTGCAAAAAAATGGTCCACGCTGCGAGTCGACTCTAAAGGGAAGTGACGCAAAGCGAACCCTCTGTGGTTTGCAAGGGGGCAATTAGTTGTCACGGGCTGGTTGCCACATCGGCAAATGAGGGGCTGAAAAACAGGGGAATGTATGAAGCAGGGGGCGAACAGCCAGGTCCGAGTCAAGAAGGGAGAGATGTCAGGGGGGGGAAACAATGCCAGGAAAGGGGGTGTGAAAAAAAGAAAACTCGACAGGGGAAGACCGGAGGGGGGCAAAATATTGATGGAGAGGGAGGCAAATCAACAGTCAACTCAGAAAAACGAAAACCAAGCATTCCAAAAAGCACTGCAAGGGTGCTTGTCCTGAAAGCGCAGGGAGGGAGCTTTTTTCAAAATAGGAATAGGGGGTCTTGCTAGAAGGCAGGTGTTGTAGGGGATAAAGTTAACGGGAAAAAATGGGCGTGGAAAAAATAAAAGGGGGGGAGAGAGAAGCCCCCGCTGGGAAGTGGTAAAGGTAAAATCAAACTTGCTCGGGGGGGGGACACTAGGGTAATGAGGGGGTCCTGCAAATAAGAGTTGGGGTCAAGGAGGTCAAAAAGCGGAAGCTGAGGGTTTGGTTGGACGAAAAAACAGATTACGGGGGAGAGAGGAGTTAAACCACCGGAGGGGGTGGGGGGTGGACACGTAAAAATTTGTGAAGGACGTTTGTCAAAAAACCTCCCGTGGATTGAACAGGACGTGGGAGTGAGTTCCACGAGGAAAGGGGGGAACTTAGGGACTTAGAGGCAAACAAGGAAGCTATGGACAAGTGGGGTACTAAGACAAATAAAGGGGGTCTGGGGGTTAGCCAAACAAAAACAACAAAAATAACACGGACAATAAGAGGGGAAAGAAACGTAATAAGGTTGTTCGCTTTCGGGGGAAGGGTCAAATTGGATTTTTCTTGGGTGCATTAGACGCTGTGCTCAAAAAATCACTCGCCAACAGTAAGAAAAACAGTTCCAAGTCACTCTAGAGCTGGGGCAATCCTTAGGTAAATGTATATGTCTTCACAGGAAGAAAACTAGCTTAGAAAGAGGGGGTGGGGCGCGTGTGTTCTCATGGGGTGGGGGAGGTCCAGGTTCCCAGTATCCCCCTCTGGGGAAAGACTACGTAAAGTCGCGTTTGGAAAGAACTAATCAACTTGGGTGGGTCAGAGAAGGAATCGGGGGGCGTATCCAAAAAAATAGGAAAAGGGCGGATGCAAAGGCAATTAGGGAAGTATCGCTGGGGGGGGACAACGTCCAGAACACGAACTAAAGAACGCCTCAAGGGAAAAAAAGGGGGGGGGGTTGAGGAGAGTCCGGCCCCCCGAGATTACTTCCGGAAAGTTTTTGTAAGGGGTGGTTCGGGGACCTCTTGTGCAAAGGAGCGGAGCAATGGCAAAGCATAGGAATCGAAAAGTCAAGGAAATCGAAATAAAAGGGGTGGGGGGGGAAAGCAAGGGGTTCGTAGTTTCTGGGTAAAATCTTAGCAAAAAACAACGGGAGGAAGGAAGAATTTGGGGGAAAAAAACGGAAACTCAGACCTAGGTCGAACAAAACAGAGGGGGTCGGGGAGGGGGCAACGGTGTGGAGAACGGAAAAGAGAAACCGTAAGGATAATAAACAGGACAGGAGAGCAATACTTACATTGTGACAAACCAATTATGACGATCGGGGAAGGGATACCAAACACCTTTACTCAGGGGGGACAGAAGCGAGGGAGAGGAGGGAACGCGCGGGGAGGGAACAACGGAGAAAAGGTTCAGCAGTGCATGAGAAGGCCAATGAACGGTGCACTGTGACAACCAAAGAAAAACTGACATCGAAGGGAAAAAAAACGTGAATTATGGTGCGGTGAACCAACCGAGTAAAGCTGTAAAGTGGAAGCCCCAAAACCGAGCGTTGATTGTCAACCGGGGACCAGAACAAATGGGCACACGTCACTGGAACAGGCATACATGCGTGAAAGCGGCTGGAGACGGGCAGGAACCTCTGAAATCCTTAATGGTGCCCCCCAGCACTTCTTTAATAAGATGCAGTGTACGCAAAGGAAACGGAGCGGGCAAGCGTGGAGGACAAACCAAGGAGAAGAGTCCAACAACAACCATCACGGCATCAGAAAGAAAGGAAACATCGTAAAGTGACTGCGCCATAAAGGGGGGACCGTGAAAGGAAAGGGGTGAGTTTTGAATTTAAAAGAAAAAACCCAAACTGAAATGATCGTGTAGACAAAAGAAAAGCCGGGGAATCCATCGAAAAAAAAGGTCAACAAGGGAAGGCGAGGGGAAACTGCAACCTGGGGGTCCTAGGGGCCAAAAAAAAACCTGGAAGTGCGCCCAAAGACGAATCGCTACGTTCGCGCCTGACACCAAAGTGTTTCACGGGTAAACCAAACCAAAAAAACACGGGGCTGGGTGGACTACTAAGAAAGACTCCGAAAAGAATCTGGGGGGGGCGAAGCCCACCACATCAAGGAGTCAACTAACTTTGGGACGGACATGCAGAACCCCGCGCTGATAGGGTGCAACGGGATGAAACCAGCAAAAAGGAGTGTCCACCAAAAAAAGAAAAAAGGCACCTGACCGGACCAAAGAAAACCGGGAGGGGTGCTTTTTCGGTAAGCAATAGTTTTAGCGGTACCAAAAATGTAAAAGTAAACGGAATGGATCCAAAAAAGACACAGGCGTTGCGCAAAAAAAGCGTAAACGATGGGGGAGAGAAAACCCAACAAAAAAAGGAAGAATCTTTCAGTCGGGCATAGGACATCAAGTGAAAAGGGGACTGATTGGTTGGAAGAGAAGACCAGAGGGGAAAAACTTGTCATGGCCTAATAAAGACATCACAAAGACGGGGAAAAAAAAAAAAAAAACCTGGGGGATCATGTAAGGTTAAAATTGACCTAAAAAAAAAAAATTGGGAATGAGTGAAGAAGAGCGTAGGAGTTTACGCTAAACAATGGCGGGAGAGGGGGAAATCTTTCAGCAATAGAATTGGAAAACCAGACGGGTGACGATTTGACGAAGACCTAAGAGACAGAGAGGAAGAAAAAGGGGGGTCTATGAGGACGGAGGGAGATGAGCATTCCTAGCGAGAACTGGACAAAAGGAGGACATGATGGGAAGCCCAACACACGGTTTTAAAGCTGTGGGGGTATGACCCGGGGGGGGTGAACTGGAGCAGAACAATCACCAATACCTTTACGGGATTGTCCTAGAGACAGGGGAAAAGTGACGCGCACAGGGCGTCCGAGAGAAAAGGTGAGGGGTGCACCAGACATTTACCATCTGTGCACACAAAACACTGAAGGAGGCGGCGGGAAAAAAAACCCGAGCATCAGTGCAGGAGCCTCTTGTTGTGGGAGTTCAGAAGAAGACGGGGGAAGGGGGACTCCGGTCTCAGAGAGGTCAAGCTGCTCAAGGGTCAAACAAAAAAAACAATCGTGAGGAGTGGGGGGGGTTTGGACGACTGTACTAAAAGTCACACTTAACAAAACCATGGCGGGCGGATCGAGCCTGGATAGAGGGACCGGAAAACTGCGGGCGACGACCCTGAACAAAACATCTGGAAAAATGGAAAAAACAGAAACGTTTCCAAAAAGAAGTAAGAAGGCCCACAACCAAAAAAAACTCGGAAGGTTGTCGATGGAGAGGGATTTGGGCGGGGACGAAAGGGGCCTGTGGGGGGGGACCTTAAAAAAAAGAAAGGGTTCAGGTTAAAAGGGGGTGAAGGGCGGTGCACAAATTACATCAACCATGCTTCTCAAGAAACCTTTGAGAGAACACGACACTTGAAAGCCAACCGGGCAGCAACTTGGGGAGAAACCACAAAACCATGGTGGTGGATACGGGACTTAAAAAAATACGTGGAGGGGGGAAAACAAAACCGAAAGGCGGACAGAAGTGGGAAGAGTCCGACCTAGATAATTAGAAAAAAAACAACGGAGGATGTACTTCAAAGAAGAGAGAAGAGGTGGGAGCTGGAAAAGAAGGGAACACTCGATAATTTGGTTGGGGCTGGAAAGGGGAAAAGGACTTAAGACGGGACCACCCTGATGTTTTGGTGGGACAAATAACGTTTCTGGAAAGTTGGAAACCAGAAAAAAAGGAGGGGGTGGCAGGGACAATGTTTAAAACGCCTGGATGAAGGTAGGTGACATTCCCTGTGACAAAAACAGAAAAAAGGGAAAAAATGCTTGTTAAAAGTGTCACAAAAAAAATTCGGTGCAGAAACACAACTCAAAATACCGCATTCGGACACTCGGAAGAAAACTACAAGGTCAAGCCGTGTGTAACCACTATGGGCTTGATTCAGTTCGAAAGGAGGTTGGGGGGGAAGAGGTCTGGACAAAAAAAGTAAAAGCGGTCAAGATAAACAAGCGGCATCAGGGGGGGTGAAGGTCTTCAAACTGACAAAATAAAGTGCAAGAGTGGGGAAAGCGAGGTTAGAAACGAAAGAAAAAACTACTTACATCGGCTAGAGAAAAAAAAACAAGGAGGCCGAAACTGAAACTCAGGGTGTAGGAGTCAGGAAATGGGGGATATACTTGTGTGTTAAATCGACCACGGGAGTAAGGGTTAAAACGAGAAACCATGCCAATAACATGTAAAAAAGGGGACCGCACATGTTGCTACGAACTGATAGGTGATATCAGGGGAACACATGCTATGCTAGAAATGTATTGTTTGGATGTAATGTGAAAACCCACGGGGAAAAACACCCAAATTGAAGAAAAAAACGTGATTGTGGGGGGCGGTGGCAGCAAGGAACTGGTTGCCACTGTGAGCGTATAAATAAGTTCTCAGGAAGTGGTGGCAGGCAAAGAGACCTCGTTTCGGGGCAAAGTCAGAGTGAAAGGGTGTTCGAGCCTGGGATAGTGTGGACCAATAAGCACCGTGGCCTGGAACTAAAATAGTGTCAATATCAAAGTAGCAACGCTACGCAAAACCGCCAGGTCGAGCTCACGAACGTGAGCCAAATAGGGAACACATTTGCAACACGGAAGGTGTGGTGGTAAATATAAAGATGTAAACACCTAAGACGGATTACAGTAAGGGGTGTGGGGGTCAAGATTGGTGATGCCTCGGGATGGGGATTATAGAAATTGAAAGGGCTTCCAACTGCATGTGGGAGGGGAAAGAGAAGAAACCAAAGCCGTTAACGAAAGGTAACAGGGCTGTCCTGCACACAGGCAAAGTTAGGCTATCTGGATAGAAAAGCGGGAATGCGTCACGCAAAATCGGACCAAAAGGTTGTGGGATGAGGAGCACCCCAAAAACCAAAACAAAACCAACACTCATTTATGGCAAGGTCTGGGTGGAACGCTCAAAGCTTAGACACCAACCTCGGGGGCGAGGGACTTGGGTTGAATCAGCCCGAACGGGGGGGGGGTTGACAAAAAAGGGGGAATCGTGGAGGGGTCCCGAACACTAATCAGAATCAGAGTGCAGACATGAAAAAAAAAAACGTCGGGGGGCGCGCATTGCGTAAGGGTGTGGGGGGGGGGAAACACAAAAAGTCGTGCTGGTATTGGGTACCCAAAAGATGGGGGGGGGGGGACAAGGAACACATTTCCAAGGTGGGGCAGCTGTGGGGGCGAAAACGCGAAAGATGAGGGGGGAAAGGTGAAGCTGGCACCAGGGGGTGGAGGAAAGTAACGCGGAGAACAACCACGTTGGGGCTACCTGATGAATGTGGATAACATACAGAGGGACAGACTAACGCACGAACGGGTTACAACACGAATCACCTGAACGTGGGAGGGGGTAAGCTCAAAACGACCCCGCATGTCAACGAAAACGAGGGGGCGACCAATAAGATGGGGGCGTCCGCTAAATGTACGGTAGGGGGTATGTTCGGTATAGGGAGTTGTGTATGAAACCAAACGAATTGGGAAAAAACAAAAAACAAAAAGAGTCAACACTCAAAGAAAATGTCGCAAGGGACTAAGTGACTCTGAAAGACAGGATGACAGATTGATTGGACAGAAATCGGGCTTCGTCAGCACATCACGTAACACGGGGAGAAGTTTTAGCGTTTACTTGTAGACGGGGTTGCAACTATATATGTGGCAATCGCCACACTAATTGCAACAAAAGATCATCACTCGGGCTTCGGGGCGTAAAGGATAGCTTGTTTGGTGTCGACAACGCAAGAGCACTTGAGTGGTGGAAAGCGAACAGGTCCGAGTTACGCATTTGGGGGATACACAATCGTAACCATCTATGACAAATGAAAAATGAGGGAAAGGACGAATTGCCGCACTTAAGCGTAACATAGAAAGAGTGCCGGAAAACACATGAAAGGGGGGGGTTGGGGGGGATAGGCCAGTCCCCCCGAAGAGGTTCAACGGTCATTTTTTAAAATGGGGGGTAAACGTGGGAGGGATCTGCAAAAGTGCCGCCCATCAGACAGGACAAGGTGGGGAGCAGGTCAAGAAGCCAACAAGCCGCACTCATATTTGGGTTGCAGCGTGGGGAACCTGGAAAGGGGGTCGGAGTGGGGGTCAGTGGAACCAAGCAACGCACAAACAAAAGGGGAGAAGAGAAGGATAGAATGGGGGGGACACAGAACTCCGGGAACCGATAATCGGCGGTGCAAACAGGGTGTCAGAGGGAGCAAACGGGAAAAGGGGGGAGGGAGAAGAAAACAAACGGTGAAGTAGACAAAGCGAAGAAATAAAAAATGTGGGAAACAACCAGGAATTCTATCTTGGGACGATCAACTCACACCGGGGACGGGATGGGTCCGAAGCTCAATTATGCGCTAGTACTCTGAAAGAGGGGGAGGGCAAAATCGATAGTGCATCACATCTCTGGGGGACTGTGTGCAAAGCGCTGTAGTAGGGGGATTGTGGGATAAAAAATAAAAAAGAACTGACCTCGCGGCGCCCAACAAGGGAGAGGGGGAACCCGCTTCTGGAACGGACGACTACAGGTGTTAAGAGTTGAATACGAAAAACAGCAATGGGGGTCCAAGTCGTCACGAACCTAGGGGGGACCAATGAAGTACTCAGGACTGGAGAGGTTACACAAAGGAAGGGGGACCATCAGTGTGTAGTGACTCAGGGGGGGAGAAAAATAATGGTCGGCGTGATGAGGGGAACAAGAGCAAAGAAATTAACCAGCACAAGCAACAAAAGGGCCAGCAAAGGAACCAGATAACTTGCTAAGCAACAGGTCGTGACCGTGGGTGAATTGAGGGTTGGAGTTTTGGTCAACGTACAAACGCCGCAACCACTGGCAGCAAAGGCTTGCAACAAAGAAAAGAAAAAGGGAGGGAAGGGGAAATCCATACATGGCAACGGTCAGACAACAATGGAAGCGTGGGACACTTACCACGAAAACCATGTCAGTCGTCAAAAAACTCGCACCTGGGCGGTGACAAAAAGCCTGAAACACCACTGTGTAACTGGGCATACCGAAAACCAAGCACACATAGGGGGGGGAGAAACTACTCAGCCTCCGAACAGGAAAAGCGGCATGCCTGGAAAAAACCAAACGGGGCCGGATGAGGCCACTGCCTTGGTGGGGGGGTGCCGGGAAAAAAAGGTCCGCCACAGATACTGACGGGTAGGAAACATAAAGAACATGGGGGCGGGGGGTCACACCAACAGGGAAACCCGGGCTGAAGGGACAGGGAAACGGCAAACGCCGCGGTTTTGCTTTGAGACAACTTTTGTAGAGGAAAGACCCCCACTCATATTTGAAACTTAAAGTACGGAGCCAGAATCAGACTTCGTACACGTGGGCACAAAAGACCTCTCCGAAAAAGAAAATCTCTCAAAAAAAAAAAAAATAAAAAAAAAAAAAAAACTGAACAAAAAAAAAAAAAAAAAAAAAGAAAAAAAAAAAACGAAAAAAAAAAAAAAAAAAAAAAAAAAAAAAAAAACAGACACGACCACCAGACCCAGGCCCGGCCATCTCGTAGGCCCCTCGGGCAGTGAGAGTGAATGGAGGTCGGAACGGGTATGGGGGGGAGGCCGCGGACCACGAGCATTTAAAGTGGGTGCGTGGCCTCAAGAAAGAAAAAGAAAAAAAATAGGGGGCACAAAAAGAAACACCGGGGATCCCGGTCGGGGGAGAACTTACCAACAACCTGGAAGGCTGTGTCCGAGCTCTTAAGCAAAACGTACGCTGGACAATTGACGGAGAAAGGGGAAGGAGTGCCGAAACACGGCCTTGTTTCAGAACGAAAGGTAGGTTTGAAAAAAACACAAGAAAGAATATAGGGAGAATGAAACGGTCAAACAAAAGGGTACGAGGTGGGTAGCCAACGGAGTTTAGAGGGACATAGATTCACGCGAGCAGTGGACAAGTTGGAGGGGAGGCAAAAAACTCACAGAATCGGTCAAACAAGGGCGGGAGTCCACATGGTTGGGGGGGAGACGAAAATACCCAAGACGGGGGAGGGGAAGGGGGTACCGAATGTTTAAGCTGTACGCGCAGACGGGCACTACAGAGAATCGGAACAGGGGTCTTTGGAACAAACCAGGGGACCAGTTAAACACTCTCGTGACACAGAAGCAAGCGCAAAAAAACCGAACAATACGAGGACTCAGATCGTCCGGGGACAAAACCATGAGGTGTCATCATGCGAGGGACAGCCTCCGAATGTGTTTGTGGTCAGAAGGGGGAGCAGGAAGAAAGCGGCAGGTGCGTAGGGTCATCGGGGGAGGGAAATACCTGTCTAAAACGCTTGAAAAAAAAGAAAACCTCAAAGGGACAGGGAGGTGGGGGGGGGTCAAATAGGAACGTGACGAAATCTTCAACTGTCTGATAGACTTTATATCGTGAACGAACCGGAAGAAAGAAGACATCATTAAAACAACCCTCAGGCGCGTGCAATCCAGGACCAACACCGGTGGGGGTTAAAAGCCCGCAGGGACCGGCGTAAAGAAAACGGGGCAAAGAAGGTGTTCAAAAGAGTGCGTATTGGAGGGGGTGTGGTGTGTAACGGAAACAAGGAAAGTTGGGACACTGGGAACAAACTCAAAACGTGTGCACAGGTCAAATCGTTGGGGGAAAGGAATGGGACCGAATTACCCCAGGCATGCATAAAAAGGGTCGCGACACAGCACTTGGCGCGTTACCAAATGGCACGTGCAGAAAACGGAGGGAAGGCAAAGCAACAAAAAGAGAGGAGGTGGTGGGAACTATAACTTCTGGAACAGGACCAGGTGATAAGTGAACGCAGCAACCTATGACAGCCAGCACGAGGGGAGACATCCTTGATTTCGGAGGCCTCAAAGTGAACCCAACAAAAAAAAACTCGAGGAATGAGGATGTCTGGTTCGGAAGGAAAAAACGCTGCACCGCACTAGATAATTTTGTTTGGTCGTGTTCAGGAAAAAGGGGGGAGGGATTGAGGAACCACACGCCGATGTTGTGGGGGGGGGTGTAACGAAAGACGGTTGACGGTGGGGGAGATTGTAACCGCCAATTGCGAAGCAGGAACGGTTAAGGACAGAATGGCTTGTAGGTTCAAACGTCCCAGACCAAAGTAACAACGGGGGGAACACTGATTGTGATCAAGTGTAAAAAAAAGGAGGGGGGTCAGGAAAAAGACCAAAGAAGTCCACGAAGAGACAGCAAGTCGTGGACAGGGGGGGAAAGAATTAAGGGCGCGGTGGGGTGATTAAATAAAAGGGAGGGCTTGCAGCGGGTCTGGGCCTGCATGGGGAAAAAAAACGTGTTTTGCAAAAGAGGGGTATTGAGGTCGTAAACGAAAAGCCATGTTGAACGCGGGAGGGAAACAAGAAGAAGAAATGGCGCGGAAGAAACAAAAATTTGTGAAGGTGCTAAGTCCTCCAGAGACAAGGCCCGAGGGGGTGTGCGCGCGATAGAGCACGAGCGGCGGACTCCAAACCTCTACCCACACAGAGGGCATCGAACGGCGGTTCTAAACGATAGACCCGCCGTCGGCACGGAAACTAGAAAAAAGACCCCACGACCTTTAACGTTCAGCGAAACACAGCAGAAGAGGAAGACCGGATGAGGGTGAGTTATGGACGACACAGGGGCAAGGCTCGCATGACGGGGATGGGTGTGGGGTCGTTGTGGGGGACCAACGAGTGGGAGTGTACAAAAATGGGAAATGGAAGCAACCAGAGCCAGCGAACATTGCAGAGACCAGTTTAGCGATGCCCGCACGGGAGCATTAAGGCAAACAGGACAGAAAAACGGAGGGAAAATTGCCCTTGCGCAGGGTTGGTTAGTGGTACATTCCAAAAAAGGGGAAATTCCCCACCTAGTTCTGGTAAAAAGCGGGAAAAATTGGGGGATTTGCACTCTGGAAAAGCGGTGCATCGAATGGGCGAGAGAAATAGACGAGAGCCAGGCCGCCCGTCGACCGCACTGGGGTGGGTGGAAGGGCGCAGATCTATTTTCTGCGGAGGTAGGGCGTCAAGACAATAGTGACCGAATGATGATGGAAAAAGGGATTGAGAAAAAGGCGAAGTAAAAAAGAGCACGCAAAAAGGTTGACAAGTCAAAACGGAACTGCTGTAAGGAGCTTCGACACGCTGCCGCGTCGCTAGGGAGCAAGGTGTGCACCGTACCCAAACAACAAAAAGCAACGTGCGAGGGTGGTGGGAAACGATGGTGATGTCGTCGTGGGAGAAATGCCAAGGAAATCCAACAGGTCAAAGAAAGGCTGGGGGGACAGAGGAGAAGCACAAATCCTTTGAAACGAACTCAGAACTCAGTGGAACATGGGTCTAATGCCCTGCATTCCAGTGGGAGCCGTGAGGGAAATCGGAAAAGGGGGCGTGACGGAAGTCGGGCATAACGCAGTGGGCTGTATCAGGGGGCAGGTACTTCAAAAGTTCGTAGGGTGAAAGAAAAAAGAATTGAGCTCGAACAAACCCGTCCGGTGCAGTTCTGAGAAGCAAAGGTCCGTTTCAGCCCTTTGTCGCAAGGGGGGGGGGCATTGACACCAACAGTGTTCAGTAGGGGTAAAGAAAAAAGAAAAGATCGCCTAGGTGGGAGGCAGGAGCAAAATGTGCGGCCAATCAGGCGATGAAGTTGGATGGGATCGGAGGTCGCGACCATGGACGTCAAAGGATATTTCACGACCGGGTAGTTCGTGACAAAACCATGAACACGCAGTCGGGGGGGGGACAAGAGGTGGTAACGGAAAAGGCATCAAGATGGGGAACGCTGAAGGTGGCCAGTGAATGCACGCGCGATTGGAACAGGAGGATGAAAAGGGAAAAGGGAACCGCGCTGATTAACGTCGTTTTACAAAAAAAAATCAAAAAAGTACAGGCGGTAGCGTGTACAGTCAAACGCACAGCCGACGACAACACTCCAAAGTATGAGAGCGAAAGTGAAGGGAGTACGCGCCAGGCAAAATGAGCGTGATGGTCTGGGGTTCGCAAAATGAGCGCATGTTTGAAGAGGAAGAGAAGAAAAGAACTAACGCCATGAACAGAGTCCACTATAAAATGAGTGTGGGGGGGAACATTAGTGGGAAGGATGTGACGGCACTTCTAAAATAAAGGGTCACGATCGTCGGTGAAGACTTGTTGACCCTTTGTGGATGGGGAAAGTACGAAAAAGAGTGACACCGATGTCGACGAGGAAGCGGGGACCGCAACGTACTGGGTTGGATGACAAGGATCCAATGCGAAGGGTGTTGTAACCACCCAATGCGAAAAGGGGGGACAAATTATGGAAACATGACAAAAAAGGGGATACATAATGAGGAGGAAAAGGGCTAACGAACAGAGTCGACCTAAATAGCACTATTCCGGACACATGAACAATTTACAAATGTGGGGGGGTGGGGGGTCAAAGCCAGCCCACCGAAAGTGACAGAGAAGTGACTCAAGGAGAGAGGCAGAGCGGCACGGGGCATCTCACACCATTCTGCCACCAGGGAAAACCTGCCGTTGGCGGTCTTCTGAGCTCCAGAAGGGAAGAACTCAGGAAAGACGGGGTTGCAACAAGTTAGCAGACCGAGGTTAGGTTCAA
>Ga0179593_1295713_pt1 | contig 12299 bp, 17 predicted proteins | sample CZODoug2_1_08_16_FD_185931 | JGI IMG/M metagenome (GOLD analysis project Ga0179593, IMG submission 185931) | Vadose zone soil fungal communities from Angelo Coast Range Reserve, California, USA - CZODoug2_1_08_16fungal (PacBio error correction) | ecosystem: Environmental > Terrestrial > Soil >...
GAGTGAAATTAACGAGACAAGACGGCCGCGGGTGGGGGGCATCTTGGATGAAAGAGAGGCGTGGCTTCTCGGGACTCTCTAATGGAATCCTTAATCTTACGCAGAAGAGGGGCGGCCCATAGGACTGGGATGACAAATCATCTGGGTGCACGGAGAAACGAGCACGAAGATCAAACCCATCAAAGATCCCCAACCAATTTGTTCCCGGCAAGTGGAAAGGAGGGCACAGTCCTCCTTGGGGGGGAGGGGGGAGAGGGTAAGGGTCGAGGGGGTTCGGGGGGAGATCCTCAGCAGGGCGGGGAGAAGACTGTTCCAAAGACCTCGGCAAAGGTCCTCGTGCGCCGTCACGCATAGTACAAGGGGGGAACCAAGAAGGGGGAGTTTGGGGCGAGGGCGGGGGGACGGGGGGGGGCCAAAAAGAACATCAAAAGACGCTGAGGCCAGCCCTCTAAAGTGAGCACCAGAGGTGGGTATCTTTGAAGAGGGTCAGGACCCAATGAGACCTTCTCAGAAGATGTGGGCCGCTGGGGAGGGGGACCGCGGCTGGGGGAGTGGTCTTACGAAAGCGCGACGAAGAGGGTAAGCCGGGGATAGATGGATTTTGCGCCAGTTTAACGAGCAATGAAGGGGAAGATTTGCCTCTCAAAAGGACCTTCAGAAGCGGAAGGAAAGGCAAAAACTGTTTCCTGTAGAACGTTTCGACTGTGACGGCCCTCTCTAAATAACAAGGGATGTTTTGCAATGGAAGGGGGCAGGGGGGGGGGGGGGGAAAGAGTAGAGGCGCAGCAAAAACCCGCTCGTCAGGACGGTAGGATCCATATAAGGATGATGTCAACCGAGCACCGCCAGAATCTCCAAGGAAGGTAAAAACTTCACCCAAAAACAAAAAAAGTAGGAAGAATACCTGCACGGGACCCAGCCGGGCGCGCTTCATCGGGGAATCGACAGACTAATAATCTGGTGGTAAAGGAGGAACAATTAAATGAAGGGGAACAGGGCCAGCAACTAAGGGTGGGGGGGGGGGGGATTCGAGTTGAGACGTAACGCGGATCGGGCCGTGGGAAGGAAAGCAACTTCTTAACCTGGAGCAGCTACGAGGGGAAAAGAGGGTTAAAAGGCTGGTGGTTGAAGTGTTGTGGAACTACATCGATAGGCAGGGGGGGGGGATTGAGGACCGGAAACTCGATCTAACCCGCGGGCACTATTCGTCTAGCAGGTACAGAAAGAAGTTTGGGTACCGGACGTTAGGAAAACGCGCGTTGTGAGGAGCCAGTCCATAAGGCGGAGCGTTGGACAGGGAGATGGGGGGATAACGCGGGCTGAAGCAGACAAAACCTTTGGGCAAGCGAGGTCCATCGGACTGGAAAAAAAAGTTGTTCTTACATTTCAGAAAACATATTTTTCCCCCAAGAAAGGATACCGTACGAGAAGGTAGAAGACGAAAGACTGTTCAATCAGAATTCCCACTACTCCTTCTCTGTTGCCAGCAAACGGAAAAACACGACAATGTAAGGATCAGCTCACGCGCAGAGGTGTTGGGGGAGGGGAAGCATAGAAACGCCAAAGTGTGAGAGGCCATGATGGCAAACCCGGAAAAACTGCGAGCAAGAAGAGGACAACAGTCGCAAGGTCCGCAAGAAGCTCCATGGGACATCTAACAACTTCCTAACCCCCTTGCCACGCTCTTCGGAGCTAAGGAAAACGGTTCCGGGAATCATGAGGAGGAAAGTGACGTCGAGGGAGGTCCTCGTAGTCCCCCCATGATTTAGAATTGGCAAATGTACTAAGGGGAAAACGAGTGCCAACTAGGGGGGGGGGGGGGGGGGAAAGAGAGGCGCACGCCGTCCGATGCGTGACACAAAACGTTCCTGCGGAGAGAAGTGCTGTATTCTTTGTTGGCTATCGTCTTATATGGTAAAGGAGAAAGCTTCGGAAAGGGACGAAAACGAGAGACTGGGGAGCAGAGAGGGTGGTTTATTACTCTCAAAGTCCCCCGCCTCATAGTGAGAGGGGCTTGCCCAGTTGGGGGAAGTCCTAGGCAAACAGGGCCAAGGGTCCAGCAACTGACGTTCGACGATGGGGTCCCAACTCGACTACAAAGATTTTCCAGGGGAAACTGTTGTCGGGGAAGGTGCCGGCGGAAAAGTAGGAGAAAGACAAAAAAAGAGGGAAGGACCGAGGAGAAGGGCGAATCCATAAGGATTTCAGGAACCAGCCGGAGAAATTATAAGAATGTTTTTTCAACAGGCCTCAAATACCTTTCATGCAACCCAGAAAATCGCGTGGGGGGAAAGAGAAGGAATGGGCCGCAAGCTGACCACCCCGAGGGGAAAGAAATGGATAACATTACCCACCCAAGCTTCTAAAAATGAAATCGCACGAGTAGCACAATAAAGAATTAATGGATACTCTCTGAAGCTTGAGCCGAAGGGACGGAGCGCGAAGGGGGGCACTCCACCGTCCAAGGAACGAAAACAAATGAGCCCGCCCACAGCGCAACTCCAAAGTGGTTGCCGATAAAAAAAGAGCTCTTTCAATGAGGGGAGGAAGGTGGGACGCTGCAGAAGGGTACTCTCTCGGCTGCGTGAGCCACCTAGGGGGGGACTGGACCCATTACGTGACGGGGCCAAAACTGTTCCTAAAAGATAGAACGCATGGCAGGAAGAAATCGTCAGCGGGACCGAGGTTGCACCTGAAAATCGGCGCCGAATGGTCAGGGATTGCAAGACGACTCCAATCTCATCAATTACAAGTCGACCAAGAGGTTACATCTCTTGGATTGGGGAAAAAAGAGTCCCAAGCGGTGGTCGGAAAGTTTTAAGCTGAGGGTGGCATGGAAGGATCCCAACGGAATTGTCCACACCTAAGGGTTGTGCCAGGCCGTCCGGGAATTATCCTAAGCAAGAACGAACGGGGCAATGGGGATGTTCTTAGCTTAAACGAGGGAAGGCAGGGGGTCAAAATGTGGGGGGTTCCATGAAGAATTTTAGTAGCATGGTCAAAAACGAAAGAAAAAGAAAAGAGATTCCCACAATCCTTCACTGGTGGTGGCGGGTTACCACATCACTCCAGAATGGGGAACATGCGGCAATCCGGCCGCAGATCCGACCAGGAAGTACGTGAGAAAGTAACTGCACGAAGGCCTGGCAGGAAATATGGTGCAAGGTCACAAGATCTAGAATTGGGAGGGCATTCCATCAAACCATGAAGCGTAGAACGCGGAAAAAGTGGGAAGAAAAGCAAGCTTGTCCCAATGACCTGTTGCGAAAATTTCCCGAGGTGTACCCAGTCAGTGACAATCACCATAGTCCGCAGGACGAGAGGTGGTGCCCCCGGGCATGTTCATAGGACGCTGGCGGCGTAAAGTCGAGAAGGCAATGGCGGCCACAGGGGGGGGGGGAAAAAAGAGGTAAGTAATGGCAATGGCACCTGCACGGGTCGCCTAACGCAGCGAAGTATACCACCTCCTCTGCCACGGAGCAGTGTAAAAACTGAGGTGTTGAGTACCGAACCACTGCAGGGTGGGGCGCGGGCGTCATTGTGGGGTTGTGGTCGACGCGTGGTGAACGGTTTTTTCGCAACCGGGGGGAAGAGAAAGGGAGAATCAAGAGCCATCGAAGTTTGGAAAATGGTCAGCGACCGAAAATTTTCATGGTAGCCTCAGGGTAATAAAAAAAGGGGAGGGGGAGGGGACAAATGGGGGCTGGGAAGCTGACCCAGGAATGCGGGTAGTTCGGGAAAAAAGCACTCTGAAAGTGTCTTTATTATTCTGAAATCGTTGGCAGTTCTACCAGGGGAGGGTTGTTTTTAGTGGAATAACACGTAGGCTTTCGCCCTGGGGGCGACGCTATCGGCGGGGGTTTACTTAGGGTCCCAGCCGCACCCGCCAAAGACCTAAAACAAGACTCGTTTGGAAAGGAGAAAAGGGGAGGAAATCAAAGGAGAGTGCGGGAAAAAAGTCGCCGGTTTCAAGGGGGAAGGCAAATCTGCCCCGCCACATGGTCCACTTCGGACAGGGTGGGGTTATATGTCGGGGGGGGGCGAAAATTCGAAAGACCCAAAGAGGCTACTTAGGAAGTGTTCAGACGTATCCGCCTTATCTCTCGATAGGAAACACAATCATACAGAAGTGAAAAAAAACGAAAAGAGGGGAACAAATGAAAATAGGGTTTTGTTAGGCAGGGACGCGGGTCCACTCACTTGCGAAAGGTGGCTCGTAAAGAAGGGGGGAAAGCTGCAAAATGGATAAAGCGTGTACTGCGGAAAAGGGAGGAGAGAGGGATGGGACGCAGTCTGACTGGCCTGCTTTGAGGAGCTAACGAAAAAGAAAACGGGGGAAGGGGGCTGTGCTGGTGGAGTGTGTGAGAGGATAAGTCCATCGAATTGAGATTGTCGACTCGGCGGCGGGTACCGGTTTGGCCCTCAGGTGTTCAGAAAAAGGGGGTGAGGGTGGATGGGCCGTGCAGTGAAAGGTGAGCCTAAAGCCTGTCCGCGTATCGCAGGGCGTTGACAAAAAAGAATGAGTAAAGGGGGGGGAGGAGGGGGGGGGGCATGCGACTCGAAATGAACTGGGGAAAATCTTTCCTGGGTTCCTTAAAGGTCAAAAAGGGAAACATTTTGGGGAAAGGGGAGGGACCTATGTGAAACAAGGGTGGGAGGATTGACGGGGGGTATACTCCACTTAACGCTCAACCTTAATGGATCGGGGTACTAAATAAAAGGGGCCGCAGTCGCACTCCCTACTTTCGGGGGGGACCCACTATTGTGGTTTCATGGAGTAGAACGGGGAAGGGCCAACGAATAAAGGGTCTAGTATGAGGGAAGAATTAAAACGACGAGAGGTCCGGTGTGAAAAAACAGAGGTCCTGCAGGCTGAAGAAACCCCCGGTACTTCGGCCCAAGAGCCGCAAGGAGGTCAATTCCTAGTAGGGGGAGTTGCTAATTCCTCCGAGCCTCGTCAAGCGCGCTTTAAAGACTGTCCCCTCAGATGCACTCAAACCCAGAGGGCTGGCCGCAATCAGAAGCTTGAGGGAATCGGCAACACAGGGCGCTAGCAGGGAAAAGGCGCAAGGATTAAAAAAAAGCGAGGGCTACGGCTGAGGGTTTTTGGGGAAAGGGTCTGAGAAGTCATTGGAAAGGAAGGGCGCAGGGGATCGGTTGAAAAAAGGTAGGAAGGACGGCCCAGTCTCGACTGAAAAGCTGTTTTGTTGGGAGAAGGGCCCCAGCCGGGAAAAAAAAAGAAACCTACAATGGGGGAATACCTCCTTGTGGAGAGGGCAGGAAGGACCCAACAAGAAGAGAAGCTACTCGGAAAAGAACTGGCCTGCCTTTTTGGTCGATGAAGTCATCAGGGCCTGAAAAGATTTAACCTGCGGCAACTAGGGGCCAAAGGGACGGGGCGCAAAAAATCAAGAAAATAAAAGCAGGCTAACGCTCTTCGCTTCGTGGCAAGACGAACCAAGAACAGCGGCTCATCCATCTGAAAAAAAAAGTCGGGAGTATCACGGGATCCTCCTGCGGTTGTGGGCCCCTCGTACAAAGAAACATTGGGTTTGTGGCCTGGCCGTTAAAAAGCGGGGTTTCCGCTGGAGGGGGGATTGTGAAGAGATCATTGAAGTCCGACCGCAACGCCCCTCCAAAGCCAGGTCTTCGTGTCACTGGGTAGGGGGAGCTGGGACGGAAGCGCAAAGGGGAGTGACGGTGGTCAGAAAAAGAAAGGGTGATTGTCCCGCTAGTCCAAGAATTCCAGAAATCCCATCTCTGAGTGAGGCGGCACGAAACCGAAAACTTAAAAACAGACACCAGGCCCTCAAATTGACCGGGAACTGGGTGGTCTATTTTGGTGGGGAGGGGAGCGGGGGGAGGCGCGGTGGGAAAGGGGGAGCTAGGTGCCACGGACCATGAGAAAAAAGCTGCTAACAGACCTCATCTATTGGCGAAATATGAGCGAAAGAAGGGTATGGGAGTGAACCTGGAAATGCAGAGATCAATCGAGGAAAACGCAGAGCTTGTTCCACCAACTTTCTGCCCACCAACTAGCGTCTCTGGAAAGCTCTCGGGGATTGCAAAGAGCTGAGAAGTCATAAAAAACAACAAAGGAAAGGGAAAGAGAAGAGCGTGCAATTAACATAGCTCGACGATACGAAGGCGAAGTTGGGGAAAGGGTTATGTAAAAAAGGAGGAGGAGGGAGGGGCGGCTGTCAGGGAACTCATGTGGTCACGAAAAGTAAGCGGAACGCCTAGTTCCGGCCCATATATGAGACTTGCTGGGGAATCCTGTATCAGACTGGGAAAAAGAGACAGGAAGGGGGGGGGGTAAAGAAACCCTCTCGGGCGCTAGGGAAAGCAAATAGACCAACGGTCCCGGAAAATTTGAGTCGTCTCCTTGGGTGGGTTTTGTAGAGGGAGGGACAGAAAGGTTAGGAGAAGCCGAGCTGTGCGAGGAGCTGGGCGCGGAAGTGCCCCAGGCCATAGGCAAGTATCGTGCGCGGAAAAAGAAAAATTGAAAAAAGGGGGGAAGGACCGCAAGGGGGGGCTGGGTTTGAGGGAGGGGCAGTTGCGTGTTGTGGGGCCAGAAATAACTCCCTAATTCCCCGAAGAGACAGAACCGGGTAAGGGTGCCCAAATAGGTTCGAAAAAGAAAAAACTGGCTATGGGACGACACCTTATTATCCGGCTCATAGCCGCCTGGGGCCGCTGGTCGGGTGGGAGGGTCTCGGAAGGCACGAAAGGGGGGCTCTGGGATTTTTCGGATGGTTTGACGCCGTGGGGGTACCGGGACTTGTCCGCAGGTTGAAATTTCCGCGCTAATCAAGGAAGATACGAAAACGCAAAGGGGAAAACTTTGACTAGGATCTGAATTGAGGCATGTGGCCGATCTCGTTACCAAGTAGGGTAAAAAGGTCAACCTTTGGCGTGAGGCTGGGTGCTGGAAATAGCGGGGGGACATCAAAACAAGAGCGAAGCGGTCAAAGGTGAGGGATCCATATAAGTGGGGGATTTCCGAAAAAGACCGACAACAGGACTTATCCAAGGAATTTCCCAAAAACACGGGAGACTTAACGACAATAAGGAGGGGAGGGGAGACAAGGGGACTTGAAAGTCAGCATCTGAAATGCCTTACCACTTGAATCTGGTGCGGGGGGGGAAAAAGGGGGAGAAAAAATCAATTTCTTAGTCTGCAGCAAACTAGAGGGGGGGATTGATCGGAGGGGTGAAAAGATAAGGAAACTCAGCGGACGAGCAGGAGGTGGGGAAGAGAAAAGCTTTGCCATCCCTGTTCCTCCTAGCTCGTGGACGCAGAAGGGGCACAGGCGGGGTGTGCAGAGCTAGAATAAATGGGTGAAAACTCAAAAACAACGGAGAAGTCAGTACGTTGGTAATTGGGGCCGCAATGACTCGACCTCTTACGAGCACGGGGATCCAGTGACCTGGAACTAACAGGGACCCGACGTAGGAAGCGTTGGATTCGTCAAGCTTCCATATCTGGCATCGTTTTTCCGTGAGAAAAGGTAGAGCGCTGCAATAATCCAAAGAATTTGTCAAGCGTTACAAGGAGGGGGGGGACACAAGAGGTGAGTTGAACCTTGGCAGAAACGGGAAATATTGTCCAATTTTCATCCTACGTCGTCGCTAGAAGCCGTCCCGAGAAGGAGGGTCCACGGCGAAGCCGTGGAGACGGTGGGACAGCCCTCTAAACGCGCAATGGTTAGATTTTCCAAAAACTCTGGGGTTAAGGAAAGGCTAAGAAGGGGGGAAAAAAAAAAACCCTGGGAGAATCCATGAAGTGCAAATGGTCCAATCGGCCTAGTCGACAACGCCAAGGTCCGAGGAAAAAAAGCTCCATGGGCGAGGACAAAAAACTAAATCATAGCCAAATGTTCGTAGGAGAAGAAAGCGGTGGAGATGTCCAAGCTGCGCGAGACAGGAGTCCCGATCGGGGAGGTACCCCTTATTTCCACTGGGATGGAAATGCAATTTGGAATGTGGCCAAGCCAACACGGGGACCAAGCGAGCGACGCCGTCGCCGTTACAAAACCGTTGAAAGGAGTCATGGGAAAGTTTGTTCTGAGTGGGTCCTTTGCAGCGATATTCCAGCCAGGCCAGAAACGGATAGCCTCTCAGTGGGGGGGGGTTTAGTCCTTCAGTCCATCCAACCCCACAAAGGCCGGTTAAGAGTGGGGCAGAATTTGGGTCCTCGAGGAAACCCCGGCCCACGTTTCCGCAACATGACGTTTCAAAATTGCCAGCCAAGACGAGACGAGTAAGGAAAGTCCTGTTGGCGGAGGGTTCTGCTGACCAAGCCGACAAACCCGCTCCATAAGAATGGACGGACGTAAGGAAGGGGGTACTAAAGAAAGGATTTGGATGGAAAAACTAAGCCAAGGGGAGAATGAAAAAATTTAAGGAAGACATTTCAGGCCAATGAAAAGAAGGTGGAAAGAGTCTTCCCTGGCGAGCTGGCCATCCCAAGGGAAAAAAGTCAAAGATGGATAAATCTTCAAGGGGAGAGGAGACATCGAACTAAGTACACAATTCCAAAAAAGTGAAGTATGAAATGCTCGGCAATGCCGGGAGCCTCTTCGAAAACCGTCATCGCGTCGAACCTAACCCTCAACAAAAGTGAGGCAAGAAAAGGGCTAACTAAGGGAGGGGGGTTCTTAAACGAAAGCTGGATGGGGCCCGTCATATGACTAGGGACCTTCTCTTCGTGGCGGGGGATCGGACCCGAAGCGGGGGGGACATGGAATCAGAAATGAAAAGAAGTGCAATCCCGGGAGTGAAGCTACTCACGCAGATCGTCAATAAAACCTGGTGCCACCTTCAAGAAGAGGGCCCCCGGACTTTCTGGGTGAGAGCAAATGGACTCAGGGAAACGGCCACAGCGAGGACTCTTTTCATAGCGAAGAAAAGGGGAAACCATCGCGGCCTCCCCTTGTATCCGCCTTGAAAAAATGTGTGGGGACAGGGGGAAGAATCCCAAGTGAAGATGGGGGGGGGATTGGAAACTAGTAAGGCCAGGCCCCTGCGCCACCAGGTAGAACTAACACGACGATTGGTGAGATTGTGCTACGATTTTGAACGCGGGTCAAGGAGGGGAGGAGTGGGGGAATGAACAAGATGTAGAAGTTGGGGGGGGGGGGAAATCCTCACAACAACAACTGCGGTAAAAGAGAGTTACAACACTAAGAGTTATGGCGAGGACCCACATAACTCCCTACCTGACCCGCTTCCAAAACTAGGCGAATCAAATCCGACTTCTGGGGGTCGTGCCTGCTGGGAAGGCTAAGGCACTGGAGGAAACTTGGTGTGAAAGGCAAGAGACTTTGTATTGTTCATTCCATGCAAAAAGTAATCTTAATAAAAAGCTGGGAGAACCGAAACCGAGTGGGGTTACGAAAGAGGGCGAAATGAGCTTTGGCATACCGGGACCGGATGAGTTGCAGTCGCTTTAAAAAGAAAGTCGGGCGGATTTTGCATGGGGGACACCTTTAAACCGGGATAGATGACGAATAGGGGAGAGTAGCGGACTGGAAAGGCGGCCCAAAGGGACAAAAAAGTCAACGGAGTCCCATCACCAGCGGCCTCTCACGCCCGGACGGTCTTACCCCAGCGGAAAAAAGAAAAGGAGTCAAGGGCTGCGCGTGGGTGTAGAAAACCTGAAAAAGTCACCGGCGGGTCAGTCATTTGATTTTTTTCTTCGGAGCGTGCTAGGTGAAACCCCGGGTTTGCGAGGAAAACTAGCCGGACGAATCAAGAGAAGAGAAGTCAGAAAAGGAGTTTGGAATTGGGTCTCGACTCGGGGCGGGGTTCAGGGGGGGGGAAAAAAAAAAAAAGTTGGGGGGAAGGGGAAATCCTGTCAATTCCCTGGGCAGCGGACGCAAAAGGCAAGGGGCCACGCAATTGCGGGGTCCACGGGGCAAAAATTGTCTTTGACAGGTCTGGGAAAGGGAGGGGAGAGAAAAGTTTCTCACAGGAGGGGGGGGTTGTGGGGATCGCAGGGATTGATTCGTTTTAGGGCCCGTACCGTCTCGGACGCGGAGAGGTTTTGCTGCAACGAGAAAGTCAGAACCTCCAAAGGGGACACCCTACTCGTTTTTGGGGGGTCTAGAGGCGGGCCAAAGGAGAAAAGGAAGTAAGTTTGGGGCGGATTCTGGGCGGGGGGTTTCAAAGGGGGTAAAATCAAATCAGACCGAAAATCTCATCTTAGCCAAGGTGGGGGGAAAGAGGGAAAGGGGACCGAAAAATGAAGGGACCAAAAACCAAAAAGAAGCGGTCTTTGCGCCAAATGTTAACTAAGGGATCACTTAAATCTCGCGAAGAAAAAAGGAAAACAGCACGTTTAGAAGGGGATACACACCGCCGCCAAATAGGGGTTTGTGTCACGAGCGAAGGGATTCGCATCGCTTGGAAAGCATTGTCAGAAGGTCCTCCGTTATGAAGCTGCCATGCGGCATGACTAATGGGAAAGGGTCTGGGACACGTGATCTGGGAAAAGGATCAACCGGCAGGGATTTCGGCAAGCTAACGAATACTGTAGGGGAATGTCTGATGGGGGAGGTTGGGGAGCCATGTCTCTGGTTTTTCGCGAAAGGATGTGGGGGACAGGCTCTATTACCGTTTTTGCCTCATGACAAGCTCACAAGGGGGGATTTGCAATTTAGAGAATGGAAAAACCTACGCAAAGATGATGCCTCACAGGGAGCCGTGTTCGAGGATTAAAACCTAAAGGGATATCCGGGGAAAATTATAATTTAAAGGGAGGGGACGCGATCGACGCTTAAAGGATAGGAAAACTCTTACTGGGTAAAGGGGCTTTTCGAAACGATTTTTCCCGAGCAAAACACGCTTTAAAACAAGAGGGGGGGATTTTCAAGCTCGCTACTCAAAAAAGCTGCAAAATGATAGATTTCAACAATCAACGTGCTGAGCTTTCCAAGGACGTTTCGGGCAAAACCCGGGGTTTACCTTGTGCTATGCGAAACGATAGGAAAGGAGGTCGGTAAATGGCGGAAGATAAATACAAAGATATTTCAGGTGAACGTTTGGAAGGGAAAAACATAAGGGAAGAGCTTGAGGAACAAGACTGGATCGGAAAAAAAGACTAGCTTCTCCTAGGGTGCAAGACGTGGAGATCCAACACGAAGAGATCCCGGCTTTAACGGGTGAGGTCCTCAAAAACCGTAGTCAAACTGTAGTTCTGAAGGGAACGAAAAGGCTTTCACAGTCCTCTCAGTTTCCGAAATGACTAAGAAAGTGGAAAGACAAATTCACACGAAGAGACCTCGAACAGAGAGAGGGAGAAGTTATTCGCGGAGCTTCTAAGGGGGGGGGGTTGGGGGGGTGAGGAAATTCCGGGGCCAGGTCCTGGGGATTCCGGGTTGGGAAAAAGCACTAAGGATTCACCGTTGTGCGCCCTTATAAGTGGTTTTTTTTTTGAACAAAAACCCAGAGCGGACGCGGTCGAGGGTTTTGAAAAACTGAGGGGACTGGGTTCCATCCTTGACCGACCCGCCAAGGCCCCGTGAAAACCCCCAGGTATGAAATCTAGGGGGCAGGAAACATCGTCGAAAAAAGGAAGACGACGAAAATTATGGCCGGAGTGTTCTGCAGAGAAAAAAGGAAAAGGGACACATTTTACCTGTGCAAATTGCTCTGGTACCCCGAACGCGCAAATACATCGAGAAAAAAAAACCAACAAGCGAGAACGCTTGGTCGCTGAGGTGAAAACGCCCACGAACAGGACGAGAGCAGTTCCCCACAGACTCGAATCCGGGAAAGACCCTGGGAATGTCGCTCCCCTGCGTAAAAGAAAAGGGGGTTTAAAGAAGTATAGTCGGGCTTGGGAGGCGGCGGTTGATTTGGGAAGCCCTTTCTGCCAACCTAGAAACGCCCTCTAAAAAAAGCCATGAAGGGGCGTTCCTTCCCGTAAATTGTGATGACTAAAAGAGGATTACTTGGCCGGGAGGAGACGGGGATGAATTCCCGAGCGGCCAGCTCCAGCCAGCTCGGAGTGCAAGAGAAACTGAAAAAGGCGACAGACACCAAGGATCACTGAAGCGCAAAGTGCGGGGTGGGGCTATTTGGGGGATCTTGCAGGGGAAAGGAGGGTGGAGAACCGGAGTGCGCGTTAAAGCCATCAGAAAAGCGGCAGAAAAAGAAACTAGGCCGAAAAATGAACGTCAGCTTAGGTGTCGTGACCATGAAAAGAGAATCCGAGATGCCGCACCTTCAAAGATGGTCCAGAACAAGGAGCCCCACAGAGAGTCAGCGGGAGAGCTTCGATGTGGTTTGCCAGG
>Ga0179593_1504617_pt1 | contig 12299 bp, 13 predicted proteins | sample CZODoug2_1_08_16_FD_185931 | JGI IMG/M metagenome (GOLD analysis project Ga0179593, IMG submission 185931) | Vadose zone soil fungal communities from Angelo Coast Range Reserve, California, USA - CZODoug2_1_08_16fungal (PacBio error correction) | ecosystem: Environmental > Terrestrial > Soil >...
TCATCCCCGACTACTAAGAGGTATGACGGACGGCTCCCAAAGGACTATATTTACGAAAAAAATGAAGGGCAAAAAAAAGGGAGAATGGAATGTAGGGTCTTGGCCGTCAGCAAAATAGGGGGGGGGAGGGGACACGAAGCGCATGGATCCCATCATACTCCAGACAGAACAATGTCATATGGCGCAAGGGAAACGGGCAATCGGGGTCAACGAACATAGAAAAATCAAACAAAGGCGTGGGATTTTAAGTTGGGCGGCTCGCAGAAAGAGAAATGGTTCGTTCACAAGGAATCGCTTACTCGAAAACTTGTCAAGCCGCTGCTTGGTCAAAAAAAAAGCTAAATTCCGAAAGCTCCGCTTAAAAAGGAAGGCGCCATAAAGGAGCTGCCGACGCGCAGGGTGACGCGGTTCAGGTGCCCGAAAAACAAGAAAAAGGAGGGAAATGACATGATCATGTAACCTCCTAGTGACACGAAGAGGGGGGGGGTAACCATCTTAAAAAAGAAGGGTCAATCGCGAACCTGAACAGGTCATCAGAAGGGCGATACAAGGTCAGTCCTCCGCTTGGAAAAGCCTAAAATTTTCTTTGCTTGTTGCTCACGAAATTTGTCACCGGGGGGGAAGAGAGGATCACGTCGCTAGCCCGTACCTCAACAGCTCCCAACAAAACGGGCTAGGCGATAGAAAAGGAAGAAGGGGACCCAACTCAAGGTGGGTTTCTCATCTATGAAGGTGGCGATACAGCTTGCTAGCTAAACCGGAAGTGTGGAAGGAACGGAAAAACAAAACATGAAGGGGAAGAAAAGTAATTGCAGGGTCGAAATAGTCCTGCAGGGTGAGGTATTAACTAGGAAAAGCAGCCAGGAACCGGAAGGCATCTTCAGTTTCATAAAGGAAGAAAAAGTCGGTGGCTCAGGCAGCGCCCCTACGCGCGGCCGCCTCAATGCTAGCTGGTAATCTACAAACGTGAAACGGTTAGCGGGAAGGCTTCAAAAAAGAAAGGCCACCTCAATAGGAATGCCACCTGCTCCGATCAGCGTCCACGAAGATACGACTGCAAGAAGCTGGTCATTTGGAGGCGACGAGGGGTAGGGACTTGAGCGGCGCTTGAGGGGACCAGGAGAAGTCCAACGAAGGTGTAGGTAGACCATTCAAAGCGAGCGGGAACGACTTCCAAGGGGGAGCTTTAAAAAAAGGAATCCGGGGGGGGAAATAAATCTCGTCCGTACCGGGGTAAAAAGAGGGAAAACATATGGAAAATCGAAACATCGGGATCGAAAAGAAATTGACAAAAGACGGCAGGATCTCGTGGAGGGCTCAAGGTATTGTATTAATGAACTCAAGATGAAAAACTGGAAAGGAAACTGGGAACGAGGTCAATGGCCTCCGGCAAAGGGGAAGGGGGGTCTCTGGGAGGTCGGGCTGGCTTCGTATTCGGTGGACAATCCCAAGAAAAAGATATCAGACGACTAGTCACGTTTTTACCGAGAAGCCGGAAAGGCTGGGTTTCGCGACCGCGACGAGTTAACCAAATGCTTTGAAAGGGGGAGATCGCTCGCCTGTTTCGACGGACTGGGGAAGTAAGTACCGAATCCAACGGGATCGCAAAATTTGCGCATGATCAAGGTCGGAAAGTCAGGCCCGAAATCCAAAAGAAGCGTTGTTGAAAGAATGTCTTGGTGCAAGGGGGACAACGAAGAAAAGGCGCACCGCTAAAAATTAAAGGAAACAGGATCAAAGAAGAGGGATATCTCAAGACAAGAATCAGTGGGAGAAAGTGGGGGACATGTCGCTGGGATCGGTCTTCACGGGGGGACAAGATCCACTGATTCCGTTGTCGAGAAAAGAAAAGCATTCCGCAGATCTCTTTCACATCGCGCCATTGGCACAGTTCCAGCGAAAGCTCGCTTTCTGGGGAAGGCAGGAAATCTCCAAAGGAACAGAAGAAAGCATATTAGAAGAAGGTCGTCCAGCGCCTCTTTCATTACCAGCCAGCAGGGTGCGTCAAGTGGTGGGGAGTTCTCTAGGAGAAAAACACCGCTGCACTCGTTGCCTCGAAGGGGCACGTGGGCTAAAATCTGTGCAACTTCAGTTCTTCCAAAAACAACATGGTTTGAGTACTGGGTGGATTTCAAAAAGTCCAAATAGAAGGGCCCGAAGAAAGGGTATGGACGAATCCCTAAAGGCATCTCACGCGTCTAATCAAATTAGGCATCAGGAGGGAGACCTATGGGGGGGGGGGGGGATGTATGCCGTTCCCATCGTTAAGGGTTAACTGGAAAAAGGAATCTTGGGATCTTCCCTGGGACGAGGAGATTACGGAGGAGGATTTTGAAGATGATCAGGATCGAGCTCTCTCCACAACAAAAAAGGAATTAGAGGTCGGAAATAGTCAATGCTATGAAGACCATGTGCAGCGGTCGACAGAACTCGCCAATCGGAGGAGACGGGGACGGCCTCGTCAAGCAAGGACCGCCTGTACGGAGTGCAAGCCATCAAAAGGGGCGGCAAAAAGGGAGGGCGCATCTGTGCTGTTAAAGGAAGCGGATAAGATTGCGCTCTTAGGCCATCTGACTTGCGAAGGATTGAGCTCGGCGCTCGAACATAAAAACCAGAGGACAATAGGGGGGTCATTGGAAGGAACTAAATCTGGGCCCTGGGAGGCCCAAAAATCTGAGACAAATAGTGCGCCGGCCTCGAAAAATTCAAGAACTCAACTTCCTCTGTGATGCTCTCTGCATTAGCGGTCAGTGATCTCCTGGAAGAAGTATGAATCAGGAAAGGACCAGTGTAGAAAAGAGGAATGATAATCCCCTATGATGTTCGTCCGCTGGACCATATGAACATAAATCGCTGGGATATCGGATGTCGAGACACAAATACGGTCTACTGGGGGGGGGGGACTGCCCAGCGATTCCACGAGAATGGGAAAATTGAGACAAATTCGGTTAGTAGAAGCGGGGATCTGCGAGGATTACGCGCGTATCAGCGTAGGAGTTCTCGGGGGAAAAAAGACAAAATTGCGAGTCGGGCTTAGTTTTCGGGGGAGCCTTTAACCATGCCTGCGAAGCGTCAACGGAGGGAATCAAAAAGGGGGATTCGTCGAGACGTCATCATTCATGAAAGCGAAGAGAAAAAATAGACGGGGACCCGGTTTTAAACCGAAAGTCCTACGAAAACCAGGGGCCCTATCTTATTCCTAAGGACAAAAAGGAAAAAGAGTCTTATCTGTCTTAGAAGGACGGGCCTGGGGACGGACGAGCGGAACCAGGAAGGAACCTGGCGGTATCAGATCAACTTGGTGGTGGGTAGCAGGATGAGGGCATAGCACATTATACGTCAGTCGACCGGCCGTCCGTGGTGAGGCATCGGTGAACGTCGAAAATGCGAAAGATATCGGCCGACTGGTGGTGGAAGACGAGGGGGGGGAGGCACTAGCGGAACTTGGAGGGACGTCAGCCGAAACGCCTTTATTGAGTCCAACCAACAAACTTGGGATGTACTAGACAGCGGGGCGCCGGAGGAAATGGGGGAGAAAGGACAGGTTTTCTTGGTCAAACTGGAAAAGAGAAAAAGAGCTCGAACCACTTCGGTGAACACGCAATAAGAAGTCCAAGATGCGTATGGATCTTTAGCCGAGGTAGACCAGAGAGGAGAGGGCTTACCGAGAGGGGGGGGCAGGTCGTGGAAGGCTACTTCGATCCGATCAAAGGCTAAGCGCAGATCTCACCAGCGAAATACGCTAGAAGGAGGCGGAAAAAAAAAATCCCTTAAGGGATCTGCCAGCTTAAAATGACTGGAGCGGTCACATAAACGGAACGCTTTTGGAAAGGCCCGAGAGGGGAAGTGACTTGCTTTTCCATCAGGAAGGGAAAATGGCTCAGGAGGAGGAACGGACGAGCAGAAGACGAGCTTCCGCATGTTTGGGTATAAGAGTTACAAGGATTGGGGGAGTGGGGAAGGGGGGAACCAAGGTGTACTAATCGATAAAAGGGTCAAGAGATGACAAAAAAAATCGCCGGAAAGGGGACAAGACTGCTTTAAGGGAGAGTCGATCGCAGACCGTTTTTGGGAAAAGACTGATTACCGGGACAAAAGGGAGAGGATGCAGCTAGGAGAGGGGGGGCTCTAAAAGGGGAAAAGAAGCCAAAAAAAAGGGAAGGCAACCATAGGCAGCACAAAGCTGAAACGGACCTGAAGCGCCTTCAGGGCATGACAACGGTATCGAAAGTGGGGAAAAGGGTAGTGCAGATCGGGCAAGAAACTACAATGAGAATCACCGGAGGGCCCCCGGAATTGGATCGGCTGGAGGGGAAAATGACAGGAAGAGAAAATCGAAAATGCTCGGTCGGCGGTCCAATTGGCCAGGAAGCTACTCCAGCTCACAGGGAAGGAAGGGGGTCTTGTTGTGCGAAAAACCAAAAAAGGGAACGTTCGGGAAATGATTTGAGCGATCCTGTGGATAAAACCCGCCCGCGAAGGAGACCAAAAGGAGGGTTAAAAATCGGGAAAAAAAGGGTCATTGGTAGGGGAAGGAATTCAAAAAAGTTAAACCTGGGGGAGGGGGGAGCCAGACCATGGATCTCTAGTCATGAAGATTGGGATTATGATGATAAAGTGTTCACTATCACAAAGGCGAGGGCATCTTCAGCTAAAACTGAGACGTCCCGAAAACAGGGGGAGAAATGGGAGAAAAAAAAAGAAATACGCAGGGGGGGGGGGGGAAAAGAGGAAAAAATATAAGGGAGCCTCGGGCTGAATAGAGAACAAAACGGGATTAGAGGTCCGAGCGACTATCAAGGGTGGGAAGAAGGCGCAACAAAAGGAGGAGGCTTTTTAAAAAAACGAATTTGCAAAAGGGAGAACTGGAATGGTGAAAGGGCTTTTTATCTGAGCAGCCGAACCATTCGGCTCAATCATTGATAGGGGCACACGAGCGAGGACGTCCGAATAACAAGCAGGAGAGACAAAAACGGGAACAGAGGGAGAAAGGAAAGGGCAACAAGAGACATGACGAAAAAGGGGAGCGGATTTTTACAATATCCGAGAAAGGTAAAATGCACTATGGGTGATTTTACAAGGGTCTCGTAAAGAGAGGCTTCCAAGAAAGTTGCCCGCGATTGGTTTGCTTGTGGGGAACGAACATAAATTATGCCCTCCTCTTCATGGCACACTCGAACTTGGGCGAAAGCGCAGGAACAGAGGAGGGGGGGAAAAAAACTTGGGGAAGGGGGAGGCGAAAAAAATTCCGCATGGAATTCAGGGGAAAACAAAACCATTAACAAACCAACATTAGGGGGTGATTAAAGAAGAGCAAAGTAGAGGACATTTCTAAAAGGGAAAGAAGTAAGAAGGGAGAGAAGGGACGAGTCTGCATCGGGGTTCAAGGCTCCATCGTGGGGAGGGGGGGAGGGTTAGACAGACTCTTCGGGGAGGACAAAGGGCCGATCGGCATAAAAAGGAAATGTGAAGGAAAACAGGCGCCAATGATTAAAAAAAAAAAGGGGTATGGTTCGGAAAAATGAAGACGGCGGTACCGCTGGGGAGGTCTTAGAGGGAGACGGACTGAGGGGGGCAAAGGTTTTAAAAGAAACATACATTAAATCCTACACATTCAAAACGTTCAGCGGCGGGACCTATCTTAATCTCAGAGGAACCTTCTACGGGGAAGGTAGAGAAATAGAGCGAAGGGGGAACTAGCCTGGGGAAGTCGAGAAACCGCGCTGCGAAAAAACAGCGGGAAAGTGAGGCGCGGTCTCCGGGGAGAACCTGAGAAAAAAGTTGGAGAACTCAATGCTCCGAGCCCCGCGGACAACGTAATCGCGCCTAGAGGGGGGAGGAGGGCCATCCACGAAGAAAAAAAAGATCGGTAATGCCAAAAACAGCAAGAAAAAGTAGAACGACCGCAATAGCGGGCAGGCTGATAGTCGACGATAGGGTGTGTGAGAACGAGTCTTGGGGGCCTGAAAAGATTGAAAGGAATACGACTGGGGGGGGAAGGGTCAAGAAAGCAGGCAACGGAGTGCATCCCGTACCTGGGGCGCTGGTAACCGAATCCGATAGCGACGAAGAAGGGGAGAACTAGCTCAAAACGAATAGGAAGACAACCCACCTCGGCAGATCGCAACCGTCTAGAAGGAAAGGAGGGGGCAGGTCACGGCTGGGCGCAAGGGGGTCAGGGAAAAGACCGATCCGACCAAAAAAGCCAACCCCCGGGCGGGTGGGTGGGGCCCAGGATAGAGTGCTTGTGCGTTCGGGAGGGGGTAAGGGGAGGAAACTTTCTGAAAAGGGGATCGCATAAGTCCCAAGGCCGACCAACCCCGAAACTCCGATCGTGAGGTGAAAGTATACGGAAGACTATCGAATTACGGTGGTTTCTTCGTCGAAAAACGAGGGCCTTTAGGGATCCGAAAAAGGTGGCGTTTCTTCGTTGTGATATCGAAAGGGGTGACGACTACGTCGATGAGAGCCAGGAAATGGAATCCTCGAGCAGAATGCTATACTAGGCAAGGTCTTGCGGAAGAAAGCTAAACGAACAGAACACTTGGTCAAAGGAGGGGGGGGCAGAAAAGACGAAAGAGGAGGACCTCGGAAAAAGCCAAAAGTATCAAAACGTCAATCGAAGCCACCGAGGGTTTAAATGTGCAAGATCTCGGGATCGGGGAGCCACACACGACGAAAAGACGTACTCGGAGGAAGGGAAGCACGCTCTTTCAACAGAGCCTCTTTTCGATAAGCGCCGACCAGCGGGTTACAGCGAAGAGAAGATCAAGTCAAGTGAGGAGCAAAGAGAAAAACTGAGTCCAAAAAGAGGGGGAAGAGCTGAAGTGCAAATTGTGAGGGAGTGCAAGTTTGTGCTGGTCGCGACCTTTGAGGTAGCCAAGGGGAGTGACTCATCCGGACGATTCGTGTGTAACGGCAGCAAGAGAAGAGAGTCTTCAAAAAAGGGGGGAAACGGTTTGGGCCTTTTGGCTGGGGATTTCGAAGCGAAGACGGACCGCTTCAAAAAATGGGGACACTCAGCGGAAAAGAGGCCTCAAGGAAAGAACTTCGTAAAAGAAGGCCGACTAAGGGTGATGGTCGTGAAAATCCCAGGGGGTCCCTTGATTACGATTTTAACTAGACATCAGAGAGGAAAGAATAGAAGGGGACGGTTCAAAATCGCACGGGGGAATTATAGTATCATCCTCAAAACGTGAAAGAGATATCTATAATATAGGACAAGTGCGATGACAAAACAGATTCCGGTCAGTAACCAAACGCATCGGGAGGTCGTGTACCCTCTTCAAGGACAAGCCTGGGAAAGGGATAAAAAAACAAAGTTATCGCCGGCAAACCAGCGGGGCCGCACGGGCTTTTCGTCGCGGAGAATGGCTCGTGGAAGTAAAACATACCGGATGAGGGACGCAAGGGCTGGCGTCGCTCGAAGAAAGAAAATCAGCCACAATCGTGTTCTTTGGGAAGACGGAAAGCCAGGGACACCGACGAAAGGGACCCACGCATCGCGGAGAACCAACGCTGCTAACGACCAGTTCAGAACTCAACTTGAACTAACTAAGGGGGAAGCGCTGACATGAACCGAGCGGAGGGAAAAGGGGGGGTCCGGCGACCTAGGATCCCTGATCCGGCTCAAGGGAAAAACTTGATCCTCATCAGAGGACTGCATCCCAGGAAGATGGTCGAAAGAAATTGCGAAAAGGGGAAGCGGGAAAGGGAATAGCAGAGGGTTGCTGCGCAACCCGTCTAATGTTCGCTTTGTCCATGACGCAATCAGGACATCTAAATCGCGTGAAGGTATCAACTATTAAAGGAAGGGGAGAGAGCGAGTGACTCGCCTTGGACAGGCCCCAATACCAGGAACACTTTCTTGAGGGATTAGGGCCCGCAGGTCGGAAGAACGTGGGTCACCGCATTCGGCGGGAAAGGGGGGATTGGGGCTGCAGAGATGAGTCGTCAAAGCGAGCGATAGACACCGACGGCCCCGTTTGGTGAGAAAAGGAGTCGAGGGGGGGTGGGTGGAAAAAAATTGGGTTGGTGGTTTTGTTTTTGGGTGGGGGGGGGGAAAAAAGTGCCGATCTGCGGGTCTTCAGTCGAAGACGAAAAAAAGGTCACGAAGAGAGAGGAGGGTATTACTGGGTCTGCAGGACTGAGAAGAGGGGGGGGGCAAAGGAAAAAAAAAAGAAGCTGTCCATGCCGATAAAAGGCAGCGAAAAAAAATCAAACGCCGAGGGCCATCGACCGAGACCCAAAGCAGCCGTCGGGTGGGAAGTGACTTCGAAGAAAACAAATACCTGAAGCGATACCGCAGGTCCTGAAGGGTGGAGGTCGTTGTGGTCGAAGGAAACGAATGAGCGGGGGAGAGAAAAGGTCCATTCCGGGGGGAGAAAGGTATTCGAGTACGTGGTCGACCATCGAAAAAACTGTCTTGGAGAGGGGAGGGGGATGGATACGGCGGGAAATGACGGTCGGACATGGGAGCGACGCACCACTTCTTCGAAAACAGAAGGGAACGATCAACGACAGCCTGCGATTGAAAGGGGAGGTCGTCAATCTGAAACTCTAGAAGGGGGGGTTAATTTACAGAGATGTCGGGGGTGGAATGTAGGGAAGATAACAAGAAGGGATCTACAAAAAGCGCACCGTGTCCGCGCTGCGAAGAGATCATAGCGGCAAAAACCGTAAGTGCCGTTTTGGAAAATAACGGGGTCATAGACGAGACTGGGTCAAAAGGTGTGCCTTCAGGAAAAGGGGGTTCCGACACGAGGGGTGCGTAGAAACATGATCCGAATATTTCAAGGAAAGTCGCTATGTACCAATAGGTAGAACTAGGACTTGACCCCTTTGGGTAAAGTATTTGACGCCAGGAAAGGGGGGGGGGGGGGATTGTATGAACCTGTGTAAGAAAAATGTCGTATCGCCCACCCAAGGGCATCTAGGAGAACGATCAAACGCAAGTAGCGCCTGCTACCGCCGGCTTTCTTGATTCAGGAATGAGATAAAGGAATCATGGGAAAGGGGTAAATACGACGCTGATGCAGCATCGGAAAAAGACGTGGGGGGAACTAAATCGAAAAGATGATAAAAACCCAAACTAGGGCGCCCTAGATACAGCCCGTGTAAAGAAAGTTCATGAATGAAGGGGTCGGAATGGTAAAAGAAAAGGGGATACTTTCAGAAAAAAGAAGGGGCGAGGACGAGGAAATTTTCCACCGGAATTAAGTTCCCAAGAGGAAGGGGAGATTCCTGACCGCGGGTCTCGCGCAAAGCGACGGCTTTTCATTTTTCATGATGAGCCACGCAGCGAGACAGGCGCATGGGGATAGAGATGGGGGAGGGATAAAAGCAAAGGCAATGGCGTCCAGAGAATGAGTCATATGAATCGAGACTGCGAACCCATTTTCAACACCCCGAATCGCCGACACTTATAGGGGGATCTACAATCAGTGGAGGGTTAAGTCCAGGGTGGGGGAAAACAGAATTTTGGAGGGTCAGATCTGACAGGAGGAGGAACGTAAAGAGGGTAAGGAGGGAGGGGATACTCGGCCCCCGAGAACAAAGGAATAGGGGTCGAGAAGAAGAATACAAAGGCCGTCGAAAAGGAGGACGACAGTGTCGCAAGGGGAGAGACCTAAAGGGGGGAAGCATCAAAAAGCTCCGATCGTCGCCGTCGGAAAGATGATACTCAACAACAACAACGGATTGGAGAATCATCCCAGCGACGATCCAGAGGTAATGCGAAAAACAACTGCTTATGCGGAAAGGAATGCGCTCCGTCCATTGGGCGCACGGTAACTGTAATTGAAAGGGGGAGAGAAGAAAACCATTCGGGGAGAAAGTTTGAGGGGGCACGAGAGAAAATGGGAACCCTAATCCAAGACGCGAGAATCGACATCAGTGCAATGGGAAACAGTGCACAATTCCTAGGGACGAGAAAGGGATACCTCCAAAAAGAAAGGGAGTTCAGAGGGGTACAAGTATCAGGCAAAGGGAAGGTTTTGAGAGAGGGAAGTCGGGCGGGGGAAAGGGTTGAGGTCACAGGATCTGACCTCGGAAATACTCATGTGACCCAAGATGCAGGGGCTGGGGGTTGCACTTCAATAACTATGCCCTAAGAGATGGCGGGAAGACAGCTTGGTCAAACAACTTGAAGACGGACGAGGAATGTTTGGTCGGAGCCTCGGTCAGTTTGCCGAAGGCCGAGAAAGTAAGCGTGGGGGAAAAGGAAGGGGGGGAAAAAAGTGAATGCTGGAGGAAAAAAAAAGGGTGGGAAAGAGAGCAAATATGACCGTCACATCAAGAACTTAAACGGGACAAGAGCCGCTATAAAAGTAATCTACCGGGCTTCAAAATCAGGGGGTGGCTTACGGTTTTAGAAAGCGGATCGTTGTTGGGGTAGATAGCATACAAGCGTCCGGACGATTTTGCGATCAAGCTCCTGTACAAAAACGGTCTGTAGTAGATAAGAAAAGATCAGCGGAAGACGACGGGGGTGATAGGGCGAGCGGGGGGAGGATGCAGGGGGGCAGATCGGGAATGGTGGAGACGTGTCCTGTGGACCTCGGTCTTATACTTCACTTTGCTGAGTCTGGTTTCCACACCCAAAAAGAAAAGGGGTGGGGGGAGCCGGGAACTGCTCACCCAACAGGACGGAAGGAGCATCGTTTTGCAGGGTCGAATAATTATCCTGAGGGGAAAAAAAGACGAGCCTCTTGAAAAAAGTAAGGAACGCGCTGGTGAGATTTACTTTGGCAGCCAAACATAAAGTCATATCGGGAATAGCTCAAAGCGACCCTCCTGTGGGGAAAAAAGGGGAGCTACGGTATAAAAAAAGGGACATCTATCTTTTTCTCAGACGGGACTTTCCTTCACGACTAAAAGGAAAAGGGAGACAATCCAAAAACGACAGCGCCCGAAAATATCCCGGAGAACAAAACCACTCGAAAGGCTGTCGTTGACACGTCGGGGGCGTTCAAAAGCAAGGAAGGGGAGGAGGCAGCGCAATTACAAGGAGAAAAGTACAAAAACGAAGGGGGCCGTATCAACGGTAAATCAGTACTGGGGCTCGAACTTCCGGTGTTCAAAAGCTGGGCACAGGACAGGGGATAAAGGAAAGGGCGACGTGGAACAGTTGCGACGGAGCAAGAGAAGAGAACCCCTAAAACCGAGGAGAATCGGAAACATACCGAGGCCAAGATAAGATCGAGGGCGGAATCTAAAGACGCTCCGATGTCAATCATCCAGGCCGGAGGTAAATTGAATTTTGCCGGGCGGAAAGTTGCTTTTAGTCAGGGAAGTGAAAGTTGCACCTGGAGCACAGGAACGATGCATTAAAGCACCCAAAGGCACCTCTCCGGACCCTATGACGGGGGGAGGGTCCTTCTAAGTAATCGGGGACTGGAAAGGGGGGGAGGAAGTCGACATCGCCGTGTCGAAGGAAAAAAAAGGGTCGGTCGGCGGTTAAGAGCGCGCATCAATCCCTGAAAAGGAGCTTCAGAGAAGGAAAGATAATAAAAAAAGGGATAAAGAAATTCTTTAATTCGCGCAGGGGGGACTGTGCTCAGCCCCACCAGAGAAATCATCGCTTGTTGTTCGAAACAAAAATGGCTTGGGGACAGGGGGCCTCAGCGCCAAGGGGGAACTGACGACCAGCAGGCTAGGAAGGAAGTCGCGCCACCAATCAAGTTGCGCAATGTTGCAAAAACTCTCAGGGAGTGGTCTCGGGGCGTCACGGCCAACGCCGCGCCACGTGAAGCGTTTCAGAACAGACATCTCTATCCTGGGAGGCTATGAACAAACCATTCGCACGGAAATGGAAAGGTCGGGAAGGGGAAAACTTCCGGGCTTGCAAAAAGATCGGGCGAGACCGAGTATATGAAATCCGAGCATTCCGGTAATCACGGAACGGCAGGAAAAGCAAGGGATAACGAGAAAGGAGGCTTGACTGGGGAGCATTGTTCAGCCCGCGCACTAGGGGGGGGAGGCTACTGAAGGGGTTAGGCCATCCGCTGGGCAAAGCTTCAGTTCTCAAGAACACGCGTGTTGGCCTGGGGATTTGTTTAGAGCGCGAAAAACTAAAAAAGCCGTAAAAAAAAGTGATTGGAAAAGGAAAAGAAAGCCCATCTTCTTCAGAGAAGAAAAAAAGCACCTGTGCTCGCACCTCACCTCTATAAAAGGGTGGTGATGGTCTGTATGCAGTCAGAGCCCGTGGGAGGGCCACCGGTGCGACCAACCTCGTGGCCTTAGTGGAAAGAGGCTTCATCGAGGAAAATGGTTTTTTAGTATAGACTGGGGGGAGAGAG
>Ga0179593_1554965_pt1 | contig 12299 bp, 14 predicted proteins | sample CZODoug2_1_08_16_FD_185931 | JGI IMG/M metagenome (GOLD analysis project Ga0179593, IMG submission 185931) | Vadose zone soil fungal communities from Angelo Coast Range Reserve, California, USA - CZODoug2_1_08_16fungal (PacBio error correction) | ecosystem: Environmental > Terrestrial > Soil >...
GGTGTGTCCACGAAAAAGGGCCAGACAAGGGGGTTGGAGTTCGGGAGCGTTAGGTTCTCAGATCGATTAATAAGCTGTGTGGAACCTGGGGACTGTTGGGGGACCGCGTTTTTTCTTCTCAGGGAGCATTCTTGTAAAGAGGGCATTCGGTAATCTGGCCTCAGAACTTTCTTAATCGTTCCTGGAATTCACCGGGCCGAAAAAACCGGGCTGTTTTCCCATTTCGTCCTAGGGTGGAATTTCATCCTTTAGGCATCACATAGCAAAATGCCAATTGGAGGAAGATCGTTGGTAACAATGGGAAGGGTGAACACGGGGGGAGGTCCGATGGAAGGACTTGGTATCTTTACGGCAAGGCAGTCGGGCCTCCTTAAAAAAGGTTCTATGAATTTGAAAAGAAGTGGTTGTTTTGAAGAGGGGTCAAGGCCAGCGTGAAAGGATCGTTAAGAAGCATGGGTGAAACTAACCGGAGGGGAGCCTGCCCGCTTTTGGTAAGATTATCTGCTAGGATAAGTGTATCGGGCATTGGAGCGTAAGTTGACAGGGTAGGGTCGTAGGGGGGACATGATTTCGCACCCTTAAGGAGTACCGGGGGGAATTCCATTTAAAAATAGGATCTTGGCCAAAGGGAAATGGAGCAGAGAGTCTGGAGCGTGGGGGGGGGGGCCCACTCTGGTATGATAGCTAGGAGAAAAATCAGCGAAAATGGGGAATAAGCCACCAGAATAAGAAAACAAGTCGGGAGTTTGGGGAAAGGGGGAGGGGAAATGCGGTTTTCTCATTGATATTTACAATGACTGGACAGCTGGGGTTTGGGTGGGAAAATGCGGGGGCATGCAGGCAGATAAAACCATCATAGGAACTGGAGTAGGGAAGGGCCTATTCTGGTGTGAAGAGGGGGTTCCGTCAAGGGCACACGCGGTGAAGGGCGTGCCTAGGTAAAAGAGGAGAGAGGTTGGCTACATCAAAAGGAGACATGGTGCTTATTTCAGCATATTCGGTTGGAGTGGGGGGCACCATGTTGAAGTGGGGGGCGGAAGTGGCTGAGGGGGGGTGGAGAACGTTGGCGCCTCAAAGGGACCAGGTTCGTTGGGACTCCACGCCGGGGAACGGAGGAGGGAAAAAGCTTCATAACGAAAACGGCGAATCGCCCTTGGGATTCGAACTTTCTCTACCAACAAGGGAACCAAAACCGAGGGGGTCCTTTGCAAGAAGGAGGGAGGGTACTAGTCGTGCGTTGGGGCAAAAGAGAAAGAATGGTGGGGGTGAGGGGCACTGGGGGGAAAGTGCCAACATCAAGGCCGGGAGGGGGGGGTGTTAAACCAAAGAAGGTCCTGACCACATTAGGAGACATTCTCTGGGGGGCGGGCCCCACCTAAAGAATGGGGGAAGAAGAAGGAACTATTAAAAAGGCTTGAGGTTGAAGTAGGTTGTCATCCAATGGAGGTGCGTCATATCCAAACTAGAGGAGAAAAAAAAAGAGTAAGGGGAAGGGGAGCGGGAACGATTGAAAATCCTTCGGTGAGGAAAGGGATCTGCAGAGGGGGCTGTTTGGGACACGGATAACCCAGCACCAAAGAAGAAACAATTGTGAGGCAACAAAGGTCCACTTTCCTTGACAGGGGGAATGGGTAGAACCGCATCAAAATAGAGAAGAAGGGGCAGTCGTGTGTAGAACTAGGAGGGAAACATCCGAACGAAAAAAACGTGGGGGAAAAAAGAGAAATGGGAGAAAGGTGCCTGAAATAGAAGAAAAAAAAAGATTCTAGTATTCGGAGGAACAAAAAAATGTCCCAGAAAAAGGAAGGGCCATGGGAAGAAGAAAAGGGGACGTGGGCTATGAGGTAGGTTTCACCAGGGGGAGGAAACGCAACATTGAAACCAGATCCCTCCGTGAACCTATTATCGGAACATGATACATGAAGGCTAAACTTATGCCACGAGGGTTGATAAGTCAGTGGTGATAAAGCAAAGGGAGTCAGAAAAGCTAGGGCCAAAACTGAAGGGGGGGTAAGGGGGTAACAACAATGAAAAATCTTTAATGTGTCACGGGGATTAGGGGGTGACAACAAAACTAGCATCATCAATGAAATGAAAGGATTGATGGCCAAAAAGGTGGCCAGCCACCTGTATAGGGAGTGGAAAAGCACAATATCCAGACAGGGGCAAAAGAACAAAACCCTGATCGTTGTGAGGGAAAATGGGAGCCAACTGTATAAACGTGGGGGAAGGGGGTAAAGGAGAAAGATTACCCGGCAGGAAAAACTTGATAACCAGTGGGGACCCAAAGGGATTGATGAGTCAACAACACTAGGTTGCCAACCATAATATTCGGGGAATAGGAGGGAAACTTTTTAGTAGAAAAAACAGGCTCACACTGTGGAACTAGGCACGCCATTCCGGATTGGGAATTGGGACCAAGTCAAAAACATCAGTACTCAAGGAACCCACAAAGGGCCAGGACCGCAGAATGCACAGATGATGGAAGAACCCGAAACCACACCAGAAGAAGAACAAAACCACCCTTCTTAAGTCAGGAAAAGTGCTGAAGACAAAGAGAACCCCCTTGCCAAAAAACGTAGGGTCTGCGTTACCATTTTAGCTTAAGGAATGATGGGCGAATCTAAAGTTTTCGCTGGGGGCAAAACCCACGAGAAAGGCTCGTCAAGTGTGATGGAAATCAAGGGATCAATGGGGGGTACCACAAAGGTGAACCCGGGAAAAGAAGGATCAACATGAGAAAACGAAGGATCAACTAACTAAAGAAGACAGTGCCCTGATAAACTGAAGGAGAACTAGGTGAAGAGGATCACCAGGCAATGGTGGAGAATCCATCCTTACCCATGCTAGGGGGAGAAAAAAAGGGGGCAAGCCTGCGAAGGGAAGGTTTGCAGCAACACAATACGGAAAAAGTAATCTCACCTTGGAGAAAATACAAGTATGGCACTACAATAACACGGTGAGTTTTTTTTTACAGATCCAAGTGATATGTCCCAGGACAAACAAATACTTGTTCACACCCAAGAAAGAAAAGACCTTCGCGAACATCTGGGGCTTCGGGGACCAGTGAGAAGCGTAACGCAGGAAGTGAAATTTCAAATGGAAGAGTGAATGTGGATTCACCGTATGGCCTATCATACACTTATATAGAATTATAGTTCACTCCATCAAGGGGCACGATAAAAAAAAGTCAGTCGGTGTTGAAAAAAGGGGTAATGCCAGATATTTGTTAAAGGCTGAGGGGGCACCTCTACTAAGAGGAGGGAATGGAGGGCCAAAATCCTAAAGCCATGCATGGGAAAGAAGGAAAAGAAAGGATTGGTGGGGGGGGGGTTGGGGGGGAGACACAATGAACGAATAGAACGGATTTCGTTAACCATGATCGCGCATTTCCGGCCATCGAGAAAAGAGTAACAACTGGGGATTTGGTGGTCACCTACTGCAATCCTGTGGGAAGGCGCAAATGTGTGAGGTAAACTAAGTGCTAGGCTCCAAGAGGAACGGGGGGGAAGCAAACTGGGATCGGTTTCTATGCGCGGGGGGGCCGTGGGTGCTCTCTGGGGACAAAGGGCCGGGCTGGCAGTCAAAAGGGAATCCAGGAATTTATAGAAGAGGATACGGAGGGGAGCACTAATTAGAAAAAGCAGAACACAACATCCTCGAGCAGGGATAAATGGGGGGAAACAATGACCGAAGGGGACGTCATAGTCACCGTACCAAAAGTCGGAGTTTTGGAGACTAACCCATCATCGAGAAATGGGGTCTTTCCATAGCAGGAAGGCAACATGTGGAAAGAAGGCAAAATGAGGGCAAAAACCATGTAGCAATGAAAACAAAGGGGAAGAGGGGGGACTCCCGGGGTTGGGGTGTGTATTGGGGGGTTTTGAAGCGGGAGATGGTGGTTTCTCCTAGACAGTGGGTGGAGTCTCAAGCTGGATTTTTTTCTAAGAAAACTTGAGGAAGAGTAGGGCCCATTTTAACCTTGGCGAGGTATCGTGGTTCATGAGTGGGTGCCTGGAGAAGATCATTAGAAGCCTCCGGATGAAACGATCCGTCCTGGATAGGAGCACAAATCCCTAAATAATACCAGATCAGTCTGGGGCGGCACAATGGTTCAGGAGTGAGAACCTAGCAAGGGGGGTTTTGGAATAGAATTGGGTCCAGCAATGGGGCCTACTGGGACTTGCACAGGGAGGACACACATCAAAAAAAAAAGTATGGTGGGTTTCTGGCATGAAATGCCAGCTATTATTCAAGAAAGTTGACATGGGGCCGGGTGGGAAAATAAAAAGGAGTGGAACTGAATAAAAGGCAGGTGGGGGCAGGGGAGGAAGGTGGCCCAGAAAAACAGAAAAATTTGAGTGGACGAGATCAAAAGGAAAGATAACTGTGCAACACAAAGAATTGAGGTGTGAGCGAGAGGGGGACCCCCGAAGGAAAGGTGGGGGCAAGCTCACGTGTAATGACAGACGGCAATGGCGCTACCACATCATCCCCCTTTTAAGAGCACATCATTCGAGCGGGAAACGGATCACTAGCAGCAACGAGTGTCCGCGGGCCAGTGAACATATTCATGGTGAACAATAGGGGGAGAAAACGATCCAACTTTTATGTGCAACGTGCGCTGAGTGCCATCTAGTCGGAGCGGAAAACGGTGAGATGCGGGTCCGATGGGGGGAACAGATGAAGGGAAAGACAGTGAGATGAGGGATAACACATATCGTGGTCCAGGGCGGAAAGAAAAAAGTATTGGATCTCACACCGGAGCTGGGTGGAAAATCGGGGAAAAGCCAGGGATTCCTTAAGGGTACAAGGTGGGGGGGGGGGGGGGGGGGGGGGGGGGGGGGGGGGGCACTAGGGCAGAGTTTCTTTGATCCTTGGGGGAGAGTATTTGAGATTATCATGAACCTTCTTCAACGGGGACCCCTTAAAAGCTGCGGATTCCCTCCCTTCCCTCACTCTCCTGGTGGGTTGAGGCTTTGGGGTTTGAGCCCCTCGAAACTGGGGTTCTTGACGGGGAGACTCCCAACCTGCCATCAATGAACCACTAACCCCTTCACTTGGGACTTGGGTGGGACTTGATATTGCGGCAAGGGAAGATTTAGGGGGTTGGGGGGTTGCTGTTGGGGGGCAAGTCAAAAGCAAAAGCATCTTGAAAAGGAATGGAGGGATAAAGGGCCGTGGGACTATGCAATAGGTAAGGGGAAGGGGAAGTCACATCGTCGAGCGCCTAGAGGAAAGAAAGGAAAATCGGAGTTTTCGCAGGGAGAATGAGGTGTCTGCGAAGGGGGGATTTGTGCACAAGAGGGGATGGCTTTCTAAGTGACAAAAAAGGTGAGACGCAACGGGAGCCAGTTTAGGGGACGAACCCGTAGCTCAGGGTGGATCATTACTCAAACTCTAATAGACATGTGATTCCGTACGAAAAGTAAGAACAAAGTGAGGTCTTGGAAATAGGGGGGTAGGGACTGGCTATCTTGCAGCTTTGAAAATGAAAATATACAGTGGTTGAAAAACAGGTTTGGGTCACGTGCAAAAGTGGGGATGATGACTGGTGTACAAGGGAGTACGTACCGTCTCACATAAGGAAAATGGGAAGACTTTTACAGGAAACCACAGGTTCTGAGGGCAAAGAAAAGAAGAAAGTGGTTCCGAATGTCGGAGGTAGACACTTTTAGGGGGGATCAAATAAAAAAAGAGAGTTCTTCATAGGGGAAGTCCTTGAGCAAAGTGAAAGCTTTCAGAAGCGGTTAAGAGAGCCTCCAGGGGGTGTGTTGGGGGGATCCCCGGTTTCTAACAGCCTGAAAATCAGCACACAATTTGCTGCGCCAGTGGCCGGGGAAGGAAGTTTGGGGGGGGGGTTTTTGGACAAGTTTGGGGACAAAAGCAAACCATCCATCATCAGTCGTCCGGGAGAAGGGGCAACCGGCTTAGAAGTGCTCAACAAAAGAGAGAAAGAATTTTCTAACCTGTCGAAAAGAAGAAAGAAGGACTGGGGAACCAGTCGGAAATGTGGCACGAGCGAAGAAAGGAAAAAATGTCCCAATGAAAGGGGGGAAAGAAGGAAGGCAATAGTGGGTCTGGAGAGGAGTTATCCCCTAGGGAAAACGAAAACAAAAAAAAGAGGGGACAGGTAACCCTTGACCAAAAGAGGGAAGGTTCGAAGAACAAAACTACGCCAGGAGGGTTTTGGATATGAGGGAGAACACACCATGGGAAAAGACGAAAATGAAGGAATCCGAGGAATGTCTGTGCTCAGACCATTGAGGTGGGTGAAAGGACGATCAATAGGAAAAGGTGGTCAACCACTGATCGGGATGAGTGGTGGTGACCAAAAAATCAATCCATGCATGTATAGGAAGGTGCAAACATTTTCAAGAAGACCTTAGCGGGTAACACGGACAAGATAGCCAAACCTAGTCATGTCAAAAAGGAAGGGGGGGGGACGGGGGATGAATAAAGAACGCCGTTAGACAGTGGGGGCGAGGAGGGAAAACAGACCCTACTTTACCTACCAACAAGAAAAAAGAAGAAAACTGATTACCAAGTTGGGGGGAATGAGAAGCAGAGTCAAGCAACTATGGTGCACCAAACATTAAAGCTCATTTACTACTGGGGGATGGAAAGAAAAGGTTGATCCAGGGCACCCATTCCTACGACGAGGAAATGACGACTTCACAGAAAGGGGGTAAAAGAGGCACCAGAAGGAATAGAGAACTTCCATCAGGTGACGCCAGTCTTATGGGGACCCTGCCTGGAGACGAAAGCAAAAAAAACAACTTACTTCATGAAGGCGGAAGAAGGGAAGAGAACACCCAAAGGACACCCTCAAACGGTGCCGGGAACTGGGGAATGGATTATACAAATTTGGGCGAGCATATTTCGGGCATACTAGGTGGGGTTCAAAAACGAAGAACTCAATAGCATGATGGTAAAATAAACCGGGGTCGGGGAAAAGAAAAACCCAAGGGAACGCGGCCGAAGATGATCAAGAATGACATTGCAAGAAAACTAGGCCACCGAACCCTTCCTTAAGGAAACTGGCGAAAAAAAGAAAATCGACACAAGAGAAGAGGGTGTGATAAAAAAGGGAAAAGGGGCTAGTGTTGGTCAGAAGATGAAAAAGGTTGTACCTTAAGTCAAAAGCGGAAAAGGACATAACCTGGGGACCTATAGGGGGGGAAAATCCGAACGTTGACGTGAGAAAGAAATGGGGGATGTGTTCAAGAGCAAAACAAAGTGAAAAAAGAAGATTGCAGATGGAAGTTCGCGAAAAATCGGTTACGGCGTGAGAATAGTGATGCGCTGCAATCCTGCAACATGTTCTTGGGGTAGTAGGATTAATAATGGGGTACCATAAGGGATTCTAGAGGCGCCACAAAGCACGAGACACCTATCGTGGTTTATAAAGGGGGGGGGTGGGGGGGGTGGAAGATAAAGACAAAAAGGAACCTCGAAAGAGTGGGACTGTAGGGGAAAGATAATACCTTAGGGGGGTGAACCTGAAGGGATACTATGGAATCAAGGGGGGGACAAACCTTGGGAAACCACCTGGAGAGTTAAGACAGAACCCTATAGGATCTCGCATGCCAGAAAAAGAGACACAACTTGCGCAATTGGTCGGTGTGCGAAATACTTCTATGAGGGGGGCATCGGAAAAAGTGTTTGATTCTAAGACAAAATACAGATTGCTAGGAAAGACAATACTGAAGCCAAGAAAAAAAAAAGGAGGCTGAGGGGTTCTTCGGGTCCGGAGGGGGTTCGTGAAGGGGGTCCCGGAAGGCAGTCATAGGCGGGGAATTCGATCTAATAAGTAGCTCTGATAGAGACGCAGCACATCTTGAAAAAACTATAGGGGGGATCATACAAAAGTGCAGAAGTCGAACTTTGAGATCAAACCCAAGCTGTAGGGAAAAGAAAGGGGGGGGAGAAAGAGTCCCGAACCTTGGGGCCATCAGGGGAAAAAAAAAGGGCAACTCACAAAAAAAGAGGAGATTGGAAAACTAACGGGTGACCAATGTGGGGGAGCAAAATTGAATCTGATGAGAAAAGGGGTGAAAAGAGACGATGGGTGGGAAGGGGAAAAGAAAGAACTCTGGTGGTAGGATAAAAGAATCCGTCGGGTGACAACCATTTTATAGATCGGTGGGAAGAGGTATATTATGATTACTGTGAAAAGAAGAGTCTATAGAATACAGAAGGTGGCATACTGCCACAGAAAAACTGGAAAGACCCAGTAAGAGAAACAAAAGTAAAAAAAGCTCCCTCTTGGTTCGGGCATCCCAGTGCTCTGAGGGAAGGAGCACTTTGTGTGGGGGAAATTGGGCCCTCCGGGAAATCCGAAGGACTGGCCATTACTGACCACCGGTCAACTTTCGAAGGGGAAGTCAATCTTTCAGAACCATAAAAAATGGGTATGAGTGGCAGAAATCTGAGGGGGGAAACAGGGTTGTCTCAAAGCCAAGATTTAGGAGGCCATTACAGGGGCCAACATATTATGGGGGGGGGTTAAAAACAAAGGGGGATCGTTTTGTCTTAGATATTTGGCCTGACAAGGGGAAAACTTGAGGGGTGAAAAAACTTGACAAGGGTATGGGGTATTGTACGTGTAGTCGTATGGGAGAAAACATCAGCAACTGGGAAAAAAGAAAGAAGGGAGAATACAGGGGCATCACAAGCGAGGCCAAATATCGCGGGCATCTGGGGAAGGTCGGGTACCCTTATTTTTTGTGAATCTATCCACTTTGGGGACAGGAGAGGGAGGAAAGATATAGTGTCTTGAGGGCAGGAATAAGGGGTCACGTATTGTGGGAAAAAAATAAAGGTAAAAGAAAAAAGGGGAAATATTGCACTGGAGGGGCACATAATGGGATGGTGCAAAGACCGTATGGGGAGCCGGCTCTTGTATCAGTAAGGAAAAGGAACTTGGTTTAAATTTAGGGAGAGGGGGGGAAGTTTGGTTCGATGAAATTAGGTTTGGAGAAGGGATCGTATGTAAGGGTGGATCCATTATAAATTTAGGGGGGGGGGGACATATGAGCTAATAGGTGGGGGAAGGTTTTTTGGAAAACACAGAAAGGGGACTCTAGGGGAGGAAAAAAAGGGACAATGTAATCCTGCCCCCTCGAAAAAAAACAAAGTTGCTTTGTGAAGCGGGGGGGAAATTAAAAGGTGGGGGGAAAGGAGGGGTTTTGGGGAGCGAGGGGGTTGGGAGGCGCAGGCAAAACAGATAAGGAAGCATAAGTTGAAACGGGGGAGAACAGGGGTGTGTAACGGCGATGGGGGGAAAGTGGAAGGGGGCTTCGCACAAACAGAAAAAAAAGCAATTCCCAATATTAGTAAGGAGGAATGGGAGGACGCTACTTGGGGTTTGCGAAAAAGCAGGAGTCATGATTCAGTCCCCCGGGGGGGGGCTTTTTTGAAAGAGTGCGGTGGAATTCAACTACTGGAGAAGCGGGAAATTCATCAGGGCGTACCGTAGTCGGGGTAAAGCAGAGGGAAAAAAAAGCGCACCCAAGTAGAAAAGAAAAGGGCGGACCGTTATACTCATAGGGAAGGGGTTGCAAGACCTGGCTATTTGGGCGTTCGTAAAGGGGGGGAAAAAAACATCATATACAGTGGATGGAAGGGGGGGGCAATTCAATCGGGTGCGGGGCTTGGGTGTCACCAAAAGAGATGGGGCGTAACACGGAACACATTACATTAGCGGGGACTAAGGTTACAGTAAAACCAAAGGTTCGTAACCACTTAGGCTTAACACTAGGGGGGTCTTATTTTCAAACAACCACTTTTGGGATACAAAAGCCAAACAACAAGGCTCATTTGGGGGAGAGGGATTGAAAGATTTCTCATCGGGTCAGAGAAATCAGCCGGGGAAGGGGGGGCAAAGGGATAACAGAATTCACGAAAATGGTCTGCACTGGAGGGGGAGGTAGGAGGTTGGGAAGATATGAACCCCTCGAATGAAAAGGCAGTAGTAGCTAGTGCTAGTACGTTAAAAAGGAAAGAACAACAACGAAAGAGGAGAGATGGTAAGAAAAGTTAAAGCACGAGAATAACGAAAAGGAACTAGATGATGGGGCTCGGGGATATCAGAAGGGCACAGGATGGAACAATCCTGCAGCAAAGAAAAGTGGAACGGGGAGAGCGTTTAAATAGCATCAAACATTCAACTCGGTAAAGGGTCCCCCGATGAGAGAATTTCCATAACTAAAAAGGAAAAAGTACCCTTCTGTCCTCAAAGGTTGGGGAGGGGCACAACCCTTTTTTCAGAAATACTCTACACATTAGGGGGATCTCTTGAATCGAAAAACTTCGTGCCTTGAATCTTCAGGTATAAGGGGGTCAAAGTGTTACGTAAACGAGGGGTGGTGGGTGACCAAAAATCAACATCCCCAAAGGAGCACTGAAAAAACAAGGGGAAACCAACTGATGATCAAGGAAGAACTAAAAGTCCTGAAAAAAAGGAAAAAAAAGATAAAGGGGACGAAAAAAAAAGGTGGCATGGGTGCAGAGGAAGATCGCCCAGAAGACCTACAAGAAAAAAGTGAAAACCAACTGAACAATGAAAGAAGGGCATGCATCAGTATGACAGCAACAATCACCTGGGGAAACCACAGTCTTTCGGCATAAAAGATGTGGGGGGGAGGACTCCAACAATAGGGAGAAGGGGTCCTAGGCACCGAAGTCCTACGCAGGGGAATGAACCTGGACTTACCAAATACCGAAAGAACCTAAATAGACCGGACATCATTTACAGGGAGGAAGGAACAAGACGGGGACAACATCTCCTCCACAAAAGTCAGTCAAGTGGGGAAGAAAGAGAAAAAAAAACAAGGAAAAGTGCATGTCTGCTATGGGATAATGCTCCGCTATGGAAAAGTAAATAACTAGTTCGAAAAACAATGAAAGACTATCTGATGAAAAAGTGGGGACAAAAGATCACCGGGACTTTTCAAGGGCGGAAAAAAAAGAGCCGTTCAGGGGTGATAAGGGAGATCAGAAAACTATCATCCCAAGAGCGAAAAAACTATTCGGAAGGGAAAAAAGGAATGGCAAGCGCAGGCGGGGGCAACAAGACGGTATGCCAGGAAGGGGGAAGAAAATGGCAAGAAAAGAAAAGGTCTTTGATTCATAGGGCCCAAACACCAACGAAGAAAAAGAAAAAGGGGTCCAGATCAGACACTATAAGCAAAGAAGAAAAGGACGTCTCCAGATCCAGGGGATATGGGAGGCAATACACACAGGAGCAAAGGAGGCACCACAATGACTCCCAATACTTTGGAAAAGGGGAAGAGTGATGCAGCAAGGAAAAAAAGAAAATGTCGAAAGGAAAGGGTCCGGGTTGGAGAATGGGGAGGAAAAAGATTCCTACCCTGAGCGATGATAGAGGGACGAATCGAAAAAAAAAACAAAAAAAACGTTGTTACTAAACTGGAAAGGGGGAAAGCTAAAAAAGTCGACAAGACTCAGAGGAGGACGGGGGGCCAAACACTGATTGTGGAGCACACACAGAGGAGAAAGATCCGGGAGTTGAGACCACCTAAAAAGCCAAGATTTCTGGGGGGAGGGGAAAGACAATAAGGAATGGGAAAAACTCTTCTCAAAAAGTTGTCGAGGGGAAAAAGGGAGAGGTGGACCCCATTGCGAAGGGGGGGGACGATCCACAACAAAAGGCTACGAAGCACATTGCATGCAAGCAAAAAAGATTGGGGGAGGCCCGGCCGGAGTGGTGCTCTCTGGAAGGGAAAAGACTGAAAAAGGAAAGGCCAGAAAGGGGCTTCGGATCGAAGGAGGACTGGAGAATTATCATCAAATGAAACGGAAAAACAAAAAAAGGAAGCAGGAATAAATTGAGACTAGGAAAAGGAGACAAAAAAGAGACTCGAGAGGTTAGAACTCACCCATCTGGCTAGTAAAAGGAGGCAGCTCCCGCTTCAAGGCCACAAGAACCAAACAGACAGGCTCTACTCACAACCAAAAAAAGAGGAGGGAGAGGGGGGGGGGGGCCATCCACATGGGTATGCAAGTGGTGAAGAGGGAGTGAACGGGGGGTTTTCTACTATGGGGGAAAGGGAAGACGAGGGGGAGGGGACTAGACTGGGGGGGGGCCCTAGGAGGTTGAAGGGAGAAAGAAGAGGGAAGGGCCCCCAATGTCATACATGTTAAGAGGGAGGTTTGGCAAGAATTGAGGGAAAACGTGGCAAAGCATCCGGAAGGAACATAAGACCCGGACGGAGAAAATAAGACTGGGTTTGGAAAAGTGGGATCAAGGAGGACAGAGGGGCCACAATGGGAGA
>Ga0179593_1588181_pt1 | contig 12299 bp, 27 predicted proteins | sample CZODoug2_1_08_16_FD_185931 | JGI IMG/M metagenome (GOLD analysis project Ga0179593, IMG submission 185931) | Vadose zone soil fungal communities from Angelo Coast Range Reserve, California, USA - CZODoug2_1_08_16fungal (PacBio error correction) | ecosystem: Environmental > Terrestrial > Soil >...
GAAAGGATGAAGTCTCCAATGCAATTTGGTGGGGAGAGATCAAACAACGGAGGAGTAAAAAAAGGTAGAGATACCAGTGCAAACAATTGCCAAATGAGTGTTCGAGAAGGTCAGAATAATGTTCAGAGAGAGGATATTCCTCTGGGTAAAGGAGGTAGGTAATAACAGGAAACGCTGCCAGGGGAAGGCTGGGAAGGCGGGGAGAGGTGAAAAGAAGGGGGCAGGGATGTACCTTAATCAATTGTTCCTCTATTAAAAAGGGCCTTGGGGAAAGAAGATAGGGGAATACACGTTCAACCGAACTACATGAGGGGGGCAAAGGAAGTGAAAAAATTTATTCGGGAGTTTAACGGACAACTATGTATTTCTTCTGGGAAATAAAGGAAGGTGTCTCCTTCGCTTGAAAAAACTATGAGCCCCCAAAATCTTCTTTAGTCGGTTAGGCCTTTTCAGGGGACATTGTTACCGGGGGAAATATTATTCTTGACTTAATTATGCTGAAAATATGGCGAAGAAAGAAAGATATATGAATCGATTCTATTCACAGGTATTCTGCCTGAACCTCTGTGGGAGTGGGAGAAAAGTGAGTGAGGCATAAAGGTTGAAAGGAGCCATTTTATTGCCATAACCAGAAGGAGAAGGGAAATCTGGTCAAGGGGGAGAAGGGGTAAAGGAAGACCAGGGGGCAGGAGATTCATTTAAGATGGGCAACATCTGTTATACGACACACTCACCAGGAGGAAAGAAGAACAATCGTCTCACCATTTCATGTTATGAGCACGGGAAGGGAAAAGAGTTTGGCACAAGAAGATTGCAAGGATTTGCAAACTTTAATCTCGCTACGTGGGGAGTTGGGGGACTATTATTCTGATTTTGGACGAAAAAGTTGGGGAAAAAGGCCAGGAAAAAAATAGATGGAAGAACAGAAGGAATGCAAATCCGGGGCAGAGTAAATTTTATTGGTGGAAGAAGAGGGTGAAATCTTGAAGTTTTCCAGGCCTGTCAATAATTGGGGTGCACAGGGTTGAAAAAAAGGAAGTTTTGGTCACAAGAATTGATCAAAAAGAGGCAGAGTGATATCTTGGGGAAGAGAAAAAGGGATACGGAAGGGGGAGCCACAGAAAAATGAGGCTCATGGCAACCCAGATTCAACAAAGGGGACATTGGAGTTCTAAGATGACAGAATGCAATTCTGATATGGGTTGGAGGGGGAGGGGCAAAAGTGCATGCACAGCACAGGAGGAATGATCTTGGCCAAAGGGGCAGGAGGGCAAGAATAAAATCTCGGAATTCTTCCAGCATTCTGTGAATTAAAAATGTAAGGAGAACAAAATGCTGCCAGGTAGTAGAAAAGAAATAAAGTTGAAAAAAATGGGACTGGGAGATTCATTCATGATGGAAGAGTACAGGCAGTTCTTAAGCAAACAAAATGAAACAGCTATTCAAAATCAAGTAGTGGGGGAAGGAACTGGGGTGCAGGGAGTCATAGAGCGACTGTCTGGGGGGGCGGGAGATATGGGCCCAAAGGGGGGGGGGAAAAAAGTTCAGTGATTTTGGGGAGCATCCATATTGTTTCCACACCATCAAAAGGTCAAAAAGGGCTGGAAAATGAGTATGGGGGGAAATGAACAATGAGATTGGAGGCTTTGACATGTGAAAGGGAAAGAGCAGAGGGGGCACAAGGTGAGCGGAAGAAAAAACCCTCGGGCAACCTTGAATCCACATACAAGGAGGGTTGGAAACTGGGAATGGGGGGGGAGCCAGAAAAAAGGGGCTTGGTGATAAACAAGAAACAGCATGAACAACCTGAATACAGGGGGGGGAAAAGAGAGAAGGTTTTCATGTGATGGGGAAAACAGAAAGGAAAGCTTTTATTCAACCAATCCACACAGGGGGGAAAGGAAATCAAAGAGTACAGTAATCAAGGGGACATAGCCTTTGTTGGGGGGGGGGAAGAAATGAGGGGAGAAGACCATCCCAACCCTCACCATCAAAATGGCTAAAGTTGCGAGTGAGGAGGAACGTGTCGCAGGGAATATAACCTGGGCTGGGATGGAAAGCCACGGGCAAGTCTTGGAGCACCATCCAGACTACTCAAAAAAGGGCCAACAATATGGAAGGAAGGGGGCAGGCAAGGAAAAAGTGATTGAGGGGAATTTTGAGAATCCACAGGAAAGACAGGACAAGAGAACAAAAAAACCTGTCTACCATAGGAACCATGAGATTTAGGAGCAGAGAGTTGGGGGGAATAAAAGAGTTATCATACAACACACACTCGCAGAAGAGCAAAAAACCCAATGAGGGTGGGGACATGAATCATTGACTGGAGGTGTCATGTTGGGGGAAAGCCAAAGGGGATCAAAATAGAACACCAGGGGGGTAAACCCTTGCACAATCCTGTAAGGGGAAGCAGATAAAATGTTTTATGCTGGATGGAAAGGGGGGAAAAGGAAAGAAAAAGCAAAAAAACGACATCCATGACACCTTGCTCCCATACGGGGGGAAAAAATTGACTGGATGTTGCACTTGATGGCACCCTAAAAAAGAAAGCGTGGAAAAAAACACCAAAAAAGATGGGAAAATGGGGGCATCAGGGGGAATCAAAGGTAAGAAACGGGGGGGGGAATGTATGTGGGGAAGGACATAACGGAAAATGCTGGGGATAGCGCCACAGAAGGGGCAACGGGAGAAAGAAAGGAGCCAAAAAGGGGGGCAGTAATCATAGAAACGGAGGCATTTTATGTAGTCAGAGTACAAGACAGACACACTGGCATGTCTACCCTTCCACATAGGGGTACCCAATAAAGAGGAAGGGGGCGGAAGGTTGGGGAGGGGGGGTTTAGCCAGGAGGTGAGCAGACCCTCCAAGGTCACCTGGATAACCATATACCTGAAAACAAGGAAGGTTCAGGAAGCATAGAGGTGGAGGGAGGATGGAAAAAAGAGGCTTTGAGACGAAAACCAGGGCTCAAACAGCATTGCAACCTGTTCCTCCAAAGTATCCAGGAAGTGGATGGAGGGAGGGAAATTAAAAAAAGGGAAAGGGGGGCTTTTAGCACCATAGACACACTCACCATCATTTGAAAAAAGGAAAGCGGAAAAAAACGGAGGAGTAGGAAAAGAGATACTTTCTTCCTATGGGGGGAAAACATGGGAGGGGGCTTATTTTCAGGAAACAATTGTTCTTGCTTCAAAGTCACATGCAGACCTAAAAAAGGAAAATGGCTACTGTGGGAAACGTTTGCCCATGCTGGGTGTGTCTGGGTGGGCGGCCCATTTTGCTTTCTTGTCCTCAATGACAGCTTCGGGCAGTGCCTATATCCAGGTTGGGCATGCTGTGTGGCGGAGGGGAGCAAGACAAGGGGGGAGGAAAGAAATAACCATTAAGAAGGGCTTCCTCCATTTCCATGGGTCGGTGGAAAGGAAAAGGAGAAACAAGGGAACAAGGGGGCTCTCCAAGCTGGGGTCTGGCTTCCCCAGCACAGGGAAGCCATGTTCTACGGTGGAGAGGGGAGGGGAGAAAGGTTGGACCATGCCTGGGGGTGGTGTGATGGCTCTCCCAGGCAGCACAGAAAAAATAGTTTCTGGGCTTCCTGCCACTGCTGGGTGAGGTTTGGAAATGAGGGGGGGGGGGGGGGAGGGGATCCAAGCTTTTTCAGGTCTTTCCATCAGCACATCAAATCCCACCAGGGAACTCAAAGGGGTAGCCAGGTTGGGGGGAAAAGGGAGAGTGTTCCAGGGGAATAGACAATCTTGAAGAAGGGTTTCCATGAACGAAACATTTGTGACTTGGGCCTGCCTGCAGGGGGGCCAGGGGGAAAGGGGGGTTTAGTGTCTGGGATTGGTCTGCAAAAGAAAGAAAGGGAAGGTCGGGGCATGCACCGCCAGGTGGGAAAAAGTCCTAAACCGACTGGCTTATGTTTATGCCAGGGGGTGCTGGAGGGAGAAGCCAAGCTTTTCATCTTCCTTCCACAGAAAGGCACAGCAGGGGCGGACAGGCATAGTCCGTGGGGGAATGGGAAAAGGGGGAAAAAGGTTTCTCTGTTGAGAGTGCTAAATGGGAATTGCAAGCTGGGCCAAAAGCACATGATCTCTCGCTTCCTTCCACTTCCTGGGTGGGCCCATAGGCAGTTGCCAAAGGGGGCCAAGTTTGGGGGTGGAGGGGTATCTAGGGGGGAAGGAGGGGTCTGGAAAAACACATCACAAACAGTGACTCTGCCCTGCAACGGAGATAGGGAATGGAAGTTATGCCAGTGTGGTGTGTCTGGTTCCTATCCAGCTGTTTAAAAATAACATAAAAGAAGGGGACTCAAAAGGTCAGGTCCAGGGAAGGGATGTGTATCAGGTTTAAAACCATGCCGGGAGGCAATGATCCAAGCGGGGGTGGGTTCTGGCTTCCATGCCACCTCCAGCAGGCCTCTGCTTCAAAGGGCCACTTGAATGTAGGGGAAATGAAGGGGGGGGTTTTTAGGGTCGCACCGCTTTTCAAACTTCTGCAGGTCCAAGGGAAAGCAGGTGGGAGGAGGGGGAAAAAATCGGAGAAATATTTGTATCCAGACCCCTGCTGGTGAGTTGTGGATGGTCTAAAAAAAAGGGAAAGCGGGGAAGTCATTGGGGGCAATAAAGCCTCTCTGTCTTGCAAAAGTTCCAAGAGCTCAAAGGACACAGCAGCTGTTCCATCAAATACGGCATTGGAACATGAGGAGGGGAGGGGTGTGGAAGAATGAGCAGGCAAAAAATCAGTCCGAAAACCATGGGAAGAGCAAAGTCTCTGACCGTTCACATAGGGAAGAAAACAGTAACTCCGAGTGATGGCGGGGTTGCACAGTGTGGGTGGGATATTAGAAAACGGGAATGGAAAAGCTGAAAACGATTTATCCCTTCAACGGGGGATTTATGAGGAGGGAAGCTGGAGGGGTCAAGAGCGCGGAAGAATTTTGTTCGCGGGTATCCATCAAATGGACATGGGGAGAAAGGAGAGGGAAAGAGGAAGTAAAAAGCTCTTATACTCAATGCGACTGTGCTGCAATCCTTGTTGGAAGGACATCCAAAAAGAGGGAAAAGCTCATGGGAAAATGAAAGATGGGAAGCAGAATCGACGGGAACCAGGGAATTAGGTCTGACATCCTCTCTCGGGAAAGAGGGGAAACAGAAATCCAAATATATCACATGATGAACCCATCTTTAGAAAGGTCGATATTTAAAGAAGCCAGCAAGGGGGGGGAAAGGGGAAACAAACAGCTGACCCGTCAAGTGAAAAGAAAACCTAGGTCGGAAGGGAAAGGACAGGGGGGGGGGGGAAAAAGTTTCCTGCTTTATTAAGTGGGGAGAGAATATTGGACGTGTTCCCGGTGGAAGGAAACCTTCCCACCTGGTTTGATCAAGAAGGGATAGAAAAAGAAAAAAGAGGGAGGGATAAAAGGGAAAGATCAATTTTCAAATCGGTCAGTTTGAGCTGCTTAAACGGGGGTCTGAAAAGAGCCAAAGGGTGGGGATAGCTTGTCATAAGGTCAGATTGAGTGAGGATAATCAGGGGGGGGGGGACAAAGGGGGGAAACAGAGCAGATCTCAGACAAAGAGAAAGGCCAAGTACCACTAGAAGGGGAAAGAAAAGCTATTATATTGCAGGGGGGAAAAAATAAAAAAGGAAGACTGGGGGAGCCAAACTAAAAAAAGTTAAATTAATGCCCCACAGGTAAAGGCAAAATAGGAGTAGGGTGGATCCTCATTATCATTCAGCACCTAGTGCAGAAGACGGGAGGGGTCAAACTGCAGAATTTGTGAAAAACCTGGTCCCACAGGGTGAAATCATGGGACTTCACGAAAGAGAAGGGGTGACTCGAAAGGTGAAAGGTAGGGGGAAGTTGAGGGAAAGAGGGTAGTTATTCAAGGATTGGGGGGGAAATCATGGGAAAACGCCGTGGGGTACATTGGCAGGATTGTTGGGGAAGGTTAAAGAGTCGTGCAGAGGGGGAGGAAGAAAAGAGGAATAAAGGTCCCCATGCAACTGAATGGAATAGAGGAGGGATGAAGTACAACTCTGGCCCTGCTCACGCGAATAGGAAAGGCAAAGACATCCATCAAATGTAGAGGAACTTCAAGAGAGGGGGGGGTGTGGACCCTCTACTATCGCAAAGGAGGGAACACTGATCACTCAAGGGGCTGGATATTAAGGAAAAGGAGTCAATATCATGGGCATGGTTGGCACTGTGCGAGAGAACAAAAAAGAGAAGGGGAAAAAAAACCAGAATTGCCACATGATCTTGCGAAAGACAGTAATATATAGAAGAAAGGGACCGAGTGCGAGGAAGGGGAGTGCGATGAGAAAGAGAAGAAAGAAAAAGGATGAAAGAGAAAAGAATTCCATTTGCGGAGGGGGCATGTTAAGATCGAGTGGAGCCAGAAAGGGGGGAAGATCAAATTGTTCTCTATGTCCAAAGGCTTGATCTAAGGAAAAAGGAAGAGACGGTCCTAAAAGGGAAACAGGGGAGAGAAGTTGCGCAAAAACAAGGGAAAAAGGCTGGGGTGACATCTTAATCTTCGGGGGCTTAGTAAGAAAGAAAGAAAAGCAGCTAGAAACTCATTTCCTTTGACATCCCGAGGGGATTAAGAGTCCCATGATTCACGGGGGGACAAAGTGTAAACATTGCCATTAGATAATTAATTAGGCTGTGCACTAAGGGGCAAAACTTGATCAATATACCGGAAATCAGAAAAATTATAGAAGGAACTGATGAGTGAAAGGATTAATCGTTGGGTGGGGATCCCGTGGTATTCAAAATATCTTGAGGGAGATGCATGTTAGGTCCAATATAATGGAAATCGGGAAACCATGGGGGATGGAAGGAGTATGTAAAATAAAGAAGAATTTGGGTAGGAGCATGAATGTGTCAAAGGGGGGAAGGCATGAGTCTCCTCCTCAATCTAGATGACAATCTCTCACAATGGAAAAAGGGGGGGGGGGGGGGGTGGCCTCTTCATAGTATAACGCTTCGGGGAGTCATAAGGGGGAAGGGGCTGAAAAAAGACATTGATGGGCAAAGTGACCATATTGGCTGATTTCATTAAATATGAGGGGAAAATTGGGAATTACACAGGGGGGATATCTTTATACAGAAAAAGGGAAGGGTTGAAGGGGGGGAAAAAGTGTTCCAATCAGTGGGACGTGACAATATATGATTAATGGCCCGAGGGAGGGGGGGGCAAAAACTGTCATAATTGTGTGGTTGACACAGCCAAAGGGTGCAGCCCTTGTGGAGAAAGGATATTGGGCTGGTGAGAAGGGGGGGATAAGAAAGTGGGATCATGTTATTTGTCTCAAAGTCATACCGGAAAGAATCAATAGGGATGATTCTACATATGGGACGGAAATTTCAGAAAAAAATAGATTGAACCAGAGACGTGGAGTCGACCATTCAACAGCCTTGCAAGTGAGGGAGTAAAAAAAAAAAAGGGTTTGGACAAGGGGTAAGTCAGCATAAACATCGCTTAGGAGTTCCTCATAGGCTTGTGGGGGAGAAACAAAATGGCTTCATATTAATTCCAGATAATCTCAAGAGAGGGTTTCATAACAGAAGTGGAGGAGGAAGAAAGGTTTGCTTTCATGGGAAACAAAAAAAGGGTTCATCCCCCTTAGTTCCATGCCTGTGCAGGGGAGCTATCTGGAGGAAATCAGAGATATCAGGACACAGGGGTTGTCACGTTCAGCTGGGGGGGGTATTGCCGAAAACTTGGACAAAGAAAGGGATGCATGTTCAAGAAGCTAGGGCGGGGAAAATGCAGTAATAAAAAAGAGAAAATATTAGGATGGAAGGGAGGGGGATCAGAAATTGAAAAGAATAAGAAGGTTCTTTGTTTCCCCAGGAAAATACCCGCTACTTGGGGGGAGCGGCCCCACTCACAAAAAAGTAAAACCTGGCATCCCCATATGGAATCAAGCAGGGGGAAAGACAGCAAGAAAAAAGGGAGGTGAGGGGGGGAGGGAAAGACAGGACAACCTGTACAGACCATCAAAACAAAGGACAAAACATGAAGTGCAGCCCCTGGAAAGAGGGCAGAAAAAGAAAGGGAGGGGTTCGGTGTATGGAAGCCGAAATGCAAAGGACCAAAAAACAAGAAAGGAGGGAGTAAACTGGCAACAAAAGAGAAGAAGAGAAGGGGGGGGGTTGGGAAACAGAAGGAAAGCAGGGAGAAACTCAAAAAACGGAACTTGTCAGCATAGTTTTCCCGAGTAAAGGGTCGTAAAAAGTTTGGGGGGTAGGAGACATAAAGGAGCTTGTGAGCACCATCGGACGAGCAAAAACTGTTCAAGTCTGTAACCAATAATGTTGATGTAATTCCATATAAGCTGGAGGATTTTATGGAAAGATTAGGACAGGGAACTCTAAAAAATTTGGGGCAAAAAGGGATAACAATCTAATTCCCAAGGAATGATGGTGAACCAAGTAAAATTGAGAAGGGGAAGAAAAGATGGAGAAAAAGAAAGAAAGCATTTCCAGGGGGAACATCCACAACATGAGGAGCAGTTCATGGAGAAGAAATGAAGGCTTTAGAACATCCAGACACAGCAACAGGGGGAAACCTTGCAGCCAACAGATTTTCACCAAGAGGTGGAGTAAAGAGAAAAGGAGGGAAACGGAAAAGAAAGCTTGAGTAACCAGCCAGTCACACTCACAGCATGCCACAATGAAATACAGTAAAGGGAAGGGGGAAGGGGGGGAAAGGGATTTATTCCATAAGAATCAAAAAAAGGGAGGTTGAAAACCTCAAAACCACACACACCCCCAAAGGGATCCCATACTGGAAGGGGGTAATTTTCAGAGCATAGAACCTATTTGGGACATGGGGAAGCCAAAAAGTGGCATAAACAAAAAACACGACATCCTCACAACCTTTCATCCAGTAGCAGTAACAGGACAGCAAAACTGGAGGGTGGGGGAATGTTTGAAGGCCCAAGGGGAATCTGAAAAAAAGACACGGGAATGTCGGACAAGCATCAAACAAGACACCTAACCATGAATTTTCAGTAACGAGTGAAGTGGGGTGGGAAGGGAGCCAAAAATTGAAAGTTGGTCAGACCTCCAAAAAAACGGAAGGGCGAAAAAGGAGAAAGAAGGAAAGGGGGAAACCCTAATTTGTGAAAGGCAGATAACTTTTGAGGTAGGAGCACAGAAAGCAAAAGGGGGTGGTAAGACCACCCAGACACACACACCATTCATGGGCAAAAAGGGAATCAAATTAGGGCAGGAAAAAGAAAAGGGTGGGGGGTCAATTTGGATGACCATAAGAAAATTGGAACACACTGCAAGTCATGGTCAACCTTCACAAAAAATACGGAAGAAAAAAAACAAAAGAGGAGGGAGAAAGATAGAGTGAGTGGCGTCAGAATGTGTATGAAACTGTGGGGGATTGACAGGATGGGGAATCAAAATGGTCCTTCTGGACCCCATTGAAACCAAAAACAAAAGAAGCCAGGCCTGCAACCTTCAAGGAAAGGGGGGGTATTACATTTTGGACCAGGCGGGGGGGGGTCTGTTTCGGAATGCTTTCTGACATCAAAATAAAATTCTCTGCTTCCTTCACATTCCTTGGGTAAAGTAGATGGGGAAATGCCGGGAGGAGGGGAGGAGACCAAGCCTTAACGTGTGGCTTCAGATAAGCGAGCAAGGGCCGGATTTTTCCATTGTTCCTATGTGGATGCCAGGGAAAGGCTAAAAGTGGAGGAAACTTGCAGGAGGTCGAAGAAACCTCCAGGTCTCTGGAGGGTACTTGGCTGCAAAGGCCCGGCATGGCGGCTGAGTGGGTGATGCGGAACGGGACCCACTTGTGGAAGGGCCAAAAAAAGCAAAAGAAAAAGTTGAAATCTGATTCCTGCCACAGTGGACCTGGTTCGGGTAGTGTATAACAGGGGGAGTGGGGGAAAGGGTACAAGCTTTTTTCTGTAGGGATTCCATCAATGCAAATCACAGGCCCTCGAAAAACATGGGAGGGGAGGGAGACCAGTGGGAAAGGACTGAGGGGGGGCCGGGCCCCAAGTCTTTTCCCAATGTTTTAGGGGAGCTTGGAGGAAGGCCCGTAAAAGTTTCCTTGTGCAGTGAGTGGAGGCCAGGTGCCCCAGGTTTGTGGGGGGGAGGAGACAAGCAAGGGATTGGAGGCTTCCAATACAGAACTCAGGGTTCCCCTTCCTGCAATTCTAAAAGGTAGGTGGAAGTTGGCCATGCTATGAGTGGGGGCTGGGCAAGAAAGGGGTTAAAGGGAAGGCAGTCCCAGCACATCAAGGGCCCAGAGAAAATGGGGTTAAAGTATATGGTAACCAAGTTGGCCAGAGGGAAGAGGGGAGAAATGGGAGTAGAACAAGTTTTGGGGAAAGCCATCACAACACTAACATCTCTATGCTTAAAAAAATAAGGGGGGACAAAGAGGGGACAATGTTGGAAAAGGGGCGTCTGAAAAAAGGGATGGGCGAAAAAAGTTACTTTCGGGATCGCCCAAACGGCATGAGGAAGACACAAAGGGGAAATCTTTCCAAAGTCACTGGGGGCCAATTAAAGTGGGGGGGGGGCTGAGACCAACTTGTTCCTTCTGAAGTCCAGAAACCCAAAAGGAAAGAGATTCCAAAGGGATCCTGGAAGGGGGACAGTGGGAAATGTTGGGGGGTCGTCAAGCTTTTACTGTCGGGGGGCTGGCGACAATCCAGGGACGCTGCTTCAAAAAGTTTGTCTCCTGTATTTTTCCACCGGGGGGGGGGTGGGGTTGGTCCACTCAAGAGGTTTCCGTGGAGAGACAAACAAATCAGGGAGAGGATGGCACCTTCCTGTCTGTCAAGTGTATGGGAAACCGGGGTGTGTCTTGTGGGCTCTTCCCCCAGGCAAGCATCGAGTTTCAGGGGGAAAAAACTAGACCAAAAAAACAAAAAAACACCACCCCCACCCAAAAAACTAAGGGGGGGGGGGGGGGGGAAAACCAAAATGCCACCTGAAGGATCAAGAAATCCGCAAGCAGAAATTTAAAAGAACGGTCTTCCTTGCAGGCGCAAAGTCTTGAGTGGGGAACTTTAGGGGAAGGGCAACTCAAAATCCACTAAAGTGACAACAGTCCGGAAAAAAAAAAAAAAAAAAAAAAAAAAAAAAATAAAAAAAAAAAAAAAAAAAAAAAAAAAAAAAAAAAAAAAAAAAAAAAAGTATCCGTACAGATTCAAATATAGCCCAAAGGGCAACACCAGGGAACTAAGGGGGAGGGGACTACGCTGTTTATTGTTGATTAAAACTGACAGAAACTGAAAAAAAGTAAACCATGGGACATTTGTGGGTATGAAAAGCTCTACTGAGCTGGATAGGGGGAAGAAGGGACGAAGGGAAACAGGGGGGGGGGGGGGAGAACTGTAGCCACTCACCTTTATCGGAGGAACTGATGAGAGTTGGGGGAGATGAAGACAAAAGGACTGAGAACTCAATGCATCCATTTGTAGGCTTGTTGTGTACTGGAGACATAAAATGCTACTGAAAAAAATTAGAAAATAGGGGAAAATAGAAATAACTGATTTCACCAGTGAGGCTATGGTTCTTAAGTAGCCGCGAGAGAAGACCAAGATAGGGGAGGCATCACAATATAGCCCAGGGGCAGCTTTATAAAGCCTGGAAGGAAAAAGGACCATCCAGTGGGGAGGGGGGGACCCAAAAAAAGGTAATTCAGGGAAGGAACAGTCAGGTAGGTACAGCCTCTTCAGATGCCATGGAAAAAAGGGGGCAAGGAAGGGGGGATTTATTCCTGCGTCCCAAAAGAAAGGTAACCGGTGGAAGGGGGGAGGAAACGGCCGGGGTAGACAAAGAGAGCAGGGGAATGCAAGAAACCCTCTGTGAAGACCAGACAAGTGGCGAATAATCCTTTGACCGAAGGACTTTAACAATGTGGGAATTTGGCGAAGTAATAGGAAGAAGAAAAAATGGGGCGGAAAGGGGTTGGGTTCTGGGGGGAGAGGAGAAGGGGCGAGTTGAACAGAGGGGTGCACAGGAAGATACGACTACGAACCCCTATGAGTACCAAATAACTCCCATTCAGAAACAAAGATTTTCCTGTATTAGGCCTGGCAAATAAAAAATGAATCCTGCTCTCTGAAGAGTATGCAGAAAGTGAAGGAAGATTCGGAAAACTCCAAAGGGGGAAGGGCGGAAAATTCGCACTCTTCACATATAGGAGTTATTAAAAGTGAAAAGGTGGACCGCGAGAGCAAATATTAATCAATCAATCGTCCGAAGATGTGGGGGGAAGAAAACGGCCCCTGTCCCAGGAGCATGTTTTCAA
>Ga0179593_1671322_pt1 | contig 12299 bp, 12 predicted proteins | sample CZODoug2_1_08_16_FD_185931 | JGI IMG/M metagenome (GOLD analysis project Ga0179593, IMG submission 185931) | Vadose zone soil fungal communities from Angelo Coast Range Reserve, California, USA - CZODoug2_1_08_16fungal (PacBio error correction) | ecosystem: Environmental > Terrestrial > Soil >...
GGGTCAGGTAGCTAGCTGTGGGAAAGTAACAGGGGGACATCATTCGAGAACCCAGTGTCAAACAAAGGAAGAAGACATGAGTGGGTAGCCAACAAGCCATCTGAATGAGAATCTTGAACGCGTCTCAAAGACCGTAGATCGTTAATGTGGTGCTCAAGCACGAAAAACCTCGGGGTTCCAGAGACTTTTTAGTGCATGAGAGATGAACCTAGGTCCGAGACGTCGGGCCTATCGGCGCTTTCATATCCCGAGAGGGGAGACCATCGGTCCACTATCGCCCCTGGGGGAGTCTTCTCCTATAGTATGGAGAAAAGTCTCTAGACTGGACACACTCGGCCGTCTATTCATAATCCAGAGTTCGACAATCACTAACGTTATTATCTCGGATCGAGAGTCCTGATTTAACCATCAAAGATTGACTGGATTTGCCGGGGACTGGTCTTTATAGTACCGTTCGCCCCTAAGCTATCTTCTACTGTTCGACCTCGAGGAGGGAGGGGACCCCCACAGAAAGGTTTGACAAAGTGACCTAGGTCTAGGCTTAGACAGCGTCGAAATGTTACGGAGCTGTGGGGGTCAGATGTCTGGGCGAGCAACAGTTGACACCCGTAGCAACGGCAACGCATGATCAGTGCGACGGAACTGGACAGATATTCCCGACGAGCGCGCGACTCGTGAGCGCAAACGGAGGAGGGGAACAAGAGGGGGCCGGGGGGGGGAGTGGAGGGCACCCTCCGACGCCGCGTTTTTGCTGCCAACAGAGCTGCGGACGACAGGGGGTCGCCTGGCGAGGGAACATGGATCCACGCACCGAGAGGTCGCCGACTAATGCGCAAGCGGTGAGTTCGTATATCAGCCTGATCGGTACCTGCAGTTTTGCACAAAGGTAGCCGGCGTGGGATCAGCTTTAGCGAAGCGAGGGAACAGGCTTCCGTCGAACAGATTGGGCTCCGAGGGTTGTATCAGGGGGCCGAACCTCGCTAAAAAGAATGTCGGTGGGGAAAACTCATCATTCAACGTGAAGCACGCTCTCCCAAAAAAAAAACGGGAGGAGGTCGGCCCAGGGTCAGACCGCTCAATTAACAAACACAAAAGAGAAAAAAACGCGACTTTGGAGTCAAACAAGGCAGGGACCACGGGTCCAACATAGTATTACCAGAGGACCGCGTCGAAGGGTGACAAAACCGAGAGAGCCATAAATCATGGGGGACCTGAAGTTTGAGGCCCGAAACCTCACACAGTAATCACCCCGATCCTCTCACAACAAAAAACTACTAAGGAGAGTAAACCACACCAACACACCAACAATCCACTGAAAAACGGGTCGACCGTTAGCGATGCTGGGGCAACTTCGGCTCTTCAAAAATAATAGACACCAATAAAAAGAAAAACAAAACAAAAAACTATGCAGAAGAAATCCAACAACACCACGTCGGACGCCATGAGAGAGCACAAAGTGGACGCCAGCAATAAATCCTGACATCTTTCGGTCATAAAACCAAAAAAATAAAAATTGAAAAAAACAAGATGGGCACGTCCACTGGGCTGACAACGGGAGACTCCGTAGCTCGGAGAAACAACCGGACACCGCTCATTGCCTGCGAGGGGCAGCTAGAACAAAGGCAACAATCCGGAGCCCAGCTTTTCTATCGGAAAAACGTTGAGCGATAGGCGCGCACTGAGCTCCATGCACCGAGGCGTGTGTGAAACATGTCAGGGTCGCTCAGGACTAGCATGATCATCGCGAGGAGAAATCAGAAGGACGGCGCAGATCTGCGACAAGTCTCCGTGAAAAAAGCCCAGCGAACGTGTCCAACGAACGCCGAATGGGGAAGCCACAAACGCTCAAAGACCGCAGTCTGCGTTGACACACTCCAAGACCACGTTTTGTCCAGCCTCTGAGGACGAGCGGCGTGTTGGTCTGCTCTCTTCTGTTATGGGCGGCGCCAGGATCATCTCCTTGCTGGCTTGAAAAATGGGAACCTTCTTCGCTACAGAGTGAGGCAGAAGCAATCCCCCTAGCACTTGGTCTCGCGAGTCATATTGGAGGGGCGAACCGTTTGAGGGGGACCGGGGCCAGGTTTCCACGCGCTCTCCTTATTGCTCGGCTTCCGCAGGACTATAATATCAATGAGACCCTACAGAGTTATTATACGGTCAGAGAGAGGCTCAATAGGCAAGTCAAAGGGATCTGAATAAAAGGATACCAGTTTGAGACGCTGGAGGGAAGTGGAACGCAGGGGGTGCCTCTGAGACCGCTCAACCTGGGGGAAAAAAGGGAATTGTCTTACTTGCCACTGGAGATTGGATCACTAGATTCTCCAGTGGGATCAACAAAAAGAAGGGGTGGCTTTCAAAACTGAGGGAGAAGACACCGGCTTGTCGGCTATTTCGGAACTTTGCTCTTTTAAAGAACGATCATCACGGCACTGAATATGCTGCCCGAAACTGCTTGTACGCATATGAGTAAGGTTGGGGACTGCCCAATCAAGACGAAACGATCTAAGTACTTCACTAAAAGCGGACGCATTTACATTATTTGGGGAGCGAAAAACCAGGAGCGATGGTGAAGGGTCAAGGAATGGGGGGCAATCTTGGAAGACTCTAACCCAAAAACCGAAAACACCCAAAAAAACAAAAAACACACACAAAAAACACAACCAAAAAAAGGAAAAAACACAAAACCAAAAAAACCAAGAAACCCCGCCCAAAACACAAAAAATCCACCTAGGAGATCAGAGAATATAGAAGAAATTCTACCTACTGACAACGACTCAAGCCCCGGGCCTGTACACTCTTATAAGGCTGGGGCAGTACAAGAAACATCGGAATTTCTTTCGTTGGAGGAAACGTAATGCTTCCACTGCAAGGCTTTATCGGGATTGGAAGCCTTCATATACGTGGGGGTAGGAAACCCCGCCAAAAAGTTGGATCAGGGAGGGAAGGAAACATACAAAAAGATCAGGAATCTTCATCTAGCAAGGGGGATACGCGTACGAGTACGCGTCCTTGGTGGGCCGCCGCCATAAAAAAAAAAAAAAAATCCGATAGTGCCTTAAGGTAGAGGCCGCTATCTGAAGATAATCTGGGGTTCCATTATTTTCCACGACCACCTCAGGGCAAACAGGGCTTTCTTCATGGCTTCTCACAAAGGCGAATTGGAGGGGCTGTTATTGGGGGGGGAGTCCGACCTCGTATATGGTTCGGGGTCGGGACGCTGCTGTTATCCAGGACTACAGGGGAAACACTCTTTTCTCTTAGAGGGAATGAGCTGTCAAAGGAGGGTTAGAGACACCCTACATTAACGCAAGGGGGGTGACAATCCCTAGTTTATCGGGATCGAATCAGCCGTATTAAAGTGATACAGGAGTAGGGAAATTGAAAGGTTTGTTCGATGTTACTGATAGTTTGGGGGGGGGGGGATGTAAGTCGGCGGGTGATCATGTGGTCGACGGGGAAGGGGGAATAATCTGCTGCATAGTGTCGAGCCAGATCACGAATTCGGGGGGGGTTACTTCAAGGGTATGCCTCTTAGAGAATGACGGGTGGGGGGGGGAAGCTGGTGGGGGGTAATATGAATGGTGCCAGAAAGGGGGAATAGAATTGTTCGGCGGAAAAGTAACCCAGAATCAAAGTTTCCCGACGGTGAGCCTATGGAAGAAATCGTCGAAGTAGGAGGGATTCTGGTAAGGTAAAAAGGGAGGGATGCACCGTTTGGCCAACCGAGGGGGCCTAGAGCAAGGAGCTTGCATTGCTTAGCGTTTCAGACGGTATGTTGAAGTTCTTCTGGCAACATACATATGGTCTTTGGTCGCGTAGAGCGATCGCGCGCGATCAAAAAAAAGGAATATCGCCCGAGGGGGAAGTCCCGAGGGGGGAACTGCTCGATCCGGGTCAAGGAAGGGAAAGAAACACTCATGCCACGGAGTTTTAAAAAATATCCAACTCAATCTAAAAATGGAAGAAACCCAAAGGGAAGGAAGGGAGCACCGAGAACACCAAAGATCCAGATTTACTGCCTGGGAACTGGTGATACTGGAGTAAAAAGAGAAAACTTGGGTAATTGTACGCTCTTGGCAGGATTCAACGGGCCGCATCGGAAAGTCTAACTGAACTTGTGATAATCGAAAACTGGGGGAAAAGAGAGAGATAGTTTTCAAAAAGGGGGAAAGGATTTGGAGGGACGTCCGGTTCACCTAGCGGACAATTCACCAAGTGAGGGGAAAACTACTTAATCATCAGGAAACGGGGAACGTCCAAGGGGGATGCGGTGTGGTGTTGGAGTGCGGCACTTTTGCACGTGAGGGTCCTGGGGGCAGACGTTGGTCGAAGGTGGTAAAAGGTGGAAGCAGGATTTTCCAACATTCCATTGAAAAAAAAACCGTCTCGAAAGGAAGAATATCGTTCCGCGGGGATACTCTACTAGTAGGCTTCTGAAGGATCGGCAAAAAATAGAAAAGTGCTTCCCTCGCCCAAAAGAGAGACCCCTCCATTTCTGGGACAAGAACAAAGGGAAGACCTAAACAAGGGGGGAAATTGAGTAGCGGGAGTTAGATGAGAACCAAAGGGCACAGGTTTGAATATCATGGGGAAAGACCAGCTCTCCGACTACGCACTTATCTATTTTCTTCCCGGACTGGATAAAGGAAAGGGGATTATCTTTTGCGAGGAAAATCTCTAATAAAAAGATTTGAAAAAAAGGAGAGGCCCAAGGATCCAACTTACCTAAAAAATCAAAAACACACCTATACTAAACGGTCTCTACTCGGGAAGAGGAAGGAACAAGAAAAGGGAACCCCCTGCGAAACGGGGTCTGTGGAGGACTCTTGAAAAAACCTCTATCGACTCAAACTAAGGAGGAAAAGAACTGACCAAAAGACAGCCAGAAAGAGTAGCTACTTGAAAGAAAACGGGAATCCTACCAAAAGGAGCCATACATTCCGACACGCAGACGAAAAAAGGAGTCTCCCGGAAGAAGGCCGGGCTAGAAGAGGAATGTCCGGAATGAAAAAAAAGGGATAGAAGAGTGGAATACCCCCACCAAAGGACTTGATTTCAACTATACGTAAAAAAGGCGAGGGGTCACCGTACGCTCTTGAGATCAAAAGAAACGAAAATCGAGAGGTGGGCGGGGAAAACCTCTAGGAGAACCCTACATTGGGAATGATCCGCCGAAGAAAAAAAGGTACTGAAGCTTGCTGCATCGAAGGCCATGTCGTAGATTTAAGTCCACGAACAGGGGAAAAAAAACGCTAGGGGGAAGGACAAATTAAGTCTAAGGATGGCTATGGATTGATCCCTGCAAAACCGGTCTATTCTCCGAGATCAGCCTAAAAAAAAAGCGACTAGAAATTCAGCAAAGATCAACTGATCCTCCGTTCTGGTCTAAGAGCAAAAAAGTACACAGTAATAGAAAAGGCGGGCGAGAGCCTGCAACGCACCAGCAAGTGTAAGTCAGTTAAAAAAATTCTAAATAGCCCGAAAAAAACAGTACTCGAATGTGTGGGCTAAGCACATCTAAGGCTAGGGAGTGGGGACAAGGCCGTTTTCTTTTAAAAGCAAGCATTCTTTCGAAACTGTGGGGGAGGTGAAGGAGGATGCTAAAACGCTTTAAACCAAAAGAAGGTTCAAAAAAGACGAAACTTATAAAACTAGCTCCTGCTACGTAGAAGAAAAAAAAAGTAGCAGGGTCTGCTTTACTCTTCTAAACGAAATCAGGGATGAGTAGTTGGGGGGCTTAACAAGGCAAAAACAAAAGAAAGGTAGGGAAAAAGCCTTTAGGCTTGGCGGGCTTCTTGTAAGGTAAACGACTATAAAGAGTAAGCCTATGAAAAAAAACTCGCACCTCTAAAACGTATTATCCGGTACAATCCTGAAATTTTAAGGACAAAAACATGGGAAAGACCGAAGACACCTCTTGCTTCTAGGAGGCATTTTCTAATGATTCGAATACATTATCGCACAAGAACTTCCAAAAGGAATTTACTTCTCTCAACCTCAAATCGGAAGGTCACATGAAAGCGGGTGTTATGGGAGGAGGGGGGAGGATGCAAGCTCATACTTACGGGAGCGTTCGTAATTTAAAAGGGGTATGTGAAAGATTAACACCGAAAGAAAACGGTCATTTAGTATACGGCGGAACGGGCGAGAGATCGCAAAACTGGAAGGAAGAATTTGGAAAAGACTAAAAGGAGAAAAGGGACATACCGAGCAAAATCACACAAAGCAGCGAGGGGACAACTGGAAAAGAACGGTCAGGCAGCCGGGTGCAAAAGAGACTCACGTTACTATGAGCGGGGACAAATTCTTGCTATGGGGGGGATGCGAAACGTCCTAAGGGGGATCAAGGGAGCTGGGGTTTCAGTTATCATAGGCCGTGGGAGCATTCTGGAAGGGAGCTTGGACAATGTACCTGTATCCACCGGGGGGGGGGGAGAGGTCACTACCTCTTTGAACGTTAACTTGATGATAAGGATCGGGGGAAAGGATAGAAAACCTTCAGTAGCTGTCCCCGGGCTCCTTCTCAACCGGGGGGATTAGTGAAGACCTGAGGTACCGAACATAAAACGGAGGGGGTCAGATGGACTCCTAGGGGGGTTATGCTGGGATTGTGGGGCGCAAGGGGCGAACACACCCAGGAGAACAGATTCTAGTTCTCTTTGTAAGAGAAAAAATCTGACTGGGATTCTATACTTCGAAAGGTCGGGAAAGGTGGAAATCCAGAAGGTCATGTAATATAAAAAAGCTTAAGGACATAGGAGTGAGGGGAATCAGATCAAATTACTGGAATCCATCATTTGAAAAGGGCGTCGCCTCATCCCTTGGAGAGGGTTCTGCGCTCTAAGGGTACAAAAAAGAAGGGAGGCTGTTAGCAATTAAGTGGGGAGCCAGTGCTCTCAACTGGAAAATAAACAACACAAAATTCTCCCGGGAGGATAGTCATACCCAACACCAAGGGAGGGGGAGAGAGATTAAACTTTTTCAACGGGATCTTGGGGAAAGGAGGGTACAGTGGGTTACCCTGCGGCATACAAAGTGAACTCATAGGCTCTGGTTTGCCCGGAGAGTTAACTAGCGATCTGGGGAAGAACCTCCTTAAGTGGCCTCAAGCGGTGCCTTGATCAGTATCGTCGGTGCTATGCCGACGGACGACCGACTTCGGGCTGGAAAAAATAGCCTCCGAAGGGGCGCCTATCTCAAAGACAAGAAAAAAAGGGAGCAGCTCCTTAGGCGAGGCGTAAACTTATAAGAAATTCCGAGACAAAGCATGCGCAAATTTCTACATTCGGCCCTTAGGGAGGGTGGGACAAGATCTATCGTTCTATATCCCCCGGTAACAGATCAGTAAGGCCCAATTGGGGTTGGGGGTAATGGTACCTTGCCTTTCATGATAAAATCAGTTATAAGAAAAGGCAAAGGGGGCTTTCCCTATGAGACTGTTTGTCTACTTCGGAACAGGGAGGGCTCCATTTAACATCAAGAAGGGAATGCTTCCCCTCACTCAGAGGGAAAACCCAAAAAGCCGCAACTCTCGCAATTCCTTTTTCCGCGAAAAGAAAGAACGAAAGCCGGAATTAGAAAGATGAGTCTTACTTCTCGGTGATTTCACTTCGGGACTAATTAGGGAGAATGAAACTTAAAAGATTGACTTTTGAATGTGGGAGGGTGGGGAAACTGGGAGAGGGCATAAAATAAATAAAGATTCAAATCCCACAAAAAGATCGAGATCTATCTCTCAAAGATGAAGGATGAGAGCTATTTGAAAAAGCACTGATAGAAGTCCTCAGAGACCTGTCTTGAACAAGTCGACAGGGGCCAAAATCTGTTCGACAGGGGGGAGAAATCGGGGGCCGACGAGGGGGAAGGGTCCGAGGAAGGGGGGGAGGGGCCTCATCGAAGTTAAGTCGATGACTGGCAACCACGTCATATGGGAGACAAACGTGGGCCGCCTCTAAGGGGAGCAATAGGGCACTTCAAAAAGCTGCCAGGCGGTCGTGCGGCTGTCTTATTACAAAGTAACTGATAGGCAATCAAAGAAAGGGAACCTAAGGACTCTCCAAGATCAAAAACGACCGTCTCTTCTCAGGGGAGGTGGGGGGAGCCCAAGAAAAGCCAGGGGTTGAAGGAGCTCCTTCCGCACGCCCTAACCACAGATTTGTAGAGTATCAGATATCTAGGATACATGTGGGGGATAGGCAAAGAGTTGTAAATTCTCGACCGCAAGCTGACTAAAATACTTTTGGGCGAAACGAACCACTGGCTACGATGGAAATTTCTCGTATGACCTCCTACGAACTCGTCTCCCTGGTTCGGGAATGCGACGGCAAGCTGCTTGGAGAGTGAGGCGTTTTCACGCACAGGCGGAGAGTTAAGGGAGGTGTATCAATGAAACTATTATAGTTATAGGGAAACGAGAAAGTAAGATCTAAGGAACGGCAAGAGAGAATAACTTCTAAGGTGCTATGTACCGAAGATATTGAATTTCCGAAGAAGATCCTTACCTACTACTATTCAGTATGGACTTGATTTCTAACCGGGGGACAAGGAGAAGATTCACAGGATCTTAAAGAAGAGGAAGGGGTCGGTAGAGTCACATCTATCCGCTATTAGTTCCATTTTTCATAGAGGGGGAAAAAAGGGAGGTGGGGGGGGCTTCTTGGTTCAGTGAAATGAAAGAAACATACCTCACTGCAAACCTCTTCTACTTAGGGGACGTCGTTGGGAGTTCCATAAAGGAAAAAAGAGGGGGGTGTTCCTTGAGAAAGGGTGATCGGGGGAAGAGGAGCCAAGTAGGTCTTATAATTTTATCGGGCTTCGCTGCTAATTTGTTGTCGCAGGAGATGGGGGGGTTGAGGTAGGGAGCCTCAGGGGAGGGGGAGGAAAGGGGGTCGAATGTGTTTTAGAAACTGGGGCGTGTAGAAGTGGCGTCCTCATAAAAAAAACTGGGGGGGACTCTTTCTAGCCCACGGACCGGAGTAAGAAAGAAAGGGGGGAGGAGGGGAGGGCTATGACCTCTTGGTCTTTCAGGTAAAATCAAACCTTAATTTTTGCGAGTCGCCTCCTTGGGAGGAAACTCAAAAAAAACGGGGAAAACGACTGGAGGGCCTCATCTCAGGGTCTCGGGGTGAGATAGGGGGTGAAATCGCGCTGACTGCATCAGGGAGGCATCTCCAGAATCAAAGTCCGAGGGACTTTCATAAGAACTAAGGTGACCTGAGGGGTGAGAGTTGCGTGGTCGCGCTTTGTTGGGGGGGGAAAATGGAAAGGCTAGGAAATAATTTGGGGATTGGGTGTGTCCAGTAGTCTTCGAAAGGGCTCACGCCGGTCCCTATATGGGGGAAGGGATCTCAAGGGGGGCCACATTCCTTGGGGAGGACTCGGAAAAAGGAGGACACGGAGGGGAAAACCATATCCATGCATCACGGACTGCACACCAAGAGAGCACCTACTAACACCAAAGACCCTCAGAAGGGGGAGCTGCAGAGGGGATACTCTGAAGCATTCTTCTGGTCAAGGAGGTGGAGGGACGAGGGGATGAAGGAAAAGGAAGTCCTTCCCTAAAAAGTAGAGAAAGGACTGGTTCCAAATGCAGATAGAAAAGTGATTATTAAGATAGAGAGATGTCCGGGGGGAAACCGTCAAGGGAGACATGGGGGACCTTTCCCTCTCTTAAAGAAGCGTCGCCTCTCCGTCCGAGAACGTATCCAGGGATCGCAGACTGGCAGGATATGGGTGATGGGGTTGGGGGGAAGGGGGGGGAGGAGGAAGGTCGTTCCTTTGGTTTGGAAAAAAAGAGGGGGGGGCGGTATTCTGGTGGGAGGTGGAGGAGAAGCAAGAGGGGCAAATCCACCAACGGAGGAGGACCATAAGGAGAATGTCTTCTTCTTGAGGAGCTAGAGTGAAAATGGGGGGCCTGGTCTCTAAGCGACCTCGCATCGACCACCGCGGACCACCCACAATAGTCACATCGTAAACTCATGGAAAGAACTCTCAGGAAGTCGAGGATAGAAAAAATACTTCAACCACTGAGCACAACGGGGGCAAGAAGTCCGAGGGGGACGGGGAAGCTGCGAAACTTCTCTCGGGACAGAAAGACCGTCGACGGTGGATTACTTGGGCAGCCAGTCTCTAGCGGAAACGAACGTCCACCGGAGGAAAACTTCCCCTGAAGACCCCCAGCGGGATCGCCCTAGACCCGCATGCTCGAATCTTCATGGCTAAAATCCAAAGAATTATCTGTTTATGACTGGCGCCAAGCGCGTCTCTCAATAAAACATGCGCCTGACATTCAGCAAAGAAGAGGGGCTAGGGGACGACGCAACCCCTTCATCCTAACTGAAAAGAAACAAACAGAGCAACCCACCTCCTTCGAAGGAGGAAAGAATCAGGGAACATACCTAGAAGGATCCTAAAACAACTTGGACTTCAAGCAACAACCACCCTGGTCTGGACGGTACTATCTCAAGAAGTTAGTCAACTTAGACTGAGAAAAGGTGGTGGCGGGAAGGTGAAAGGGGGAAAATCCGTCTTACGGGTCCACTCAACTCTCTTGCGAGGAAAAGCTCTGATCGAAGTCCCTGAGGAGGAGGAGGAAAGACATAGAGTCAAATAATTCCCGGGGAGTTTGAGGGGAGCAGAGGAAGGAAGCTGAAGAGTGCTGGAAGGGAAGGACTTACCGCTTGATCTTACTCATTGGTATGTAGGTCGGTATATTGAAAAACGAGAGGGAAATAGTCAAACGTCATCATCCTGAAAAGAACTGGAAGACTGGGAAAGAAGTAAAAGGATTAAGAGGGACGCTCTTGGTCCCTCCCTTATCATCGGAGGGCTGGGGAGAACAGGTCCCCATTTCTTATTCAGGATTTGATAGAGAGAAAAAGAAAGCAGATTTAATCATTTGGGTTCCATCTGGCCCGACCAGTAGTAGTTTTCGTACTCCAGAACTCGGGAATTCGACGAGCGATATGGGCCCACTTCGGTCGGGGGGAAGGGGGGGGGGGGGGGGGGTGACCAACACAGTACGTTGGGGGGTCGGACCTGTAACATAAGCTCGCACTAGTGGCAATAAGGCCTTCGGCACAAAAACTCTAAGGGAAGGAATTAGCCCTTGCCGCTTAAGGGTCGGCGGAGGCAGAAAAACCTCGTAATTCGTGGAGGGCCAGGGGTGACAGTACCCCAGGGAACCTCCGTTAATATTCTCAAAATAGGGGGGTACTGGGGGGGACGTAGTCCTTAGGGGTCAGGACTCGTGGGAAAGCGGGCGTTCATAGTCCCTAGCCAGGAGACCGAATGGAAAAAAGCAAAGAGGGGGGGTCTTCTGCCCTTATCTATTAATCAAGGGTACAACCTCGAGAGCATAATCCGCGGTTCGACGGCATTCTTACTAAAAAGCTCGGACCCTACGAACAAATATGAATCTCATCGCAAGCTCGCGTCACAGGAGCGCTTGAATTTCCAAGGAGGGAGAAAGAGGAAAAGGGGGGTCGAAACACGGGACCGAAAGGTCAAGATACGCTATAGTGAGCGAGAAGAATCACATCATGGAAGCAAGAGGCTCTTAGAGCGGATGAAGAAAAAGACGAAATTGGACGGATGTGGGAAACCAGGATCCTGGATGTCTGTAAGTATCCAAGCGGGGAAGACAAATCAACACAAACTTAACGGACAGTTCGCAAACTGGATACTCGCCTTAACACCATGAGAGGAGAGTGATCAATCCTGATTCTGGAGGGGAATGAGAAAAGTGGTATTTGAGTCTTACCCGCGCGACGGGAGGCGTTTGGCGTGTTGGGCTTAAAACCATCAAAGGAGGGAAAACTTACCGCAATGGAGAGCGTTGTTACATTCCGCGGGCGTCACCGAGATGGGGGGAAAGTAGAAATGGGGAAGGAAAAAACGGTTACAGGGGACCGTCTCATTAGAGAAAAGGTCGGAGTACAGTTACCCACAGAGATTGCAGGTTACGTGGGGGGGGGGAGACTGGGAAAGGCGATGAGGAAACGTTAACGAGCCCATGAAAGGGGTCCCAGAAAGTGGACTCCTATGTTTGGGGTGGATAGTTGTAAAGCGGACGGTCCCTCGGTCTCAATAATACCCTCTGAAAGGTTTTAGTCGACATCTTCTTTGCGGGGGACTGGGTTCATCCTATCTTGACCGGAAACCTGATGCAAATGAACTCTTGTCTTCCATTTTGTAGTGCGTAAAAGGTAAGGAATAAGCTAAGATGACCACAGATCGCTTCTCAGGAGTGGGAAGAAGAAACAGTTTCGGAAGCACCAACATCGTCTCAGTGGCCCGTT
>Ga0179593_1315074_pt1 | contig 12298 bp, 15 predicted proteins | sample CZODoug2_1_08_16_FD_185931 | JGI IMG/M metagenome (GOLD analysis project Ga0179593, IMG submission 185931) | Vadose zone soil fungal communities from Angelo Coast Range Reserve, California, USA - CZODoug2_1_08_16fungal (PacBio error correction) | ecosystem: Environmental > Terrestrial > Soil >...
TGTGCGGCGCGCGCGTCCGTTCGGCAGGGATGGAAAGATTGACTCAACCGCATGATCTGGCGCGGCGTATCTACATCACCGTGTTTGGTTATCAGCTGGGAATCGCGGATGGCAACCACAGGCCTCGTTCACGCCGGTGAGGGTGATTGTACATGAGGACAACCGAATCCAGTAAGAAAGAAAAGGCAAAAAAAAGCAAACGCACGATCGAACTGACCAGCGGTGCGAGGTGGTCAGTATGGTCAATTTGTCGGGCATCGCACGTCAGAAAACGGTGCTGTTTACTCATTCCCTCGTTGCAGACGCCCCTGCAATGACAGCGGTCGCACCAGAAAAGCTCATGCGATTGGGGAAGGTCGCCTCTGACCTCGCCGGGTCGTTTTGATGAGTCAGATAGACGACGTCTGTGCCCCGAGCAGATGAGACAATGTCTGGTTTGGCCTCCCTCCTTGTAAAGCGTTATTCGTGTAGGGAGTAGTTAAGGGGGAAATGTCGTAAAAAAGGTGTTCTGAAACCTAGAGCCGGAACATCCACCATAATTTGCAGAGAAAAAAGAGAGACTAGATAAGGCGTGTAAAGATAACGTGTGGTGCGGACGGGAGCGAACAGATCGATGAAAGCGAAGAAAGTCTTCAAAGAAGATATGACGAAAGTAGAAAAGTGGGCCGTGATACCTCGCCGGAAATAGCGCACGAGCCAGGCCCGGAATGTGACAGATTACCTCTCGTCACTTGCATAAATAAAAGTTCACTCCTTTGTGCGTGAGGGGAATAAGGGAGAAGACAGTATCCCCATAAGGTCCTGAAAGATCACAACATTGGATGAGCTCGGGTAGGGGTCAGAACTGATCCCGAGATCCTTGAAATGTGATATTCGCTTCATCTGAGCGAGTCTGCCTGTATGGACGGTGACGAGCCCAGAACAAGTTTTTCTGGATGAAGGAGGGGAAGAAATGGGGAAGCTCTGTCTACTAAGAAGACATACAATGTCCTATGTTAAAAGCAACGATTCGAGGCTCCTTCGAGTCGGAATCAGCAAAGAAAAAACTGAGGTCCAATCCAATTCCGGGTAGGGTATTCTGCCCCCTTTTTCAAGTCCCTGCCCTCGAGTCAACCCGACTCTCCGATACCACATAAACTGAAGAAAGGGATTGGACTTTCGTTGAGGGAATCAGAAACGTATCAACGTGCAGATGAGGAATTCACACCGCCGAAGCGCCCCCAGCGAGATGATCACAAGCGATCCAGGAAAGAACCGATTACTATACAACATGCAAAATAAAACCGTGAGCACGTATCGGGCGATGAGTCGCTGGGCAGGGACAAAGGGGGGCCGACCAGAGGCAGGGGCGGCATTGATTGAGGTGCCGATCTTCCGGCATTCTGCTCGAGGAGATGTCCGAGCGAAAGGGACGGGGGCAGAGGCTTAAAAAAACAAAGAAGGAAGAGAAAGATAGATACCCATTGGATTCCTCAGCCGTCTAGTGGAGCGAGCGGCTTGAGATGTCTGGCGTGTTTCAGGGTTTAACAGCGGTCAGAAAAGAAATACACACTTCGCATGGAAGCGCCGCGCTTCGAGAAAGGCCAGAGCTCATAAAGTGAAAATTCAGAAACGAAGGGTTTTTTCTAACCAGGAGGACAAAAAAGAAAGTATTATGGACAACTTTGACATACCAGTAGCGACGGAGAGGAGTCTGTATTTTCCAGAGTGAAGAGCGGAACAATGGGCCGAATGGTAGAAGGGGGGGGATTAAGTATAAGTGAATCAACTGTTAGACTTGAAAAAGGGTATCACTAACAGAACAGAAAGAGCGGCATGGGCGGTCAAGTCCAATGTCCCTGCTTCAGACAGATGGGCGAATAGGGGAACTCCATGATAAGAGAGAGGTGCGCCTGAAAATAAAGAGGTGGATATGGTTGCGGTCATATAGTTCCAGGTCCTAGATGCCCGGAGGAGAACCATTTTACGCAGAAAGGAAGAATAGAGAAGAGGGCCTAATGTTGAATCTCACTCTCACAACGAAAACTCAGCGACCGATAGGCGCGAGGGGGTGGCAACGGGGCCAACAGAGGGGGGAATTGGGTTTAGGGAGACTGAGGTGAGGAGTTCTAAAGCAGAAACATATCCGGACAGATGACGGGTTAGCGAAGAAACACGTGCAAGGACGGATTGTCAACAAAATAAAAGCGGGTCCTGAAGAGATAACAGACAAACGACGAGAATAAAGAATGGTGGTCAAACCCGAAACGACAGTAAAGCTAAGGCACTATGTGTAAAGAAAGAAAAGTTAGGACGAACTCCGAGAGGAAACAATCGGTAATTCTCCAAATCGGAAAATAATAGAAAAAAGATCAAGAAAGGGGATGCCGGCGGCGACAGGGGTAAAAGACAAAGAGAGAGGGGAAAGGAGGGGGCAAGCGTAACGAAGCGTTGAGACGGGCAGCCCGGGAAGATGGTCCAAAATCGCCAAAAGGGGGGATCGACGAACAACAAACTATTATGAGAAAAGAGGAGAGGGTCCAAGAGAGGACATTGGGACATGTGTGAAAACGTACCGGGAAGAACGGGAAAAATAGGGTGAAAAAAAAGGGTTAACAGCTTGGGGGCGAAAGTCGGAAGACCGGACTGAGCAAGGGATGATGAAAAAAGATGGGGGAAAAAGAAGGTCTGAAAGAGAAATCTAAAGCATGCGTCCTTCAGGCTAGGGACGGGGAGAATAGAAAAAGGCGAACTTGAGATCAACCTGAGAAAGGGTCGGTGGTGAAAGCCCCAGTTCGGGGACTAGGGGGTGGAGGAGGTAGCTAAGGCACCGGAGAAAGAAGAAATGACAGAAAGGGAAAGCGGGGGGAAGGGTAGACTAAAACCGTCAGAAGAGATATGTTGATAACCGGATGTCTACGACCTAAAGGTATCTAGATAAACAACCATGACGGGAAACAGGGGGGGAGAAAACTTCTTAAGACATAGGAGATGAGGCTTGGGAGTTTATCTTGAATGGAAAAGAACAAGGGAGGAAGGTAATGAAACGGATCAAAAATGTGGAGAAGGAACTTGCATAGGGAGGAAATGAACTGAGACGGTACAGAAAAGATCCAGAAGAAGTGGAAGTAAACCTAGACGGGACGTAGAAGTCTAGGACAAGATGCTCCAGCTTTTTCAGATACGGGGCCGGGCTCGTCAGGGAAGACGTAGAGAGGGAAGGGAGGTTGATGAAAAAGGGAACAGGAAGCAGGGCCAGGCTATCATACTACTTCACAAAAATATTTCGACAAAACTTGAAGGCAAAAGGGAAGGTACTCGATCTCCGAGACCGGGGCGAAGAAGGTCAGACGATAGGGTAACGGGGGTAAATCAGTACAGCAAGAGGCATTGTACGGGGTTAGAAGAGAGGCGATCCTGAGGAAGTCAGCTTTACTTGAAGGGAGATCATAAGGCCGACTGTCAGGGAAGGGGGGAAGGACGGACTGGGCAAAGAAAAGCATACCTCGTCGAAAACCTCTTGCAGCTCCTAGAAAAAAGGCTTAAAAGGTCGGTGGGGATGCATTCTCGATGGGGGTTAAGAAAAACGTCTCAAAAAGACAATAAAAGCCTCAGGTAAAGCTAAAGCTAATACTATGGAAAGGAGGCTAGGGCACAAGGTCTCAGAAAACCTGAATATAGAGGTTAGAGGGGGATCACAAGACGGGACGGTAAGACGCGTTAAAGAGGGTTAGAAAGGGGTTTCGGGGGAGGGGGGGGGAATGGGAAAAAATCGGTCAGTAGACAAGGAGAGCTGTGATCATCAGAGCGGGGGGGAGGAGTTGTCGGGTTTCCTAAAATTAACCCACTCAGGTCGACCGGTGCTAAGGTTAGAAGGGGGAACAACGAAAAAAGAAGTGATTCAAAAAGAGGGATCGATTTACAGGGGGAAGGAGGAGATTAGGGGGGGGGGGGGAAAGGAGAAAAGTGCGATGGAAAATTTGGGAAGAAAGAAAGAAGAGAAAAGTGGGGACGGTGTAGCAAGGCACACTGCGGGGGAAATCACAAGACGTGGTAAAAGGGGCGGAGAGAAGGATTAGGGGCGACAGGTGAGGTTCAAACGGTAGCAGAAGAAAACTTGGATCCGGGCGAGTCAAAGGTGATGAAATAAATAAGATATCAGGGATAAACTCATGAGAAAAAAGAGGGAAAATAAAAACAAAAAAAAAGGAGCGCTAGCGCTTCAATAAGAAGGAGCATGGCCAATGGAGGGTGAAGATTTCAGGGGGGAAATGAGGGGTGTCACAGGAGGGGGGACACCTAGCCAGAACGAATTAAAAAGAGAAAAGGTACTTGGAAGGGGCGAAAGGGGAGAGGGGATGCGGGAGGGGCCAAGATGTCCTGGGGGGGGTAGGAAGGGCGGAGGGAAGTGTCTTAATAAGGAGGGAAAGCGAAAGGGAAGGGGGGGGTGTGCTGAGGTAGGGAAATAGGGGCTAACGGGGGTAAGGAATGAAGGTCGGGAGAAAGGCGAAGAGTTTGAATCCCCAAAAGAAAACACAAGTTAAGGGAGGACAGAGTATCCATTCAGAAGGGGAGGGTGGCGGAAAAGGAATGGGGGAAGGAAGGGGGCTTCAGGGGGGGTTCAAAAAAAAAAACTTCAAAAGAAGGAACACCAGAAAATGCAAGATAGGGACAAATAAAAATACAGAACTCGGTAAAAACCATCAAGGGGCCTCGACGGAGACTATTTTAAACAAGCTGGGACTCAAATGAGCCCCTTAGGAATAGGGCCATTACTTCACTGGGGAAGATTAAGGAGAGGATGGATTTTTAGACAGGGGAGGAAAAAGATGGCATGAGGTTCTTGGGGTGAAACTAAGGGAGATAAAGTCAAAAACACGGAAATTTGGGGGGTCAATGAGGAAAACTGGACCTATTGCCTAAAAAAAAAAGGAACCTATTACACAGGAGAAGCTATTTAGAGTTCGAAAATCTGACTCTACCGGGGGGGAAAGGAGGCTAAGGGGAGGGTGGAAAGGAGGAAAAAAGATTTCGGAAAGGTGGAAGTGAAGCAACTACCAAATGAAAAAGAAAGTTCAGCAGGAAGCAGAGGAGGAAAAGATGAGGGCACAACAAGGGAGGATATAAATCCAGAGAAGAATCAGGGGGGGACGTCCAATCTTTCCAGACAGGACTGAGTTAAGAACTAAAGAGAACCGCAAAATAGAGAGAAAAAAAAAGGGATGATGAGAAAGGGGGGGTCTTCTCAAGGTAGGGGGACAAGGGGTCGGGATGAGTGTCATAAGGTGCCATTGGCAGGCCACAGAGCGTAAGGATGCGTTTTCGCGAGCACCGTTGGGAAAAAGGAAAAGATAAGGAAACCAAGGCCATCGGTCAAGGAAGGGGGGGGGGGGGGGGGGGGGGGGAGGGGGGGGGGGGGGGGGGGGTGTGGGGGGGGGGGGGGTGAATGGACAATTAAGCACGACCGGGGAGATAGATACCAAAAGAAGAAAAAGAAAAATTCGTCTAAGGGCTAAATAGACAAGAGAAGGAAATAAGTGGGAAAGGAGGGGGAGTTTGGGGGTGTTCTTCAGAGAAAGTAAACACCAAAGGAAAAGGTTAGTGGGGTAAAAAAAAAAAAAAAGAAAAAGTCCAACTGCAGAAGACTTTACAAGAAAAACGAAGAGATTAGGAGAAGAGGTCAGTACAGGGCAGGAAAATAAAGGGCCTTTTGGGACCGGTGGGGTAAGGGGAGGTCTAAACCATGGAGCCCGAGGGAAGAGTAAGATCGGATGGGGGGGGGGTTCAAGACCTCCTTTTAAGAGGGTGATTAGGTTAGGGGGAGGGGTGTTGTAATAAGGAAACAAAAGTGTTGGTAAAGGGACTGAAAGAGGGGGGAAAGGGAACCATCATTCCGCAAAGATTCGTAGAAAAAAACAAAAGGGAGGGTCAAAAGGATCTCTTCTTTAAAAAAAGGGAACGTACTTGGGGGGGAAATCGAACGGATCAAAGAAAAATCAAGAAACCCCTAGGACTTGCAAAACGAATAAAAAGAGAACTCGGAACACGAGGCAAATATGTAGAAAAAAAAGAAAGAGTGCATCAAGACCAAGAAGTGAAATACTAGGGGGGACTCGCCTCGAAAAGGAAGAAAATTCTACCGCTGGGGATGAGTCGGAATAAGAGGGAAAAACAAGATAAGAAACGACGGGGGTCTAAATAGGAACAAAGTTTATGAAAACATACTTGAGGGAAATCTAAGACGAACGAGATAGTTTAGAGGGAAGCGGCGTCCACCAGTTGAGACTAGTTTCATTGGAGAATGCAATGGGACTATCCAGAGACAGGTGGAGAAAAGTTCTGTGATGACTTCTAAAAGGGGTAGCTAATTTGACAAAAACTTAAGAAAGGAGATACAGAGGAAATCTTTCCTGGGACCTAGTCTACAAAGAAAGACCTTCATACACAACAAATCCATGAAAAGAGGGTGAGAAGAGAAGTAGGAACCAAAAGTGGAGAACCGAAAGTACTGAAAAAAAGCAGAGACTACACACTCTAACATCTAGAAGGATTCAAAAGAAAAGGGGGGGGGAGGTGAGGAAGGAACTCCTAAAACGGTCTAAGGAGACGTGAGAGGTATGGTACGTAAAAAGCACCACAAAAAAAAGCAGTAGTCACAGAAGAAGCGAAATAAAAATATTCCTAGGGCTACCAAAGGGACAAGAAAAGGGTGGAAAACAGGACGTAAAGCTATTAAGTCTTTGGGCTATCCAAAAAAAAGAGAGAAAAAATAAGGTTCATTTGAGGTCTTTCCGAGCTGCAAGAGAAGAGGGAGAAGAAGGAGGATAGGGGGGTCAGAGCAGGGAAAATGAGCATGTCGAAGGAAAAAAAATTAAAAATAATTCGACAGAACGAAAGGTCAAAACCGAAAACGGTCCGATCTTCTAGGACACGGAAGGAGACAGGAAGCGGGTGGGTGGAAAGGAGTCAATAGTTAACTGAGGAAAGTCAGGAAGGGGAAGAGGAGCGCCCAAGGCCAGAACTCATAAGGATAGTGGAAGGATCGAAAAAAACGGAAATGGAATATACTAAAGAAAGGGAAGAAGAAGAAAAAGGTAGACGGCTGATAGAAGGGGAAGACGTGGTCCAAGGAGGGTGCACAATTAGGTACTGGTGGATTAGATTATCGCAGTCAAGAAGGGGGCAAAGGGGAGAACACAAAAAAAAAGAGGGGAAGGTCATTTAAACAATTGACCGGGGGGGGAAGAGGCCTTTATGATCGGAGGAAAGACGTGTTCGAGATGCGAAAAGGAGAAGAGAGGAAGGTTGGAAAAGAGAAAACTGGATTTGAAGAGGGGAAAGTCGGACAAAGAGAGGTTCCAAAAAAAGAGGGCAGGCGGAAAAATTACAAAAGCGCGCAAGGAGCATATGACCTATGTGAATATAAACTGATGAAAAGGAAAATAACAGGAGACGAGAGGGGGAGAGAATGGTTGGGAGGAAAAAGTTCCATGCCACTGGGTTAGCGATATAAAAGTGGGGAGGGGGGAGTGAAAAAAAGACAGGGGCTCAAAATAGAAGGCCATCTAAAGAAGGGGTGCTCAGAAGGAAACAGCTTGAAAACATTGGAAGGGCATAGGCATGAGAAAGAAAGAAAAAAATCCGGCAAAAATTTTGGTCAGGAAAGGGAAAAAAAAAGTGGGATCAGGGGATGAAGGAGGCGGAAGCGATTAGAAAGACATGGACATAAAGATAAGAAGGAAGGCAGCAAAGGGGAGGCTGAGGAAGATTAGACCCAAGCGGAGAACTTCATGGAGCAAAAAGGGAGACGAAGTTAGGAAAAAATTAATCTTAGAAAGGCTTGTCACACTCACAAGACTTAAAAGGGCGCCCAGAAATGTACTGGGGAAAAAAAACCTTGAAATCAAAGGAAGCCGGGGATAGCAACACAACGGAGGAGGAAAGAGAGAAAAAAGAATACAAAGCGCGAAGAATGGGAAAAGACCTGGTAGGGCTCCCGGAACAGACTTCGGAAAGAGGTGCAGTTAAACGAGGGGTCAAGGTCAAAGGCGGAATGGCCGGAGAAGGCGTGTCTGCAGGGGGGTCATCAATACCAAGAAGAAAAAGAGGCTTCACTTCGGGGGGTATCATTCAGAAAGGGTAGGTAATTATCGGCTCGGCAGTCCTGTTTGGGGTGTTTAGTTGTTTTTTTGGGGGTGTAGTTAGTGGGGGGGGACATTTTGATTTTGGAAGCTCCCGGAAATTCGGGGTCAAAGGAACCCGTGCGATCTCGGCGGTGCTGCAAAAAAGTGCGCTAGTGAAATACCGCGCAAGCGGTGTGGGGACTAAAAAAGACCAGAATATGGGTGAGAAGTTGAACGAAAAAAGCAGGTCATATACTCCCAGGCGATGGAAAAATGGCTCAACAAACCGTAATGCTAAGATAATTCATTGGGGAGGGTTAGCGGGAGATGAACGGCCGGCGCCGAGCAGCACGGAACGTAAAGCTGGATCGGGGGGCGACCTGATGTGACGGACTCAAAGGCATCTGGATTATTCAAAGAGCGCGATCCTTTAGCACCGCGCGGGTCAGATAGGCCAGACGCCTGACCGCCGGCTCGCGGCACCCTTTGGCACCCATTGGCGATCTCTACTGCAACAAAAGTAGCACAGGTTCCAGCTTCGAGCTCAAAAAGCCTACTACCAGGTTTTAAGAAGGGAACGTTTTCATAACCAAACTTACGGTTTTGACGTGACGACCTTGCGGCGCTGTGGGGGAGCAACCTGGTCTGCCGGAGCCTTAAAAAAGTTGCCACAATAAAGACATAGAAAGAATCCGCTGCACCGAGAACCGCGGCCGGCTTCCCTGTAGATGGAGCTGCGTGGTTGGGAAAGTGATGGCTCAGCTAACTCGATCATCTACGCGAGCATCAAAAAAGAGAAGGCTAGGCACGCCAAGGCGAGCGGGCGGCGGGGGGCGGCACCAGCACTTCATCGCGGTACCTACTGATTGTTGACGCATTGTGGAAATAGATGCTCGCCGCACTCCGGTTTTAGGAAAGTGGGGGCGTTGAGTGGGACTCTATCTGCCCACGCTCTGGCTCCGTCAGCAGACGCAACGAAATCCGTCGGCTTGCCCATGCTCTTAAGGCGGGTTTGACCTTCCGGCGAGGAAAAAGAAGGGTAAACCAGCGATTGTATGAATTCGTGGTGCTGCAAAGGAGGTGCGCCTCGGCAGGAACTCGAAGCGTTGATAAACATAGTCCGGCGAGTGAGCTGACCGTTTTTCGCAGAGTTCAATAATCCCGAGCCGTGGAGCAGGGCCTAAAAGTCTCGGACGGAAGCAGGATGAAGACTTCACGCGGAAGAGGACTCGCTCAATATGCTCATCAAATGTCGGGTGCATCTTGTAAACCTGTGATCCGGCTTGGTTCCCGGACCTGTCATCCTCATGAAACCGAGTGATCCGTGCGAAGGGATGTAACGCGGAGTCTGTACGGGAAAAGTACGGCGGTCGTGCTGCATTCCGGGCCTCACGGACCTGGGACGAGTTGCTATTTGCAGGCTCGCCAGACAGTGAAGGATCGGGGAAGGCGACTTGAAAAATCACAGTCCGAACCAACCCGGTTCCTGTAACCACCGGCGATTTTGGTTCTGAAGAATTAGGGGCTGCCGTGATCCGACCAACCGATCCCACAAGTCCTTGATCTTACAACCACCTAACAGAATAACGCTTTAACCCTGCGGAGCCCCAACAGTCCTACATCTGCATAAAGGGCACGCAGGCGTCGATCTGAAACAGCAACTGCCAGAGTAGGACGACTGACAAGAACGAAACTTCGGATGTTAGCCGCTTCAGCAGTCTGTTAAGCGGCATATGCGGTACCAAATGGTCTTGGTGGGCTTCTAATGCCGAACAACAAATCATCAACGCTCGCATACGATGGTCGAGTCGCCAAGTCCGAAAGGGAAAGGCGGCCTCAATTTTCGTATCGCCGATTTCGGTGTACGTGTAACATCGCCACCAGGCCGTGAACGGGCCGTCTGGCACGCTTTCCTGCTGCCCACCAACGTTGGATTCAACCGCGAATAACAGATCCATGCGGACGATCTGGCCAATCCATGCCCGAACGGCCAGATCACACAGAACCAATCGTCACTAGGAGGGCGAGCGGCTGTCGGGGGACAGAATGGAATTGGCCATATTGACGTCAACCGCATGATCTTTCTCGACAATCACCGTTGGTGGCAACAGAGGGAATCGCGGGGGAGGCACAGACGCCCGTTGTTTAGATGTCAAAAGTAGAATAACCCCGACAGAACGGGCTATCGAACACTCGAGCAAAGCGCGACGTTGAGACTTCCGACCATGATTGCAGCGTTGCTTTCGTGTTGTTCGGGGGAATCTGCGTCAGAATCCACCAACGAAATGTGATGTTGACAATGCAACGCGTAACCAAAAGCTGCCAGAAGACGGTCGCAAATCCGAAGCCAGATGAACGGTGAACTGACCGTTTCCGGGAAAAAGGGGGCAGATACGTACGCCTGTCTTTCCCTCGTACAATGTAGAAGTAGGGTTGTGGGCCTCCGCCGTGGCGGTAGGGCGAGGTCCGGGGGACATGGCGGGCAAGGCGTTCCAGAAAAGAGCCGGAAAGCAAGATCTTCAGACGACGGCAGGGAATGGATGGTCATACAGGAACTGTTGTGAAGGGCGAAAACCAGATCAGCGCCCCTGTCACGGGAGAACACAAAGGAGCCAACTCGAAATATAAAACTCTCCCAGGTCCGTGAGGCCCAGCGCCAGCCTAGCCACGACCGCGCCAGGCGAATTCGCCCGACGATTGGCCGAGCCGAGCACGTATCACGCCCTGTGCAGACAGGGGGGGGACAATCATTATCAACCCATAAGGTCGGAAAGATCCGCCAGGTGATGAAAAAAAGTGAAAGCGCGAGCGCATCGCTTCCTTGCGCTTGAAAGGCGCGAATAGCTACTATGCGAAACTGACGAGCCCATCCAAGTTGCTCGGACGGTTACGGCTTGAACGAAACTTCAGCGGAGTCAATCAGCGGACCGTCAACCGAGCGTGCCTGCCGATACACCCGACACCCGTACTAATAAGAAGAAACGGTGTGTCGGTACTTCTTGCCCCCAGTCAAAGGGAATAGAAGTTTCAAACCCGCCTCTCGCAAAACGAGCCATCGACGTCGAGCACGAACTGGATTTCGTTAGGTCTGCATTGCTAAGTGAAGGCTTTGGCAGATAGAGCAGGCCACCTCCACACGGCCGCCCCCATATCACACAGAACGAAAGAGCAGACCGATGAAAGTCCCCAGGACCAGACCTGTGAAACGGAGGCGGCAGCGATGAAGTCCTGGTGATCAGCCCCCCCCCCAAGAGGTCGCATTGAATCGGGGTGCACGAGCCCTTCTCCGGAAGTCCAGAGACCGAGGAGATGGTGTCCAGAGGGCTGAATGCGGACGCAGGACGCGCTCACAGAAAGAGCCTCAGCTCATCCGCAGGGACAACGCAGCCCGGGATCGTAGCGCGCAAATCCCTTCCTGCAGTTGGCATGGCACAGGCGTCACACGTCCGATAAGGCGAAGCAGGCTGCGATCGCCCCAAGGCAGAGCACGCAAGTATCGTCACTAGCTAACCCACGATGCTGAAACGTTCCGGCTATCGCGACGACCGGAGCTAATCTATTACGCAGATGCCGACGTGGGGACAGGACCGGTGCCGGTCGTGGATGAAGTGTATCACGGGAAACGGGCGGCGGGGAGCCTACCATGAACAGCTAACCTGTAGCCTTCCTAGCACTGGCCCTTTTACTCACCGAATTGTGTGTCGGAGTCTCAGGATCACGCGAGGTGGGACTCCTACAGAGGCCTGGGAATATGGTAGTGCGTCAACGGAACCAGGTCAGCGCGGCCCAGGCGGACACCATGGGAGGGGAACATCCGCCTCGGCGCGTGGTGTCATCCCTACAACGACCAAATCGATCAGCTCTGCCGACGGTTGGGGGGTTGTGTGCCCACGGTTTTCCTCGCCGGAAATACTTCTTTGAGCGGTTCGAAAGCGGCTATCCGGCAGCTGACGGTTGGAGCCGCAACCCTGGCGCGCATAAGGAGACAAAAACCGCCGAGATCACTGTCAAGCGCAGGGAGATAAAGGCGCCAGCGATTAGAATCCTACCCAACTCCGGGCATTAGCGGTCAGAGATGCGCAAGAAAACTCAGAAAGCCATTGAAAGCCGGCGCCGGGTTGACTGGCGCCAGCGCTACGGCTTTCACCGCCGCACGAAGCGGTACGTGGAACAGTCAGCGTCCGAACTCGTTGTTT
>Ga0179593_1352430_pt1 | contig 12298 bp, 10 predicted proteins | sample CZODoug2_1_08_16_FD_185931 | JGI IMG/M metagenome (GOLD analysis project Ga0179593, IMG submission 185931) | Vadose zone soil fungal communities from Angelo Coast Range Reserve, California, USA - CZODoug2_1_08_16fungal (PacBio error correction) | ecosystem: Environmental > Terrestrial > Soil >...
AAGAAAAAATGGTGGGCGAGGGGACCAATTTCCATTCTCGTAATGAATAGGGGCAGGAAATGCAAGGAGGGGGAGGGGGAAAGGGAGGAGGACCCGTCTCCTCGGGGCTTTGGACCGCCCGAAGCGCGCGATAGGAGAGAAACAGTGGTCAGAAAAAAAAAGGGTAAGCTGTGAAGATTTGTTTCACCGTTGGGAAGGAAAAACGGGAGAAGAGGGGAAACATGACTATCCCAGGCTACAAGGATTCAGAAAGGAGATCCTGAACCGCGTCCTGTCAAAGGGGGGGTGAGAGGCCCAGGAAAGGTCTAAGGTGCCACCCCTGGTTATTTTCGGGCTCGACACTCCAGCTCGAGGGGGAGGAGGGTTCTAAAAACTGCTGAAAAAAAGAAAGACGAAGAAAACGCAAAAAAAAAACTAATCTCTTAGAAAGGGAAGCGGGCAGCGACCAAAGCCAAGCGTCCTCCTTGCGGCCGTCGAGTAAGCGCCGAAAAGGAACGGGAAAAAAAGGACCAAGAAAAAGGGGCACTAGGGAAGGGCATTTCTAGCCCATCCCGGCCCTGGGGATTAAGTGGGGAGCGGAAGTACCTCGACGCCAGGAGGCGACCGCGTCAAGGTGAAGGGGAAGGCCGGTTAAGAGTCAGACAAAAAGAAAAGAACCGCAGAAAGGGTCCGCAAAAGCGTGAAATGGGGAAAAAAGGAAAGTCATGATCTTGTGGAGATAGAGCAGGGGGCGTTCGTAAAAGGGGAAAGGGGGGGGGAGGGGGAGGGAATTTTCGCGGCGCGCCTGTAGAAAAAAGGAAAAAAAGGGAAAAAAAAAAAAAAAAAAAACGCGCAGGACTTCGAAAAAGCACCGAGTAAAAGAAAACTCTCTCAAAGGAAGCGGAAGAAGAATCTTCGACATTCTCAGGGTCGGTGGAGGACGGAGGGGGGGGAGCAGTAGCGCTAGGGGATCCTGAGTTTCCTTGACATAGGGGTGAACCAAAAAACTGATTCCAAAAAAGGGAGGAGACGTCGACACGGGAGAAACTCGTGGCTCATTGGAAGTGCTATTTGTTCCTGGTTGTAGCATCCCGCGGAAATATTGACTCGGGGAAAAAACTTCCACTGAAGGAAAAAAAAGAGGGGGACTTCGATGAAGCCTTTCCGGACCTTCTTATCGCGGGCAGACGCCTGCTGAGCTTTTCTTCAAGACAGCGGTATGAGCACGAAAGAACGGAAATCAACCTTTGTTGGAAAAAAGGAGGGTGGAAGTTCCAAAACGCAGTAAAGCTCAGAAAGAGAAGGTTGCGGTCCGGGACGTACACTGGGGAAGAGCATGGGCACTGTTTCTAAAAAAAAAAGGAAAGGGCACCGGCGAAGACAAACGTTAGAAGGACAATACTCGATAGCTCTGTAGACTCTTGACCCGATTCACTAAACAGAGGGTGGTCTGGAAAAACAACGGATTCTTGAGGAGAAGGCGATCGATCAGCCTCCTTACCCGGCTAGAAAGAGAATGAAAAAGAAAAAAAAATTTGTGTGAAGGGGAAGATCTTGTGGCGAAACTCCCTCTATCGCTGCACACCGTTGCCGCCTCCAACGGGGAAGTGGGAGGTGAGAAAAATACAGGTGGAAAAAAAAGGGGGAAGGGACGGTAATATCTAGCAGTTTTCTCTACGTAGAGGATTTGGTCTCTGGGAGGGGCATAAAATACCAAAACAACGCTGGGGAGGGACCATAGGTCATGAGAAACAAGGAGACGAACAAATATAGACGATACTGCTCAACCCGTGAAAACGAAAAGCAAAAAGTCCAGATTTTTTCAGAGACGCAGGAGGAAAACGTTAGTCGATAGATACGGAGGGGAGAATTCAAAAAACCCGAGTCCTACAAAAAAGAGGGGGGTCGGAGAAGAGGAAGCATTATCAGAGCGCCTTGACAAGAGACTGTCTGAGCGGGACGTGCGAGCTGTCCGAATCAGGGGAAACGAAAATTACAAATGACGAGAGATAGAAACACCACACGGATAGTCTCAAAGAGAGGCTTGGGGAAATCGAATCGCCGGACGGCACCGCATCTTGCCCAAAAGTAAGATCTGAAAAAGAGGAGAACTTGGACAGGGACTTCCTCCACCAACCGGCTTCGGGGTGTCTAAAAACTCGGCGGTCGGCCTTAAAAGGCGGCGACGCTCTCTGCGAGGAGCAACTAGACTACGGAAGAAGGGGGAGGCACTCACCTGCCTCAAGGGGGAAGGGGGAAGTGGCTGGGAAGGGGCCTCGAGAGGAAGTAATATGTTCTCAATAAATTTCAGTGAGAAGAAAGGAAGAAGGATGCAGTTAGGGAAATGGGTTGCAGCCGCCCCTACTCGGAGACGACGCGCCCCCCTGCTCCAATGAAAAAAGCTCAAGAAACTTGAAAGCATGCCAAGAAAAACTGGGGGAACGCGCGCAAAGGAAGGAAAAAAGTTCGAGGGGGGAGGAGCCACCTTTCTGCAGACGGAAAGGGTCGAAAAAGAAACGAGCGCAAAAAAAAGGAGCGGTCCGATCTGACTGCGAGGCGAGTGACAGAGGAGAACGAAAACTAAATAAAAAAGAACGGACGTGGAAAAAAACCAACCCAAATCCGGGAACAGCAAAAACCATGTGATCTGCAATCAAAACTTCACTGCAACGGGGAAACGAAGGGGGGGGGGCATACACGAAAAGTCTCCGACGGGTCGGAACGTGGTGAGCAGGCAGTGACAAGAGAAAAAAGGGGGGAAAATTCGAAAAAATCGGGGGGAAAAAGGAGAGGACGTAAGAGGTCTTACAGCGCGAGCGCCGCAAAAGGACTTCGTCTCTGCCCAGTTAAAAAAGCAAGTAAGCACATTCAAAGGAAGAACTGATGAAAGCGGCGTCTTACCAGGAGTCAGAGAAGAAGCTGTGAATTATTAGGATCATCTCCGACCTGGCAACGATAAATATGAAGGGGAAAAAAAAGAAAAAAACGAAAAAAAAAAAAAAGACGAAAAGGTCCAATATGAGAAACACGAAGACAAGAAAGCAGGTCCATCATCTGATCTGAGCGTTGTCCGAACATTTGTGGGGGGGGGAAAATCGCTGACTACTTCCAAGCCACAAAAGAAGCAATAAATCATCAACGACATCCTCGACATGAGAGGGCGGCCGGCCGCGACTCGAGCAGTCGTTAAAGATCTCCGCTCCGAGAGCCATGCGCAGGAATCCTCCGCGCGGGGGGCCGACGGAAAAAAAAACTACTCCAAAAAAAAAAAGCAGAAAACGCAGGAAGAACGAAGGAACAAATCTTCCCAATCTCCTTCAAAAAAGGGGAAGGGGAGAAGGGAAAATCCACCATCCCTCGCGGCTGCGAAATGGCGATCGAAAGGGGGCCGTAAAAGCATCCATGAAAGGGAAAAAGAGAAGGAACCGTTCCGAAAGGGTATGGAAACAGCACCCGAGCCATCAGGTTACGGGCTTGCTACATCGCAGGAAGAAGGCGCAGGCGGCTATCGCTGCGGGAGGAAGGAACCGTAGACTGGGGTCGGACGGGAAGGGTTAGGAAAGGCCGCAGAGTAGGTATCTAAAAAAAGGGAGAGGGGAAACCGGGAGGAAAAAAGAAGAGAAAAAAGAAACTCCTCTTTCGATTTCTCAAAGAAAAAAAAGGTGGCGGGGCGGACACCTCCCTCCTATTGTCGTGTCGAGTACCTAACCAAGGGAACTATTGGGGAGACGGGGGCGCGGTGCAAACATATACAGTGGTTAAAAGAAAAGAAGTAATCTGAGGGAGAAATTTCATCTTCCTTTCTCATATAGGCAAGGGCATCTTTTTCGAGCCGCAAAAGCCAGGTTGCCCGCATCGGCACCGAAGAAAAGGGAAAACCAATGGAAAGGAATAGCTCAGGAAAAAAAGAAGGGAAAACCGGCGAAAGAACAGCCCACTCTGAATCGCAGAAGATAAGCGGCTCCTATAAGAGGGAACAGCGTAAAAACGAGTTCATCTCTCCTCAGAACCCTAAGTATCAAAACCCTCCAAGAAAAGGAAGAAACTCAACAAAAAAAGGAGGGAGGCTGTCGGGGGGGGGGGGAGACCGGCGAAACAAAAGCGGAAGTGACATGGAGGGAATGAACATGAACGCTGGCAGCATGATAGGAGCAGAGGCACGCAGCAAAAGAGGTAGGGGAGGGTGTGACAAAGCTAGCATCGAAGGAGAAAGAGTCACAGGTGGCCTATGGTTCCTGACGTCGTGAGAGATGGGCGGGAAACAGGGTTTGGAGGACGGCGTCGAAAGGGCACCTGCCTTCAGTCGCAGGAAAGCGGACCAGCTCGGAAAAAATCAATACCTTGAAAAAGGAGAAACAAAAAAAGAGGTGTTTAAAAAATCACTCGTGCCCGCGTCCGGGGGCGAATTTCCCAACCCCCCTTGGTTGAGTCGGGCGCGCATCCACTTCAACAGGGTCTGTTAGGCAAACTGAATTCCCTTCGACCTCAAAAAAGGACCCTCGAAAAAGAAAGCGGAAGGGAAGAGATTCGTCTTCTTTTTCAAGCTGCCACCTCCAAAGCAGACTAAGTCTATAATGGCCGGAAGACAAAAAAAACAAAAACTACGGGGTAAAAAAGGAAAAAAAAGGAAAAGAAGGGCACGCATCACGCTTCTCTCGGTCAGCGACTTCGAAAGGGCCCGAACGGACCCTGGAGGGCTCTTAGGCTGTGCTCTCTACCAAAGGGCGCATGGAGCGTCCGAAACGTTATGCAAGAGTGCAGACTGACTAGGGGGAAGAAAAAAGATCGGGGGCTGGGGGAATCCTTCAATGAACATGGTGACTGGGAGGGGACTATCTGCTTGGGGGATCAAGGAAAAGGATAAGAAGGGGGACAAGGTGAAGTGAAAAGTGGAGGACGACTCTCTCTTAGACGACGCGCATTGGGCTATAGAGGAACGCCGTTACCTCCTCTAGGAGCCGATGAGCCGGAGATCTTCAGACATGGGGAGGGAAATGATCGGTGAGAAATTCCGCTCAAAGGAGGAAGGACAGGATTACCATATTTCCTAGTGGGCCAGAACGGGAAAGGCACCGCGGAGATCCGATTATGGCATTTGAGACGTGCGCGTCTGTCGCATGGGGGCAAAAAGGTCGATCCGAAGGGAGGAGCAAGTGCGCCCCTCCGGAATATTTCTCGGAAGCGGCACAAGATGAGCCGTCTTTCGCGCCGCGAAACACATTAAGAGGGAAAGAAAGACCAGAAAGAGAGAACTGCATGAGACTGGTCCAGCTGATGAATGGAAAGTAATGGCGGCCGACCCCGAACGTAGCGTCCTGGTGCGCAGCGCTGAGTGGACCCCTGATCAGAGAAGAGTTGAGGTTTCTAAAAAAAAACCAGGAAAAATGAGATGCACCGTGGAAAAAAAGAACTGAAACGACCCGGAGGCCAACTGTCGTCTAGAGACCGGAAAAGAGAGCCGGGACGATTCTTTCACCGAGGTGGTCAGAGGAAAGCTGTGGCTCCACAGAGAGGGGGTGGGAAAACTCGATTCCGTCGCTCCTCAAATCCCCTCACTCGAAAAGGAACAGCTAGGCTACTTTCTTAGGTGATGGAAGCAGGCGATGCCGAGCATGGTGGGAAATCAGACGTCATGAAGCGCGAGCATCGTCTCCACACCCAGGGGGCATTGGCGTGGAGCATGGCTGAAGGGAGGGGCACTGTAAAAAGTGGAGGAATCCGTTAAGTTTAGTAAGGGGGTGTCCATCGTATGCACAGGGAAGAAATCGGCGAGTTAGGAGTCGTAGACCCTATAGAAGAACAGGGGGGCGGAACCAGAAGACACTAACACAAACGAGTCAAATCCACGCCCTCCAAAGTCCAGAAGGCAGGGGTCTCTGGCGCAATAAAAAAGGTAGATCGTTTGCTTCGCGAGATCGTCTTCAATGCCAGTGAAGGGGGAGGACTAGGAGCATTCACCACGAACGCCCGGTTGGTGGGCGAGTCGTGCAACGAATACTTAGATGGAAAAGACGAATGTCAAAAATTATTGGGGAGGAAGAGGGGGAGGAACTGTGCCGAGTTAACGTCACCGTGTAAGCACGAGGGTGAATCTTTAACAACCACAGAGGAGGGATAGATGGACATACTTTCTCAAACAGTTACGTCACTTTCAAGAGAAGAGGGTGCAGCCAAGAGAAATACTTCTTGTCTATCAGCGAGAAGAGGAAACCCTTCTCAAACAGCGTGTTAGAATCAGGGGTAAAGGAAGATGGGGGGGCAAGGAGAAAAGAAACGAAGAAGACTCTATCTACGAAACAGTGAGAACGCGCATCGTACCGCGTCCTGAAGGGAACCGGAGGTTGAGGAGAGGGCCGCGGCCTTATTTGAGGGGGGCAATAAAATTTCGCGAGGACCGTCGACGGGGACGAGCTCGAAGCTGATCAGAATTTAGAAAGTTGAAAGGGACTACACTAGACAGCTCGCCAAACCTTCTATGAAAGGCAAGAAAATCGCCAATAGGACATGCAAAAAAAAAAGGTCAACTGTTTTTTCGCGCCGCATGCGAAAGGTGGTTTCTATGGCGGGGCCACCTATAAATCAGGGGTCATTACACATAGCAAAGGAGGAGGGGTCAGTATTCGGAAAGCAGTTATGTGTAGGGAAAGACGCCAGAGACCATCCGACGCCTTTCTGGGACGCGCACAAAAGGTTTATCCAAAAAAAACTGAAAAGATGCAAGATCTAAAGGACGTGAGGGGAATAAGAGGAATTAAGAGTAGGCGGGGCCGGACTACTACGAATAAATCGCTTTAAGGTGAGATCCCTCGGTGACAAGTTCCCAGGCACAAGGCGACCCCCCCTGCTTCTCAGCTCGAGAAGGCCGGTAGACAGAAAAAGCAAAAGGAAAAAAAATTAGGAAGAAAATGAACTCGGTCGGCACACAACGTAAAACACATAAGAAAAAAATCTCACTAGAAAAAGGATTGTTCTCTTACAGAGGGGGAACGTAGCAGCAAACGTGAAAAGTAGGCGGGGAGAACCGCAAAATTTCCAGGATCAAAAGATGAAAAAAAAAGAAAAAATAGAAATTTCTGCCAGATTATCCATGCGAAGCGCACGCCACAATTGCAAGCTAACAGAAGAGGCGGCAGGAAGTGGCGTACTCGAATAATATTTGATAGCTGGAAAACCGAAACCATAGAGTAGGACATAGAGAGAGAGAAGAAGGAAATATCGAGGCAGAAACTTCTCTATCTCTCGGGGATCAAGGCCGCTTCCCTCAAAGGCCATTCTCTTCTTATCCGCGAGAGACGACAAGCTACTAAATCAGTCACCCCTACATCTCCAAAAACTGCAAGAGTATCCTTCTCCAAGAAAGAGGAAGATCTTCCTCAAGCTCATGTGAACTCGTGTCAAGTTCAAGCATGAAGGCGGCCGAGTAAAATCCGCGAGTCTTCCTTCATGGGGAATCGCCTGTGGGCCGAGCTCAAACAGCCCTAAGAGGTCGAATCGGTTCAAGGAGAAAGGCAAGAGAGCCCTCACAACCATGGGGTTTCAGAGGGGGGGGGCGAGCAAAACAAGGCGCTGACCGAATGGCCTCGGCTGCTTCGACGCTCGGGCGAACCGTAGGAACAGTTAGCTTCTACTGGGGAAGCAGGGCCTTTGCAGAAGGAGCTGGGAGGTTTCATCTTTACCGCGAAGACGCAAGGGAACCAGTCCAGCGGCGGGAGAGGTCGGGCCGAGTCCTCGGAAAAAAGGGAGGGAGCCAATCCAAAAAAACAGGTCTTTCTTACCGACATCCAGTGGTAAAAAGGGAAGGGGGGGGAATCGACGCGGGACAAAAAAGTTACTCAACCCTCTTTGACAGTGTAACAAGGTCAAGTTCGAGCCGGCCCATTTGCGGCAAGATACAGGCACGTCGAGGGGGGGAAAACAGCTACGACCGGAATGCAGTGGGTGGCCAAGAAGAAGAAGCGTCCCGGAGGACATCCATGGGCTTCTGACCGCTTCGAGCAGACTAAAAAAAAGGAATGCGAGAGAGCCCAGCAACATCCCAAGCCCAACGAGGCAGGGATACGCAGGCTCAATCTGATTCAAGCGTAAGACGATCATTACTCGAAAGATCCTGAAAATAAAGTAGAAAAAAGAAAAAAAAGAGGGGACGCTAACAACAACAACGAGGAGAATTAGATACCTGTCTGTTTAGGTGGGGTGGCCGGGAGGGGGGAGAAACGGGACATTGACATTAGTATGAACTCGTTCCTGAAAACTGTGAAAGGGATAAAAAGGAAGGACCCCCTCCATAATTTGGGATGGCTGGAAAAGAAGGAAAAAAAGAGCTTAATGAAGCGGTCTCACCTCATTGAAGGAGACGACTGTCGGTGCATGTCGGGCAAGGGTTGAGAGGGAAGTTCACCTTTGGGGAATAAAACCAAAATTCAGAAAGAAAAACCGCGCTCGTTGTGGTCCACACAGGGAAGGAGGTGGGGCAAGTCAAGCGTCCCCGCGTAGAAATTACGACGCTTGGTAGAAAGCGGGCTCGAAGCAGATTCGAGGTGAGGTGACTCACCTCCACCGAAATATCCCCTCAAAAAAAAGAGGGGAAAAACCGAAATCTGGAACGGGAAAAAATCTCGTTGAGTTTCGTCGGCGGTCAAGAGGAAAAAAAAGCCGGACGTAAAAACGAAAAAGCCGAAAAAATCAGGGGGGAAGGCTTCAGAAAAAGGAAAGCCGCCGTGCACTTTCAGCGACGTTTGTCGATTGCGAGCAAGAGCCAAGAAACCTGATGGCTCGGGAGCTGGCTCTAAGGCAGACCGAGCTGGGAAATCTCAAGAAGCTGCATTTGGACTGGAAAGGGACGATCCCTTACCCGGGGAAGTCACTCGCGGGAATGGTGACGACGGCCTAACTTCAGCGTGACGGAAAAAAGGGGGACAGGAATTGTACGATCTAGGGGATAACATTCGCGGGGGAGACATGAAGTGGGCGAGGTCGGGGGTGAGAGAGAAAGTCTTCTCTTCTCGCCGCTAACCAACCGCATGCTTCAGAATCCGCGGTTTACCGAAAGGAGAGAGCACGATGCAGCCGGCCCGATCTTCAGGGGGGAAGGTAGTGTCGTTGATACGAATGATTGTGCCGCGGGTGGATGTCATGAGGTTTCATTTCAAAAAATAGTGACTAAAGCCACCAGGGAGGAGGGGGGAGATCCGATATGCATTCGGCGTGGACGAAGGAATGGCGCAGATTGGCAGAAATGTCTTTGCCTGGTTGGGGGTCCTCGGCCATTTCGGAAATGCTATTAAAAAAAAATCAGCTGAAAAAAAGGAAAAAGGGAATTGCCAGCCTTCTGCAGCACCAGTGCAAAACTAATACAGGCCTAAAAGAAAATACAGAGAAAATAGGTCGTGGAAAGGGGTCATTTCGGTGCCGAGAGACGTAGCCGTCCAAAAAACCCCGCGGACTTGTGTAGGTCGGGGGCAGCCAGCGGCCGGATCTGAGTGCTCAAGGTGCGTTCTGCACCTGAGGAGGAACTCGCAGCCATCGTTCCGAAGACCAAGGCTTAGAATGCCACTTCCGAGGAGCGGAACAGGGGGAAGGGAGCGTGAACAGCTTCCTTTAATGTAATTACAGAAAATAAAAAAAGGGAGGGGGGGTCGCGTCCCAGACCAAGCTGTTAGGTCCTCGCGACAGACAATCCAAGAAGAAAAATTCCCAGATTCTGAAGGGGGGAGGGAAAGAAGATGCCGATCAGGCCCGCCGCCTCTAGCTGGATAATAACTCCGGGAAAAAAAACTCTCTCAGCAAAAAAGGGAAGGTGGGAGCTCAGATTAAGTCTGGTCGATGGGATTGCTTGTCTCGGAGCATGGAGATCTCTTAGAGGGAACGGGATGCAAAATGGGCCACAAACGAAGGGCATCTCGCCCGTCCTAAAAGACCCCAGGATCGCGACATCGGTGCGACCAAAATACTTCATCTACAAATCCCAGTCACACACCGAAGGCTCATGCTGGGGGGAGCGTTAGGGGGGAAACCCCAAACAACCAAACCACCGTATCGTAGAGTGCTGACTGGGGAAAATCTGACGCAGCGGACCTGGAAGGGGGGGGGGGAATGCAAGCCGAGGACACCACTAGAAGCCAGGTGGCCGGAGGATCTTTCACTTGTAGAAAGCCAGCGCGGGCAAGAGAGGGGGACGTAAAGAAATTCAAGGGCCGGAAGTCGAGATGACCATTTGGGGCGAAAGCCGAGTCCATCTCTCTCAAACAACCACCTTAGGCGTCTGAGAGAGGCCTCGTCGGGGAAAAACGGATAAGCCGGCAATCTTCCAGAGCCATCTGATAGCATACGCTGAGCGGGGTCTCTGGAAAGCAGTTGACATTAAAGCGACAAAAAAACCCTTCGTGTTGATCCTCGGAGGCGCCAGCTGGCAGGCGACGCAGCGAAGAAACAGACAAAAAAAAAACGGCTACGAGACAAAGAGGGGGGGAGAAACGCGCTTCACGCGGGGGAAGGGTGCGGGCGGGGACTGGGAAACCCTTCTCTGCCGGTAGGCCTGGTCACTCGGGGGAAGCGACTTTGCAATGGGGGCCTAGGGGGAAAACAAAAAAAAAAACCCGAAAGCTTCAGGAAGGAGGGTCATGCCTGTTCCTCAAAAACGTCACACCCCTTCGAAAAGCAAAGACCATCGACAAAAAGAAGGAATGACCAACGCATTGAACTGGGTGGGGGGGGGGGCGCGCCGCGCTGCGAACGTGTGCCGCATTCAGGGCGTCGGGCCCTGAAAAAAGCCGCGAACATCCAAAACGGAGGAACGCTGGTAGAGCGGACGAAAGAGGTGGGACGGAGGGGAGGAGGGAAAGAAAGAGAACCATCCCGAGTTCAGGACACAACCGCCTGGTGGTCGTCCCAACTGACACGCACTAATCTAGACCGGGGTCGAGGTCAGTCAAAAGGATACAAATACGAGCGACCTCAAGGCCGGAGGGAGGGTGCGCGCCACGGTTACAAGCGAGGCCAGGCTGCTCCCGACCTTCGAGGCGCAAGCCGAACGGCCGCTGCTGCAACACGACGCCAATTACGGCGACTCGGTAGGCAATGACACCGATCTAAAAAGATGCAGAGAAAAAAACGATTATGGCAGGACACTTCGTTCCTCAGCAGATGGAAAGAAGGTATCAAGCTTGGGAACCGGTAAAGATGACAAGACCCGACAAAAAAACGAAAGAAGAAAAAAAGGTTAAAAGTGCCAATATGCACAGCTGCAGCACGCCTACTCAAGCCAGCATCATTTCCAAAAAAAACAAATGAATGGAGGGGCAAGGTTGAAGGGGGAGGCCCCTCTTTAACCGGCACTATGGCGAATACTGACAGGAGAACACCAGAGCGGCATACAGGCGGTCAACTCTCTGACCAGTCGAAGATCGGCCGGGCCGCCAGACGATCTTGATTAGAAAGGAAGAGAAAACCATAAACGCGTCGTCCCCGCAGCACGACAAGCTTCTCACTAAACAAAACGACATCGCCCACGAGAAGGCATCACCCTCCAACCCGATCGATCGACTCTCCAACGCTTTAAGGAATGCGGAAGAGAAAACAGAAGCTCTTTCTGCCGTTGGGGATCTAAGGGAAAAAAGTCGGCCATAAAGAATGAAGAGGGCCACTCGGGCGACGTGCGAAGGATCGAGGAAGATCACCAGCCATCAGGGGTGACCGTCTCAAAAGCGAAAATCAAGTCTGAAAGGTCACGAAAAGGGACGGGGGGGAGGGAAGAAACTCGGAACCGCAGTGCTGTGCCGTTCGGGGACGGCAGCGCAAGAGCTTGCGGAGTGCAGGCGCGTAAATAAAGCAAGATCTTCCCCGTGAAAGATGCGGGGGCGTAGAGGGGTCGCCTGAGCCGCAGTGAGTTTGGGAAAAAGGGGCAAAGATTGCGTGGAGAAAAAAAAGAAAGACCAGGTACTGGAAAGGTTTGCCTCGGAGCGGGGAACGATTGGAGGCAACACAGGGACAGGGGGCCAAGTTACTTACGCGTTCTCCCAAAGGGAAATCCTGGAGAAAATTAGTCAAGGGGGAAAGAGGAGAGAACGAACTGTACTTACAAAAAATCCAGGGCGCATCTAGGCACCGAAGTTCTCGACATCCTTAACCAACTGGACCTCTCGTATAACGATACAGGAAGGACGCGCCTCACAACAGGTGCCAAGCCCAAGCCCACCGATGAGCGCGGAAAGATACTGCTTCGAAAGGCATCGAAAAGAGGGAAGAAAGGTTGGTTACGCTCCTCAGTCCCCACGTCCCCCGCAATACCGGCTAGCACACCCAAAAAGACCACAAAAAAAAT
>Ga0179593_1364049_pt1 | contig 12298 bp, 11 predicted proteins | sample CZODoug2_1_08_16_FD_185931 | JGI IMG/M metagenome (GOLD analysis project Ga0179593, IMG submission 185931) | Vadose zone soil fungal communities from Angelo Coast Range Reserve, California, USA - CZODoug2_1_08_16fungal (PacBio error correction) | ecosystem: Environmental > Terrestrial > Soil >...
TTTCACAAAAGGAAAGGGTTCTAAAGATGTTTATGTCCAGCCAAATCTGCTCGGGAAGCCACACGTCCTTTAAACAGACCGACTCTTATTTAGCACGCGATAAACTTCAAGCAACGGTGATCCCCAAGGATAACAGCTGAATAAAAGGAGTCAGGATTGCATGTGGGGAGGGATGTCAAGGGCAGCTGCGATTCGCAATCTTCGCAACCATCGGCCCCGAAATGTCAAATCCTTTCCTGGGCTTTGGAGACATTACAAAAGACACAAATTCAGTGAAATTAACCCCACCACCCGAAAGTGGGGAAGCCAGGGTCGATTTAGGGATCGCCGTGGAATAAGGGCAATCATCAATCGGCCCCGCGGATCAATGAGTAGTCGAGGGGGAACTACTGGTCGCAAGGAGAAAAAAAAAATGTCTGCTAGAAAGTCGAAGGGCTCATCGGGGGGACGATACATTTATCAACTTCCGACGGATGGTTACACAACGCACGCCAGGCATCGAATGTCCGGAATATGTGTCGGGGGGGGCCGTTCGATTCGTCGTCGAGGACAAGGTCGCACTATTTCGAACACCAGCGGGGCTATTTCGAATATATTCCGAGAGCCGCTGTTAAACCAGAAAAAATAGCCCCTCAAAAAGACGGAAGGAGGCGAAACGTTGCCTGGACGAACGCCAGAGAAGTTGGCGGGCACCGATAACTAAACCAGCTCGGTCTCCGGAATGAGTTTGCTTCAATCGGCAGGCAAAACAAATGGGGGGGGGACAACGAGGAGGCGGGAAACGTCGAGGAAGGTTTGTCAAATTTAGCTATTACTAAAACTGTCTTCTGGACAAATTTACTATAAGCCAGCGAACGATCGAAAGTGCAGTCCGCAAAAAAGAACAAAGAAAAAGAGACAATATTAGAAGTCTTAAAATCAATGAAATTTTTTAAAGTGCAACGATAAAACGTGGTTGTCAGAGAAACATCTATGAATGGCTACGGGAAAAAACATGGGAAGGCCTAGCTTCCCCTTGCAAGATTTAACACATCAGACCAAAATGCGGGGTTTTATAAAGAAGGGGTAGTAATTGGGGATCCGGAAGCGGAAAAATAATAGACCGGCCCCGAGACATCCATTTTGCTATTCCTCAGCAAGAGTGAAGATTAGCTCCTTTGGGGGTTTGAAACGCGAAGATCGTCTCACAATTCTCCGCAAATCACAACGGGTTTCCCGGCCTGCGGGAGTTGCGGGCCCTCGCGAAGGGTCATTCGAGTTGGCAAAACGCCCGTCTTCCACAGAGGTAGAGGGGCCGATCCTAGGCAAAGGACGCCCTCATTGCAGAAACGCTGCTCAATGTGGTCATTTTAAAGTGATCGGGGAAAGACTAGGCGTCCCTGGGGGGACCAAAGGTCGAAAGTAACGTGGAAATACAACACAACAGGAAAGGAGAAAAGATTTTTCACGTAACAAAAGAGACGGGAGAAAAGGGGGGGGGATGGGGGGGGGGGGAAAAGGGGGAAGGTGGGGGAACATTGTTGGAAGGGGGGAAAAGGGGGGGGTATAAAAAGGGGGGAGGGGGGGGTGGTGAAAAATTGAGTGGGGGGTGTGGGGGGGGGGTGGGACCCGGGGGGGGGACCAAAAAGTGGAGGGAGAGGGGGGGAGGTTTCCCACCCCTTGGGTGATTGTACAACACCGGAATTTGTAACTTAACATTTTTTGTTTCCCTCCTCTTTTTTTCACAACCGTGTTGGGGTGTGCCCAAATGGGGGGGGGTGTTTTGTTCAAAAACAAGGGGGGGGGGGGGGGGGTGCTGTTGGGGTGTGTTTTTTTGTCAATTTAACAGGGGGCCCCCCGTTGGTGCTTTTTGTGGGTTAAAATGTCTCTCTCGGGCCTCTGCCCTTTCTGGACTTTCCCCTTAGTCGCCTTGGGGGCTCATCTTAACTCAAGGAGGAGCGTTCATTGAGACAGTTTCTGTCCTTGAATAGTCTACTTCGGTGGGCTCTGAAGAAAGGGAAGGTGGCTTTCACGACTAAGCAATTCGGGCTGACAAAGAAGAAAATATCTTCAACTGTTGGACTTTCAGGGAAGGGGGAAATCCCTTGAGAATAGCTTTCGACGCCCAAGCCAGTTACGAAATACTATTCACAAGGTCTGGAGAGACTAAACTAGAATCTGATGCCAATTGAATCTTTCTGTTGGCAAAGGTCTCTATTCCTTTAAAGAGAAAGGTTACACAAAGGAGGGGCGACACAAAAAAAAAGAAGTGACTAAAAAGAATGGATTTTCCGTGAAAGGGGTGCTGTTAACTTCGGGTCATAGGAGCTAGCATTTCGCTTTGCAGGATTTGCCCTGTCAAAATGTAAACAATCCCACTAGCTTCATGGGCAAGGAAAGGACAACAAAAACGTTTCATCTTTTTAAAATCGAAAAGATCAATGAAAGGATCAATCGTAGAGGGAAAGGTACCATTGGTAATTGGCGATATCGGTGTTCCTTTTCGTCGGGATGTCAGACCTGGCTTGCACAGGGGATTAGGAAAGTTGACAACGGAGGAAGGGATGAAAAAGAATGGGGAGGGCCATTTGGGTTTTTTCTGCCTTGGTAAGCAAATTCCACTGGAAGAGTTTTCTGGAGAGGAGGGCTCGAGTTCTCAGGGGAGAGCTAACTTAGGGGGGGGAGTTGAAACTGTGAAAACAAGCAGAGCGAATCTTAAAAGATCTTGAATTCAAATTCTACATAAAGAAGGTTGCTTGTAAAAACAGAAATGCTTAGCGTTCCAGAAATGGGAAAACGCAATGTGGGGGGAAGAGGGCGATGTACCTGGAGAGTTAACCGAACGCCAAGTTAATCACAGGAAATTTTTCTTATTTAGATGCATGCGGATGCAGTAATGGGGAGAAAAAGGAAAAATCATGGTCCAAAAGGGAGTGCTTCATTAAGCCGACCTTGCGCGGGGGGGGAGAGGAGGGGGGCCCAGCTTCGGCGCCCCCTCTCGACACACCGTTTTCTGAAGCGAAGCCTTGGATGTTGTCGCAGGCCGGATGAGTGGCCCTTATATTTAAGGCGAATAGAAGCAAGAACACCGCAGTCAGGGCAACAAAAAATGGGGGGGGGGGAAGAAAGGGGGTTTCAGGGTGTCGGGAATGTAAAAGAAAACATCGACAAGTGGAATCCCAAAACTGTTCTCTTTGTAAGCGATATACTAACGCAGCAATTCATAGGGTTCAAAGGGGAGAAAAGAAAAAAAAAACCGCAATAAATGAAAGCGAGAAAAAAAAAGTTCGGAAAGGTAATCCCTATCAAGGGGGGGCTACAGTTTTACTTTATCGCGGAATTTAAGGGGAAAACGTGTTATCTTGTGGAAGGGAGTGTGGGGGCTTTACAATCATATTAGGTTGAAAAACTTGGGAACTAGTTATGGGAGGGGAACTACTCTCACTCATACAGTGATGTACACAGCACGTGGTCCAACCAACTTCTGCCCAAAATCAAGATTTGTTCTACAACAAATTATAAGAACCACTAACAAAGAGTGATCGCTTCTTGACAAGGAGACCTCTGGAGGAAGATTCAATAGTCTGGGGGGGGCGGCAACCGACCCAACTGGCCAGGATAACCACAGCGACTTTTGATGAGTGAGGGGGGTAGGCCAAGATGGCGCCGCTTGAATTGGGCGTCTGCTCCCTGGCTTGGGCGAACCACTCACCGTTTCAACGCAAATCATAGTGGATAACATACAAAAAGCTCTCCATGGGGCCTTCTTACCCCACCTGGGCCCAACCCTTTTCTTCTGCCCTCTTTTGCCTTCCCGTTGCTCGTGTTTTCTTCTTCACTCCTTGGGACCGAGGCATAAGTTAACAAAGCAGGACCCAGCCAACCATCTCCTACGCGGCAGACCCACTTGGAGCGCCTGTAAGATTGGCAAGCGTGCCTGGCTGCCCCTCTCTCCCCCTCAAATTACGCTCAGACCCTTCTCGAGAGCTGGCCTCTGCCTAGTTCTTACCCCTCCCCTCTTACGCGCTCGAAAAACTCCCTTTCCTAAGTGCTCATTTCAGTCGATTACAGAGTCATTAAACCTGTATTCCTAGTGTACACCAACTTGAGGGAAAGGCTATTTCTATGGACACCGCCTCAGTGCTGCGAACGCCACAAACCTTCTTGCCCGCTGTCTCTGAAAATCGGGACGATTACTCCTCATGTGTCAACGCCCCTCGTATTTGGGAATCCTCTCCAAAAAAAAATCCAAAACGCAAGGGGGGGAAGCAACAGGGGTTATAACTGCCGCAAAAACAAATTGCCAGCCAAGAAAATGTAGGCATCGGCCGTAGGGACAAATTTACGGGAGATTCCCTTTTTCTTCTACTCTTACCAACAGGACCAGGCGGCAGGGCAAGGAAGAAACCATGGTGACTTAAAAAGGAACCCATTACAAATTATATGGGGGAAATCCGTCAGTCAATGAAAAGAAGTTGGAATAAGGGGGAGGTACCTGGCGGAAAGGACGGCAAAGTGACCTCAACAAATGGAACGAAGTTACAGATTTGACCGAGCACGGTATGCGGGAAGGAGCATGCGTCAAAAAGAGGCGCACTCCGGGGAAAGGCATGCCGGAGCATACATGTCCTCGAAGCGTTCGGATGGAAGACATCTTGAGTCAAGTTAGGCGGGGGGAGGGGTGCTGACAGCGGGGGATCCAACTCTCCGCAAGGGTGAAACCGTTCACATCAAATCCTCCGCGGATGGATTTTTGGACTCAAAAGGAAGGGGGTCTGGTGTTCAAGCCCGATCGGGGAAAAAAAAGCTACTATCACACTGTGACGAAGACGGAGTTTCTCTAATCTCGGCTGCTCCCCTGTGGCCATTTCCAGCGTGTAAGTAGAAAGAAGAGAGGGAGGGGGGAACGTATAGGGAGAAAAAAAAAAAGGTAGGGAGGAAGAGAGATTTTTCACCGTCTCGCTATTAATCATTATCCTCTCTACGGCTGTCCATAGTCGCTTGAACGAAGAGGGGGGGGATCACCGAGAAGGAGGAAGCGCAGGGACACGGAGGGAATTGGGGGTAGTAATAGGTGACGGTGGCCGCTCGGTGCGTCTCAACTGGTGAAAGGCAAAATGGAGGAGTCACAAAGAACCTAGCGTAAAGGGGGGAAGGGGTTGCAACGATTTGGAATCCCGGAACGCGAGATGTCGTCTCAACCGCCCATCAAGGGTGACGCTAAAGTAGGGAGAACGATAGAGCCAGATTACCAAATGGAAATCTTACGGGATTGGGAAGCTATAAGAAGGGGCGGCATGGAAAACTCGACATCTTAAGAATCCTTATGTGGCTGATTCGCAGAGGGATAAATGTCATTTGGGCAAGGGGGGAACCCTGAAAAGTTACACAATACTCTCAGCAGGGGGAAGGAGCATCAAACAATCTGGAATGCTTTATCTTCGATCTATTTTGGATAGATCTTGGGCACCCTGGTTTGAGGGATTGCGATACGGAGTGTTCTTTAAAAAAACTTTTGAAGACGATATCGATGACGGGGACAACGCCGATGCCTATGGCAAAAATTGGTTTGCTGGCAGGCTTGTTATATCTGATCATGGCGTGGCGCCATTACGCGTCGGCGAAGTCAGTTATCGGGGGGGATGCTAAACTAACTGGGTGGGACAGGAAAAGGGGAAGGTCGCATCATCGGGGCCAAGAGGAGATTCAGGGATGGTTCTAAAGATGTTTTTACTGGGCATACTAAGGCCCTAGAAAACAGAGAGGTACGGGGGTCCCGACAGAAATCCGAACGGCCCGGTTTACCTATGGTAAATTTTTGCGTATGACGAAGCTTCATACAAAAAGACCGCTAGACTGCCAGATGAGGGTAAAGAAGACAGGGGAGAGGGTGGAGGACACCCAGTAAAACGCTAACTCTCGGACACGGAGAAGTTGGGACGAAGCTAATAGGTGTAGCCATTATGATCCGGTTGTCCTGACTCGAGACCCCGAAGATTTAACGACAAGGGGTTGGGCTGGGGGTTCCGAAATTTTCAATTCGGGACTATGGGGCTGGCCTGTCCAAAAACCGAACAAATTCGGGGAAGGCGCCGGTCACAAGCATGGGGTTGGCATTCCCGACATGTCGTGTCCTAGACCACAGACCCGCCAAAACAAGTACTGATAGAAAAGAGAGCTAACTACTCCTGGCCAGGCCCGGATCACCGGTGAACGAAGGAAACGTCGGGGATTGAAAGAAGAATTGATTGGGTATATGAGTTTGTGCTGGACGAAAGAGTGGGAAGAATTTAAGTTGGGGGGAAAAGCGTAGGTCAGGAAGGGAAAGAAGAGGAGGGAAAATGCTTAAACAAGGAAAACTGCTAATAATTTGGAACACAAACTCAGGGCTTAAAAGAGAATTCCTGTAAAAGCAAAAGGAAACTTATTAAACGCTATACCGACATCCCGACCGGGCTGACATGGGGGTAGTTAGCGACCGGGCAGTGGGCGGGGGGAGGGGGGATAACCTAAAAGGAGAAAAAAAGGATGGATTGAAGAGCTTTGCGGAAAGTCAAAGAAATTCTTGATCCGCTCAAAAACGCCTATGCAAATCTTAGTCTCTGGCGGGAAGGCATAGGGGAAAAAAAAGCGTAACCAAAACCCCGTAAACCCGTTGCAGTAATGCGTCGGACCAGAGAGGATGGGGATTAGGTCCTTAACATAGGTCCAAAAGCAAATTTAAGTCTAAGAGGAGATTACTGAAGGGGGGGCTTGATCTGGGGAGGGTCCACTAAGCTCTCCCGCGAGGTATCGGCTGTACTAGTAACCTAAAAGGCCTCATCCTGAACAGAGCACTAACAGGGGGTACATCTCCAAATATCGGAGAATTTCGTTCGACTTCAAAAATTTCACTGGAAAGGAAAAAAAAAGGTAGAAGATTTGAGAATGAAGTAGGGAGGCATACCCTAAAAAAAGTCGATTTAGAACTGGACTCAACGCGAGACGTACGCTTCTCCTAAGCGTTTCCCTCTATTAGGGGAAAAAAACGAAATAGAACAGAGGGAAGCAGGGGGAAAATTATGGGCCACTGAAGAACTGATCATAGTTTGGAAGACTGAAACCACAACATCAAGAACATCAGCCGCCCGTCAGACGAATTCATTTACCTATCTGGGAGACCCTTTGAGGGAGACTTCCGAAAGACCGGACAACAAAGAAATAATCGCCAGTGAAAAGAAATGGGACCCTAACATAGAAGCTCAATTTGTCCCCAAAAATATAGTGTAATATAATCTTCCAGAAGTGTCAAGGGGGGGGAAACGATCCCGCCGGGGTTGGTGCAATGTGCGATCGTGACTCCTTGGGGGGTTTCAACAATGAGAAGGCAACCTGACGGGAAGGGCCTCCTTGCCGGGAATGGACAAAACTTTACCGAAAGCAAGGATGCGTTAACTATTGGTTGGGGGGGGGGAGAAAAAAAATTTGTACTTGGACCAGAAAGCATCGAGGACCCTATGCCATGTTGGCTCGAAGATCTTTCTTACCTTCGGAGGTGATATCTGGCCGCTGACGCAGAACTTGGACAACTCTCAGCTTCCAAACCGGCTCATCGAAGAGTTGAGGTAGGTTTCATGACCTCTCAATAAGGGTCAGGGGGGATGTAATTGCAAAAAAAGGACATCGTTAGAAGAAGACTCGGCCTTCTCACTGAACTCTCTTGAAACTCTATCGCTTATCTAAAAACTGATTGCCTGTGTGGTGGGGATTGCTTGTTAAAGAGGAGAAAGATAGGGGAAAAAAAAAAAAAAAAGGTAGAGACGCCGGGTGAGAAAAATTCAGAAACAAGGAATTATGAAAAGATAAGGGTTTCCTAACAGGTAAGGTCCCCTCCAATCAGGTCTTGAAAGTAACTTCACATCTGGAACGGGGATGGGGGGGTGAGCCCACATGCGGGTAGAGTGGGGGAAAAAGGCTGGGGTTCTAAATTGGGAAAACGCTCTTTCACGTCTTGTTCTTGCAATAGTAACTCGGATTCAAAACACACAAAAACAAAAAAACAAACAAAAAGACTAGTAGTCAAGCGTAACGAGAGGAATGATGGAGATGTTTGTGCAATTGCTTATTTGGAGGGACAAAGCCTCGCGATCACAGCGGGTCGCGATCGACCCCCACAGCCAGGATATATGGGAAAGAGAAGCTAAAAAGAATTCGAGGAAAAAGCGTTGCAAAGGCTATGGAATTTTACGAGAATAGGAGCAAAAAATACTGCGACGACCTATCATTTAACGGGGGGATAAACCTTGCGGTCAACTTTGCGGGGAAAGGAAAGCAAGAGGAACGTTATTGAACAGGAAGACCGTACATCCTGAGGAATCAGGTCTCACGGCGGGCATCGTTTCCAAAAATTTAGTCAAAATCTTGAAGGCGTGACGGCGAATTCAAGGACAAGACTATGATCGATGGGGCTGATGCAACAAAGGGGAGATAGAGGAGTGGGTCATAGGAAAAGGGGTGAAGCACCGTCTCGACGTTAAGTCTGAAATTCCCCCTCAAGAGGAAATCGGGAAGAAAAGGGAGGGGCCATGGGGTGCTGGCGAAGTAAGAAAATAAAGAGGGATCAATTCACGGGGAGCACCCTTACTTGGGGGTTGGTTAAAGGCTGTCTCTTCGCTCGGTGCTTGATTCCCTCGCTCAAGTATAATTGACCACCCCTTATAAAACACATCAAGAAGTGCGGGGGAAAATCGACGGTGGTTGTAGCAGAAGCTATCGGAGAGTCATTAGGCACGAATATCTCAATTGGTGTTCGAAAGGAATTGTCCTCGACGATCCGCACGTCAATACAGTAAAGTGAGGAGGGGGTATCGAGGGGAGTGGAAGGAAGACGGGGAAAGTGCATAGTACGTTTACTCTTGGGGGAACTATGAGAATGCGTCGTTAGCAGCCCAGAATTGGGGAGCTGGGAAGGGATGCAGCAGAAGCAACTGAAGATAAGTAAGAACCTTGATATGGGAACCGGGGTATATGGGGTTGGCCCCTTATTGTCAAGTATCAAAAATCCCAAACTGTGGCATTTACTCATAAGGGGGGAGGTAAATAAGAACAAGAAGGGTCATCCGACCATCAGAAGGAAAAAAGCGCATTACACGGAGTTCGGAGGATAAGAATTGATTGTCATCTCTTAAAAAATTCACATGGGAGAAACATCAGGGGATCCAATCAAAGGAAATACATACGAGACTAAATCCTTTACGGTAAAAGGGAACCGGGGGGGACTAGTTGATGGGTTATCGGAAAACCAGACGCCTTCGATGGAAGGAATCTATCCTCTTGGTAGATTGGGTTACAAATTAGTGGGGAGGGGGGGCAGGTGGGGGAAGGGGGAAAGAGCGCTCAACAACAAAAAGTATTAGAGAGGGGACGCACCCTGTCCGCAAACGGGAATTTGTTCGAGGGAAATGGCAAAAACCACAAACAGCCAGTTATTATATAAGAAACCAACGGCTTTCCCGTCTGAGAACGCCCACTAACTGAGCCCCGTGGGCAAGGGGGAGAGAGAGGGGAGCTTCCAGGGGAAGGCTGTGGCGCTAGGGAATAGGCCCGACAACGGCCATTTCGAAAAGAAAGTGGAACGGCCTTTGGCAAGAGGGAGCAAACCATAGGGAAAAGAGTGTAAGAAATCATTTCGGGAACGACCATCCGATGGAATCGTCAGGGGAAATCGGAAACCCGTCACCAAAACTATTGGTGTAATAGCAGGAGTGTCTTTGGGTAGGAGGGAAAACAAGGAGAAGAAGAGGCGAACATAAGGGAAGGATTCAAACTGCTCAAAAAGGAAAGGGGGGCGCAGAAGGAGTGTCCACAAAAAGCGGCAAGTGGTTGCGGAGCGACCTAAAAGGGGGAAAGAGTATAGACCGATCAGCTTCCTCGGCTTTTACATGAAAACAGAGTCCATCTAAATAAAGATATGTGGAAGGGTTAATTAACTGGTCGAGGAACAAACAAATTGGAGATAGTGACTATGTCCTTGCCCATAGCAACACCCAGAAAAAGGCCACTGGCCAGGTCATAGCTATGAGAAAAGGTCCCGCCCTTAGGGTTTAAAAGGATAGCCGCCACCGAAACGACGACCTACAAAAAATATTTAAGGTGAGGAACTGATCAAAGGGGGTGGAATTTCCATCAACCACAGGGGAAGCAATAGGGGGGATCGGCAGTCGGACGCGGTAATTGTTGTCAAATTACGAGACCTTTGCGAAAAAAAGACAAAGTGAAAGGCACTAAAGAAAAGAAAACACAAACGATATCGCCAGTCAACCAAGAGAGACTTGTCCCAATACAAGATAGGAAAAAAAAAAATCAAAAGAAAAAGCAAGCCTTCCAAGATTTAATGGATTCCCCGGGTGGGGTAATACCTTCCGCATGCTAGGGGGTGATTAAAGGAAGGAAGACTCTGGACTAAAAATCCTCAATCAGAAGTTAACAGCAATTGACAAAAAGCAGGAGCGTAAGATCGCAGGGTTTGGCTCACGAATTTGTGGGGGAGGCTTCGGAAAAAAGGGCCCCGGGGGGGGAAGCGACTATTCCTAATCGGCAATCCGATTTTTGGATGGTGGGGCAGGGGGGGGAATCTCAGGGGCCACGGCGACTGGCGGGATCAGTTCAAGAAACAAAAGAAAGTTCCTACGATATAGCTTTTGGGTAGTGAAAGGGACCTCCGCAAAGGAATTAGTTTAGGAAAAAACGCCTAGGGATGTGACTGAAAACCGCGGAGATCACTGAAGAGACGAGGGGGACTCTAATCTCGGCTCTGTGGCCTCTTTAAACATGGATGTCTTTTAAGCGCAGACTCGAAAAAGAGTATAGGGAGGGGGGGGGGGGATAGTCGGGCGAAAAAATAACAAAAAAAACGGGGGAAGAGAGAGGGGGGCCCTACTCCCTTTTACGTCCCCTCCAGGAATCGTCTAATCTTCAAAGCGCACTGGAGAAGAACAGCATAGGAGATTAAGTAAGAAAAAGTTCAGAGAGGAACGTTCGGAATTTAGACTAGTGGAATCTCTGGTGCTTTTCTTGGTTGCAAATCAAAAGATTCGAGAAAGACAACCCCAAAGCTAGAGGGAACACAGGGGGGAACGTGGGGTGTGGGAGGAAGGGGGAAAAGCGTAAAGATCCGTGGTCGGCCCCCGCACAGCCAGTTCCGATTAACTTACAACTAGATAGAGGAAAGGAACTAGCTGGGCGGATGCCTGGTAAAATAGTGCTAAAAATTATGTGCGAAGCAAGCTAGATTCACACTTGCTTTTCATCAAGGTTGTGTTCGGCAGGAGGGAAAGCGAAAGTGTGACGGAGATTGGCACCAACCACAGCTAGGGGAAGGGGAAAGGTGCCAACACGGCGGTCATTGTAGCAAGTTAAAAAATCTTGGAGCTGGTATCTTCAGATTGGACAGGTGGGAACCAGGAGGGAAGAGTCGTATGTAAAGGGGGGCGACACCATTGGGGAAATTCGTGCCTTGGGGTTGGGGTCGGGTTGGCAGCCTACGCGCGCACAGGGGTTGAGAAATAACTTCCAGCTACGGGGCCGATGACGCTTGTCGGGGTGGACGGGCAGGTCTTAAGGGCATCGGGAAGTCTCAAACGCACAGAAGGTGGGGGAAGCGCTGTCGGAGGTCTGTAAGGGCGATACAAAAAAAGGAGACGAGGGGGGTGAAGAAACGGATTCGCAGAGCAGGTCGTTCGCCAATGCAAAAAGGAAAAGGGGGGGTCTATACGGGCGGGAAAATATGGCAACCAGGGAGAGGGGGTTCCGAAGGAAGTTGGACTCGACTGTCCGACGGCCCGGGGAACATTTCAGACTTTTTATTTAATGGGGGGCAGGTTTCGGGAGGGCAAGGAGGGGGAACCCTGGGGGGGATACTGAAGGCCCGTATGGGAAAAGGGGATCCCTTAGCACCTTTCGTGTGCGGCGGGAAACGACATCTAAAAAGCCCCCTCGGGAGAAGGCCTGGGGGAGATGAGGAGGGCCGAGGATTATATGGTTCCCCTTATTTTGGCCTTCGAAAGAATCATCACAGGAAAAAAGTCCGGGAAGGTTACGAGGGGGTCGCAACGGTTTTGGTCTTTCTCAAGTCTCAAAAGAGGGGGAAAGGGCACCGCCAAACAAAAAAAAAAAAGTTGCGCACGATTGACGACAAGCAGACGAAGTGGCCATTTCATAGGGCGACCCTTTCAGTGGCGCCAGAACGCTCAACGTAAACTGCTGGCGAAAGAGTTGTCAAGGGGTTGGGCTCGGTGTAAAATCAGAGAGAGGGGAAGAAAGACCGTTGGAATTTAGGGGG
>Ga0179593_1704593_pt1 | contig 12298 bp, 13 predicted proteins | sample CZODoug2_1_08_16_FD_185931 | JGI IMG/M metagenome (GOLD analysis project Ga0179593, IMG submission 185931) | Vadose zone soil fungal communities from Angelo Coast Range Reserve, California, USA - CZODoug2_1_08_16fungal (PacBio error correction) | ecosystem: Environmental > Terrestrial > Soil >...
CGGGAAGAATTGCCTTCACCCTCGCAGTGTACGTCCGATCCTTCTACTAAGAGGGGGGCAAATGCCTTCCCCTGTCATGCCGTGAAAAACAGACGTTGCCCCTACCAGAAAAGGCTCGCCGCCGCCCCCGGAAGAACACCTACGTATTTAACTAGAAGTGACCCCTCACTCGGGAGGAAAAGGAGAGGACGCGAAGCCTAAAGGGAAGGAAAAAAGACGTGTCTAATCCTACTAAGGGGGAAAGAAAGGCGCCCTTTACCTTGAGCGTCCCTGGTTGCTCACTTTCTAGAGGGGGCATGGCCGGCATTCGAAAATGGCCGAGGCCGTCCCTACCAGGGACGAAACCCAGCATCTTCTGGAGAAGGAAGGGAAAGCCATGGCCGCCCTAGGGAAAGTTGAAGCACTAGCATCGGGAAAAAAAACAAACCTTTGACCGCCACAAAAAGAGTGGCTCTCACGAAGTTCTCTTCCTCATACAAAAGGGGTTCTGTTTTATGAAAAACCTCTAAAAGTTGAGAGTGCTCTCCGACTAGGCCTTTTCCCTTCCTGGGGGAAAGAATGGTCGCATCACTTAGCAAAAAAAAGGAAGCCTTCCATTAAAGCAAAAGGAAAGTGATGACTATCTCCAATACATGGGGAAGTAAACCTAAGCGAGAGAAGAAAGGGAAGGGCTGGCCTTAGGGGAGGGAAAAGGAGCCAAATGTGCCCAAAGGGCATACTCCTTGGAAACAGGGTGCCCTCTCACGCCATGAAAGAAAAAGAAAGAACAATGGAATGACACCGGACTGGGGGTCAGGCATGACCGATGCAGGGCATTCGGGGGAGGAAACCCTGTGTTTTGGAGAACCATCCTCAAAGTTGCCTTGAAAAAAAAGTAGGTGCCCCCACTCCGGGGGGGGTCGGTTGAACTTTCCAAAGTTGAAAAAAAAAAAAAGAGAAAAAACGAGAACAACTCAGAAAGTCATCATTCAATATGAGAACCGCCGTAATAACCCGGGGCAAAGGTCTCAATCCACATGAAAAGGGAGGAGAGAAACGGCTACGGAGGCAGAGGTACAGCCAGGGGAAAAAATTGCATGAGACTATCTTACGTGAAAGGGGTTGAAGAGTGTTTCCAGAAGGGGCACTCATACAGGGAAGATCTTTTCTCCAGAGGGTCAAGCTAATAAACTTACGCGGAAAGAGGAGGCAGAAGGGAAAAAGCCGATCTGTTGGTAGGCAGGGGCTTGATTCAAAGTGGACAAGCGAGCCATTGATTCCACGCCCTAAAAGGAGAAAAAGAAAAGGCGTCCCGAATTGAAAAAGAAAAGAAGAGTGAAGGGCCGCCCTACCGGACGGGGGGGGAAGGGGTGGGTACGAAGACGCAAAAAAATGGGACTTCTTTGAAAAGGCGGGGGAGAAAAAAACTTATTCAAAACAAGAAAGGCTGCCCCCCAAAAGCATGAATCGAAAGTAAAAACGGACCTGTGGAAAAGAAAAAGAAAAGGGCCTTGTCGGAATACTCAACCAGAAAGGGGGGTTTTTTTGGGGTCTGGGACTCTTATAAAAAGGGTAGTTCACTCGGGAAGGGGAGGGCCTTTCGTCTGGGGGGGGGGGAGAAAAAAGGGGGAAACTGTTCGGAGGAAGCCGACCACGCGGTCGGGGGAAACACGATCTCATCAAAGAAAAGACGGAGCGCTGGTGCCTTAAAGGAAAAGGAAGATCTCCGAGAGGAAACTCTTCCTGTTGAAGATGACGAATGTCCAATATCCACGCGAAAGGGGGGGGGGGGAGATTCATGCGTTGAAAGAAGAAGGAAAATGTAGCCCATCCTTGAAAGGAAAGAAGATGGTCACGTCTGTCGATCTTTTAAAGGAAAGAGCGGGGAAAGGCCACATGTTTTTCCGGGATGGGAGGGGGGGGGGGGGCAGTCGCTTCGGCCAGATCCAGGGGGGAAAAAGGGCTGGCGTAATTCCTTAAGAGGCCCTCTCGCCGAAGCCGCGGAAGTATAAGCTTCTGGAGAGTAATGTATCCCGGTAAAAAGAAAAGAAACGGTCTGAAAGCAAAATACCGTGGAGAGGGGGAAAGGAAGCGCGATAAGATAGTCTACACGAAGGAAAGGCTTAAAACTGCCACGATTTCTAGATGAAGAGGGGGGAAAGGGAGCAACGAGATGTCCGCTTTATGGCGGGGAAAAGAGGGGAACGCCGCCCCGCTGCCGCTAAGAAGGAAGAAAGCTCTTATTCATTCATCGAGCAAGAAAAGGTCTCCGGGAGGGCTCAAACCAATACGTGAAGAAAGGAGGGGGGAAAGAAAAGGGAAACAACACAACCGGATTATTATAAAAGAAGAGGATGGGCCGGGGAACGTATTGTTTTGCGTCCGATCGGAAGCAAAGGGGGGCCCGGCTTTGGCGGCTCTCTGAAATGCAGGGAGAGAAATGGAAGCTTGCTCGGCGGGAGGGGGGATTTCCTCCTCAAAGAAAGGGCGCGGGGCGTTTTGTTCCGTACAAGAGAGAAGGGGGGGCAACGCGTTGCCAGCACGCAAAGGAAAAAGAGCATGGGCGTGTCTACTATTCTTAGGAAAACCGACGCCAACTAAGGGAACCACGGGCAAGGCGCGCTAACCGGGAAGAATGGAGGGGGAAGGAACGCAGAAGGCTTCTACCAGTTTAAAGGGAGGGACGCCGCTATCGCGCGACAGAACTTACGCTCCTTACGCAAGAAGGGCCATCCATCCTGGTCAATCTGGCCGGAAAGAGAAGAAAAAGGGGGAGCCATCCCTGCGAAAAAGGAAAAAGGAACAGACAACTTCTTCTCGACATAAGAGAAAGCGCTACGCGTGACCATATCCCCAAAATGGCAAATGGCTACAATTTCAGTTCGTGGAAAAAGAAAGGGAAAACTGAATAGTCCATGTTCCAAAAAAAGGGGCAGTCAGGCATGACACGAAGCAAAAGTTCGCCGCGCAGGAAGCACCATTACTCACAGCAGAGGAGGAAGGGGGGGGAGGGGGGAGATGAGATCTGACGCCAAGGGGGGGGGGAAGAATTCTTCAACGACCCGGGAGCGAACGGAAGCGAACATTTTTTCAAAAAAACAGGGCATTCTTCAGAAAGGGGAAAAGGGACTTAAACAGTTTTAAATCAGAGTGAAAAAAAAATGAATCAAGAGGGAGAGGACAAGGACTAAATCCAAGGTGGGAGGTGGGAGAGCTTGAGACTGGAAAATAAGGAAGGAAGAGGAAGAATCTGGGGGGCATACGAGTAGGGGGGGGAAAGGGGGGATGCCATAAAGGAAATTTCCAAAAAGGGGGCAAAGCTCGTTCTGCGTGAGTCGGAAAAAAAGGACTTTTCGCTTCAAAAGGGTTGAAGGGGAACAACTTTTAGGGATCGCCTTTCTTCGATTTTGGGCCTAGGGGAGGCGTGGCATCAAGGGGATAAGCCGTAGAGATGGTGAAATTGACTCAAGAAAACTTCAGGGGACATCTAACAGAACTCCTATTGGGGAGGGGGGAGGGGCCTGAGTTATAGCGGAAGGGGGGAAGGGGGGTTGTGTAGCGCTGGCGGGAAAAATTCCCAATCTGTATTGCGGGGTGGGGAAACAAGCAAAACGGGGAATATGTAGCCTGGCCAAAGCGGGTGTCCAAGAGTGTTCTAGTATCCCCGTGGGGAATCGTCATTTGGCTTGAGACAGGGAGTCGAATCGGGTTTCCCTCCGGGCGTGAGCTTGAATGTGTTGAAGGGGGGGGGGGGGCGGCGTCGTAGATAGGAGAATCGGGGGACGATGGTGGGAAGGGGGGGGGGAATACAGCGTGGGGTCAACGGGAGGGAAAGGGTGTCAAGTCAACGGGGGGGCATACCCCTTGCGAGAAAAACAAAGGGGGGGGAAACAAAAATGCCTAAACAAATTAATATTCGGCGGCTCATCCTGAAAAAGAAAAAAAAATCCCCTGTGTCATGGAGGGTTGATGGCACGAGTGCGAGGGGGGTTAGCAAGAAAAGGTATCGCCTAATGCATGGGGGAAGGAAAAAGATCCGGCCAGCCGGCCTCGATGGAAAGAGGAAGAAGAAGGAGGTGAATTGCTAATCAAAGGGAAAGGAAAGCACGGCTTTATTTCTTAAAGGCGGAAAAACTGGGGACGACTTTTGATTCGAAAAAACGGAGAAAGGGAAAAAACCGACCGATATACACATTTCTCGAAAAAAGGGAGGAAAGAATTAGGTCGCGGGGCCTTGGGGGAAAAAGGGGATGCGACTATCCTTAGGGGGGTGGCGAACAAATCAATTGTTTTTGGGGGAGGGGGGCGTTCACCTGTGGGGAAGAAAGAGAATGCCCCTTGCTCAAAGGGAAAAATGGCGGTATCAGGGGAAGAGATTACTAGTTGCTCGAAGGAAAGGACGGCCGAAGGAAAAAGAGGCGCGAATGCGCTGGCCAAAGAGGATTTTCGAGAAGGGAGAAAGAAAGGGATCGGCTTGGACCAGGGACAAAAGGGGAGAAAAAAGGAGAAATGTAGGCTTCATCCACGAAATCAAGAGAAGTTCTAGGATTAGGGAGGGGGGACCGGTGCGGGTAGCGGGAAAGGGGTTCGCGTAAAAAGAAGGGGGTCCGCTTTTCGGCGGGGAGTGGGGTCGGGCATACTTCTTGGTTCAGCCGGAGGGGGGAAAGGAGGGGGATACGGAGATTTGGAAAAAAGGAAAAAAAGCTCGTAGCCGGGAGGAAGAATTTTGATTCGAGGGTGCAGGAACTCTCTCAACAAAAAAACAGGAGGGAAGAGCATTTCTCGTTTCCGGAGGGAAAAAAAAGGGACGCTGCTGCAAAAAAGAAGGGAAGATCCGGCTAGAAAAAGTCAAATCTCCTTAGCCAGAAGAGGGGGAGCCGCTGACGAGAAAAGGAACAACGACATCCAAAAGGAAAAAGCCTCCGAAAATCTAGGCTACGTATACTACGAACAAAGAAGAAAAGAGGGACCCCTCAAGAGGGGCGGATCAACTCCTCGGGAAGAAGAAATGTTCGGTCTTGCTCAGGGTGAAAGAAAAGAAATGTCGACGGCGTGATCGCCCTGGAACAGGAAGGAAAGCATTAGTCATCGTGGGATGAGAAAATTTACCGGGGGGAAACTGAATGTCTTCCTTCAAGGACCGGTCCCCCGACCTGCTCGAGAAAAAAAGGAAGAAGCGGATTTATCGCCTCCGGGGAAAGCCGACACATGCAAGCTTTAAGGGGGAAAAGAACAAAACACGAAGTTGAACGCCGCCGAGAAGAAAAGGGAATGGCTTCGCAAGCCCAGGGGGGGCGAAAAGAGGAAAGAGCAGTCCACTGTTTCAGGGAAGCGAATAATGATCGACGGAGGGGGGGCGATATCAAAAATGTCGGCTTGGCCCGGCCGGGGAAAGAAGGATAAACGTCGCAACAGGAAAAAATCCAGGAATCCCTCCAAGACAGGGGGGCCACAAGACCTGGTATTCTCACCTTCGCGAAAATAAACTGTCACATGGCGGGGGGGAAGGGGGGGGGTGATCGGCATTTGCCAAGAAAAAAAGAATAGGGGCGTCTCATGTTGTGCCAAACTAACTATCTTATCCAAATTGGGAAGAAAAAGGGGGGCATATAGTTTCAGTCATGAGAAAAAGGGGGGGGGTTTTCGGCTTCCGGGGGGACCATGTTTTTTTTCTCGGGAAAAACTACAAGGGTTGCCTTGACAAAAGAACCGTCCCTCGCGTGCCCAAAATCAACATCGTCATGTTGAAGGGGGGAAAAACCTCTCTCCGACTCGCACAGAAAACGGTGGAAAAGATCTCTGGATCACGCCGGAAAAGGGGGGGGGGGTACAGTCAAGGTCGAAAGAAAAAAAGGAAGCAATTGGGCGACGGGGGACATGTCGAGGGTACACCGGAGATCGCGCAGAAGTCGTTCGTGTGGGGGCCATCGAGAGGAAAAAGACTTTGGAAGAAAAGGGCGCTCTCAAAAAAGGATTCACGGACATAGGAGAAAGAAACATTTGGCAAGAAGGCTATCTGGGGCGATTATTTTGGGGGAAGGCGGGACTTTCCATACTCCGAAAGGCAGGGACGGAAAAAAAAATTGATGAAAAAAAAGGAGACCACAATCGACGAAAAAAAAGAATGGACCTTCGCGATGAAACACGGGGGATAAAGTTCATTTGTACGAGAAAAGATGAGGTGCCCCTCACAAATTGGGGGGGGCTTGGTATTCACGCTTCAAAGGAAAGGGAGAGTCTGCCCCCCGAGGAGAAAAGAAAAAAGTGCCATCTCACAGGAGCAAAGGTACGTTGACAAGAAAAGTCATTGGGTGGGAAGACTCCCCCTTAGGGAGGAAAAAGGGTTCTGGGACTCTGGAGGGGAAGTTTATGCACGAGGGGGGTTCTTCTTTTCTATTTGAACCAAACGATGCGATCTCCCAACTCTGTCGGAGAAAGGGGAAAAAAAAAACCCTGGCTATCTCAGAGGACAAATACTAAGCGCTTGTGAGGTAGAAGGAGGATATCCTTCTCGCTAACAGAAAAAGACTCTTAAGCTGTCATGCAGAGGAAGAACATGTGACATGGACTAGGAAAAAGGGGAAGCCGGCCAGGGGAAAGGACCATCTTTCAAATCGAAAAGATGAGTATGGGTCTTCTATCTTTTTTTGGACAGGGGGGGGAAGAGGAGGGGGGTAGCCAGCAGTTTGCCGGGGAAGTGAAAAAGGGGAAGAAAAGAAAAAGGAGTCGCTTCGGCCAATCCGGGGGGAAAAACAAGGAGCATGTCGTCTTAAGAGAGGATCACGCCGAAAGCGGCGTCCGATCAAGGAAGAAGGGGAAAGGGAAAGCCTTGGAGGGAGTCCGAGGTATCCCGGTCTCGCGAGGGGAAAGAAAACGGCTGAAGTTCTGTCGGTGCTCTCGATAAGAGTAAAAAAAAAAAAGACGTCTGCCGCAAGGGGGGGAAAAGAAGGTTATCGATGAACTCTTCGTGGAGGAGGGACGCCTAGATGGAAGAGGAACGGCGGGGAAACCGTAATTTAACGGCCCCGCCGCGCAAGAGGAGGAAGGGGTGTCATCATCTCGTAGGAAGAAAAAAAGAAAAAGGACGGCCTCGGCTTCCCCGCGCCGAGTGCCGGAACTCTTGCGCCTCAAGGAGAAAAGGGACAAGAGAGGAGAAGGGAGAAAGAAAAAGGGGGGTTGCCTGACAGAGACGTCGCGGACGGAAAAGAAAAGGGGTGGCGGCTCGCTGAAGACGGGAGAGATTGAAGCGTGCTCTGCGGGCAGGGGGGTCCCTCAAAAAAAATAAAATTCGGTACATCTAAGGAGGTGGTTCCTACAAGGGGGGGGAAAAAACTGCGTGTCACACTCTTTCGGCAAGAAAGACTATTCTTATCTGCTCTCAAAAGATCCGCCGGGGTCTGTTTGCTTGAAAAAAAAAAAAAGAAGGAAGAGGGAACGCGTGAATTACATTGACGGCCGAGGGAAGAAACAAGTTTCCGCGGCGTGATAGAAGGCCTTCGATCGAGCTCTGCCTCGGGGGAAGAAGAAAGGAACCCAGAATGCCTCTGTGAGAAGAAAGAAAAAAAAAAGTGCCCGGGAAGCGAATAAAATTCGCCGACCGGAAAGAAAGGAAAACTGCTTTCCTACACTTCGTCGAAGGAAAATAAAAGAGGGGACGTTACATAGCCAGGAAAAGAGGGGCAAGATGGGCTACAAGTTTTCCAGGGAAAGGGAAAAAAAAGGGGGCTTCCACTCCCTGAAATGGGGGGAAAAAAATGGCTCTTGGCTTATTGCAGGCGGGACGAATCTTCAACAGGAGAGTTCAGAAGGGAAGAGGGGAAGACACCTCGCCGTGAAAAGCTGCTTCGTCGTTACTAAGGGGGATTCAAGGTTTTCCAGCGCAATTCTTACACGAACACACGTCTTTGGGGCAAGGGGAAGAAAAAAAAAGACCGAACAGTTTCACGGCGGGGTTCCACAAAGAAAAAAAAAAGTTCATGAGAAAGCGGCTAATCACCGTCCTTAACAGGGTGGAGACAAAAAAGGAAAACCATTAAAGAAGGGAGGGGGGAGTCTTGACCTACAAGGACGGGAAGGGGTCACAACGGTTACCTTTTGTCTGTAAAGAAAGACAGTGAGTCCTTCTCGGAAGAAAAGGGGGGGGAAGCGAAGTCTTATTGGAAGGGGGGGGGGCCATAACCATGTAAAGAAAGTCCCCATTCGGGGGGGGGGAAGCTCTCAACGTCTTCTTCCCCACGATATAAATTGAGAGAAAAAGAACACCGGTAGGGCTGCCCGGAAAAGGGGGGGGAAAAAAAGGTCAATTCGGGACGAAAGGGAGGGGGTCTCAGTTTCGCGTGGAATTGAAAAACGTGGGACTTTACATTTACTACAAGCCAGGATAATCATCGTGTGACAGGAAGAGAGATACTTCCTTGAAAAAGGGAGTAATAGGTCCGTAGTAGCGCAACGAACCGCATCTTCCCACGTCTGGAATTGGAGAAACGAAGGAGAAATGAAACAATCAACACTGAACACGAAGTTAGCCTGCGCTAGAACCAGGAAACGACAGCATAAAACCGTTCTCCCACGCAATATAGGGGAAGGTGACTGACCCAGGGGAAGCCGTTCACCCGGGAAGGAATCCCGAGATCTTGCTCTGCAAGGGAGGTTCTTTGCGCTTCGGAAGAGGGGGGAACACAACCATTCAGAAAAAAAAAAGAGAACACGTGACGATGTTGATGGGCGTGGGTGCACTCTAGCGGAGAGGTTAGACTGACCTTTCTGAGACAAAACAAGGGGGGGAAAAAAACAAAAAGCCGAAACAAATTCTATTCGGGGGAGGAGGAAGGAAAAACTAAATATTCCACTTCCTGTGATGTGTCACTCTATGGACGAGTGCGGCCACAACTTCTTCTCCCCTACAAAAGGAAGGAAAGAAAAGAATGGGCCATGGGCACATTGCAACGGAGGATGAGGGTGGAAAGGAAAGCCCTGGCCGCTTTATCTTAGCCGGGAGAGGAAAAAGGGAAGGCGGAATCCCATTTTCGGAAATCACTGCGGAGGCTTCCATGTAATTCTCCTTGGAAAGGAAAAGGCAAAAAGAAGGTGATGAGAACCTTCGTTGAAAGGAAGACGGCCGACCTGCATATAAACGGGAAAAAAAATCGAGTCGAGCACTTCTTTCGAAAACCGGGAAGCTCACCTCAGAAACGTAGGAATAAGCCCACGGAGGGACCAATCACATGTTTTGGGGGGGAGAGGGAAACTGTTTGCGCTAGGGAAAGGCTTCAAGCCGGAAAAACTTGAACTACGAATGTCTCTCACAGCCGCTGAAGGGGGATTTTTTCCCGCGAAGAGGGGAAATAACCATAAAAGGGCCTTCCAGAAGGAAAAGTGTGGAGAAAGTGCGCAACACTAGGACATCCTTTATCGCTTTTACCATGTCACCGCCGATCCTTAAAATTGGGGATCAATAAAGACCTAACCTTGAGGAGGAGGAGGGGAGGGGGGATAATTAATGTCGCCGTTTCGGGGGGAGAGGGGAGGGGATTGTTCGTCTTACAGAAAAAACGTCTCCTGGGGAGGAGGGGACGATTTCTTTTTATAGTAGGGGGAGCGGAAGTTGTTTAAAAAGGCAGGGAGGAAAAGGAGTTTTGCCGCTTTCTAACCAGCTGGGGGGGGAAAGTCCGTAGCTTTTTGTCAGTTGCGAAGGATGACCGAGAGAACAACAACACTGTCTAGGAGGAAAGGGGAAAGGAGGGAGATTTAATTCACTCTCTTCAAAAGCTAAGGGGGAAAAAGGAAAAGGCTACGAACTTTTATTAAGAGGAAAAGAAAAGGGGAAGCGTAAAACTCCGCCTGGGAGAATACTGCATTCTCTCCGCACGCAAAGGAAAGAATCTTCTACTTTAGGGGGGGGGGGAAAGGAGACTACCGGAACTATGACAAAAAAAAAGGATCTATCAACTCTCTCCGAGAAGAGGCGTAAGTCTGTATTAAGGGCCTACCAAGGGGGGAACGGCGTGATCTCCCTGGAAAGGGGAAAAACAGATCAGGACGTCATCGTTGTTGAGAAAGGGGACGCATTTCCGCATTTCAGGATTGTGTTGACGTCCCGACCTGATCCGAGAAAGATACAGCGGACTGGATCGCAAGGAAAGGGGGGAGAAAAAGTGCCGCCTCACTGTCAAGCTGGGAAAAAAAGTTCCGTAGCGCAAACATTGAACGGAACATTTTTCTCTCAAGCCAGGGCTAAGGGAAGAACGAGTCGAAGCCAACTTTTTCATGTGGGGGGGGCCCAAGCGCCCCGCTAAAGGGGGGAAAGGGGGAAAATGGGCTGCTCTAAATTGGGGGAACTTTCCCGATTTCCTACGCATTTTCGATACCAAACGGGGGGGGGAGGGAAAGGATGAAGATTCCAGGAAGCCAGAGACCGTGATGACTAACCCAATACCATGGGTTAAGGGGGTTCAACGAATCTCCGCCTAAAAAGAAAAGGAGGAGGGATTGAGATTCTTCAATGTGCACAAAACAAAAAAAACCCAAATGCAATGAGGAAGAAAAAAAAGGGGGGGGGGCGCAGCATTGTTGTTCAAATGCCCTCAACGGCAATGGGTTCCTTGACCCGGAAGGGAGGGGCAGGCATTAGCACGGGGAAACTTTGTGGGAAATCTGCTTGAAATTGGATCTCCGTGTGTATGAAAAAAAGTATCAAAGGGGGGACTTACACCAAATTCCTCCTTGGACCCCCCTCGCTTAAACAAAAAGAAAAATAGGGTCAGTGGGGGGGGGAAGGGGTGAAAACAATCCTTCAGGGGAGGAAGATAACAACTCATTAAACACGTGAGGGCTTTATCACAAAATTAAACCCTATTCAAAGGGGGCAGTCCAGGTCGAAGAAAAAAAAGGAGAGATCCATGGGGGATTCATAAACAATTTAGAGGAATGGGGGGTTCTGGGACGCATTCTACCTAGCGTCTGTACGTGGGGGGGAAGGGGGGGAGGAGCGGTCCGCAATACCGACAGGGGGGGGGGGTCTCCAGCGTAAAAAATCTGATCGAAAATCTACCAATTTGCAAAAGAAGGAGGAGGGATGTCAACGAAGATTAGGAAGAGGCAATTTCCAGACTAAAAAGAAAGGAAGGGATCCAGGGCCGCGCCGATACCACATCTACGAAAAAAAGGGAGAAAACGAATTGAACCCTTACTAGAAAAGGGGGGGGAAAGGTTTCACCCTAAAGGGAGGGGGGATAAGACTGTTTTGGTGTACAAAGGAGGAGAGACCAGAGTGCCCCTCAAAAAGGGGGGGGGGGGGCAGTTAAACCCTGCGTTATTTGCCACGCAAGAAAGACAATAATACCGAGAAAAAAAAGAGGACTTCTCCTACGCAGAAAAGAAGAAGTAGAAAAAAATACCTGCAACTGGGAAGGGGGGAAAACTTTGGATTTCCGTCCTTGGAAACGCAACCTCTTTATGAATGGGGTTAAAAAAAGGGGACTCTTGAGAAAACTGGGGAAAAAGGGGTTATTATGTCACGCGGGAAAGGGGGCCCGTTCGTCGGGGCGAGGGAAAAAAAAAAAGAGCTTCCGTCTATCCTACCAACGAGGGAAATGGGCACCGGGAAACCACCCTTCGATCTCAATAAATAAAAAGGGAGAAAAAGCAAGCCTGTGGCCCGTCACGGGCCAAAAAGAAAAGGGCGGCGAACTCTTCCTGTTGAAGGAAAAAGGAGGAAAGGCCTGCCAATATCCACGAGGTTTCATGGGATCCTGCCCTTGTCACGAACAGGGAAAAGGGAGAACAAAGAGCAAGGACACTGATTTGGCTAGTCAAAAGAGAAGAGGGGGGTCGTTCCAGTTGAATGACGGCGAAGGGGAAGGAATTTCTCAATTTATGGCGTCAGGGGAAAATGAATCCTGAATGGAGGGTCTCTCAACCATATCATGTAGGCGTAGGAAGGGCGAGGAGCGCGTCGATAGAGGAGGGAGGCAAATAGAAGCCTATGTCTTGCTCCAAAAAAAAAGGGAAAGGAGGAAAAGGGGGGGCGCGCGTCCGCGTCTGAAAGCAAAAAGGAGGGGTTAGTCTTTGCTCGCGAATAAGAAAAGAGACCAGCCCAGAGTCGTCCTCAAAGGAGGGAGGAAGAAGGTTCTCTATGAACGTATAGGGGGGAGAGGGACGCCGATATGTCCAGAGAAAGTGGGGGAGAATTTAACGCCCGCCGAGGGGCAAGATTAAGAAAGGGCAAGAGCTTGAGTAGCATTCAAAAGAGGGGAAAAAAAGGGGGCAAGTCAAAAAAAAAAAAAAAAACGCAAGAACGGAGAAAACAAATACGTTGCTT
>Ga0179593_1760808_pt1 | contig 12298 bp, 15 predicted proteins | sample CZODoug2_1_08_16_FD_185931 | JGI IMG/M metagenome (GOLD analysis project Ga0179593, IMG submission 185931) | Vadose zone soil fungal communities from Angelo Coast Range Reserve, California, USA - CZODoug2_1_08_16fungal (PacBio error correction) | ecosystem: Environmental > Terrestrial > Soil >...
GGTCGTTAAGTGACTTGCTATGTCATGGTTCCTTCTTACGAGGGCTAGATACGGACTCGCTTCGTGCGGACGTATTAGGTAGCTACCGGCAATGCTTTTCTGCTCTCGTATATATCTGGGGGCCGATTGGCATGGGTCGCTCATGGGGCGCTGGATTGGCGGATGCAGCATTCTCGGGCTCGTCGGGTTCTATTTAAATGCGTCGGGTGTGGGCGGATGCAGTATCAGGCGCATATAGTCGTCGGGCTTGGTTTTCTGGCAAGGTTTGCGTATCGTGCGCATCGTGCTCTCCTGGCCGTATGTTGCGTAGGGGCGTACTGTTGGCTTATGGGTGTTGCAGATCAATGTCTGAGTGCTGATCAAGTGCCACGATAGGTCGTGTGCAGGTCCTGGTATTGCATCTGGGTTTTCCTACGATGCCTGTCTCGAGGTGGACGGTGTCTCTGTTAGTTGTGCTGACTGGCATCAGCCCACGCGACTTGCCCTGGGGCGCTGTCTATCGATCGTCATGCAGCTATCGCCGAAGGAGGCTGAGCATCGATAGGGCGGGGTTTCTCTGACGAGCGATCGGCTTCTGTTGCTACTAGTCGATTTACGTGGCTCGGAATCCGTCCGCAGGCAGTCGATTGTGCGATGTCGCTGTCGTTGGCGGAGGCTTCGGTGTACGGTGACGTAGGTTCAGATGGTTCTTTTCTAAGAGTATGACACTTGGTGCCTTGCTTGGGCTGATCGTCTTATTAGGCGAAATACTAGCGTACCGGAGTGATTACCATCCGAAATTCTAGATCGTGGCTGACGGTCGTCATCTGCGCGGCTGTTAGGCGCAGGTTGGGTCATCTTCAAGGATTAATGACTTCGATTTGGTTTTCATGTTGCGGTTCCTTGATTTTGGAGCCGGACTGCGCAGTCTCAATAGTACAAGGGCTATCGTCGAGCATTTCTTGACATTCGTGCAACTGTTCTAATGGCCAGACGTGCTCGGACGACAAGGATGCCGGGCGCCGTTCATGGTCGCGGGCATTGATTATCTCTATACTGTCACTGCTGTTGATGTTGTTAGCGGGTCCGAGTTCGTGTTTGTGCTGGATTGGGAGTCGTACGGTTAGACTGTGGTTCGGCTTCCTCAGCTAACGGGTCGGACTGGCCGTGACTGCTGTATTGCAAACTGATCCTGTCAGTTGCGCGAGGTGCCGGCCAGATGCCTCATGTCGGCACGTCGAGTGCAACCCGCTCGTACCGCGCTGTGTCTGAGTGCTCTTTCGGCCTCGTCATCTGAGGGATATTGAGCATTAGTGGGCGTTGATTCTATCCGTGATTCTGTTAAGTTTAGATTTTGTGGTTGTGGGCTCACGCCTAGGCGTCTGCTTCTGATCTCGATGGCGCTGGTTTGGCTTTGTTATGGTGCTTGATCGTCTTATGGTGGTGTGGTCGTGGGGCATGGACTTTCTAGCCTGGTGTGACTGAATGCACATCACATCAATAACTTGTCATATGACGGCGGGACTATGCAGGGCCAGTCCTGGCGGTTTGCTGGCGGTGATTGTGGGCGTGCTGGTGTTGGTGTTTGGGTCTTTGTCGTCTATCTGGCGGTGTCGCTCGTTTATGCCTATTGGTTATATCCTTGAATGCGTCTGGGTTTGGCAAGGTTCGAATCGCTGTGGTAGCCGCAGCAACGTGCTATCTAGTCCTCGTAACCGCCCGTGCATGTCACGCCGTATACTGTATTGAAGTTTATCATTATTGCCAGGCCTCCGATCGCTTTTTCTATTGGGATATGCTTGTTCATATTGGACCCGCTTAAGGGTCTACACTGCCGGTCTTGCCGTTCGAGATGGGTGAGCTCCATCAGAGTATTTATGCTTCGACAAAGTATCAGTTGTCGGTGTACGTCAGTAATCTATCTGTGCGCGTCTGGATTCGGTGCTACTGCCGATGCAGTGGACTTGCACTCGAACCGGAGTATATCAGCGCTTTGTGACTGCCTGGTTCCCCTCATAGGCGTTGACATTTTCATGCCGGGCTGTTCCCACGTTATTCGACTCCTTGCGCAGCTATCAGGTCTTTGATTGGTACTTACGATGGAGGTCGGTCCTCGATTGCGACTAAATTGGCCGGTCTGATTGCTCTTTCAGGGCATGGTTAGTCTGTACATAATCCTCTTGTCCGGCTTCCTCCTGCGGTGCTAATGTGCTCTTTTTGATAAATCTACTTCTTTGGCTCTTTACATGGGTGCGCTTCTTCCGGCAATGCGTACGTTCTTACATAGAGAAATCTCCGTGAGGCGCTGCAGGGATCGGCGCTTGCCTTCTGATCTCTGGTATGTGTGCTGGCCCTAACGGCGTGTGCGCGATCGGAGCTCGGCGCGCGTTAGTCGATGGTCGTTCTTGAGTCCTGTTTTTGGTGGCAGTGGAAGGCGGTGGACTTGGCATGCATTTGCTAGTGCGAATTAACTGGTGTCGGCTTTTCCGAAAGAACAGCTCCGATGCTCGCGGCTGTTGTCAGCGGTCTAGGCATTGGACCGAAACTATAAAAATATGTTCTCGGAATAGAATGCCTCTGAGGGGGGGGGGGGGTTTATGTCGATTGGTTTTGCTTGTGTTTATTCATGTCAGTCATAGAGCGCGTTTTCAGATTATTCTTACTTCGCATGCTGCTGTCCGCCTTGGCAAAGGTCTGTCCTAGATCCTAGTCGTTGCGCGTGTTTGCTGGGGGCATGTTGCTGTGGGGTCTCGATATATGCATACTATGAGGCAATAAAGATGGCTGAGTCGCACGTTCTGTCGGGGGCGTGCGGCACGGGCAGTAGCCGTGTCCTTCCTTGTTCCTACTCATCGTGGGCGTAAAGTGTTAACATTCTAATTAGATTAAATGTTTGCAGACGCTGATGTCCGAGGTCTGCTCTCGCGCTGCGAGTCTGGTCGGTCAGTCTTTTAGCATGAGAAGCATATCCTATTGCATTAGTCCGTCCTGTGTGCCCTTCTCGTTGCGCCTGCCATTCGGTCGTCTAGGTTCATGTTCACTACTTCGATTTCACTGTAGTATATCAGCGGCATCGGTCTGTAGCAGGCCAGCGGCTGGTGTGCAGCTGATCCCGGCGTGTTCGACATTGATCTGCGTCGAGTGACGCAGGGATGGCTGGCAGGTATAGGCAGCAGTTGCGGTAAGCGCGGTTCCTCTGATTCTGGACTGCGGTCGCTGGATACTCCCCCCTTTGGGGGCCTTTCCCAGGCTTATGTGTGCTGTGGGGCCTGCCTCTGTGCATGAAGCTTTTTTCATGGGCGCCGTGAGTTTCACGTTTAGCCCGTCCAGTCTACAACTGATTACGAATAGTCTTGTACGTTGGGACATCGGATCTCGCTATCAACTTTCTTCGCGGATTTGGGACGCGGGACTACATCTAATTTTCTTTAGGGTAGCGTGTGACGAACTAAGCCGTCCGACTTCTTAGGGTGCAGCGTGGTCGCATCCGCGCGTGGAGGACTGTTTATAACTTGTGGCAATGTCGACGCGTCAGCTGTCTCCATCTCGGCATGTCGTTCCGTGTCTCTAGTCGCATGTCTTAAGTGGGGTCACACGGTCGGGGGTGCGGCTGTCAGTCTAGGGCTCTATACTACTCCCAGTTTCCGTCCCTTGGTCTACCACGGGCGGGGTCTCAGGCGCATTGGCCGTCCTTTCTCCCCTTTGGCGCGACCTCCATGTCTTCCATCTCTTACTTGTGCCAAGAACCGCTTCCCAGCTCCATTAGTCTGCGCAGACGTCGGCTCACTGACCGGCTATCTGGTCGGTTTCGGCGATCTCCGCGTGGTATTGGATTCGCGGGACTGGTATATTTATCGTATGGTCGATGCTGCTGACGTGGTCCATAATAAAAAAAAACATGAGGCAATACATGGGGCCGTCCTGGCTGGGAGCAGGGGCAGACGTTCACGCCGGATGCGTGGCATGAGGTATTTTTCTGTATGTGCATGTGGGGTCATAGCGGGGCGTGCTGTGTGCTTATGGGTCGGGCATAGAAGGCGAATGGTGTCGAAATTCGGGATTCGTGAATTGGCTGCCGTCTTCCCTTTTCCAATGCGTTACGGTATGGCGGTCACGTGCCTTGCACGTATCGCGATACGTCAATACGTCAGTTCGACCATCCGTTCGGCAGGCCATCTAGTTGGCGCGTAGCGCGGAGCGGGGTGATGCGCTTGTTCGATTATATCGTCAGCAGTGGTCCCATGGGGCCTCAGCAGAACTGTCAGTGGCCGGGCAGGCTGTCATCTTGACTATACCGTATGGCTCTTTATTTGACGGCGGACTTTGTCTTCGTTTTTCGCTCTGATGGTCGGCGTCCATTCTGAACAGCTGGTCACTGTACCGTACGCTTTCGCGTGGATTCGACTTGGCTCGTATCTGTACGAGTCGCCTAGGACCGCTGTAAGCTGGGGCGTATCAGATGCCTTTAAAAAATAAAGAATATTTCGAAATGTGAAACCTACAGCATTATAGCATATAATTAATAATACACTTATAAAAATAATCAAAAAAAAAACAATAAAATCATACAGTAGAAATAATTTTATCGTAGAGCATTGTTCATTATCAGTCGATCGCGCACGTCCCTACGTCAAGATTCCGTGTCTGTTTTGCGTGCATGACGGTCGGTTTTGAGTATAATTCAGTAGTCAGTATATCTTTCGCCGAGCATTTCACGACTATGTGTCACATGTGCGTTTATTGCAGGTCCATCTGCTCTACTGACACTTCGATTTCAGATCCGGGGTATGAGTAGAAATTTGCTTGAATTGCTTTCTACGCGTCTATGTGCAAAGTGACTGGCGCTCTCGCTTTCCGGTTTTGTAATATATTTTTGATGTGGCGAGAATATAAACTTCAGAGTTTTAGAAGAACTCGAAGTAGTTGATGGGTCGAGTAGAGCTTATTCGACGTGCGGTCGCGATTGTGTGCTCCTTCGCTGTCTGGGCGGAACTTTGGGCTGTCCCCTGCGGGGCTGACGCAAGATTGAACCGCGGCTGTGGCCCTTCTGGAGCGCTAGTATGTTCATTTCTAGGGTTTAAGGTGTGGCAGTTTTAGTGGGGTCGCGCGAATCTTTTCAGTAGCGAGGATCTGAGGCAAATGTCAGTTGGCAGTCATGGCTAAGAGGTAGGTTTTGTTGAAGCGACTTATCTGCTTGCTTCACATATCGACAACTTAGTGAGTGATCCGGATTTACGGGGTTTAATGAGGAAAATGTAGAGGCCGATATCAATTATCAAGTTCTGTCCCTAGTTCTTTTCTCTTCATATGTTGTTTGCGCATGTTTCTCAGTATCGGATCTCCTCGGTATTGTATAGTTTGTTAATGTCGTCATCCGTGCGGCGTGTCTGGGCCGGGCGTCTTTTCTGTGTATTTTGGTGCGTTTGTTCCCTGCTCGCGATCTTGGGTGGTGTTCGTGTTTTTTTTGTTATTAGGTATGTGATTGTTGTTCGATGAAGCACGTTTTCTCTCCGGTGCGTGTTTGACATAGTCCAGGGGCTCAGTCGTGCAAGCTGGCAGCGAAACTTCGATCGTCAGGCATACTCTGGCGTCGTGCTCGGACCCGTTTTTGTCGGAATGTTAGTTGTCTTCGGCCGGTGTTCTGTTAGTTTTATGTTCAAGTCTCTGGCGCTCAATGTCTGACGTGTCCTCTCAGATATTCGAGCGTTATTTTTTGTTTAGACACATTGCACCTTTATGTCCAAGGCGCGCGTTCCGCAAGGTCTTATTATTTCTGTCGTTTGCCGTTGTCGTGTTGGGGGAGCGAGCAGATTTGGTCTGCTTCCTGTTCTGATTCGAGTGCTGCATTGAGGGTTTTCCGCTGTGTAGTTGTCTACATACCGTGCGCATAGCACTGCGATCCGTGTAGGGTCGGCGGATGGGATGCTAGCTCCCTTAGCTGGTCCATGCGGACTTACAATCAATCCCCTGGGTATCTATTGGCACGCGGACTCTTTGTTACAGGCGTCGTGTTGTACGGTGCGATCAGTTTTTGCTTGATCAGAACATGTGTGGCTGTCTGGTGACTCGTGCCTCGTTGATCGCGGGCGGAAGGCTTCTTGCGGTCTTGGCGTTCGAGTGCGCTCGTGCATCCCGACGACGCGGATCAGGCGTGTTTCAATGTAGTGTAGCATAGGCGTGGACCTCCTGCGTTATGAAGCGTCCCTTTTGTTGGGTTTTGTGCATGTGACTGCGGGCGGCTGGTTCTTTGTTTGGCTTGGCCCGTGGCTATGGTCAGAGCTTGGTGGCTTAGGGATAGATAAATATCTGAGTTACAATGCTCTGTTCGATTGTCGTTGCTGAGGCTTCGGTACGGGTCTATATCGTGGATGTCAGGCGATGTCGACTGTGTACTGCGTTGTACTGCGTTTTGATTCTGGCCTCAGTGTCTGACGATGTTCAGCTGGCGTGGGGTTTAGCTTGCTTGTCCTGGCGCGCTATGACCAGAGTTGTATCTTGCGGGCTCGATTGGCTGGTCACTTCGCTGTCTTTTCTGCGCAAGATGAGCTATCGGGGAGCCGCGTCTAAGTGAGTGCTTAGCCTTGCTTAATATCGACTGTTTCGTCTGTGGCTCTTAGTTGCCGGTGAGTAGCGAGCGCTACGCGCTGGCCAGCCTCGGAGATCTCGTGCCGTATTGTTATTTATCTCCGTCGGCAGTTTAGGATTGGCCGGGTCGCGATCGGACAGTGCTCGGATGATGATTGGCCTTTATGGCGTCGGCTGTTCTAGTTCTTTCATCTCGGTGCGTGTGCCCGTCGAGTCGTCTTTTCCATTCCCGCACTCGGTCTGACAGTCGGATACCTATAGACTACGTTTGGCCCATGATAGTGTTTCCTTCGGGCGGACGTAGTGCGGTGCGCTGTGCGTGCTTGTCCTGCGTCCCGGCGTTGACTGCGGCAGTGCGTATTTAAAGGGTTGGCAAGGAGCTCGCTGGGCGACACGGGTTGGCTAGGGGCGCATATTTGCTTGTACACGCTGTCTCGACGCTCTAGTTGGCATATGTTTGTCACCGGTCTGATTTATGTGTCTTCGTTGCATGGTCGTGGATGACCACGCTGACTTCTCCTGTGAGTGAGGGCGCGTCGATTCTCGCTATCTCCCTTCGTCTGGTGGCGTTTTTGATGCTTCATAATTACTAGTAGGCGAGTGCCCGATGAGTTCTGGAGGCGTTGTTGTGTAAAATGTGTTCGGCCTATCATGCGCGTCCAGGCGAAGACGGGGTTTATGGGTCTTGAAGAATGTATTACATCTGACCTGATAGGCTTGGTTACTGCGATTTGGCACGTTAAGCTCAGGTTTTCTAGGATTGCCTCGTAGTTCGTTCGCTTTGTGACGGCGGGTGTGTCGCATACTAGAAAGGCACCGTAGGCAAGGCCATAGTCGTCTTGCTAACTTGATAGCATGGGGGGGGGGTGGAGTTCTCGCCCGCGTTTTCGTTGTCGTTCTGTTGAGGGGCTAAGGCAGGCCTGAAGGCGGTCAGCGTTTCCGGTCTGCTCAGCTAAATAGTACTGCTTGGTCTAGTAGACTTACGTTACCTGCAATATCGCGTGCTCTTTGGATGCTGCAGCTAGCTCGGGACTCAGGCCCATCATGTCCACGGCTCATGCGACGATTACAATACCTTCTGCATATTACATGTTGGTAGCTCCTACGACGGGCTCGCGTATCCTTTGGCGCGTCGGGTGAGGCCTCACTACGGCCTCCATGCTTATGTTGGGTCGCTCAGCCTTGGAACTAACGCGTTATGATAAATCGCGTCGCCGTTGAAGTGTCGCTGTGTGCTCCAGCTCGCGGTGTCTCTGCTACTCCGATTGGCGGATGTGCGGCGGTGGAGTGAAGGTTGAAGTGGGATGGGGTTCTATCATTTGGTCAACGCTCCCTCAACTTTCTTACTGGAAACAGGGTCGGCGGGCCGGCGGTAGCCAGTCCGGCAGCGATTTCTGGGACTGTGACTGTACACCTACGTCAGTACAGGGTTATCCTATTGCATGGCTGGATAGTTGCGAAATCGCGGGCATGAATCGCATGGATGAGTGCTATGTCATCGCCGGCGCCCCATGCACTTTTGCTACTGTGTGACGCACCCGGCTGTCAAGTACCTGCGGGTTGCAGCGGTATAGCATTAACTGCTAGCTCATTAACGTTGTTTTGCCGTTGGTATATCGAGCTGTCTGGGATGGTTCAGGGCTATGACGCAGTTCAGACGCAGGTCCTGAGGGCGGCATGGCTTACTAAGCCTTGGGCCTGCAGGAAAGGCGAGTGCCTAGCATCGCGCTTTCTCTGTTGTGTTTACCGGCCGTGTACGACAGGCAATTTCTCATCAATCTTGGCAGACAGTATATTCTCGAGATCTGTTACATGGGCTCGTTGGCCTGTTTGCAGCGGCTGGCGGAGGCATCGGCGTGCTTGTTCGCGACTTTCTGGCACTGTACGCACAGTCGTCTATATCGTGCCATGCTGCGGGTCAATATGCCGTCCCCGTTTATCCGGGCGCTTTCAATCTAGGCTTTTGCGTCCGGGGCAATACGACATATCGAATTATAACTATGAGTGGGGCTCGAGATGTCTGTCAGGCGCTCGGGGACTTGTCATGGTCGATTTCCAGGCATTGAGTTCTTTGGTCTTGATTGGCGGTTACGGAACGAGACGTGTTATCTCAGACTATGAAAGTGGTCATAAGTAACGGCAGACTTCTTTTATATCCTGTGTGCGTTTTGCTTCTGCGCTGTAGGTGCATGTGTCCCCTTGTTGTTATATGGCCGGTATGGCCGATGGCATTACTGCTATTACTGTGATAATGAATTCTGTGCGTAAAAGATATGCCGTCAGGATAGCGCATGCGTATTGCACTGCGCCCTCTGTGGCAAGATCTTTGTTGTTGGTGATTATGAGAAATCTGCAGTCGCTGTCTTGACTGAGGGGTCCATGAGAGCATCTAAGGGCGTTTCCTCTGATGGTCATAGGCCCGCGTGGTATTGAGTTCGAATCGTGCGATGGGAATGCATGCGAACAGTGCTCGCCTACGTGCACCTCATATGTGCGCGATCATGAGGAACATCCATTTCGTTTCCGTTCGACGGTCGATGATAAAATATGGGTCATGGGGGGGCGGAAAGGAGTTAATGGCTCTTGCAATGGCGTTCTTGCGTTCTTGCCCGTCTTAGAGTTTCGACAGATACGTAGTATTGCGGCACATTGTTTGCTTTGTTGATATTCTGTTTGCTTGTACTGAGCATGTACTTAGCTCTTGCTTGGTGTGGCGCCTGACTCTGCTCCACTGCTTTATGTGTTTTGCTTATTGTCGAGTCTTGGCGTACGGTCTTGCAGTTGGAGGGTCGCCGTTGCGTTAAATACTCCTGGAGTCAAGCTGCCGGGGCATGATTATCGTATTGGGCCCATCCGAAGCGTTCCTCCTTAATGTTGTTTTGTGTTTTCGCTTGGTCTTGCTTTTTTTAGTTCATGCTAGTCATCGCATCGTTCGGATCATTTTAATTCGGGCGTGAGGCGTCTGTCCAGCGCCACTTTGGTATTCAGCTATGGTGGTACCATTCGGCCAGGCGCTTCCGAACTGAACTCCGTGGCACGTGCTTAGAGTGTGGAGTAGAATCAATGCTGCAGCAGTATGACAGCTGTTGCGAACCGTTGATGCCGGGGAGCTGGCCGTCCTACATTGTGCATACGTGACCGCCAGTCATGCACGGCAGGATAACGGTGTGCGCGGGTCGTGCGCGATGTTCGGTCGTGCCATCTTTTCATTGAGTAGTTCAAGGTAGTGGCTAGAGGGGGCAAGCCGTCGACTATACCTCACTGTTTCTTCGTGACTTAGGCGTGGTTTGGCTGGGTGCTGGAGTTCGCGATTGAATACAGCGCAGCCATCGATGTCTGTAAGCCTAAATATTCCATTCAAGGAGGGCATCAGACGAACCGTGTAGGTGGTCTGTCTTTTGGCGTTGGTCGGGATGTGGGCCGTGTCCCTTGTGTTCTCTGGGCGGGGTTCGGTTTGCCGCGTACCCGTTCGCCGTGAATTAGGTTTTTGCCAGTTCGGGAAGTTCTGTTCCCGATGCCATTTGCCGGTGTTTCCTGTAGCGGCGGGTCGCCTGTACTAGTCGGGGTGCTGACCTCGCTAGGGTGTGGCAGGGTGGAGGGCAGATACTCGCGTAGGGCTGTTACGATATCATGTTTATGTTTCCAGGTTCTGGCTTGTCTGAGCAGTAAATATGTCGTTGGCGCTCTTGTCACGATAATGTTATTTTCTATTTTGGGGTTTTGCGTCGCGGGCGGCTGTGTAATAGTCATAACAGGGCCGGGTGCCCTGTCCGGAGGCCGAGCGTCGGCTGCGTTTGTTCACGTTGCCCGTTTATCCTTCGTGTTCGGTGCTTGCTGTTTGATCGTGCCAGTGTGCAGTATGAATGCTGTTCCGCTGTCGAATACGGACCTTGGTGCGTTGCCCTTCGTCTTGATGTCGAATCGGTATGATGCGTGGGCGTTATGCCGGACCGTTCGCTGACTTCTCGAATGGTCCGCTGGAGTGATCGTGGTGGTGGCTCGCTTGTGGCAGTGGGGTTGTGGGCGCTGTTGCAGTCGTTCGCATTTGTCCTAATTCTGAGCTCATGAGGTCATCCGCATGCAATGTAGCGTCATCTTGCGACGCCAATTGCCGTCACTGGCTAGAGTCTTTGAGCTCGATAACTTGGGGTGGGCATGTGCTTGCTGCGAGTTCTTTCTCCCACGAAGTTTCGTGATCGGTGTAGGGGCCACTGAGCGTATTGCCGAACGGTGTTCAGGGTATGTCGTGATTGCTGGCTCAGGCGAGTCCGGTGTATACCTTGTTGTGATTGTACGGTTTACCATGCCGGTTCGGCGATTGGGCGAATGACTGCGGAGGAAGTGTCCGGTCGGAGGCGGCGCGTCGTCAGCGTCAGTTCGACGTCAATGTCCCGGTGTATTATGGCGCACAGGTTCGTTAGTGGCTGGGCTGGTGCTGTGGGGCGACAGCGGTTGGTGGCTGATTCGCTTATTGTCTTTTGTATTAACACTCCTGGTTTGGCTGGAAACACATCGCTCGCCGTACGTTTTCACAGGCTGCGTGGCCTGCCCGGCAAATGACAGAGAAGGCTTACGTTGGCGATCGGAGACTTAGACTATACTTTACATGCTTTTCTCTGGTTTCGAGGTAAAGAAAGGGAGGGCATCGGGGCCTTGTTGGGCGGGTATAGATTCTTCTGCTTCTGGGTCATCTCTCGAATGTGGTGAACAGGGTGCAGGCCGTGGCTGTCTTAGACCTGTTTCTAGGTTGGCGGGTTTCTTTTGGCAACTCTCTGCTGCTTTATGCGGTTCAGTCAATATTCGACTTTTTACTCACTTATTAGTTCCTGCTGTATGTAACTGTTTTTTTTTTCTACTACTAATTTCTTCCATGTATTCGTGTTCTGCTTCGGCGGCTGAGAGTGGCTAAGTACCTGTCTTGGATATTCGTCTTGCGCTGCTATTTGGTATTATGCGTGTGGGTCTTCCTGCTACGTAAAGACTTGGGTCTGCATGTCTGTCTGCTCGAGCACAGACTAAAACGGTTTAGTGTCTGCTAAGTTTGAGCAAGTACGGTAGTTAGTAGAAAGAGTTGGTAGACAGCATGCTGGCGGTTTCCTCGAACGAGATTTGCGTCGGATTTCGTGGCACGGGAGAAAAGACAAAACAAGAATAAAAAATTATATAAGGGAAATAGTAGGTAGGGGCAAACGGATTTAATTGAGTTCAGTGTAGCAGGGAACGAGTGGGTTTTAAAAAATAGGTGTAAGGTTAAAGAAAAAGAGGGGGTGCGGAAATACGCGTCCTTCTCGTTCTCCGGCAGTAAGATCAAGCGCACGTCAGTTGCATTACGATCGGGATTACTCTTTAAAAATAAGGATGTAGAATATGTTGCAATAAAGCAAGTTAAGTTAATTTAGTTGCAGTAAGTGGTTGGATAAAATTGCTCCAAGACAGTGTGTTGTTTTGCGTAATTCTTATCTTTTCGTCATACATTGTATATTACCTGTCGTCATCTTTTCAGTCTTACACTGCCCGTTTGCTATTTGTTTTTACTCTTACTATATATTTTCCTTATTTTTGTACACACATAAAAGTCCGTTTTTCTGGTTATTTATCTTGCCACTCCTTACTTTCTTGTTATTGTTTTCTTTTCCTTTCTTTCCTTTCACTCTTTTTTCTTTGCTTCTTTTTCTTTTATCTCTTCCGCTCTACAGTTTTGTTTCCCCTCTTTCTTTTTTGTAGCATTGTCTTT
>Ga0179593_1277482_pt1 | contig 12297 bp, 19 predicted proteins | sample CZODoug2_1_08_16_FD_185931 | JGI IMG/M metagenome (GOLD analysis project Ga0179593, IMG submission 185931) | Vadose zone soil fungal communities from Angelo Coast Range Reserve, California, USA - CZODoug2_1_08_16fungal (PacBio error correction) | ecosystem: Environmental > Terrestrial > Soil >...
GCGTTGAAGGGAAGCTGGCCTAACTTCATGAATAAATTCACAGAGGAGGGAAAGAGATGGGGGGGGCCCCGGCATCGAAAAAAGAATGAATAGAGGATGATCTCGTCAAACGTAGACAGGGAACAGAGAACAAACCCAGAAGGTGAGTCGACGGAGTGGGGGGGACTAGAAAAGAGGGAATTAAAGGATACGGTAGCGAAATCTTTCCGATCGTATTGAATTCACATTTGGGGGGACGGAGGAAAAGGCAGGTGGGGGGAAAATCGGGAAGGAGATGGATGCGGGGGCGCTGCGATGCTAGGGGGAGAAAGGGACCAGAAAAACGCAATGGAAAGAAACCACCTGGTGAACCCAGAGGAAGCGGGGCCAAGGGAAGGGGGGGAATAGACTGCGGAAGAAAAAGAGGAGTTGGGCAAACATGCACAACACAAAAAAAGGAAAGGGGAAATGGGCGGTCCGAAAACCATGGGGAACTAACTCAGGGAGGGAAATTTAAAAAAAACGCGCCACATGCAGGAGAAGGAGAATGGCCATAAATTCGTTCTGATCATCCCAGCGACATGCTGTTCGAAACGCGTATAAAGAGAAAAAGTGGCATACACGGGGGTTATGGAAAGCCTAACAAGTCAAAAAAAAGAAAGTAACCCTTAAAGGGGGGAAGGGAAAGGCCCATACACAGGTGGCTAAGGCCAGGGAGAGGGAGGGGGTGCCATGACTCAGATGCCAGAAGAGTGAAAGAAGAAAAAGCAGGTGACAAAAAAGGAACCACTAATAGGGAGGGGTGGGGAGCAAGCGGGAGGTGTAAGACCGTCATCGCTGCAAAGCGCGATCAAGAAAGCCGATGTCCAGAAAGGAAAGGACGAGGCGAACGAGGCAAAACATAGGTTGAACCGCTCATATCAGACGCAAACAGATGTTTGGGAGCCAGAAGAAATAGCAAAAGAAAGTCATCTTGATGCAAAACAATATCTCATCGGGACGGCGGGAAAGGGTTAAGGGCATCCCTGGGGGCGCCGAACGTCGAGCCATTGGACTCGGGAGCAGTCGCAAAGAAGAACTCTAGTACTTCAGGGGAGGAAAACGGAAGAGAGGGGAGAAAGGTCGGGTCAAAAGTGAAAGCGCTGCGAAGGTGATCAGGTCAAGACTGAGAAAGACTAAAACCAAGAGCAGATGCGTTTAAGGGTCGGAGGACCGTAGAAGAGCGAGCCACGCCAAAGGAAGGAGGGTAAGTGGCGCAGGGGACCAACTTCTGAGGTACTTGAACGAGGCGATAATCACTGGGTCAGAGGGACCCTTACAATAATTTTTGGCCAAAATAAGGCAGAGAAAGGGGGTGGAAGTAGCAGGACGCTAGAGGAGGGGAAGGAATTTGGAATAGACTCTGTCCGAATTCAAATCGACTACACAGGAGCGTTTAAAGGGAGAAGGGCGTAACTGGAGAATAAGTGGGGGAGAACACAGGAGTAATCGGCTGTACCAGAAGAAAAGCTCCACGAGGGGAAAAAGAACGTTAGCAAATCAGCCCGGATTAAAATGCTAGAACGAAGAACAAAAGACCGCTCCGGCTAAAGCGGGGAAGCTATAAGGAAGGCTCCCAACGTGTTTGGTCGGGGAACGCAACCACGAAGAAGGCCAACCAAGGTTTCCTGTAGTTCTAGGACCCATTCAAAAACAGGGGCCCGAGGGTGTCGGACACGTCAATACGCCAAAAGGGGGCAGGAACGCAATGAAGTGTACCGGGAGAGAGACAAACACAAAAGAGAAGTGGAGGGGGAGAAAGGAGAAAGCCACTCAGATGGTTGGAGAAAATCAACTTTGTGGACATGCTTGGGCCGGGCTAGAGAACACTTGCTAGAGAGGCAACGCCTGAGAAATTGACCAAAAACCAAGTGCAAGCCGATATCTGTCCGCCCGGAGGGAGGAGGGGAGGGGTCGGGGGAAGCGGTCGACAAATAGTAGGAAGGAAGTAAAGGAGCAGCAAAAAATTAAGGATGTGCAGAAAAGTTGGGGGACCAAAGGTGGAGAATCTATCATCTGACGCTCAGAAAATGCCGGATCAGAGGTCGGCGTTTTGGGGACGACTGAATTAAAAATGGGCTCAACACCGACAGGGGGGAAGCCCGGGGATGTCAGGCACGAAAAAAAAGAGGAAGGATCCTTAATTTGAGTCAAGGAGGCATCGGGAGCCGACAAAGGGTGATTAAACGCGCGAAAGAAAAAAAGTAGGAAAAGCCACGGAAAGGGCCGGGGGGGGTAGTGTAAAAAAGGGGGAGCAGAGGCAAAGAGTAGTAAACGTGCACCTTTGCTTCGAGGTTGCCCTAACAATGAGGGACGAACCGAAGTGGTGGTTATAAAAAAGACAAGTAGTTCAAAAGAACGGCCAGGAAAAAAGGAACACGAATGGCACGAGAGGGGGAAGGGTGCGGAGGCAGCGATACGAACCAAAACGAAGGGGAGAGAGAGAAAAACAACACAACGGGGGAAGGAAGAGAAGAGTCTACAAAATACGGGGGGGAAATTAGATGAAGAGAAAAATCGCAGTGAAAGAGGGGGGAATTGACAAAAAAGGCGACGAATCGGTTTTCCTGCTAAAAAGAGGGCTCAAGAAAGTGCACGGGCAACTCTGACAGAAACTGAAAACCTTATTTGGAAAATAGGCACGCAAAGAGCCAACGTGAGGAGGAGGGGAAAGCCGGGAGGGAGAGTCATCGTTCTGGTAGTCAGGGCCATTTGTCTGCGGAAACGATAAAAGAAATGGGAAAAGAGATATTACCTGGGCGGTTCTGAGAGGAAGTAAGAAACTGCAAAGACCCCTTCGGTTGAGCCATTCAATTAAAGAGGAAAACGCCGAAAATGAGAACGGAGCGGAAAGCGAAGGATAGAGCGGGAAAAGGGGGTGACATCAACAAAAAAGGGGAAGTAAAGCGAAAAAGGGGGTCTTACTGCCTGCCTTCAAACTATGACGCGGGAAGAAAAAGAAAGTGCTAAAAAAGAAGCCGCGAACGCAAGGTGGAAGTGCAAACAGATATTACAGAACAAGGCGTTTGAACGACGGGAAAAATATGAGAGAGATCTCGATCTGTACGAGGCCCACCCACCAGAAAAGCAAGGCTCGGCAATAGACCAGAAGAGGGAGGGAGGCAGAATTTCTTGCCGAACACCGGCCATATTGGAAGGGTTGTCGGGTCGAAACGGAAATGACATAACTTGCGAAACCCTCCACTGAAGAAAGGTCGACAAATCAAAGGAGGGATGCCCGGAGGAAAGCCATGATGGGGCCATCCTTAGTCAGTGGGGAAGCCGCCACAAACGAGTGGGGAAGATAGGAATGTGAAAAAAAAAGGAATGCAACAAACAAAAAAGAAAAACTGCAGGTCCCTTCAGGAGGAGGAAAGGGAAGGGAACAGGAGAGGGAGAGACGACTGAAAATGAAAACAGCACGGTTTGCGCTGGGAAAGTGAGTGGGAAAAAAGAGAAGCCCTGGGCCGTCAACCGTATAGGATGGACGTCCAAACTTCAAACTACAGGGAGCTTGGTTAGGCGCTTGTCTGGACTGGAAAATGTCGCAAGGAGGAAAGAAGAAGAGCACCAGGAAACACATTCGGCTCTTGGGAACAAGGTCGGGAGAGTAAAAGGTGCGCACAGGAAAAAGGAGTTGGGTCAAAGCGAATATACTAAGGGAGAAAAATCCCCTAAAACGACTGTAATTTGCGGACGCAGTACGTTGGAGAGGGAAGGTGCGACTCCACCAATCAAAGAATCAATCTTGGTTGGGGGAGGATCGTGGACAGCGTCGTAGCGCTTGAGACAGCGCAAAAGCAGCGCGAAAGGGAAGAAAAACTAAACGAAATTCAACGTGTCGGCACAAAGGAGAAAGTAAGCGATTGTCAGGCAAATACCCAAAAGGGAAATAGGAGGGCCGCAAAAAGAAAAAAGGAAAGGAAACTCCAATCAAGACTCTTAGCTTTCGCCTCAAGCTTACGGAAAGAGAAAATACTAGAGGGTGAAAAAAAAAAAAATAGGGGGCACATGATAGCTGAAATATTGGGGGGGGGGAAAGGGAAGACTAGCAACCAAAAGGCTTCGACTGGGAAGAGAGGTGAAAAGGATGACAAAGAAAAAAAAGGAGGGACAAACAGCTGCCCGCTGAGGGAGGGGGCAAAAGTTCGGGTCTTTTCTGAGGGACGGACGGTGGATGCAAAAAAACTGTCAAGGAAAAAATCACGATCCGGGCAATAAAAAAGTATGGAGATAGGGGCTGGGAAGGGTAAGCTGAAAACTGCGCTGCGGGGCATCGAAATGCAAGAAATTTGGGTAGGTCCTGGAGAGGAAGGAATAAGAGGACCGGAGCGGGAAGGGTGAAACCCGAAAAGAAATAAGACAAATTAGGAACTCTCTTTCCAATGCTCACAAGAGGAAACCCAAGCGCGAAAGGAACGAAGGGAGGGGCTGACCGGCAAACAGAGCTGCCGGATCAAAATTCAATCCGGGAAGAGCACGAAGCGACTAGCAAAGGGACCCCTCCCAGGAAAAAAAAGACAATGCGTTAAGACACCAATATCAAGAGGACAGACGCGCATCACCTAGCGGAGAGAAAGAGCAGCGACCAAGAGTGCAAAAAAAACTGTCCAGACTCAAATTTGTCATGGACCGCCGAGCCATGGACGAAAAAGGGTCGCAAAACGTATCCAAGTGGGTCCGCAAAGAGTTGGTATGCAGCAAAACTCCTTAAAACATGGAAACAGGGGGGTGGTCAACGTGAAAGGGAGAACACGAAACGAGAGCCAGAATAAGAAGCGGAAAAAGTGCAAAACAAGCGTGGCCACAAAGCATACTGCTGCAAGAAAATCAAAAAAAGATTCTGACAGTGGAATCAGTTAGGCAAAACGGCCGCTTCAAAACTCAAACAGGAAAATCTCCTCAAGAAAAAGGGAGGAAGAAAGGTCCGTTAGGTTGGCTGGGAGCAAAAGTTGCCGACGAAAGGACAATAAAAAGAAGAGGGAGGGGCATCAACTGTGGAAAACGGGCGAATGTCAAAACACGAAGGGGAAGAAAGAGGGCAGACCTGTGAAATCGTCTTCGGGTGAAGAAAAGGTCAAAAAACAACCACACTGAAGAGTTTTCTGAAGGGTTACTAAAGCAAGAGGGGGTTAATACGACAAAGCTGGGTCTAAATAGGACGTTGACGTTCACGAAATTGCCGAGAAAAGGGAGTGTTTTTGGGAACCACGGGTCTCAGACGAAGCGAGGGAGCGCAAGGGGAAGGGCTATTTGGAAGAAAACGCAATTGACCTTTGAAAATGATACGCTGACGTGGGCGAAAAAAGATCGACTGCGGCCGCAAGCACAACAACAAGTAAAGAACAACGTGCAGAACCATAAGTACGTTATTCAGAAGACACACGGGAGACGCCTCGGAGAGCCGTAAAAAGAGGCGAACGAAGGGGAGGATTATGAATGAAAGGACAGTCGAGGAAAACAGCTCCTACGTGGAATTAAACTCGCAAGAAAGAAAAGAGGACATGGGCTTGTCAAAAAAAAAAAGCCGTTCAGAGTTAAAGGGAAAGAAAATATCCCGACAGATAGTGGCTACCCAGGGATCGTTGATGGGGAAAAGGCCGATGACTTAAGCGGAAAAAAGGTAAAAAAAAAAAAGGTTGAAAAAAACCGAAGCGACGCGCGGGGAAAGAACGGGGGGGTGGCCAACTGTCAAAAGGCTGGCAGGAACCGGAGCAAACGCAATAAAGAGGGGCCTGGGAGTGCTGGCTAAAGTAACTACCTAATTAACCAACAGGTGTCAGGACCGCTCCGGGGAGAAGTCAAAACCCGCTGTTTTGTCACCCTCCGAAGTAGCTCGCCAGACTCCCGTCAGCTTGGGTACGAACAACAATAGAACAAGGTGTGCGCGCCAGCACAACCAGGGGCAGCCGCAACAGTCAGGGAATTCCCCGGGGATTGGCAGGAAGAAAAAAACAGTACGACGTCCTGTGTGATGAGAGACAAATGCGTCCAGTTTCGTCATGGAGAGATGGCGCAAGCAGGGCGACCAGAAAAAAGCAAGCTCAAAAACACTTAAACGTCCTAAATCAGAGGGGTGATGTGGGGAGGAGTCGACAGAAGAGAGAAAGAGCCGTCCCGTCCAAACATGAACAGGACTTTTAGTGTGGAGGGAAGGGAAACAGGAAAATGAAATGAGGAGAAACGCTCACTTTTCTGAAGGGGCCCTAACGCCAAGAGTTAAAAGAAGAAGGCAAAGCTCCGAAGGTTGGACTGGCAGGGGGAGGGCGGCGCTTCTTATTCGGGACCGCACCTAAAAGCGAAAAAAATGCGACCACGACTACCAGCAGGCTTGGGGTTTTCGACGGTCGTAAAGTAAAGGGGAACCCAGGGAGAAAGAGCAGCATGAACCGGGGATCCCACACCACCTGCTTGGGGAGATGCGATAGATCCTCGACCGAAAAAAACCTTAAATTTAGGAAACGGAAGGGGAATGAGACATCTCAGAGCGCTTGTGTTGAAATGACATGAAGTCCCGAGGCCCAGGGTTTGGAGGGAAAACAACAAACGAGACGCATGGGTCACCCCGTGAATTAAGGCCGCCCCTTAAAAAACAAAAGACCCAGGGGGCGCACTGCGAGCCAACCGTGAAGGGGAAAAAAGGATGGGAGACAGGTTCGAGAAAAGCAACAAAGAAATTTTCGGTGGTCAGAATACTCTTCGGCCACCTCAGGGAAGGGACGGAACGGTGGGGGGGGAAAAGCGGGAGGGGTGACCGTCAGGGTGGGTCCTCGCGAAGGACGCGCTCCGGGGGATAAGCGGAATACAGAGGCAGGACAAACCAAGGGCTGGTGCCTGATTTGACGAAAAAGAGGGGCGCAGGTTAGAAGGGGAAGAGGGGGGGGGGGCGGCCATAATATCAGTCATAAACCAGTAGAACGGGGGAAAGATTCACTTTGGGGGAAATTGCAAGAAAAAAAATAAAAAGGTCCTCTCCGAAGAAAAAAGGGGCACTGGTACCTTAGCAGAAGTTTAAAGAGGGAGACGAATTGGCTCAAACCAAGGGAAAGGTCCGCGCCCAGAGGTTCACGAAAGACAAGCAAGGAAAAGAAGGAATCATCGAGAAGCCCAGGAATTGACATCAGCAAATTCGAAGGACAACCGGCATGGGAGGGAGGGGGAAGGCCCAAGATACCGGAAAAAAAAAAAAAGGGGTCCAAGAAGGGGGGTCAAAGGGGATACTATGGAAATCTGTAAACGAGGGGAGCAAGACACAAAAAAAAGGCGTTGAGGAAAAGACTTAATGGGGGAAAAGAAAGTCACAGCGAAGGGTGCGGATTAACAAAGAGCATGACCAAAAGTTTGAGATCCGCTCGAAACAAAAAAAAGGGGGAAAGGATTAAAAAGATAGCGCTCTATCAAAGTCGGGGGGAATGACGTCAATGAAACGCCGACGGGGCAACAGAAGGCTCTTTAATCGGGAAGGCTTTCAAAACAGGGAACGGGCGGGTTGTGGAAATCAATAGGTGTCCTCAAAGGTAGGGAAAAGCGTCAAAAGTACAAAGTAGGGAAAAGACAAGTCGAAAGCCAGCCAGAGGCTGGGCGTAAAGAAACCAGTGAAAGGGAATCAGGCGAAGAAGTGAGCGGGAGAAATAACATTTGGCTGCTGGCAATGAATCCCGTAAAGATGGAAGGACGAACTTAGATGACTCCACTGGCAGAGAAAGGGCTGAGGGGGTTGAGCCAAATTCGGGATCCACTACAAAAAAAAAACAAGGCGAAGGTCATGCGGCTCGAGCGATTAGAGGCTGCACAGGGGGAAGGCCCAACAAGGCAAGAAATCCGTAGGAGAAACTGAAAGACAGGAAAGAAAAGAAAGGAGAAGCCGCGAACTAAGTTGGCCTACATATAACCAGAAAAAATTTAGGTAAACGCGGGGAAGAGGGAAGGCCTGGAGATCGCAAGCAGAAGGGCGTCAGGCAAAAAAAAAAAAGGGCCACAAAAAAGATGCAAAAAACAACGAACCGGAAGATCTGGATTAAAGTTCTTGAACCACGACACAAGACAAGTTAACCTTGGGGTGTGCTGTGTCGAAACGGTCGCCCAAATCAGTGACTGACCAACTGACACCGGGGGCAAGGACGGGGGTCCGAAAAAGCAGGGGGCCCGGTTGAATGCTGCCGTCTCCACTCCAGAACGGTTAAAAAGGCAAAAAGGAATCGTTGGGTCGTCGCAAAAACAAAACAGAGAAGCCATCGGAAGGTCAATTAGAAAACAAAAAAAAGCTGGAAGGAGGAGGTGAAACATTTTAAGAAAAGGGCGAGGCGCAAATAGAATCAAAAGAACTTGAGAGGGCTGTTCCACTGCATAGACAGGTATGCCAGTCTCACGAAATTTGAATAAAAGTCGAAAGAACGGACAAAAAGGGACAGTGGTAGAAGTGGGGCTAAGTTGAGGGGAGAAAGAGATTCTCAAGCGGAAATAAAAGCGGCCGCGTCCAGGAACACAATTCGCTCGGGACAAGGATCTTCTTAGGGTATTACTACATTCAAAAAGTGAAGGAAAAAAAGCGCAGGGGAAAGAAAAAAGAAAACGAGGCGTGGCTGGAGACTCTAGTCAGCGGTCGACCGCCACGAAATTCAAACGCACGCAGAGGGAAGTGGAGAGCCGTTGAGGCTCTTAGAATACAAAAAAAAGCGAAAGAGGCATAAAAAACGCATGAAGGGAGAAAGAAAAAAAAAGCGGACTAAGAGTTGGCCGAATTCCATAAGCAAAGGGCAAAGAAACCCCAGGTGATGAACCTGAACCTCCGCGAGCAACACGCTGAGATATTTCAAAAACCTAAAAAGAAAAATCGGCTGCCGCTATCTCGGGTGGGACAAAGTGGCGATACAAGGGAGTAAGATATGGGGGAGAAAAGGTCGGAATATAGAACTCCGACATAAACGAGAGAGGAAAGGCGGCGAAGATGCCGGGGGAAAACCAACAGACGAAGAAACGCAATTAAGTCTTCAGAGTAGTCGGTGCAACGGTCTGTAGTAGGGGGGAACGATTGAACAAAAATTCAAAAAGTAACACTCCACAGATGCCAGAAGAAATAGAGGGGGGGATATTGCGAGTGGGACGGGAAGAGGAGTCTTAGTAATAGAACGTCCAAGGCAAAAACTTTTTGAAACAAGAGGGGAAGGAAGAAATCGAACAGCAGCAGCGGGAGGGGAAAAAAGGCAGGGCCTTATAATACCTGGGATAAGGGAGCGGGCAATGAAGAACACTCCTAGATCAGCCACCAAGGCGCTGGAGGAAAAAAAGGACCGAATTCTGAAAGCAAAGCAAAAAGTGTGGAAGCCATCAGAGTCGGCAAAAAAACAAAAAAAAATCGAACGAATAAAAGGAAAGGGGTTTCCAATTTTCAAAATTGGGGACCAGCACGTTGAGAGTCCAAGGGAGCAGCGACGCGCCAGTCACCAACGCGAGAAATCGGGCAAAAACAAGATTGGGGAAAAAAACCTGCCACCGTAAAGACGAAGAAAAGAACCGTAAACAGAAAAGGGAAAAAACATAAAGGCGCAACGGCCCTTGAGTGTAAAAGGGGGTGAGGAAAAACCGTCCAAACGGGACAGTGGGGTGGGGGGTTTCCCCTTTCTTCAACGACGATAAAGGAATCAAAAGAATGACGCTCGGGAATGCCGGGAACAACAAAAAGGCCAAGCGAGGCGAAGAAGGGAAAAGGGAGACGTAGAAAGAAGCTTCCAGCAAACGGAAACAAACTCTCACAACAAAAAAAAGAGAGAGTGTGGACTGGGGGGCGTTGAAAGACGGCGCCAGAAACAAGAAAGGGGAGGAAAAACGCGTGATTGCAAAAAAATGCAGGACCCGGCATCAGAGCAAAAAGTCCGATTATGAGAGAATAAGCGGAGGAGGGACGAAAAAAAATGGCCCCTGCACAACCACCCACAACCTTCATGTCTTTCGGACGGGGGGGTCACCAAACTGGTAAAATGAAGGATACTTGGACGAAATGAGGGTCCAAACATGCTGAATGAGGTCAACAATTGCGGAGTGGCAAAGGTTTTGAACATCGTTAGGAAGGAAGGGATCTGCCGCAAAAGCGCGAGGAAGGAAGGGACTCGAAACGGGGGGGGGAAAAATTAAAAAGAACAAGCACAAAATCTGGAATGCTAGCTTGAGGATACGGGAGAAAAACGGAAGCAAAAAAACAAAGTTGCACCTGGACAACCCGAAACTCGGGGATATGATTCGGGGACCGTCCTTGGTGTCTCAAAAGCAAACGCGTTAGAAGGCAAAAAACTAAAATGAACACTCAGGGGAGGATTATGGCATGAAGAATCGGTTAAGTATCCTAAAACCTCCGCTTGGGGGAAAGCAAAGGAGCCAGAAAAAAGCTATTGACGGAGTTCAAAGGCAGCCCGCAAGGAGGAAAAAGACAAATAAAAAACCACATAACAGAGGACTGAAAGGGAGGGTATGGGGGGAAAATCACGGAGGGATAAATCTGACCTGAAAGAAAACGCAAGTTGCAAATCAGAAGCAGAAAAGCGGTTGGAAAAGAGAGGGAGTGTCGGACGTCCACAAACTGGAACAAAACTCAAGATGAAAGACTCCACTATGAAAAAAGGGAAGGAATTCTACCTCTAACCCACAGGTGGGTCAGCCGCTAAAAAGGGATCGCACACGAGGGGGACACATTCCTAGTTCTCGCCGGAGCCGGCATCGTTGGGTCTAAAAAGTCCTCAAAAAAATGGGTGGTCAAAACTTCAGGCGGATTTATCATCACCCGGGGGAAGAACCGGAGAGGCCATGGGGAAAGGGATTTGGGGGCAATCGAAAAAGATAAAAGGAATGGTGATGTGGAAAGGAAAGATAGCAGGGAATGGAGGTGAAACATGATCTGGTCAGAAGAACTTTGAAACTCCAAGAGCCTAAAATCTGAAACTATCCAAACCAAAATAGGCGGGTGAAGGAAAGACCGATGAAGAAGAAGAGAGAAAAAAAAAAATGAAAATGAGGGAAAAAGGGGCCGAGAAGTTCAACAGAAAGCCAAAGAGCTGGACGGAGAGGGCGATCAATGTGGAAAAAAGGGAAAAGTCTCAAGTAATTCCGCAAGATCGAATTTCAGCCGAATTGTGACTGACTAAGCGGGAGATCGTATTCTACAGACCTGGGGGAAGAAATCTGGGAAGAAGCAGCCAGCGACTAACCTCAAGGGAAGGTTTCGACGCAGTTAAAGGGAGAAGGTGAAGACAAGGGGAGTCAAATCGCAGCGGAAAACGCATCCCATCGCCAAAAGGGCTGTGGCTCAGGATTTACGGGGGGAGAGGACCTTAGTAACAAAGCAGAGACTAAAACCTATCACAAAGCGATTGGGGGGGGAAAAACATGGAAAGGAAGGAAGGAACCAACGTTTGGGTGAGGGGGGAGACGAACAAGGGATCAGATGGGACACCCCGGCTGGGGTGGCGCAGGACATCAGGTTTGAAAAAAAAGAAAACGATGGGAGGGACACGTCATGAGGGACAACCGGCAGGGGAGGGAGGATGGGCGAAGTTTCGGGAAACCGAGAAAAAAATGAGGGGCGCAAGAACGGACTCCATGCATCAGGGAGGGGAAAAAAACAGAGGAGGGGGGGGTGACCTGGCTGGGGGGGAAGAGCACACTGTCTAAGATGCCGCAGAAAAAAACTTACAACCGGGGGAACAGTTCAACAAATGTTTTCTGTCAAACTAGAGCCGGGAAAGAAAAAGAGTCAGAGGGGGAGGAAGGGGAGGAAAGGCAGCGGGGACTTCCAGCGAAAGTATGCACAAAGGGAGGACATCAGTGGGAATGGGGAAAGTCTGAAGATGGTGACTAAACCTTTTAATCCTCGATAAAAGAAAAATCGAAAAAAAAGCAAGGGGAAGGAAGAAGGGAAGGAGGTGGGAGAGCTTTCACGAGGGGATCACAAACCTAAAAGGTCATCGCCCGATGAGGAAGAGAGAACCGAAGGCATATCAATTAAGGTTCATCGAGGAAGCCGCCAAAGTTTAAAGGGAAAGAGAAAAAGGAAAGCCGAGGGAAAAAGAGGGAACAAGTCCCGCATTGAAATTTGAAGGTGATACGTTCACGGGGGGGACAAAAAGATGGCGACGAGGGGGTAAAAAGACCGGTGGGCACAAAGGTTCAAGAAAAATTCTGGACAAACTAGTGGGGAAAAAAGAGTCAGAGACAAACTAGAATGGAAAGAGAGGGAAGAGAGGGCTGTGGAGAGGATTCAAAAGACGCAAGAAAAAAATTGGAGAGTCG
>Ga0179593_1413407_pt1 | contig 12297 bp, 12 predicted proteins | sample CZODoug2_1_08_16_FD_185931 | JGI IMG/M metagenome (GOLD analysis project Ga0179593, IMG submission 185931) | Vadose zone soil fungal communities from Angelo Coast Range Reserve, California, USA - CZODoug2_1_08_16fungal (PacBio error correction) | ecosystem: Environmental > Terrestrial > Soil >...
AATCCGGCGCGAAACCGGAACAGTCCGGGGGTTTAAAAAAAAAGCCAGGAAAAGCCTATCGCCGGGAGAGGGGTGCAAATAAAAATCAAAAGGCAAGAGAAACCGCTTACGCGACCGCGATAGGCAGCGAGGAGAAGAAACGAGACTTTCGACAAAGCTCGGTGGAGAGAAAGAATTCAAAGAGAGGGAAAAAGTGGAACGATGGACCAACCGCTTGCCAAAAAAAAAAAAAAAAAAAAAAGATTTTCCTCAATCCGCACCCCGTAAAGGAATAAAGGAGGCAAAAGACTCGAAAACGGAAGGAGAAATAGGAAGGGAATAATTGACTGGAAGTAAAACCGGAAGGGACGAAAGGAGAAAGAGAGGGTGGGAGGTCATAGAGAACAAACGGAAGTTAAAAGCCAGAGCAGAATGAAAGAAGGGAGAACTTTAAAGAAAAAGGAGAGAAGAAATCGTGCAGAGGAGAAAGCAGGAACGAGAAAGAGGGAAGGGAAGGGGAGAGCGGGAAGTTAAAGGAGCAAAAAGCTTACGAGCAAAAGGGAACCAGCAAGCAGAAAATGAGTAAAGAATCCTGGAACAACAGGAATCTCAAGGGAAGAATTCTCAAATGCCGAAGTAAGTACAAAGGCAAAAATCGTTTGGGGGAACAGAATTAGGGGTAAAATGTGCGAGGTACGCGGCTTCGCGCATGGCGACAAAAAGTCAGACGGAGGGAAGGCCGGAAGTCCAAACTGTCAAGGTGAAGTAGGGAATTGAAGCAAGGAAGAAAAGGCCCGCTGAGATGCTTTTAAACAGGCACTCTCAAGTTTGGAAGGAAGTCGGGAAGAATATCAAAAAATGAAGGCGAGAGGGCAGAGTAGTGGCAAAGAGCGGGAATATATCCTCGTTCGTTCCCTCAAGCTTCGGCGCAAGGGGCGACAAAGAACGTGATCAGGGAGAGGAAAATCCAATCATATTCTCGGAAAAAAAAGAGGCGGGTGAAAATATCGGAGGGCGCGCGGATGAAAGGGTGGGGGTGAGGCGAACGTGGGATCATACGAATACCAAGAGAGGAAGGAGAAGGGAGGGAGAAGAAAAAAAAAAAACTTAAGGCCAAAGGGCGAGAAGGGACCAGGAAAGAGGAAAGTCACCAATCAAAGTTCAAGAAAGTAATGACAAGTACAAATTCAGGGGGGGAGGATAAGGATTGTGAAGGTAAAAATCCTCCCCTGTGTCTAGAATGGGAACAGGGGGGGGGGAAGAAGGACTCGCCGACGCGAAAAACTAACGTGAATATAGCAACCATGACAAGGTAAAGGTGGGGGGGGAAATGAAAGGGACCTCCCATTTATAGAGGATGGAGGAAGGGAGTGAAAACGTTTTCGATCGCGATCGAGATGGAAAGAAGGCGTGACCCTCGGAAGAAAGAGGGGGGGTAATCGCCAAATAGTCACCTGGGAAAGGGAAGAGGGGGGGTCATTTGTCCACAACGCCAAAATTCTTGGAATAAAAATGAAGGTAAATTGGATAATGGCTGGGTGGGGGGGGAGGAGGGGAGCAAGGAGGGCCCCCCCGAATAAATTAAGGAGGATATGATTCCATTGGGGGGGGGGGGACCGTTTACGGCCTCAAGGGATCTTGCCGTTGCAAGACGACTTAAAATAGGGAAAAAGTGCCGGAATCTTTATTTACGATAGCGGGGGGCTAGAAGGAGCAATTGGGTGCGTTTGGGGGTGGGGTTATGAAAACGCACGGAGTCAAAGAAAGTCAGGGGGAAAAAAAGAAAAGGGGAAAGTCTAGGTAAGGACGTAATCGGTAAGACAAAAGGTCGTTAGGAACATTAGTCGGGGGAGGGGAGGTCATAACTCTAAAAACTGGCCGCGAAGGGGAAGGAATGGAGCGACGTCAGGGATGAGGGAGGGAGAGAGATACCGCGATAACTCGTGGGCAATCGGGAAAGGGGACGCAACCTGATCCAGCGGTGAAAAGGTCCAGGGGGGCGGACAAAAATCAACAGGGACGAACTGGGGGATAAATCCTCAAATCCTGAGAGTATCAAGGAAGTGACAAGGAGGGGGATAACCGACCGTCCGCTCAAACGGCGCCATGGGGGGGAAAAAAATAAAAAAGTGGGGGTAGCAAGAGACAGAAGATTTTCAACTGTCGGGGAAGTCAATCTTTCTTTAAAAAAAGGGGGGGAAAGGCTTCTACCACCGAACTAAAGCTGTTTGAAAGAGGGAAGGGGGGAATGAGTGTTCTTGGGCGGGGGGAATCGACAGCGTAGGGGAAAGTCTACAAAATCATCAATAAACAAACTATCACGGGAGACAGAACCAAGTATGACGTGAAGAAGTAACTGTAAATCCTGGGTTCCAATAAAAAAGGGGGGAAAAAGCGTCCTTACCAACGAAAACCTGAGACAAACTCGGGGGGAAACGAAAAAATTCCGAATGAGATACAGCCAACCGTCTATACCAGGCAGGGGGACAGGGGGGGTGAAGGTAAAAACGATCAGCGCAATCATCAAAAGTGAGAAAAAAAAAAGAAGGAACCCAGGAAGAAGTGAGCAACACAAGAAAAATAGGGGTTGCAGGGGAGGAGAAAGGAAAACCATTTTGGCACAGAGCAATTCAATAGACAATAATATCAAATAACGGGGAAAGGAGGGAAAGAAGAATCCAGAAAAGGATTTCTAACTAATCTGATCGAGTGAAAAAGAAATCTGTAGCCAGATTAGAAAAAAGAAAACAACCAAGGTATCGATTCTTAAAACACTCTAAGGAAAACCAGAAGGAAAAAGTGGGGGGGCGGGGTAAAAGGCGCATAAAATCGGCGTAGGGAGAAGCGTGCAAAAAAAGAAGCACCGGAAATATGCGCAGAGAAGATCGACTCTACAGGGAGTTAAAAAAGGGGGAGGGGAAAGGAAGGGAAAGACTCAAAAAGACGTAGGGGATCCACTGCGAGGGCGAAAGACAAGAGAAAAAAGGCTCAACGCGATTCGTCCTCAAAGCAGAAAACTATTCAGGAAGAGACATAAGGTGCTCGTAAAAGGAAATTTTAAAGCGGTGGGGAAGTTGGGATAATGGGGGGAGGGGGGAAGGAGGGGAGAGGTTTTGGAAAAAAATATTGGGGGGCCCTAGCTAAAGGACAGGGGAAAGAGAAAGAAGATACGAAGGAACCATTGAACTGCAAAAAAGGCATGAATTGAGAAGAGAACTCAGAGACAAAAACCGACAGATCGAGAAAAAAAACAAAAGGGAGAAAGATAGGATGGTCGCTAGTATATGCGAAATTTGATACAGGAGGATTTCAAGGATGAGGTATTAAGGGGTTTCATGGAGCCGCGGCAGGAAAATAGGTGCTTCAAAACCTACCTAAGTCCAGCGGATAAAAAGCGAAAGGATATGAGGGGTTGGAATGGATTTAAAAAAGAGCTAGAGGCTTTAACGGGGAGGGTTTCGTGCTGTTGGGAAGATGGGGGGGGGGGGGGGGTCGCAGAGGAGGGGAAGGCGGGCAACCTGCGCAAAGTTTGCGTCGTAAAGCTCGTCCCTGGCAAGGAATGGGGGGGGTGTCTCGTCAGGGAACTCATCAAAGCCCAAAATTAAAAACACAAACAAGCCGCCTCCCGCCAACGCCCAAAAACGCCAACGCAAACGCAAAACAAAGACAAAAAACGCCCAAAAACACCGGAACGCAAAAAAAAACAACCCCCCCACAACGGTAAGAACATCTTAGTTGGGTCTCCTGATGGCGGATGAAAAGGGGGGGTTGCCAAGAGTCGACAGAAGATGTATGCTGCAGAATTTCCCGACACACTGGGGGGGGGAGAAAGGAGTGACTCGTTCATCAAAAAAAAAAAAGATCAGATCCAGTTTGGCGGAGATTGAAGTGGTGAGAAAGAGGCAGGGGGTGAGGAAGAAGATGAAGGTTCACTTCCGTGCTCCAGGGCAGGACGCTTGTACGGTCAAGGGGGGAAATGGGGTCCGTTATGCGTGATCAGATGCGTAGCGGCACATCAAGAGAGAGGAGAAAAGCGTTCAATGCGCATTGGCCGTCCATTCGGGGCGGGGTGTGGGCGAAGGTGTCCGGGAATGTTGGGGGCGAAATCCCTTATGACGGAAGATGGAGGGGGGGGAAGGCAGAAACTCTACTACGTCTCGCCGGGTGTGGGGGGAGCTAGGTAGGAAGTTTGAAGCACTGGGACAGGGTCCCCTGTTGTTCGTTTTCTGAAGGCGGAAGAGCAACTTTGGGGAGGGGGGAAAAAGGAAGGCAAGTTACTTGTTATAGTTGGGGGGAGGGAAAACCAAACTTTGAAAGGGAGGGAATCCGCTGATCTGCTTGGGGTGCCATTCGAATCGATCAAAGAAAAAAGAAAGAAAAAAAAAATCAAATGTAATTCCCTTCGCGGAAAGGGGGAGGAGGTAGGGCGGGTGAAAATAATGGGAACATAAAAATTGAAATCGATAGACGCTACCCCAAACGAGGGGGAAGGAACATTGGAAGGAAGGAAAGAAAAGCGTAAACCGGACGTGAACTAGAATCTATTTTGGAAAGTAAGATCCAAGGACCGTTAAGACTCGCCTAAACATAATCTCAAAAAAAAAAAAGATATTGGCGGGAGCAAGTGTACCAGAATGGAAAGTGCTCATTAGCAGAGGCCCTAAGACGTCGAGGAAGGGAAGGGGAAGAAAAAAGGAATTTGAAGAATGGAGGCACACCAACTAGGAATGTGTACAGTGAAAACCGGAAACAGAGGGGAAGGGAAGGGGGGGGGCTAAACCGGGGAGAAACTTCGTAACTATCGAGAAGAAAAAAAAAAAAAAAAAACAAAAAAAAACAAACGGGAACGAAGAGAAACCCGAGGTATAATCCAAAGAGGCCGGCCAAGGGGGGGTAGAAAAAAAAGGGTAATAGGAGGGGGGCAACTGGAAAAAAGGAGAAAAAAGGAGGGGGGCGAAAAGAAGGGCCAAAATTAAAAAGACATCGATAGGTTCGGAATTTGCTTCGCAAAAAGGAGCGCAAGAAGTAAGAGGGGGGGGGGTTCAAGGGAAATTTTCAAACTCCAACCCAAGCGTTTGAAAATTAAGCCAAGAGGCCAGGAAAAGGAGGACGGGGGAGAAAAGGGAAAACAAGGTTCTAGGCTCACTACAGTAGGGCTGGATCTATCCATTAGAAAAAAGTTGGTTCCAGACTTAATCATCGATAAATGGGATCCCATGTCATTGACCCAACACTTTTCCGTCAGATGGGAAACCAACAGGGGGGAAAAAGAATCTAGGGACGTATTTCTGCGTCTTGCAAGGGACTGCGCGCCTACCGGAGAGAAGGTGAGAAGTTGCTTTAAAGCTAAAGTGCGACGCGGGTGGCACGAAGCAGGGAGGGCGGAGGGGAATGAAGCAAATTGACAGATGCGAGTGCCCAGGGAAAATTCGTGAGAAGAAAGATGGCGGGGGTTAATAACACGTTCATATCTGCAGAGGGGGGTTCGTTCATGAGAGGAAATGGTCCGCCTCGTAAATTTCCCCAGAAAAGCCAAAAAAAAGGAAATAGAAGGGGGTAAAGACCCCGCTCGGTTGTCTAAGCTAGGGGCGAACAGGAGATGGGGAAGGAAGGGTGTCCCATTGAGCCGAAGTAGAATGGGGGGGGGGGGGGGGAAGGGGGGGGGCAAAAGAACGATATCAAGAGCGTAATCGTACTGGTAAATGAACCAGTAAGAGCCGGGACGCCCTGACATTTGGGGAAAGTTCAGAGAGGAATGAGGGGAAGCAGCTCGTTAACTTCAAGCTCAGAGAAGGGCATCAGCTTTGAGTAATCCCATTCGGTGGACAGGCGGTGGATAATCTATGGATGAACGAAGAGGCGCCAGAAAAAGGGGGAGGAAAAGTCGCCAGGAGCCTCCTCCATTTTTGTGAATGGGGGAAAGAGAAACGGGCGCGTGCCCACTTTGGCAGGAAGCACGGCAGGTTTGAACAAAAGTAGCCGGAAAGAGAGGGAGGGAAGGTCACAAAGCCGAATGGCCCTGGCGGATTTGTGGTAAAAGAGGGTATAAATCTGAGCAGCGAGTTCAGCGGGCATTGTGCGATAAAGCCAGTTATATAAACCAAAGAACTAGCGCCGGAAAGAAAAAAGGGGGAGTAGATACTTGCGCGGGAAAGGAGACATTGGCTTTCCTCGGGGGGGGATTCGGAGTCATCGGAAGGCAGAAAGGTGAGACGGTGTTGCGATGGCAAAACCCACCGCATCGCCCTTGAAACCCAAAAAACCCCAAATGCTGAAACATCAAAAAAAAAGGGGGAGAGGAAAAAGAGATACAGTAAGGCGCAATAATTGGTAAAGGGGACCGGAACCATGGGGGGCGAAGAGAAATCCTGATGCCATCGTGGTGGCAGCGTCAAACAGGAGAAAAAAAGGTTGAAAAGCGGGGCGGGGAAGAAAGGGGGGGAACCAAAGCCGAATCGCCCGAGCTCCCCTCTAATCTGGCGAATCCCCCATGTGGGCTTAAGAGCAGTCGACTTGCCGGAAGAAGTTTCTCTGGATTAGGGTCTCACAAAAGGAGACGGGGGACAGTCCAATTTCAAGTGAGGAAAACTCCTCCAAAGGGGAAATGAGAAGGAAGAAAGACCTACGTACAGTCCGCAGCCTCGAAGGATGTGAAACATGGGACGAGAGTCAGTGAGGAAAAAAAATGGCCGCGTCCGTTGTGGGAATCTTTTGCGTCAAAAGTGAACATGGAGTGGGGGGGGGGGGGGGGGGGGGGGGGGGGGGGGGGGGGGGGGGGGGGGGGGTGGGGGGGGGGGGGGGGGGGGGGGGGGGGGGGGGGGGGGGGGGGGGTGGGGGGGGGGGGGGGGGGGGGGGGGGGGGGGGGGGGGGGGGGGGGGGGGGGGGGGGGGGGGGGGGGGGAGTGGGGGTGTGGGGGGTGTTGTGGGGGGGGGGGGGGGGGGGGGGATGGTGGGGGGGGGGGGGGGGGGGGGGGGGGGGGGGGGGGGGGGGGGGGGGGGGGGGGGGGGGGAGGGATAATGATAACTCATATTCGCTCAACTTGGACTTCTCACTCTTCTACTACTAACTAAAAAGGCCTATCAATTAAAATTGCAAAATTGAAATGACTAATTATACAAAAAAACATTCATCTGTTGTTAAATCTAAGAAATCAAATAGCAAGGAAAGGGGCATTAAAACATCGAATGATCTCCCGTTTCTAAGTTCGAGGATTAAACGTTCGTATGTAAGATGCTATATCGCGTGATCCATTCCGCGAACTTCTAAAGGACCAGACCGAACGTATCATTAAGTCGCAGAAGAAAGTCAGAGGGAATCCGACATCGCTGATTTACAAGTTGGACGTTACCGGGGGGGCAGCGATTGGGACTTTACGCGCCAACGGATCGGCGTGGATAGGAAGACAATAGGCAAGATAGAAGGAATCTTCTTAAAATCGCAAATCGTGAAGGGGGAACGAATTTTAGGGGCCCACAGTAGGATCGACTGGCAAAAGAGGGTTTGTCAAAAGGGGGCCGAGAACGGATCGGGGGGGTGAACTTGAGGAGGTGAAAGCAACTGAGCACCGGGGGAATGTACTGCTCTAGATCGGGCGCCCGAGACAAGAAAGGGGACATCTGAAGAAAAAGGGGGGGGGCATACCGGCAACTGCTTACCTAATGAAAAAAGGGGGAAGTGATCAAAGGGCAGGGGAAAAGTCCATCTTGTATCAGGACTCAATTCAGTCTGAACAGGGTTGGTTTTCGGGATGAGGCAAAACAGCACGGGAAGGCGGGGGCAAAGAGCCTACTAACTGTGTTTCCACGCCTCGCCAAAAAGGAATCCTTTTACTAGGGCTCGTGGGCGGTTCATTTCCACAGACCCACAAAAAGCTGGACAACTTTCTGGGGGAAAGGGAAGCAGGTGGGGGGGGGAGAAAAGGAAAACGGGTCCTAACCAGAATAAAGGATTTGGATGAAGGGGGGATTTGGGAATGGCCAGTTTCGGCAGGGCAGCGATCCAGTTGCAAATGCGACCCTATTGGGGCTAGCAAAACCCGGAGGAGGTAGGACGCAAGGAGGTTCTCTCCTTCGTGGTGGGGGTGGGTTTTTTGGAATAAGGTCTCGCTCCGGCTCAAAGCGTGGGTAGCCACATGTAATGCGAGGTGGGAAGTCAATCGGCAAAGGAAGGGGATTCTCTTGACTGGCGGTCGCTGCTTTTCGCTCTAAGAGGAAAACAAATGGAGGAAAATGAAAAGTAATGGGGGCGTGGCCGGGATCGCGCGCTCATACAAGTAATCTGCATCGGGGGAAAGGAAAACAGAAGGGAGAGAGGGGGGAGCGGGGTCTGCAGTCAGCGTGGCGGCTGAGCTCATTAATAAAGAGGAAACTTTGGATCGACTAGACGCAAATCCTGCTCTTCCGCTGAGTGGGACTCGGTCCCGGAAAGTTTGAAAGGGAAAGGGGCCTGGGAGGACGCCAGGGGGGGGAAACTCTCCCTATCGTTTACTTTGGTGTCGAAGGGACCAGGATGAGGGAAAAAAAGGGAAAAACGGGGGTCAAGCGCCAGGGGCCGGGGCTCCTCGGGGGGGGGTGAAGGCGTTGAGGGAGAGGCCAGTCGCGATGCCGCCATATCAGCGACGACGAGTGTACCAAACGTGAGTTGAGAAACCTAAATAAGAAGCTGTTTCAATAACCAGGTTGGGGAACCGTCACTAGAAGCAACCTCGATAAACAGAACGTTCACGCTCCTAAGAAAAAAATACGTCCGGGAAGAGGGGGTTAGGGGGCCACACACAGAAGTTACGTCCCATGTCTCCTAGAGCAAAACCAGAACCTTCCCCAGGACTAATTCAGCCCAACACCCCGCCAAAATGGGACGTCTAAAAGAAAATGGAAACGAAGAAAGGCGCGCGAGGGACAGAGGACAAGCGGAGAGGAGTCACAAGAACGGAAACAATGTGACCGAGCAGGCAAAAGAAAGGCAGCATAACTAATATGAGGCGGGACAATGGTAGGGGCAAGAGTATCCGCAAACGAAGGGAGAGCTTCCGGCAGAGGCGGAGAAAAGGGTGAACGGAGAATTGCGACCATTGTCGTCGGAGCCGCAAATAAATACGTAGGAAAGTCGCAAAAAGACATAAAACGAAGTGATCGGGGCCAGAGTATCGATAAAGATGGCGGGCGCCGCGATCAGCACGCAACACTCAGGGAAGTACAGAAAGGGAGGCTTATTACACAAAGGGAATCCCAGCGATCCATGAGATCTAAAAAAAAGGAGGAAACAAAGTCCTTAAGAAGGGAGGGACATCCAAGCGGGGGGGTTATAGCAATATGCAAACAGGCGCAGTTTCGTTCAAGTGGCTATTAGCAGGCGGTTCTCAAGTGAGGCAGCAGCGGACGAAGAGAATCGGGCCCTACTATCACGCATTCACATTCCCGAAGGAGGGACCAAAGCGAAGGAGAGATTGAGAAACTGTTACTCGCAGGCCATCATCAACAACAAACGGGGCGAGAGAGTGTGTCAGGAAGTGGGGAGAATGCATTCGAGACGGCGTTCGCAGAGGAGGCAATGAATGCAGGAGAGGCGGGGAGATCATTGGCAGTCAACGAGGCCAATCATTTGGACGACAAAAAACACTCATAAAGGCAGGTATCAAAAAAGAAACTGAGCTTTCATGGAAGTATACCTTTGATGGGGATTTTAAAACAGAGATATCGGGGAGGGAAGGCGGGTTCTGCTTTTGCTGAGATCTGGCGTTAGCGGCTTGTCGGGGCGCTTTTTTGCGAAGAGAAGGATCGGAAGACCTGGAAGGGAAAGAAAGGAAGTGTTGCAAGGTATCTGCCCGAAAGAAATGTAGAGTGAAAAGAACTGGTCTCCTTCGCCGTCAGGGGGCTTTGGGGAGAAGAAAGTTAAAGGAGGGGGGAAAGACTGGCACCGCAAAATTTCACTTCTGCTCGTTAAACAGCAAGGGGACGATCGGAGGAAAAAGGAAGGCAAGACATCGATCCCCTGGTTCCTTGCGATCATTTTGGCGAAGTACTGCCCTGGGTTATGCTGGAAGGGGAGGGGGAGTTCAGGGGGAAAGGGGGGGTTTTTACTTTTCACGTTATGGTCCGTGCTATGCGCGGGCAGAAGAAAACGAAAGAGGGAGGGGGAGGAAAGAAAAATGCCACTTGGCTGCTTCTCGTGCAAGTCACCATCTGAGGGGGTGGGGCTGGGTTCTGGGTGAGAAAGGAGAATGGGAAAGGAGAGAGAGAGAAGTACATCCCACTTCACGGACGTACGCGCCGGTTTGGGGGAGAAATTCGCCTTGTCTCGAACAGCGTGGTCTGGCCGCGTCGGTGAGGAGGGCTGAAGGGGTTAGTGAAAAGGGGGGGGACATACGGCTTCTTAGGTGGAGACTACGGTGGTTCGTCGTCAGCTGGTCTTGGTCGTTTTGGCGTTTAGGAAGAAACGAAGCCGCCAGACACGGAACACGGAGCGGCGTGGGTGAAAGACGTTTGAAGCAAGGCGGAAATCTCGGCACCAAGGGTCATAAGAGTCGCTACACATTATTTCGCAGGAAGGGAAAGGGCTGGGCGTAAAAATGAGGAAACAGGCCGAAAGAAGGAAGGGGGGGCTGAATATTAGATCCAAACGCATTCATTATTAATTACTCGCCGGGGGGCTCGAAAAGACACGGAGAAATGAAGGGGATAGGCTTCATCCAGGTGAGAGTATCGCTGTCAATGTCAAGACGGGCCACCACTTTAGGGTGAAAACGTAGGGGCAATGGAATTGGAAAAAATGGAAAGCAAAACACTCCGGATCAAAGATGGATAAACGCGAGTGAGAAGGAAAGAATTCAAAGGGTAAGACATCGAAGGCATCAAACCGTTCTTTAACGAAAGGAAGAAAAAGAAGTCAAAAAAAAAAAAAAAAGCCACCAAATGCCCGAGGCCTAGCGTAAAATACCACGAGGAAGGCAACAAGGTTTTCTGTTGTGAGAAAACGCTGTGGCAACAGGGGATGGGGGGACGAAAAGGGGGAAGACTGATCATAGAAGGATCCGTTGATACTCCCGGTTGAAAAAAAAATATTAGAAAAAAAAACAGCAGGCGCTCTTATCCAGAAATACAATTGTTCAGATTTTCCAAAGCCGGATGTGGGAAAAATGGGTAACAGTAAGGAAGAGTGCGAGCAGGGGCCAGGTAGGAGGAGGGCAGAAATGTGGAGGGGAAAAACTGGCATCGATGCCCATTCAAAATTTTTCAGTAGACTAAGCCTTGGAGATAAAATGGGAGGGGGATAACGAAGGGGGTAAAATTCAAACATTTTGAACGGAGGACAAACAATGGAGCGCAGCCACTTTACATGTCGTGTGCCTGATATGAGAAGAAGTCCTCCATTGGTCGAAGGTAGGAGGCAAAGAAGGTAGAACTTTTCGGCCCGAGGGGGACACAAAAGACGCGGCGAGGCTAGTATCGATGGGTTCAAATGTGCACAGGGAGGTGAGCATCTGTGCCATAAATTCTTGACAACGCTTGGAGGTGCTCAAGGGGAAAAAAAAGATTGCGAGCCGGGGGGGATGAGTCGTATCTCCACTTTGCTACGGGGAGCAGAGTAAAAAAACACTTTCCAATCGCGCGCCAAAGACGATAATTGTAAAGACCGAATCGAGGGGAAAGATATGGGGGGGCTTGGCGAAGGCATATAAGAAGAAAGCTTAGGTCTGGGAGGGTCTCGCCTAAGCAGAGGGATGGAAACTAACCAGGAGTTGCGTAGCAGGAAAAGGGGGAGAAAAGAATTCGCCAGGTTTGATCAGGGAGGATATTCACATGGGCAGCTCGTACTGCGGGAGGACCCGCAATCTATTGGGGGAAGTTCAATCTATCGCCCCACGGACTGTTTCTTGATATTAAGGAAATTCGAAAGGAAGACTGTGAGTAAATGCAAGGGATGCGAGAAACCGAGTGTCGATAAAACAAAACGCCATTCTCGAATATCAAGGGGCCATCGCTCCATTTGGGCATTTCATCCAGTTCGACTTGTCAAAGGACTGGTGAAAAGAAGAGGAAGGAGAAGGCGCTGACAACGCGGGATGCTGTCCGCTAGCAATTGGGCGGAATTTGGTGGGGGGAGAATGGTCACAATATCCCAGCCGGGCTTTTGTTCTAAAAAAAATGACCTCCTTTAAAAAAGGCCAGGCGATAAGAAGGAGAGGAAGACTCGGGCTTGCTGAAAGCTTCGGCGAGCTGCTCTTGACTGGGGGGGCGATGACGAGGCGTGACAATTAGGTCTGGATACGTGCTATGGAAAACCAAGTGCCGCCATGCCACAGGTCCAAAGTTGAGAAAA
>Ga0179593_1504134_pt1 | contig 12297 bp, 15 predicted proteins | sample CZODoug2_1_08_16_FD_185931 | JGI IMG/M metagenome (GOLD analysis project Ga0179593, IMG submission 185931) | Vadose zone soil fungal communities from Angelo Coast Range Reserve, California, USA - CZODoug2_1_08_16fungal (PacBio error correction) | ecosystem: Environmental > Terrestrial > Soil >...
GAAAAATGCTCGCTCAATGCCAGGTACCAGTAAAAGGTCTGCTAAAACTCAGGCACGGCCGATCAAAGAAAGAAAGGGGGGAGAATATTACATAAAAGAGGAGACTTTTCAAACTGGAGCTGCTAAAAAAAAAAAATTGACATTCGTCTATAACGTAATTCGACGAAACTTTCATTTACTAAGGCGATGCAGATCCACACTCTATAAGGTCAGAAGATTAGAGCTATAGGGAAGGAAGTGGTCTAGGTGTTCTGAGCGCTCTTTATTGAAAACGAAATGCGGGCGGAAAGCGAAAAGGGAAATGCAACGAAACTCAAAGTGCTCAAATCCACGCGGCAGAGCACGTGCACTCAAGGGGGGGTCGCCATCAACAAAGCGGACATCAGAAGGGGACAGGGGACCAATAGAAAAAATGGGCGAGTAAAGCACGAATGCTGAAATCTCCACTGCCGTCTTTAAGGGGGCGACGAAAGGAAAGAGCGAGACCAGCCCGGGCGAGCCGGGGCCCACTTTGAAAAAGGAAGGGAGGAGGGTAACTCGCGATGCCTCAAACTAAGAAGAGAGCATAGTTAATCACTCAAGGGGGCAGAGGGAGACTGCACAGGCAAGCGAAAGAAAAAAAGGGATCCGTGGAATGGATAAGAAGGGCTTATACTATAAATTGATCAAGAATTAGTGACTCTATCACCGCCCTCTGTGGAGAGAGAAAGCACGCTATCATCTACCATGCGGGGGAAAAAGCTCCCACCAACGGGGGGATCCAGGACGGAGGGGGCGCCAAGCCCCGAGCTGAAAACGAAGATCGGCCCTAAATTAAGGGGGGGGGATTCAGAGGGGAGAAAAGAGAAAAATCAACTCGCCCGAAAGATCTGAACCAGGAACTTAATCACTAAAAGAGGAACCACCCGGCCTAAAACGAGAAGGGCGAGTCTGGGGGCTGAAAAAATTCCAAGGGAGGGGAGCCAAGCCGAAATCTTCGATAAGTCTGGTAACGAAAGTCAACAGAAACGGAACTCGAGGGAGAATATCGAAGGAGAAGGACCGTTAGTGTTGCGAGTAGGCGACGCCAGTTCCCAAAACTAACGGTAAGCATCTCCGGGCCTCATGATGCCGAAACGGGGGAAAAAGGGAAAAGCGAAAAGGGGAGAGGAACGGCCGGAAGAGTGGAAGGGTCAAACTGTGGCGCGCCCAAGACCGCGGGGCCAGACTGAAAAAAAACCGGAAACAGGAGCACGCGGGAAATCACCAAAGAGGGGAGGGAAGTACAGGGGGAGAGTTCTTTCCACCAACATTTTTCTATCTTCGAGGAAAGTGATTGTGGCCGGTAAACAAATCCGCTGGAACAGGGCTTGAAGTGGAAAGAAAAAGTCACGGAGAGGGGGAAAAAATACGCACAAACGCGACGGCCGGGTAAAAAAAAGGGTAAGTCTATAGACAGGTGGAGGGGTCAACGGTGGAGGACGCCTCTCGCGGGAGAGACGTGAGAGAGAGGAAGGGTTGTAATGGGAAGGGGGGAGCGATACTTCGACCAAGAACGGGAAATTGTCCAACCCGCAACCTTCGTTCGAAGAAGCGTACAAAAATGTAAGAGAGAGAGCGAGAAGTTAGTCTGTCATGGTAGGGGGGAAACTCAGACCTCGTAGCTCAGCTGCCAAAAATGGGATCAGTTTAGAAAAAAAATTTGTTGGGAAGAAGAACTATATTGGGGGAGAGCTCGACGTTGGAAGAAATAACAAACCGAGTGGACAGAAAGTGTGGAGTTTTAAGGCGACTGGACGGAGGAGAATTGTTGAGGAAAGGACCAGGAAAAAAGAGGGGGAGCAAAAATCGGGATGGGTATAACATAAAAGAAAATCCTTCTAACCAGAGGGGGTTGGGTCCGCAGACTCAGATCAGGGAACCAAGGAAACCACATCAACAGGGGGAGAAACTGGCATGGCCGTAAGCCGGAAAAGAAAGGAGCGCGTCGATGAAAAAGTTGTCTGCATCAAAACACATCGAAAAGGTCATCAGGGGAGGGAGCTCTTTAACCAGGGGGGGGGCACCGACGTCCGGAGGAGGAGGTTTCGGCAATGGAGGGACAGTGAGCTTGGGGGGGGGTCTTTACTCACCCCTCAAATGCCTTTCGACCCCGCACAACCCAAACCGGGGGGAACATGGTTGGGAAAACCCAAGAAAAGAAACCGGACGAGAAGGCGGTTTTTGACTTACTAACAAAGAGGAGGAGTGTAAACAAGATAGGAGAGGGCCCAAGGTATCTAAGGGAATATCGTGAAGGCTAACAAAATCAAATGGGCGACGAGTCATTACTAAAGCCAAGGACCCGTCGGAGAAAAGAGGGGGGGGGGGGTATAACGACGTCAACTTCATGAATCCACGAAGCCGCAGAACGAAACAAGCAAAGGTGCAAAAGGGATGCCGGGGGGGGGACGGATGGCACAGAGCTCAATTTTCTAATCTGAAACCAAAAAAGCACCTCCAAAAAACCCAACAAAGACCTGCTAAATCCGGGAGGAATTGGATACCGGGGACAAAGGGGCCAGCCATCAAGGGCAGAGGGAAACTGTAGAGCGAAGGGGCCTTCCGGGGCTAGTTTTCGCAAAGAAAAGGGACCATAGGCCAAAATACAATTATAAGAGGGGGAGGGGAGGAACCGCGATAGATCTAAAGTCGAGAACCAAATTGAGCGATTCGTGGTAGGCAGAGAGGCCCCCAGGGAGGGAAAGGGAAAAAGGAGGGAGGGGAAATCAAAAGAGGGAAAAATCGTCCAACTGTCTCAATGAAAAGGAAAGGGCACTCCCAGCGGGGGCGTCGCAGCGCACTTGCTTGCCAAAGACGAGAAGAACCAACCTGAGAAAAGGAGAGAATGTTAAAGAGAGGAGACACATCGCGCACATAGTTTCCTCAACAAGAGACAAGGTGAGTGGAAGATTGAAGCGAATTTTGGCCAGTGAAGAAGGGGACGCTCGCGAAAAGAGAAGCGGACTGGCGCGGGGGGTCGAAGCTAAATCCGCGGGTTGCGAGGAACCCAGATAGAAAAACCAAAATTTGTCGCTCGTGGGTGGGGGACTAGTTGGAGGGGGGGGGGCCAGGAAAGAAAAATATTGTGAATATGGATAGGAACCGGAGAGTACTACAGGCAATGCATGACGGCCTTAGGGGCATGACATGGACAAAGAAAGAACTATTCCGGTCTGTTTGTGGCGGGGAGGGAGAGGAGAGGTTGGGCTCGAAAAGGAGAAAGACAGGAAAAATGGCCGTTGAATTCAACGACCAAAAAATGCATAAGACTACAGGACGCCGTCCCCGGAAAGGCAGGGAAGTCAGGAGAAGATGGTTAGAAACATACTGAGAGGGGGGGGCCTGAAGCCAGAAAAGTTTATTGTGTGAGAAGCGAGGGAAGAAGAGTAAACTTCCATGAAGAGACGGATCAGAGTGGGGTGAAAAGAAAGAATCGTTGGTTATAGAATTCAACAGGGGGCCTTCTGGGACCTGTGGGTAGAAGGGAGACCAACCTGGGTTTTTTGGCGGTAGGGAGGTCGCGAAATGCGGGTTGGAGTAAATACAATAGCGGAAAAAGTTGGTTCAATCTAAAAAAGCAATTCCGGCGTAGGGAGGAAGGGGGGAAAAGAGTCCCGGATGCGACAAGTTTAGGAGGAGAGAAACATCGACGGAGATTTCACAATCCCCGCAAGCCTGAGGGGGCAGAAAATGGCATCTGCGCCGATGTGGCAGGTTGGACAGGGGGGAGAATCAAAAGGGCCGTGTTGGGACAACCGGGGAAAAAAGGGATAGCGGATTGGGCGCTGAGTAGTTCACCAGAAATTGGCCGGTTTGAAAATTGCGAGGTGTTGGAATGGTGTCAGGCGCAACAATCAGGCGGAAAGAAAGGGGAAAAGGAGGGCAAAGAAAGGAAAAAATGGAAACGGGGACTTAAGTGGTTAAGTCCGAAAAAAATAGGGGCCAATCACTCGCTTTGAAAACACCGAAAGGCAGTGGGTAGCACAGGGACCCCTTTGGCCTAGAGGAAAGAGGTCTGAAGGAAACCGGACTGAAGAAGCCTGCTCTTAAAGACCATTTCTGTTGGCGTTGAACAATGCGAGGGGAACAGGGTGGGCACGGGGGAGAAAAGAACAGCGAAGGAGAGCTCAACCGCCACCAGCGTGTCCTTGAAGAGAAAGATCGAAGCGACAAAAGGACGGAACGGCGGAACTCCAATCTTCATTCCCTGGCCGACGAGAGAAGAAAACGTTGAAAGGAAAAGGAAGGGTCAGGTAAAGTCTTGACGGTATGACACGTACCCACAGTACCAGTGCGTTAAAAAAAAACAGCACCTGGCGAAAGAAAGTAACTGTTTTGGGAAGAAGGAAGGCGAAGGGGAAAAAAGGAAAAAAGTCGCAGCGGGCAGGGAGGGGCTAAAGCTGACGCAAAGGTCGAGGGGGACCACCGGAGTGTCCAAAGCGCTGGGAGAATTTAAACACGCGTTCGGAAAAGGGCACCAGCCGGGTCTTAACGGGAAGCGGCATCAAAGGGGAACGTGAGAAAAAAGGGGGGGGGGGAAGACTCTGAAGGGATGCTTGGTAAGGAGGACCGAGCTACCTGCTAAACAAAGGCGGTGGTCTGTGTTGCTTTCAAAGCGACAGAGGAGGGGGCCCTCAACGGGGGGGAATGTGAACCAAAAAAACTGTGGTTGGCGCACAACCGTCCTTCCACTGGGATCAAGGAAAAAACTGAGAAGAAAGATAATAGTGTGGGAGGGGTTCAGTATGCATGCCAGAGTTCGACTGGGAAGAAAGTAGGGGGGCAGGTCAGTGAAACGCCAATCGGGTAGAGCACCGAAGAAAGGAGTAAGAAGGAGCCGATACACAATCGATCTAGGAAAAAACTCTTACATCTCGTGTGCCAGGTTTATATCCAGAGTGATGAATCGCGGAGGGCTCAAAGAGAGAGGGGAACTGCCGTAATAGGGAAATAGGAAGTGATAGTAAAAAATCTTGATCAATGGGAGAAGGGAGCACTGGTCGAACCAGATGTAGCAAGGTTAGGAGCGAGAAACTAGAAAATGACTCCGACAGGGGGGAATCTTCGCTCGACCAATTTTGCTCGGGTTCTCACGCCCTTTCAAAAAGGAAGGCCCGATCGGGAGTCATCGCTGAAAACCGGGCGACACCACCGACATAGAGAAAAGAAAAGGAAAGGCCGGAAAAGATGAAAGAGAAAAGGTCCTCAAAGGGGGGAAAAAAAGAAGACCAGGTTCTTGATGCGCAAACCACAACCAGTGTCAAAAAGAGGAAAGCGTCCGGAACCAACCTCCAAAGGTATATCAGAAAAGACTCTCGCTAGGAGGAAAAGCAAACCATATAGTAAAGAGCGAGTCATACTGCCAACATTCAAAAACCACCCGGGACTAAGGACGCCGCCAGGAGAATGACCACGGCATATCGTGTGGGCCATGAGAGGGGGGGGAGGATGAAAGTGAGGAAGTGTAGAAAGGAGGGAGAAGATGGCAAATTCAGCATGACTCGTTTTTATAACGCGTTGCATTGTGTGGGTAGATGGTTAAGGAGGGATTCGCGTTTCTGAGAGGAGAAGACAACAGCCGGCCGGGAAGGGGAAAAGAAAAAAAAAAAGAAGAAAAAAAAAAAAAAAAAAAAAACAAAAAAGAAAAAAAAAAGGAAAAGGAAGAAAAAAAAATAGGAGGCGAAAAAGAGGTGGACAAGATCTTAGTAGTCGGAACTGCCCGAGGCGCCGAGTCCGCGGAATTCAAAACGGAAAGGTAATCAAATCTTTACTACGCCGCCCTTCTCTCTGTACGGATCGAGACGAGGAACGGAGTAGGCCGGGCGGTAGGAAAGATTGGCAGTCTGTAGAATTCATCTGCTGACAGAAAAAAATGCTCAACTGCTAGTGGAAAAGCCTCAGCAGAATTGCAGCTCGAAAAGGAACTACCCCTTCGCTAGAAGAAAGAAAAAAAAGGGGCCAGGGGGAAAGTGAAAGGGCTACTTTCAGGTGGAGAGGACGGGAAGAAGGGAAGGTCCCGTGATCTGTCGAAGAAAGTCTCTTCAACCAAACAGGGAGAGATAGGGAAGCCCGAAGATCACAGGGCCCACGCCAGAGGGGGGGAAGATAAGAAGAAAGAAAAGGAAAGGGCCTGTCCTCCGTGAAGTTCGTATTGATCGACAACAGCGACCGGGTTGAGTCTAGAAAAAAAAGCTCATTAATGCGGAAAAGTCTCGTCCACATCCAGGAGGAAAAGGGAGCAAATCCAAAGAAGGATAAAAAGAGCAGAAGAAGGCGGCGCGGCCGCTTGAAAAGGGGGGAGGGAACAGCATAAGGAACTAAGACGTAGAGTAGTCCACGTTGGACCTAAAAGGGAGTCTCGGGGAACAGGACATAAAGAGAAAGGTTAAAGAGAGACAATACCGAGACCAGATCAGAAAATGAAACAGTAAGAGGGTACCGGGCAGGAAGCGAATCAACGAATCCCGCCACTTGAAAGGGAGGGTTCTAAACCACAAAAGAAGGATAAAGAGTTGATGACAGAAAAAGGGAGATGTTGCATTCTTCATAAAGTAATTCGGATCATGACGAACGAGTGCTAAGAAAAGGCAAGCAACCCTTTAAGGGAAGAAGGGCGGGGAGGGAGGAGTAAGGAAAAAGACTTTTGGAAGAGGCGGCGCTGTTTGGGAGTGAGATCTCACTCCTGTGCAGGACGCATTGCAAGAACAGGTCTTAAAAATCCTCCAGGTGGATGTGTAGGGAGGAAAAGAGGGAAGAAGAATCAAAGAACGTGGGTGGCCCCGACCTGCAAATCCTCGTTCGCCGAAACCATTGTGGGGCAGGTAGCTGGAAGGAAAGGAAATGAGATAGCAAAGGCCGGGGGCAGATCTAGGAGAAAAGGAGAGCGCGGGAGAGACACCGTGCAAGGAAAAAACAATGACGGTGAAGGAGCGCCTAGCAAAAGGAGGAATCAAGGACAGCTTAGAAAGAGGAAGGTAAAAGCTCAAGGGGATTTCCGACAAGAGCAAAGATCCAGAAAACTTGACGGAAGGGGAGAGAAAGAATGCAAAGGGAAAAAAAGGATGATGAATCAGGGGGGAACTAGAAACCGCAGACGTCATTATTCACCCACGCGTGGCCAGCCAAGATATCAGAAAGAAACGGGTAAAGACTACCTCACGTTAGAAAGGCGAGGACGAAGATAAGAAATCCAACTACGAGAACGGTTTCTTCATACGCCTACGTTTTCGGGGAAGAAAATAAAACAGCGGGGGGGGGCAGGAAAGAAATCATCTGCAACCAAGGAAATTGGAGGGTACGATCAGGCACAGCCCTCAAAAAAAAGGGTCTACGACAGGGAGGACCGTTCTGTTACGAAAGAAAAAAGGTACGAGTGCAAGGGGCCCCGCCTTGACCGGGACAAGCGCCGAGAAAGAACCAAAAGAAGTCGACGGGAAAGGGGAGCGGTGGCCTAAGAAAGAAGGAAAGAAGAAATCCAAAAAGGGTCAAGAGAAAGGGCCTTCAAGGCCTAAGGGTTAAAAGAAGCGGCCGAGTCTCGGCACCTGACCTGCACGCGGAACGGGTAAAACAAGAGAATTGTCGACCATAAAGGTTGTGAAAAAGGAAAAGGAGGGTGCGCCAAGGACAAGGGCAGAAAAAAAGTCGGAGTTCCGAAAACAAGTCCGCTCAGGAAAAAAAGGGGGAACAGTGACTCTCATTAGAGGAGTGGAGTGTTGCCTGGACAGAAAAAAACAGAAGGGACTGTAAGGAAAAGAAAGACGATGGAGAGCGCCACGCAAAGCCTGGTTACTTGTGGAGGCGGAGAGCATGGAAAGTAGATTCCTGGGGACGAAAAGAGGGAAGGGGAGAAGGGGGGTGTCGAGCGACGAGATCAACGGCCTGACAATGGACCGGGTAAGGAAGAGGTGACATAATGTGAATCAGGGTTGGATTCTCTAAACAACATGGAAGGACTGCAGAAAGGGAAGGGTAGAAAATAAAGGGCGAAGGTAAAAAGATTAGGGTACGGAGATGTAGGGGCACTCACGTCGAGCAGAAAGCCAAATTTTATCATGAGGAGAAAAAGATCCTGCGGGGTGAGAAGAAAAGGGAGAGCAACCGAGGTGCTCGAGTAAGGGAAAAGCAACCTTTATGGGACCGTGTGAAAGTGGAAGGGATGTTGAGATAACAAACTTGAAGTAGTGGGGTTTGCGCCTAAAAAAAAGGGAAAAAAGAGAAAAAGGTGTTACCAAAAAAAGGAGGGGTCTGAAGAACAACATACCAGCGACACCAAGCTCAATCTCTCACTTATTAGGGGGAACCAGAAAAGCCGGGAGAAGGGAGCCCGGGGGGAGGGAACCTTAAAAAGAAAGGGGCTAGGGTGGAGGAGTTCTTAAAAAGAAGACTGATGGGAGGGGAGGGAAGTCGGAAAAGAAAAAATCTGAAAATGAAATCCTTCTTTACTCGGAAAAAAAGGGAAAGGGGATGAAGGATGAAGGGTTATGCATTTTTACAACATAGAAGGATGTTTTCTTTGGGAGCCACCCGCCATGCCTTGGACCCAAGAAACCCCTGGGAAAAATGGGGGCGCACGAAAAACAGGGAAAGAGAGGAAGGGTGAAAGGAAAAAAGACTGGGATTCAAGATGGAATGGACCAGGGGGAGTCGACATCATCGTGATTAAAGGCGAAAAAAGAAGGGGTACTTGGGTCATGAAACTAAAATTCCAGGTAAGGGAGAAATGGAGGGGGAGGGGAGACTTTAGAAAGAAAGAGGGATCATCGGGAAGGTTGGCAAGGCGAAAAGTCTGAATGGTCAAATGCTACCGGTGTGTAGCGAGCCAGGATCCAGAAGGGGTAGCCCCTGTTCTCGATAGTGAGGAAAAAAAAAAATAACCAGCCAAAAAAAAGAAAAAAGGAAGTGCAGGGAGAGAGAAGGTCCCATGTCCATCCCAATTCAGGGAAAGAGCATAAAACCATTTGCGTAGTACTACTAAGACCTTAAGTCGGGAAGCCTAGTTCTCGAAAAAAGAAGGGAGACAAAAAAAAGCGAAAAAAGAACCAAGAAATGAGGAAGGACTCTGAAGAGAGGAACTGCGGCCCAAGCGTCTGCGGGGAAGCGCGCTATGAACCAAGGGGGAGGAAAAAAGGGAAAAAACATAGTTGAAGAAGGAGAGTAATCAGGTAAACATACCTCACTTGGTGAAAAAGCTATGCTAAAAATGATACCGCCTGGACAAATCTCTCAAAAAAAAAAAAGGGGAGGAGGAAATAAGAAAGTCAGAAGCGAAAGCATGCTGTAGATCTAGGTGTCCGGGGAACCATACCAAGAGAAGGAAGTGGGGAGGAAGTTGTTGCCAGTTTCCTTGGGGAAGGAGAGAAAGGAAAAAGCGGCCGTGGAGGCGAAGAGGGAATCGACACTCGCGCAGCAGGCCGCTCTCATTGGGGGGGTAGGTGAGATTGGTGGCTAGTTTGAAGAAAAAAGGGTACAATTATGACCGCCTTAGATTACTACAGGGCGCTCAAAGTGGATGCAGAAAAAGGGAAAAGGGAAAGGGGGGAAAGGAAATCAGAAGAGGATATTCGGCGGGGGGGATGTTATGTCGAAAGAGAACTGGCTCCCTTATGAACATGCCGTTTAAAAAAAAGAAACCCGGTACCCTTGGACCTTCAAGAAAAGGGAAGACGCTGCTTGACACTTGGAGAGAGAGAGGATGGAGTGTGAAAGATGTCGGAAAGGGGTTTATCAGAAGCAGCGTCTTTTATTTCGCCTGGGGGAAAGAAGAAGTTCAGTGTAATACATATCGCTGATTTGGGGGAAGGAAGAAAGTTGTAGAAATCAAGAAGAGGGCTGTGTAGAGTTTCGGGCCACAAATGAAGGGGGGGAGCTAAACGTGACCGGAGGAGGCGTGGGTTTATCAATCCCAAAAATAGAGCCCATGGGGGTCCTACCAGGAAGGAAAGAAAAAGAAGAGAACGGAAGGGGGAAATCGCACAAGATTGTAAGCAGCAACCATCGACGAGGTACTCAGAAATGGGCATCTCCGTAGGGGTTTGATGTGTGGGGGGGGGGGGAGGCTAAAGAGAAGAAAGGAAGGGAAGGGGGCTACAAGGGAAGGAAAGTATTCAGAGTGGGGAAGGGCAAAAAAGATGGTGGCCTTGGTGTCGTAAAAAGGGATCACGGGGGGACCAAAGTCGGCGGCGGGGGGGAAAAACTAACTGAACACAGGTCAACTAGGGAAAGGGAAAAGAAGGGGAAACTGCTAAAAAGGAGAGGAAGAGATCCAGAAAAACGAACAGGAGGGAACGGCGCAACTCCCCCCTGGGAGGAGAGTACGTTCAAAAAAAAGATCGCAAAAAGGGAAAAATGGCTGCGATCGAAGTTACGTTTTCGTACCTCGTCGAAGAAGGCAGGTGACCAGCAATTGTTGAAAAAAGGGCGAAGTATCGCGAAAAGAGGGAGAAAAAGGAAAGTTATTGGGGGAAGGGGGGGGAAAAAGGGTCGTCTATTGAAGCAAAGGGCGTGAAAGTCCGGCATTTCCAGGCGAAGAAAACTGGGAGGGACATCTCGGCATCATTAAAGAGAATCAATTTACGGTAGGAACAAAGTAAAGGAAAAGGAAAAAAAGGGAGTGAGGAACAGGCAACAAATGAAGCCATCGAAATGGGGAGGTGAATGTTTGTGCAAAAGCCGGGAGCGACCGATAACTCACAGGGCGCTAAAGGAGACTGAAGAGACATTGTTTTTGGGTGTTGGAATTTATGCGACAAAGCCGCTTGCGTTCCCCCGGGGAGGAAGGAAGGAAAGAGGCAAACGCAGGTCAGGCCGGGAAACGTATGATTATGGGGGCCGAAGATGAGGTGGCGTTTTCTTAAGTGAGTGTTCTCGATACTATCGACACCCTGTCAGAAAAGACGTCCGAGAAGGTTGGCGGAAAGCGGCGGGGGAAACGGTGTTTAAAAACAGCCGTCGGCTGGGAGGGGGTCACTGACCAGTCGCCCAGCTGTCGGGGAAGATAAAGCGGAGAAAAATCTAATCAGGTGAGGGGACCGGGCGGGGGGAAGGCGGCCAGAGGGCCCATCCTCATTGGAGGATAGGGAGGAGGCTTCCTCCCGTATAGCCAAGAGGGGAAAAGGAAACGTTTCTTCGCTATACCGGGACAGAAAAATCGTGTCTTTCTCGGGAGAGAAAAAAAAGGAAGGGAGACACATTGAGTTAGAGGTCCCTTCCTGGAGTCGACGAGCCGCGGGCTGAAGACGGCCTATGTTCACTCAACACTGTCAATGGTCTATTAAAAAGCCAGTAAAAAGGGGGTCGTCCAGTGGGAGAAGGAAAATGCGAGGAGAAAATAGAAAATTGGACGGAAGTGCATAACGGGATGGGCAGTGAGAGAGCTCCCTTTGGCCGGCTTGCTGAAACGGGGCAACTGACCGTCTCAGAAGGGTAGCGTCGAATGGCGTCATCGAACGGGGAAAAAAAGAGGAAGCCGGAAAGAGGAGACGCCGGGTCAAGAACTTTCAAAAGGAGAAGCAAGAAGGGGTAAGAAAAGAAAGAGGGCCTGGTGCTTCTCCACAAAAACGAACATTAGGGGAGACCTATATTCCGCCCGGATTCAAACCGAAAGTAGAGATCGGTGCATACCCCAAATAGGAAAAAAAGAGAAAACCAAACCCGGAGTATTCTACACAACCGTCGGCTGGGTCCCCCCTATTCCAACAAATCAGGAAAAGGCCAGGCGAAGGGAATAATACAGTCGTGGGAGAGCAGCTCATTAAATCTGGAGGAAAAGGTGATACGATGAAGGAGGAGAGAATCAGGAAACCTCTACGTTTTGCGCAGTTGGAATCATTAGTGTTTCTGTTTGCAGAAAGGAAAGTGGTGAAGGGAGGCCGTTGTCACTAGCGCCAGCGCCGTTAACAAGGGGTAAGTCAGAAGGCTGCTTAGCTGGGAAGAGTAAGGGGGGGGAAAGCTCGAAGAAAGCGTGGCCGGACCAATAGGGGGGGGGGACCTGGCGCACGTTTAAGGACTCAACATGGACTGCTATAAAAGCTTGGACTCTGCATCCCTATTAGAAAAAGATGAAACGCCTGTCAAGGAAAGAGGATGCAAGAAAATCGGTTGAGCGTAACGATAGCTCGATGCGGAGAGCGGCTGGCTAGCGCTGAACTCGATCACAGTAATGCTGCTCAGAAGCAAATGTTGACGAAAAGGGGACAAAGCCCGCAGACAGGGGACATGGGGGAGGAGAGCGTCGGGGAGGAGCGTCGGGCGAAAGTTGCTGTGGAAAGCGCCGATAGA
>Ga0179593_1514730_pt1 | contig 12297 bp, 11 predicted proteins | sample CZODoug2_1_08_16_FD_185931 | JGI IMG/M metagenome (GOLD analysis project Ga0179593, IMG submission 185931) | Vadose zone soil fungal communities from Angelo Coast Range Reserve, California, USA - CZODoug2_1_08_16fungal (PacBio error correction) | ecosystem: Environmental > Terrestrial > Soil >...
GGGGGTCGTTGAACACCGAAGGGGGGGTCCGAAGGGAAGAGGACTCTGCGTCCTTTTTCCAGGAAAGTTTCCCAAAAGAGTGCAAGACGAACCGAAAATCAGAAAACCTGTCGCGGAAAGAAGAGTAGCGGGATCATAGTTACCTTAAGCTTGTAGAGGGAGAGGGGTGACCTTTGAAAAGGGTAAAAAAACACACAATTTACGTAAGATACAAGCACTGAGCCGCCATCGAACAAGATAGGCACCACAAGACTTCCGGCGAAGAGAAAAAAATCCAGGAATGGTCGGAAACCAAGTTTTTCCGTCTAGGCTCAGAAGAAGACGCACTGAGACTGATGGCGCAAAAACAGGAAAAGCTGCTGCACCCGTGAAGGTACAATCTAGCTATAGAAAGAAAAGGATGGACGCCGGAGCTTAAGCGATGCAGATAACAAAAAAAGGACCAATGGCGAACTGGGGGGGGAAAAAAAGGGTTAATCTCTCTAAAATGGGGGGGGTGGGGGGGAAGAGCAACAGGGGGGGCCAGCGCGCAAGGAGATCTAACAATTTGGTAACCAGGACAGAAGGAATCAATTAAAAAATCTCATTTCTTAAGACCGCACACTCGATGAAGACGGGGGGGGAAAGGCGCAAGTAAAAAAAACAGTTTCGGATACCAGATCTAGGAACGGCTGCAGGGGGCAAGGGAGACACGACAAAAAGATCAGGAAAGGCGCCAGGAGGGACGGACCTGCTTGGCACCTATAAGAGGGGTGCGTCAGAAGATCACCGACTCCACATCCAGAAAAAACCTAACGGAAAGAGGTCAAATAGGGTGCGCGTAGGAGGAAAGGGGGGGAAAAGTACGGGAAATTGGAGAAGGCACTAAGGCGGGAAGATAAAGTGAAAGGCAAGTACACTAACTCGAACTAAGGGGGGGAAAAGTCTGCCGACTCGGAACGCAGCGAAGAGACTTTGCACTGCGACTGGATTTCAAGAAGGAAATTTACATCGCACAAAGACAGAAGAGGGGCCTCCTCCCATGGTTCCCAGAACAAAGCTACCTGGGAGAAAGAGGATATCGAAAGGGGGTTCGAGGCACCTTTTTATCGAGGAGAAGAGGGGAGGTTGGGAGGCGTCCAGAGTCATCGAAATTCGGATTGGTTGGGACGAAGAGGGAAGGTAATCTCCTTTCTAACAGGAAAGGGCAGAGAGTCACCATGCATCGGTCCGCCGGAAAGTTCTCGTTAGAGATCGTGTCAAGGGCGGGAGAGACAGTGAAACTCCGCAGAGTAGACATTACTGGATCGCAGCAAACCACGTGGCAGAGAAAGAGGTGATCACCTCTAGAAAATCGGATATCAAGAAAAAAAAACATAATTCTTTGCTCTCAAGCACAAAGGTGAAAAAGGGGGGGGGCCGGACGGTTTTGCGGTGGGGCGCGAAAGACTGGTCTAAGAAATCCAAAGAAAAGGGGAGACTTGAGACAGGCGAGGAACTCCAGGGAGGGAAAAAAAAGTCAGGAGGGAATCAGATAGAAGAAAAAACATCTCCCCCAAGACAAAAACAAAATCAATCGAGCAGCATGGAAAGACATCATGCCACACATTAATTCACCTCAGAGGGAAGAAATAAAACACCCAATAATCTGTCCCTCCAATTAGAAAAACCGCCAACCAAACCCAAAAAAAAGAAACCAAAAAAAAACAAAAAAAAAAAAAAAAAACAACACACAATCTTCTTGCCAAAGGACGGATGCGGAAATGATGTAGGTCAGAAGAAGGAAAAAAATTTGAGACATAGCTCGGGAGGGGGGGGTCAGGAATATCCACAGCCTGCTTGAAACTTCATTAAGGGGACGCGCGCCGAGGGAAAAAACTTAATCCCGAGAGATGCACAAAAAGTAGTGGATCGATGAATCGAGGGGAACCTAATGACGGTGTGATTAAGAAATGGGGGGCTGCTGGAGAATGAACTTCTCTTGGGGGGGTCTGGGAAAAGGGGGGGGGGGGGGAAGTGAGTGCGTAGAACGGACATCATAGAGAGGAAGGGGAGACCCCTTCGAAAGGGAACGGCGACGGAAGGATCTAGTGATCTTCCTGGTTGTTGAGGGGCATGAATCGAAGTGTTGGCAGATAGATCGAAAGAGCGTCCACAGCGGATCGGGGGGGCGATTTAAAATTTCTGGGTAAGAAAAGAAAGAACCCTCTACTTCGTTCCTTTTCCAAGCATTGTGGGGGGTCGTGGCGGTCTAGCTCAAAGGTTTTCCTACTTAACCAGGGGCAGAAGTGGCAAAGGGAGAAGGAGAAAAGGGACGGAGGGCTTTACCTGAACTAAAGGTCATAAAGGAGGAAGGAACGAATTCTCTGAATGAAAGTAGGCCGTTGGAACGAGGGAAACGAAAGCATTGTCGAAAAAAAGGGGGGGGAATTGCAAGGAGCTAAAGGAAAGAAAATAAAAGTCGTTTTTTCCGGGTACTCGAGGGAGAAGGTGAAAGGGAAAAAGGATGCAAAGGGCCTGAGAGGCGAAAAAAAAAAGGATAAATATTTGGGGGGAGCGACTAGGCAGGAGAAAAAAGATAATCTAAACAAAAAAAAAAAAAAACTCGTAAAAGTCCGCTGGAAGGGCTTCCAACCGCGGAGGATTTCTAGACGGATCTGAAAGTTCTTTCACATGTAAGAAAGAGGGCTCAAAAACGCTTAAGGAAATTCCTGCCTGGAAGGGTATTGGTGAAAACAAAGAAGAGGAAGGCTCGGCGCGCAAAAAAGGGTCGTGCTCAAAACTATAGGGGATTCGAAAGGGGGTGTTTTCAAATACACGAGGGAAAAAAGAACTTCTAAGACACGAGAAATAGCGGGATTTCTCTATCTACTTAATCTTGGAGGGGAGGGCATTGGCGGCGAATAACATAGCGAAACGGGAGGAAGTCCAAGAGGAAGGGGATGTGTATGAAATGCCGGGGAAAAAAGGAAAGAATTAGGAGCTCTCGAACAAATCCCCAAAAAGCGGCGGCGAGGAGGTGGAAGGTAAGATCCAGACGGGGAAAGTAAAAATTTCAGTCTTTGAAAAAGACCGAAAAGATCACGGCAAAGAGGAAAGGTGAAGAGGGGGGAAAAAATACCGACAAGGCGAAATTGTGAAGCGAAGGGAAGGAACACCCGACTGGGGAAGGAAAGTCCTCCAGACAAAGAAGAGAGAAGGAAAAAACGTCGTTTTGGAAGCCGCTACAGCAGGGACGCGGAGGGAAAGGTGGGGATAACGATCTTGGGTTGCTTAGGATGGAAGAGGAAGTCCAACTGGGAAGGGAAAGGGGCTCTAAAGAGGGCCTGAAGGATCCCATTACGGCCAGAGGGGGTCATTAGAGAGATCGAAAAAAAAGGGCGGGGAAAAAAAAAGAACTGGCGCTAGGATCAAAAAGAATTGAGGGGGGGAATGTCTGTGGGCGTTCCACCTCTTCAAGGAAGAGGATAACATTTGCCAGCACCTTTATCAAAGGTATACCTTTGAAGGAACCCAATGCGGGGAAAAGGAAAAAACTCGTGAGCCGGTTTTTAAAAGAAGATGTTGACAAAGGGTGTGAAGAGGGAAAAAAACGGCAGGCTGGAGAGATAAAAAAGCTCAAAGCTGCCAAAAGAACGAACCGCGATGGGTCCGAAGGGGACCCCGTGCGGGAAAATCTACAACGAGGAAGTAAAGACCAAAAACCGAATGCCAGAGCGTGACAGATAATCTAGATCACGGACGAACAACCAAGGTCATACAAAGAGACAGGAATATAACTGCCGTCGATAGATCAGTAATCCGTTCGGGGGGAGAAGTCAATCCGCTCTCGCGGCTGACGTTTCCCATCCAGAACCTGAAGTAAACGCCAAGGCTGAAAGGAAAACCAGAAATGAGGAAAAACCATTTTCAGGCAGAGGGAGGGGTTCCAGGGCCGATGAAAACACAGACAAAAGGGTCGAGGATTGGAAGGGGTCTAGAAGTGGAAAAAAGAAATCAAAACGGAATGACTCATTTCAAGAAGAAGAGGGGGATTGATTCGTTCGAGAGACCTTTCGGGAAACCGAGGGGGAACAATCGAAATCGTGCTCGAAGGGGACAAGGCCTCCGATGGCAGACCGGGAGTGGTCAAAGAGAGCCCTTGGAGATTGGAGAAGCAAATGGGAAAGGGCGAAAAGAGAAGAAGAAAAAAGGGCGATTTAAGGGGTGGGAGGGGGGGGGGGTCGAGCGCTGCATCGTGGAAGGCGATGAAAGAGATAGGAGGAAGAAATCGGCGGCACCTGAAGGCAGGCGTTTCCCTGAAGAAAGGGGAGGGGGAGAGATATCTCGTGAGGAAGCGTCGAGAAAAAGCGGGGGGACCGCAGTAAGCCACCAAAAACAAAACGTCGTAAAAAGGGAGAGGGGGACTGAGTGCATTGTGATCTGACAGAATCTGGGAAAAAAAGGGATATCGGGGGCGATGCGTGGAAAAATTTTCCCAGAAGGATCCGTGGGAGGGAATCAAGGAAAACACAATTTGCAAGTTCGAACGGCAGTTTGACCCGGGGGAAGGAAAAAATTAGGGGCGAATCCGCGGGAAAAGTGTGTGAACTAGCTAAATCGTCTTGACATCGATGTCATAGAAAGAAAGCAAACGTTGCGGCATGCGGGGGGGACAGGGTTTGGGAAGGAGAAGCTATCCGGAAAATGGCTCGAGGGCATCTGTTTTTCTCGCATAAGAGGGAAAAATGGGAAACCGCACCCTGTTAAATGACGGCCCGAAGCCGACAGGAAAAAAAAGGAAAAGAAAACATACCTCATCTAACATGGCGGGAAGAAGATCAGCTTCTCGAAAAGGGAGGGGCGTTTTTCTGGGACTCCGAACATGCTCTTTGAGGAGTTTGAGGAAAAGGAGATAGGTAACTCGGAAGACTTCTGAAGGAACTACACGCGTCACGAGCTAGGCTGGGCGGGGATGCCCCCGGCAGACAAATAGTTGCCGTTGGAGTCGGGGCGCATTGGACTTGAAAAGGGAATAAATCAGGTAAAAAGGTGCAAGAATACAGTGCCATAAACAAGGAAAGAACTTCCAGCATGAAAGTAGGTCGAGTGTTAAGGGGGGGTGGGGAAGGCGATAAAAACTCATCAAAAACGCCGGGAGTAATAAGGAATCGTCCCTTAAATCACGCGAAATTGTTCCTCTAGCCCGAGTGACACAAGTCTCGTGAACTCTTTTTGGGGATCCGTTTAAGCCATGAGTGGTAGGGAGGGATCAATTTGTGCCATACTTGAAGGGAAGCAGAAGGGAAGCCACAAAGATAGGGTGTCATTGGAGATAAGAGGGGGAAAAAATCAGGGGGGAAAAAGAAAAAGAATGAACGACGCGCTGGGGCAACCAGTCGGTTTGACCCTCAAAGGTGTGCGAAGCACTGCTTACCTTGGCTCATTGAGGGGGGGGGGGGGAACGAAGTCGATACCGGAAGCCGCGTCGGCGTTGTAAATGGGGAGGGGGTGAAAACTCATCGTTTGACCGAGCGTCATGGGGCCATTCGCATCGAATCGGGCCTGAATCGGCAAACAAAGTAATGGGGGGGAGATCCCGAAAAGAGGTGAGCTGCGAGAGAAAAAAGTGGGGCCACAAAAGAGATTTGTCTAGGATTCGAGGTGTCTACGGGGGCATTCGGGACTGGGGAGAAATCAGGCACTTGAACACACCAGAAAGGAGAGTCAAAGGAAAAGGGGGACTCGCTCGAGGGATTGCAGCCGTCGCGGAGAAGAGACTGGGGGGCCACGGGGGGTGATCCTAGACTGTGGGGAAACGCTGAAAATGAAATCCTAGAACAAAGCTGGGACCGTGCGGCGTCAACAGCAAGATCATATATCCTCTCGCAACACACGAATGAGAAAAAAGATGTGGTTCCTTCGCTGGCTTGGGGATGGGGGGATCCGCTCGAGAACGGGAGGCACATCCGGGTATCGGGAAGAAGGGGATTTGAAGAGGGTAGGGGGAGAGGACTAACAAACATAGGGGGGAAAGCCTGGAGCAAATAGCGTCGCGAGCAGTACTAGGGAAACTGGCGCGTTGGGTGGGGGCCTCAAAGGGAAGGCCGAAACGGGAAAAAGAGGCCGATCAAGCCTAACTCCATCGACATCAGATGAGAAAACAAAAAAAAAAGAAGTAGGCGGCAGATCACCCCCGCGAAGTCAGTTTAAAAAAAGAAAATTTGGGGGGGGAATAGATTATCAAGAAAAAAAGAGGGCGCTCGTCGCTGACTTGGAGAAAAACCCTTGACGCGCTGCCTTCCCCACATGCGGGAACTCTCTCCAATCGTACCAGAAATCTTACGCGGCGCGACGAATTCGTCAAAAAAAAAGCCAAGCGAAAAAAGAATGACTCGGCTCGATAATGGGGCGCAAAAACGACCGCGGGGGCCTAGAAGGGGGGGGATCTAGGTGACGAATGAAGAAAGGCGTGGGAGAGAAAGGGGAAACCCTCCAGGTTTAGGGCACGCCACGCTGCTCGATGGGAAGACGGACGGACAAAGGGGGGGGGGGCGTATAACGAAAGAACTGACGGGACAGATTTGAGTCCGAGCGACCGATCTGACATGCTCTATCGAAAGAAAAGAAGAAGTGGGCGGTATCATTCTGTCTTGGGAAACACGTATGAAAACGGGGGGAAGGGGTAGAGAGAAAGAGTAGGGGGATCGTGGCCGTCAACGTTCCTTTGGTGGTTAGGTAACTGAAATTGGAAAACGAAAAGCCGCCCGTGATGAGGATTCAGTTTTACTTCCTGCAGCAAACCGCTGAAACGGGCAAAAGGGAATTTGCTGGCTTCGGGGCTCGGCTCCTCGCTTCGCTCGGAGATGACAGAAGTCCTCTGCCACTTAGCAGCGTCAACTCAAGCTATTCACTCAGCCCCGGATGGTCACAGAACTGAAGGAAGGTCTCGCGCAATAAAAATCTCTTTCTCTATTGGCCGGATTCGAGGAAAAGATCCCGTCTCGAACACGTTTAAAAAGACTGAAACAGATGAACAGGCGGCGGGAAAGTGACGAAAAAAAAGGAAGACCCCCAGAACAGAAAAAAAGGTAAACCGTCGCAGGGATATCAGCAACGGAAATCGGAGGGACAAAAAAGAAGGGAGGGAGTCGGATCTGGACTTTCTGGAAAAAGCCAATCCCGAGCAACCAGAAGACGGAGGAACGGAGGTCAACAGCGCCATCAACTATGAAAACGCTCCAGACAAAATCGGAGGGAAAAAGTGGTGAACACCCTGATGAGGCAGATGCATCAAGAGTAGGGTCGCTCATGCAAAATAAACTGAGACCTAAAAAATCCTGAAAGGGTGTGTTCGTGGTCTCTTAGGCAAATCTCGGGGAGAGCAAAAAAAAGGGGAGGAAAGGACATTCGTCGAACATCCGGGAATGGTCCAGAAAAAGGTTGAACATCAATGGGGAATCGGAGGGTTAAAAATGAGCCCAAGCATAGCCTCCAACGAGGATAGTCGAAAAAAGAAGAAAAAAAATAGAAACCCAGTAATCTCAAAGAAATTCAGCGGACCCAGGTAACCCATCAGTCCTGGGGCCGGGGGGAAGATCCCCAAAAAGATGAACCGACCGGGAGCATCGAGTATGGAGGAAGTACGCGCCTTTCGATAAAGAAAAAAAATGGCACAAAGGGAAGAGAAAAAAAAGCAATGTCCAAGATCCGGGAGAGGTGAAACCTCGTCATTCCGGGGCCAGAAAAACGGGGAAGAAGCACTGGAAACGGTTCGGGTTAGGGCATCGTTGTCAACACAGAACGCGGAGCCCCGAGGGACGGGGGTCGAGGGGAACTGCTTGGAGGGGAGTCGAAAGGCAGCGGGTAAATTGGGTTTAGGCAAAAAATGTGGGCCTAATTTGGATGACACTTCAGCATCGACGAGGGAGAGGAAACGCCTTGCTACGCGAACGCGGGTCCACGTAGAGAGGTATCTGAAAGATAGGGGGGGGGATCCAGCTTTAACTCTTGCGAAGGCATAGAGGATCCGGAGGGGCTGAAAAAAAAAAAAAAGTTTCATGGGGGATGGTCTGGAGAGTCCGAACGCGCCTTACGACCCGAATGCCGTCTTTTCAAAGGGTGAAGCAGGCGCAGGAAGCCAGGCGACGGCCGGGGAACGTGCAACCATGGTCAACTCCATGCTATCAGAAGAACGGCGAGGGATGGCTATCGGGGGGGGGTAAGTGACACCAAAAACCGGGACACTGCGGCGCTCCCGGGCCCAAAGGGATTTAGTAAATTTGGTTCTTTCCTAGGTGAAGCATACTTGGATAGTTGGAAGAACAGGGGAAGGAAAATGCTATCTCACACTAATGGAAAATGGTTTTGGGGGGGGGGGGGGGGTACTTTAGGAAAAAGAGAAAAGTTGTAAAAGCGGTGTCCGATCAAGAATAGGGATCTTCCTTACTGGAGTCCGCTTATGGGACCTCGATAATGGACATGGGCTCGACTAGGCCGGCAATCAAAAGAAAAAGTCGCGTTCATAGAATTGAAAGGTTCCCTCGGAGTCTCGAGAAGCGTCTTCCACACCAGAGAATGCGCAAGCACACCTGGGTCCTTGGGAGGGAAGCAAACAAAAAAAAGTAGGAGGAACGTTCGGCTCGGACATGGACATCTGAGGTCATTTTCCAACAGCGATATCGAGGGGGCCGTGCCTCGCGAAGACGGGGGAGGAGGGATACGTGTTCACGTCTCAGAAAGTTTTCAAAAGGGGGGGAAAGAAAAATAAAGGACCACGCGCTTCCTGGGATGGGAGAGGGAGAAAGAAATGGCTCGGAGCGGGCATTGGCGCGAATACAACACTCGAGATAAAAATAAAAAAAAGGAGAGGTGGATCATGTGAGTCTCCTCCAGGGGACTGGCGCCGGTGGGAAAGGGCTCAGAAAAAGGAGAGAGGATTGGATATATCACCATGCCGATGAAAAAAAAAGGGGAAAAGAAAATAAGGAACACCGAACGCGCGCCGAGCACGGACCCGATAGAGAAGATGTATCAAGACGACTGGGAAAGGAGAGCGGAATTTCAAGGAACAAAAAAAGACTGCCAGCGACCTCAAGTTCCCTACTCCATTTTAGCCGATAGGAAAAAAAAAAAGTTTGGACGTCTCCAGCGCAGACGGGCCGAGACGCGAGTTGCTGTGGAGAGGGGGAACTTGGTGCGAAAAGGAAGACGTCTCGAAAAAGGAAGAAGAATGGGCATCGAAAAAAAAAAAGTTGAAAAAAAAAGTCCCTGCTGCATGCATTCCGACGAGATCGGGGGAAAAGACTTGGCAATCCATTGCATGTTACAAGTGGAAAAATAATGACTGGGAAGTCTCAATGAAAAGTATAACCATTAAAAAAAGGCCCGAAACCTTGTAAGCAACGCAGGTTAGTACCTGGGATGTAAAAATGGAGTAAGACGGGAGAAGCACCGAAGGGGACGGGAGTGGTCGGCTAATCGCATGGAGGGAATTTGGACGGCAAACGGCCTTTCTCGAAGACCAACGTACAACATGAGTCAGACAAACCGAAGATGCGATGACAGGAAAAGGAGCGGGCTTAAATCGAAAAGGGGTTAAATAAGCTTGTCGCAAGGTGTGAGACGCGAGAGGCGCCTCGATCTGAAACAGGAGGGGAGTCAATCTGGAATAAAAAAGAAGATGAAAAGCGTTCCTCACAAAGACGAACGCATTCGCGTCGCAGGAGGCCCTAGAATATCAGATGCGGTACTTTCTAAGACAGAAAAAACGAAAGGGTTCCAAAACTTTCAGAAACAACAGGCACGAAAGCAGCACAAGTTTCATACGGTAACAATAAAGGCGGGGGGAGCGAGTAAACAGCTCACTACAATGGGAAGATTGTCGATATGGCCGGTAAAGAGGGCATCTGCGCCAACTAAAGCGCGGAAGGCCCATGAAGCGGTAGCTCCGCGCAACGGGTCTTTCAGACGAAAGCGGGCCGAATTTAATAAGCCTCAAAACAGCCGAGGTGTCTCCGCGATTCTGTGAATTGGCGCATCCTGATGGCCCGGGCGAAAAAAACGCTGCGGTGTGGATAGCTTTGCAGGCACACCAGGGGGAGGCCTTGAGATAGGGGGCCGAGGGCGCCATCTCCTTGAGCTGCGACCGCTTCGTTTGAGAAGGCTAACCCAGGTGGTGCGATATCGGAGAGGCTCGCTTTTCTCTCCAGATTTGACAGAGAGACCAAACCCCCCCGTAAACTCGGCGTAGGCGGCTAAGATGGTTGCTGACAGACAGATTAGTTCTCGGAAAAAAAGACGGAGGAAAAAGGTCCCGATTTCGTCGCACCACAGCAAGTCTCGCAAGTACGAGTCGGAAGCTGGGGAGATCACTCATCGGGGACGAGGGACGAGGAGAGAAGGTATCGACAGGATAGAAAGTCTCCGTTGAATGTCGAACCTATTGCAAGTTGCTGGATATTCCGAGGACTCAAGAATTGCACGAGGGAAAGGGAGCCGGTCATCGTTAAAAAAGGCAAACGGCGGAAGCCGACCTTTCGAACGATAGAAAGACGACAAAGAAAGCTACAAAAGGGAAAAAATCAGAGGGGACGGCGCGGCGCGCCTGCTGTTCTGGATCTGGCGGGCGGCAGAGCGGGAGGTGGGAGGATCTGTGCCTGAGGGGACCTGCACAGACTCACCTGGCTCATAGCGGAGAAACGGGAGACAGGAAAAATGCCGTTTGGCGTTAGGGATCATGGGAGGGAACATCAGGGAAAAAAGAGGGGGAGAGACAAATTTCCATTAACCCACCAAAAAAAGGGAGCGCTGCAGCGAGCATGGAACATCATAAACGAGTTCTCAATCGGGGGGGGGGGATCGTATTCACGAATGAGCTATAAAATCATGTGTTCCTTTCAATCGCTCCTTGGACGGTAGAGAGAAATCGGACATCTTTCGGGATAAATTGGAGTTCACGATCAATTTGGCAAGCTCCCGGGTCATTCGAAACTGTTTAGGGGAACAGGGGTTCATTTCTCGGCGTATGGTTTAGAGAGTGTGGAGTGCGCCATCCAGGCGGATCAAAATCGTGACGAAAAAAATTTATTGGGAGAGCGTAAAGGGGAATTGTGAAAATGTGCGGGGGGGTTAACGAAAAAGACGAATCTCAGAGCATCAGAGGTGGGACGTCTACGGGAAGCAGAGGATCGTACTGTTTGGCGCCATCAGCCGCTCGCCGCAGGGGAGACTGAGATTAAGTCAAAAATGGGGGGAAAAGTCCCTTGCTCGGAGGTTATCCGCCGCGGACGGTCCGGGTGGTGCCCCTCAGAGAGGGGAGAGGGACTAAGTCTTGTCCTAGCGTCAGAATTGAATGGCTTCGTCCTCTGACCCGGTACAAAGGGTAGCCCAGCGGGCAAAGTACGAGATCATCAGAAGGAGGGGTGATCACATGGTCGGAGGTCCGAAAACAGATGGGAGATATGCACCGGTGGAAACGCTTTCCAAAAAATCCGGTAGAAAATTGGAAAAATCTCGATCACTACATAACGAGAAGGAGCGAGTCCAAACCACGGAGGAGAAAGGATAGATAGGCATACTACTTGGCTGGGGAAGGGGGAGGATAGAAAAAAAGCGGAGATAACTTTGAACTCTTTGGCCAAAGGGGGGGGGACCTGAAGAAACAGAGGCTGAACCGATGGCGCGGCAACCGATCTCTGAAATTAGCTGCGGCCTTGCAGCGGAGGCGAGGAAAGGTGCCGGGGGGGAGAAGTACTACGCAGGCATCGAAAACTGGCTTAAGTCACCGTTCCGATAGGGAACAATGATGGGAAACAACAAAACTAGCCCGTTCGAGCAGGAAAAAAACCAAGGCAGGATGATCCAACAAGATTTTTCCGATATGCATAAATCAGGGAAGGGGAGGGGGGTTCGCGGGATGGCGAGACTCTCTGCTGGGCATGAGAAAGTAAGTCGGACATCCCATCAACTCCGTCGGAGTTGAATAATCCGGAAGGGGGAAACGCCAAAAAAGGACAATCAATCCTTGACAGCGCCGAGCAATAGGTGTCAACGCGGCGGTGCAAGACGCTCATTCTCGGAAAAAAAAAATGGGGGGGGGAGGGAAAACTCGTTGAAAGCAAAGAGTCGATCAAATAAACTCCGGTCTTATGTAGCATCAAAGGAGGATGGAAGCTTCATCTCTTTCCAAGTCAGAGAAAGAAAGGGGGTGATGATGACCGGACCATATTTCCTATTCAGCGGCAGCGAAATGATGAAGGGGGAGAAACGTGAGGACCGATTCTTGCCGATCAAGCGGATCCAAATCCGCCCCAAATAGGCATCCCTTCCGGGTAAGTC
>Ga0179593_1148550_pt1 | contig 12296 bp, 13 predicted proteins | sample CZODoug2_1_08_16_FD_185931 | JGI IMG/M metagenome (GOLD analysis project Ga0179593, IMG submission 185931) | Vadose zone soil fungal communities from Angelo Coast Range Reserve, California, USA - CZODoug2_1_08_16fungal (PacBio error correction) | ecosystem: Environmental > Terrestrial > Soil >...
AAGGGGGGGCTCGTCTCCGCGTTGTCGAACCGGGGATTTGGGGGAGCTGCGAACGGAAGAAGGCATACACAAAGTAGGCAAAGTGGCAGGTGTTAATGCATTCACTTTCATGGCGGTAGGGGACTCGGGCTGTGGGTGTGGGTATTCTTTTTTCGGTATTCCTTGAGAGGGGGACGAACAGGTCAAGCGGGAAAAACACCTGAAATCATCTTCTGAAAAAGGTGCGGACCGTCTGCATGGGTTGAAACCTTTGGGGGGGGTTATATTGACTGCGAATGACAGATCATGCTCAAGGAGGCAGTCAGGTACATAAAGAAAAAGAAGGGGACACGATTTCAGATGAAGGGGGAAAAGTCTGGAGCTGTTCACTCGAAAGAAAGGCCACCAATTGTGAGGAGAAGCGGAATCCTTTCTAGGGCTCTCCGGGAGCAACCACGTCTTCGAGGCTTGAAAGAACAGGGGCCCGCGGAAGATGTGGGACCGATAAGCTATCTCGACACGAGGACGAAGACTGACATCCTGGAGGAAAAGAATGTGGAGATCTAGGAAAGAATCAAAACTAACTGAAAAAGGTCTTGCCGAACTCAACCTAGAAAGAGGTGAAAGGGACTCAAAAACTAAAGGACACAAGCAAGGGGAAGGCCCAACTGCCCTCTGAAGGGGGAGATTGACGCCTCGAGGACTTATGAGGGAAGGAACGCGACGTTCTTTCGGACTTAAAAAAGGTCAGAGAAAAGGAAAAACTTTGGCGCTCTAACTTGCGCATCAGAAAAAGGGTTAACACCTTTTTGCGAGGATGGAGAAAGAATCGTACATCTGAGGTGTCGCAAAAACAGGAAGCGGGGGTGGACTGACCTCGGGAGGTTCTGGGGGACAAAAAAACCTTCCTTGTGTTCTTTGTAAGGCGAGGGGAAATGGCAATAAAAAAAGGTAGACAGTAAACAAACGCAAGGCTCGCCCTGGTGAGGGGAGAGAGAGGAGGGTCAGTTTCGCGATACATCCCAGCACCGGGGGGCAAGGCGGGCGCGAAAGAGGGGGGGTGATTCGAGTGGGTGAGATGAAAACGAAGCAGGGGAAAAAAAAAGGTGATCTTCCCGCCCGGCCGGCGTCACACGATAGGGGGAAGAAGGGGGGGAAGGGCCAACCGATGGCCTCCTGGAAAAAAAAACGGGATAGGGTGGAAACAAAAGTAATTAACAAAGAGCAAGATTCCGTCCCACGTTTCACAGAACCAGGAGTAAAAGAAGCTGAAAAATTCCCCAGGAGGGGACAGGGTCGCCCAAGGCAGACATGTAAGGAGGAGGGAAAAACGACCATGGACCTTAAGACTGCAACAAAAGGCCCCAAAAACCGACCCTTCGCTCCTGACGCCCTAACAACAAAAAGAAAGGAAGACGGGAGGTTAAGTTAAGTTCACAGGGAAAAAGGAAAAAGAAAAACGGAAACACAAGGACTTGGAAGCTAAGGGAACCAAGGAGAAAAGAACCCCTTCTCAACCTCGCGGTACGCGCATTGAAAAAAATAGAAAAAATAAGAAGTTTCTGACCTTCCTATACCAGAAAACAGGGGAAGGGGGTCGTCTCACCTGCGCACCGCCTTTACCCATAAGAAAAAAAGAACGTCATCGACGAGAACAGGGAGGATCAAGAGGTCGGCCCCAATCTCAATGAGGTGGGAAGCGGTGATAGTACACCAGCATTAAAAAAGGGCAATCAGTAAGAAGGTAGAAGGGAGGCGAGCTCTACTTTCTTCTGTGGATGAAGGCACAAGGAAAAAAAGTACTAAACGCCAATGGGGGAATCCTACAGCTCGCAAGGGAGGAGGAAGAAGGAAAAGGAACGAAAAGGGTCAGGCATGCTGATAGGAAGTCTGATAGAATGGGCAGGGTCCTTTACGCACACTGGCACTAATAGGGGTCTGCTGGCTGACCGAGCCGGAGAGAAAAGGTCGTGGGGGGAGAAAAAGGTCAGGGGGGGAGGGGGGAAATTGTAAATAGCAGATGAAGGAGGCAATTAACAGTCTAGGCAGGAGGAGAGCTTAAAGGGAAAAAACGGCTGTACTTAGAGGAAAGGGTCGCACTTTTCGGGACAAATGCTAAAGAAAAAAACTCGCACATATGAAGGGGAGAGCTCGACAAAACGCGGGAATGGAAAAAGGGAGTTGGGGGACGTGGGAAGCCCGGAACGGGACGCTAAACGTCGCGGGTAGAAATAAAATGGACGATCGAGGAAAGATGCACCGCCACGATATGTCCGACCTGCACAAGAAAGAGAGGCAGGTGCAAAAAAGAGGTGTCAGAAAATTAAACTGGTTCGTCAAGAGGAGGTGAAAAATGCAGGTGCCAAGGGGATCGGTGTACTGGTACTCGACAAGGGCAACACGCCGTGTAAAAGCGATAAAACCCTCTTCAGCAAAGGGAAGAAAGAGAAACGGACGAACAAAAGGAAAAGGAGGGGGTGGATGCTTCAAATTCGCTAACGGGGCTAAAAAAGAGAGAAGGAAAACGACCAGGCACGAGATGGGGGTCCACTAGGGGAAGTCGCCGGGAGGCTGCTTTGGTCTAAGAAAGTGCGTCGCTCCTCCTTTCTTATATCAGAAGAGGTAACGAAGGAAGGCATTCAGGAACGCGTGGAAAATTACTCCCTTGAACGGAACAAAAGGGGGAGAAGGGGGGGGGGTGTCGAAGTCACCGGGACAAATAGATTGAGAAGGGAGTGAGGCTAACAATCTCCGAAAGGGGGGAGGGGGAAGGGGGAGCGATCTTTCCCCCGGGGAAAGTAGGATAGGTCGTGAAAAATCTAAAAGAAACTGACTGTTACTACTCTTCAAACGGAGCTATAAAAACCGAGTAAATTCGAGAATCTGCTTTCTGCCTTCAGGGAAAAGGCGACAAGACTTTCCGAACCAAAATTCATCAAGTGAGGAGAGACTAACACTGGTTGAACCAGAGAAAGGGAAGGGGGGAAAGGACAACGCGAGCCAAGTCCAGCCGGATAGCTCGAGAGAACTGGTCGACATAAATCGACTAGAAAAAAGAAAAAGGGAGATTAATCATATAGAGATTATTGAGTGTTCAAAAAAAAAAAAAAAGGAGCAACTCTCTAGAGAGAGCTGTCGGGCCATCGTGACTCACTTGGGAATAAAGGAAAGAAATACCAGTGGCGTAGCGAACCGTAAGCGAAGAAAAAAGGTGTTCGGGACGTAGTTAAGGGGCGGAAGAAAGGCAAGCGAATTCTCTAATTATTCTATCTACGATGAAAAGGGGAAAAACGAAGCAGGGAAGGAAGATCGAACAAAAAAACTCAAACGGACAAAGACGGAAAGAAAAACGAACCTATCCTTCCTGAAAAAGGAAAGGGAACAGGAAATCGAGCGCTTCCACGTGAGAACGACCTAAAAAGTCCATCTGCCCCCAGTGGTTGGTGAAAAAGCGTGAACAAGAAGGCCTAAGAGGAGGACAAAGCGAACTTGGTGAAAAGGGGGACCTCGTACTCAAAGGGGAGACGACAGCGAGCCGAAGAATTAGCTTTGTACCGAAAACAGGAAACGGAGACGAGGCACCTTTTATTTAGAAACCAGATCGGGAAAACCATGGTCGTTTTGCGAAGCGGGGAAGAAAGGACTGATCCATCCAAAGACAGACTCAAGGAGGGGGTGGGTCGCCGTTCTCTCAAAAAGAGAAAGGAAATGACCATGTACCCGGCGTGGTCAAAGGGGAAAAGGACCGGCACAACAAGAAAAAAAAGGGGGGGAGAAAGATCACGGGATGAACGAAACCGGGACCGGGACAGGGCGAAGCCAAAAGAATGAATTCCACCGCTCTGATTTGTTGCCTTTCAGGCAAGCTCGTTGGATTGGACGAGCGGGAGGGAGGCAAGACCCCCCCCCTGACGCTAGGAGAAGAGGAAAGGGAAAGACGAACCACCCCCGCCATGGGGAGCACCCAAAAGAGAGCTCACGAATCTCAAACAATCTATCGAGGCGCTGTAGTTTACTCAGTGGACTAGCCCCAGCGTGCGCTAGAGAATAGACAAAAACCGGGGAGAGAGAAGCGAAGCATATTGGAAAAAACCAGGGGAGAAAAAAACGACAGGGTACCCAAAGAATAGAAAAAGACAAGAGCGGGGAAACTCACTGCCAAGCTAGACAGAAGACCGTAACGCTCCCCTACAAACGACTGGGGAAACATGAAGAAAATCAGGGGCACTTGTCAAAAAGGAAGGAGGGAGGAAGAAGTCAAAGCAGAACCGTCGAGGAAAAGGGGCGGCAGCACTGAAAAGAAGGAAACGCGTACAGACCAAGAAAAAAGGGAGAGCTTCGCCCTCTTTCTCTGGAGTCTGAAGGGGAAGAATCCCATCTACTGGGAGGGAAGGCCCGTCTCTTCCTAATAGAAAAGGGGCACCCCGCTCCGCTAAGAAAGGAAGAGTCTTTCTATTCCTCGGGGAGGAGGGCATTACACGTCAAAATTTAACACAGGGGCTCTAGGTGCGAACAGATCCCTCCGGGGGGTCGGGAGGAAAGAAAAAGCAAAGCAGCAGGGAGAGAGGGGGAAAAAGGAGGTAGCCCTTCTTTTGATCCCTTTTCTTCTCCTGGGGAGGACAGGGCTCGCTCAGCTCCGGCGTCGTGAGGGGAAAAATGCCTCGGGGAAGAGGGATCGTACGAAAAAGAAAGGAATCCGGTCGGCGGCGGAGGGGGGGCGGAAGGTCCAGAAGGAAAATAAGTTCCCTTTTCAAGAAAATCGCCATACGGAAAGGTAGGGCAGTCCTCCGGCAAAGGGGGACCGCACGGGCACTTGTAGCGACAAACCTGCCTTAGGGCATTGGGCCGGCGGCTGGTTGATAGGTAAGAAATGGGCGGGGAACCCGCTGTAACGCGAAGAGTACAATTCAGAAAGGGGGGGAAAGGTTTCCAACCCTCTCCAGCCCTGGGATAAAAGAGGACAGAGTGTGGTACAGGTAGGTGAAATAAGAGGTGAGACGAAGGCCGTGTCCCGATCACCGGGCGGGAAGGATCTGCGCTTGGGAAAGCTACCAACTCGGCCGACAAAAACGATCCGGCGCGCAGCAAATGAAAACTCAGGCTGTTGGGGGGGAGATGCCACTCGGGAGAAAAGAAAAGTGGATGAGCGACAAGGCCGGGGCTTTTACTCCCAGGTCCGAAGACTCAAAAAGGGACAGACGAGGCCAATCGTGTCGGACACTAAAGACCATGAAGCCGGGGACCACAAAAAAAATGTCCGGGGCGGGGGAAGCTCGAGGCCAAAAACACTGGAGTCAGGGTGAAGAACAATCAGAGGTCCTTGCCGCTAGGGCCAAAAAAGGAAAAGAAAAATTTGGTGATAAAAGCTGAGGAGGGGGGAAAACCGAGATCGGCATCAGTTTTTTCGGAAGAAGTGAAAATGATTAAAAAGAAACCGGAAAAGAGTCCTGGAGGCGCAGATCTGGCAAACCAGTCCTCTATTTTCAAAAGATGGCACCCGGCCGACTGCAGGGGGATCCACCGCAAAGGTAAATAAAAAATGTGGGAATCGAAACGGACCCAAAAACGTTTTGGAAAACCGAACCGCAGGGGAGAAAAACTCATGCTTGGGGCCATCTTGGACCGACGGTAGGTGAAAGAACATCTGGCCCGCGATCTAAAGAAAAAAAACAAAGAAACGTCTACGGAGAAAGGGAGGGAGAAAAACTTAGGTCCTCTGTGCTGCGAAAGGACGGAAGAGACCATATTCGTGCAGAGCCTGGGGGAGAGGAAAACTCGGTCCTTGATCTAGTCCGGGGCTCAGGAAGGCTCGACTAATCCTAAGAAAAAGGGACAGTGATCTGGAGAGGGGACTCATGCCAGCACATCAGGTCCCGCTCGGGGTTCTCGCTGGATTGATGATGGGAAAAGATTCAAAGGGGAGAGGAATATCGGGGGTTAAGGCGGGCAAGAATGACCAAAAGGGAGAGGTAACCGACAGGAGAGGGACGCCTCTGGTGAGCCTGCTTAAGAAGCGTTAATGAATTGACTGGAGGGAATATCTGAGAAAAAACCAGCAACAGAAATGGAAACACAACCATACAGATCGTCATAAACCGCTTCAAAATAGGAGGTCTCAAAAAACAAGAAAACAGGGGGGTCGAGGGGCAACGTCTTCTTCTGGAAGGAATAGAAGAGGGGCGCACAAAAGTAGGTTAAGGAAACAACCGTATATCTAAAAACCAAAAGTAGGGGCTGAGGTCTAGGTAAGGCAGGAGAGATAGAAAGAAAAAGGGGTGATCTCCGTGGGGGAGAACCTATCGTTTGCTGTCATTAGATAAGCTCTAAGATCAAGAAAAAAAGTCGGGGTCTTGCATGCAAACGGGGGGCAAGGGGGGTAGGTGCCGCTGTGTAGGTATGGGGGATGGGCTGGGCGGGTCAAAGAGGTAATAAAGTCAAGAGGAACCACTGACCTCTTCTCAAAGGATGCGGACAAAAACAAGGTTTAAGAGGGAACAGGTTAATCTTGACACGACGAACCAAAAGAAGGATAGAAGCAAGCTGGACATCATCAGAAAGAGAAAAAAAGAGAAGATGTGTGGCTGAGATTGCCGCTCTAGAACATGGACAAAAAGCGGGTGCGGCGCGAACGCAAAGGAACAGAGGGGGGAGAGAAAGGGGGACAGCCTGCTCGCGGGAGGAGCAAAGGTTAAAATTCAAAAGGGGGGGCGTCCGACCGCGCCAACAGAAACGAGAGGAATGTGCGGGGGGACGAAAAGACCTCTCGAGAAAAACTTTTATATCTTGGAGGAAGAAGGGAGGAACCAAACCGACCCAACTGCTTGGGAACGGGAACTCACCGAGAACGCGGGGCGTTTAGAAAAACCGTGCCGGGTGCAAAATGGGAACTGGACCCACCCTGCCCGGCGGCAGGGGGGGGGGAAACTGTGGACCTGAAGAATGGGGGCCTGAGGGGTGGAATGACCCTAGGGTAGTGGCGGCCTGCAACCATGTACAGAGCTAAAAAAAATGCTGTAGGCGAGAGAGGAGGTGTCCAGCGAATAGGGAGAAACTCGATAAAGACATCTCAGCGGGGGCAATGCATCCTAGTGAGGAGCACAAGGAAAAGGTGCCGTACGCTGAGGAGGTAAACGTCCCTCCGGGGTAGGACTTCTAAAGGCAAAGAGGACAGGGGGGCATTATTGTATGTAACAGAGAGCAGGTGAGTCCGGAAAGGTTAGGGGACGGGAAAAACTCTCCTTCAACCCGCTGGAAGAGGAAATACGGGCTGCGTGGTTGGAGGTCAAGGGAGCTCCAAAACCTCAACGTTATCTGTCCAACCGGCAAGGAGGCGTCACAAAAGAAAATGAGGCCAACGGGACAAAGGGGGCCACTGTAAAAAAATTGGGCAGGGGAGGGAAAGGGACGTCGAACTATGCTGAAAAAAGGCACCAGCGTTTGCACCAACAAGGAGAAAAAAAACCATCCCATCGCCATTGCAACCAGGTGGGGGTATGGAAGTAACAGCTTGAGAGCAAGGCTTCAACGGACGGAGGGACGACCGAAAGGAAAGGACGGCCCTACCAGGGCCCAAGGGAGACAAACGGAACGCCGAACAAACTAAAAGGAAGGGAAAAAGGCCGGTTCCTACTATCAGAGGCAACGAGGCAGAACACGATCAGACGCTGGAATCTGAGAAAAGAAATGAGGAATCCCCGTCTCAAAAAAGCCGGTAAAGAGAAAGCGAGGCACCGGAACTGTTGATAAAGGCAAAGAAACGAGTAGCTGGAAGCGCAAGAAGCATCGCCTTTACACACCAGCAATCCGACGACCAGAAAGCAGAACACGCCTGCAGACGAAGAGGAAGGAAAAAGTCCGGGAGGGCGGCACCAACGCGCTGGGAGGGGAAGGAATGACACCCAGCAGATACTGTGAGGGACGGAGAAACTGCCGCACCTATTTCAGAGGTGTGTCAGTGACTATAAAAAAGGAAAACGGGAGGCCTAAACACGTCGAGGGGGGGCGTCCAAAGACGAAAGGTATGCGGATAGCCGAGAAAACAAAAGGTGCTGATACTTGCTTGGGAGGGAACATAATCTTCCTCCTATCTTTCTTTTTAAGGATGGAATATGAGGAACGATGGGAGGGAAGAAGAAAGGAGCAGAGAAAAAAGACGAGGATGGCAGGAAGGTTAAACATGGTTAGTACAGCATCTATGATCCAGGGCTCCACCGAAGGATAGAAAAAGCAGAGCGACATCGGGTGGGGCTCAAAAGGGGAAAGGAATTTGTGCGCACACCGGGTCGGCACAATAGAAAATCAGAGGGGGCCTCGCAGCTAGTGGGGGAAGAGAGTTATCTAGAAAAGGGGGAGTATCACCTTCGGTGAAAGTGGAAAGAAAGGAAAAAGGCAGAATCGTCCGGTGAGTAGAATGAGAGAGGGAAAGGGGGGTCACGCCAACGAGACGGAATAAAGTACAAAAAAGAAAGAACAGGGGACTACCGGAGTGCTCGAAAGGGTATCAAAGATAGGGTTCAGGTAGAAGATGGGGAACAGGACCGCTTGTTCCCTCAGGGGGGGGCGTTAAGTGGGGAAGGAAAGAAACAACCGGGTAACTGTCAGCATCTGCCGCCAAGGAAAAAAAGAGAACGGAAGAAAAAACTGACTTTTATCTATTCTTCGGGAGTTGAAGAAATCAGGGAAAAAATAAATCAGGGATCAAAAAACGAAAAACAACTGTTAACGACCAGGCACAGAAGTAGAACTAAGCGGTCGTCTAAGAGAGGTAGGCTGCAAGTACGAGTAGTGGAACCCCCCAAACCTGGTGGCTCTCTTTCAGGGAGAGGAAGCACGCTGAGTAGAGGAAAAACAGACCGGAGCCGTCTCTTAAACTGAGGAAAGAGGGGACGACTTCTGCAATCTGAAAAAAAGGGGGGGGGGGTGTAGCAGTCACAGTGGACCACTCAAATGTGGACATGTACCTGTTGTTCAAACCCGTTGAGGATAGGGGGTAGTTCATTGGGGTCACTATCTGGCCGGGAGACGACGTTCAGCGCGATACGTATCGAGCACCTTCAAGTGGTAAATCGTTCACTACTAACGATAAGGAGAAGTAAGAGCCCTCAACGCACACTTCCGAACGAAAGAGGAAAAAAAAATTGAATCTTTTCGCGACCACTACTGGGGGAAAGGGAAAAGGAAAAGTCACCTGTACGCCCGAGAGAACTTCCGATGGACAGATATGTACAAAGACAATCAAGTTCTAACAAAACACAAGATGATATAATAGGATGTTCGAAACCAAGAGAGAGAAAGAGAAGAGATTGGAATGCGCGTAGCAGAAAGAAAAACTGCAGACTAGAAAGAAAAAGGGGAGGGAAGAAAACCGACGCATTTCTAAGACCTGGTTGTTAGGGAAAAAGTTTGAGAAAGGGAGGGAAAAACCCGAAAAGGGACTCGATACGTCCGAACGACAGCTAAGAGAGAAAAAAAGAGGGTTCGACAGCAGATCGCGCCGACTGAGCCACGCCACTCGTCCCCAGAAAAAAAAAAAAAACAGGACCGGAAAGGTGTACCGGGGAACAGGTGAAAACGGATCCAAGGGGGGGGTATCACGGTTGATTCGAAAAAAAAAAGAGTGCCAAAAAGGGGGGCCTCTTGTCCGGCACGGAAAGCGAAAAACGGCACTTCCTAAAGAGAAAGGCATTGTTCAGTCTTATCAACGGAGGAAGCGACAGAAAAAAGTAGACCGAAAAACGGGAGGGGGAAACAAGGAGGAATCCGTCTACGATCAAAAAGGTATTGCGACCCCAGATCAGAATGGTTAGTGGGGGGATTCTCGCGGGAGTTTATCGAGATCGGGGAAAGGGGAATCAAAAACTCTCTAACAGAACCGGTTGTCTCGGGGAATCAATTCTTTCTTCACGGTAGAAGATGCATGAAAGCTAAAAACTCCCCCCGTGCGGGATGACAGGGGAGAGGAACAGTAACAAGCCATCCCTCGAAACGAAGGGCGGCAAAACGAGAGAGGGGAAAACCGAAACTCTGACCCCGGATACCAGGGATAGATGCACCGAAAAGTAAACAACGGAAAAAGAGGGGGGGGGGAAGTTCTTAAAAGCTCTTTGCGGTGAAAATAAGGAGATAGGAAAAAAAATCGAGCCCCAGCCCCGCTGGAGGGGCCTCTCAGGCGGACACCTCAAAAACAAGCCAGTTTCCTCCGGTAAGCGATGAGTGAAAAAAAATAACCAGCTGGGGAGAAGTCAAAAGGGCGGGAAGAAAAGGGGGAGCAACATGGTCATCAGAAGAAAAAAACTATGTGAAAACGCACAGGGCCGCGCTTCATTACGGGAAGGTGGAGGCCAGGATCAAGAGGAGCTAGAAAAATGACACAAAGCCAAACGGAAAAATACCATGGCTGAGCGTCTCAGGGGAAAAAAAACAAAAAAAAAACTAACACTAAAAATAAGACCACTCAAGGCGCGGGTAAGGAGAGAACGGGTCAGCGAGACGTTATCAAGGCGTACGCGCGCTAAGGGGCCCAGGCGTTCTTACCAAAAAAGAGTGCCGCACGCCGGGAGGAAAGGGGAGTCAGCCAGCCAAAAGTCGACGCGACTAGGAGAAGCAGTCCCTAACTTCTCCCAGACACTAAAAAAACTGATGGTTTCGTACCGAACTCCTCAACTACGAAATCAAGGGGGGGGAACTGCCACCAAAATTCTAGATATACGCCGATTACGGTATTCCCGCGGGTTTTTTGTTGGGACGGATCCCTGGGCGTCAATTAGAAAGGTTCTAAAAAAAAAAAAAAGGTTGTCGGGAAGAGGGAACCAGTAGCACAGCTCAGTGCGAGATGTCAGGAGAAACCAAACGGTTTAGCCGGGGCTTCGAACCAGGCGGTCAGGAAGACGGAATCCGGCGTTCTGTCTGTTTGCTGACGAGGGAGAACGATCGAACAAAAGCCCAACGAGAAGGGAGGTATATTTTCTGAAGGCGGACGTTCCACAAAAAGGGAAATCGGAACTGGGGGTCGCCGGAAGGGGGGACCTGGTCGGATGCCGGACCTTCACCGGTCTTCCAGCCATCTTGTCACATGGAATCGCTTGCAAGCCTGGGGGCAATAACGACTCTTGGCAAAGTTAGGGGGACAGCCTGTGTCAGGTTACAAAGAAAGGCAGGTGAAGGGAAAAATCTGTTCGATTTTCTGTGTCAACAAAGATAATACCGGCTACAAGGCCAATACGGGATTCGAAATGAGGAAGAGGTCTCGTGGAAGAAAAGGCCGGGGGCAAAGGGGGGAATATGAGGAAACGCGGCGGTCTCCTAAGGGCCACGCTCACCAATCGACCTCCAACCCGAGAAGGCACACCGCAGCATCCTTCCACGAGCGGAGGTTGGAAAGACTAAATCTGACCAGAAAAAACGGCGAGGCAAAGGAGAACTGAACTCAAAGGGAAGGGAAAGCCGGGGCCATGGTCTAACGGCAAAAAAAAAGCTAAAAATCACAGAAGAGGTAATTCTCCAAAAACAAACCATGGCTGAAGGTTATCTACACAAACTAAGACGGAAGAGGGGCTCATACTCGTCTACCAATGGGAAGAGATGCCTGAGGGGGCAATCTATAGCGGAATGCCGGTGGTTCGGAGGGCTTGGGTGGGGTCATAAGGGGAAAAAAATCCTTCATTCAACGACGGCAAAGGTCAGCGTGGTCAACAGTGGACACCGGTCGCAGGGGAAAGGGGGACGGCCCCGATTGTTACCAAGGCACAGGAAAAAGCGTTCAAGAGTTAAAATGGGGGACAGTCGGTGCGCTAACTGTCAAAGAATAGGGACAAAGTTGGTCGTCGAAGAGAGGTCGACCAAAGGGAGGTCCGAGGGAGAAAACAAATCAGCGAAGAGAACAAAAACTGTCAAACAAGGTGCGCTCAAAAATCGACGCCTGGTAGTGAGAGACCTTATACAAGAGCGGCTCCCGCGGTCCCGGACTAACTAAAGGTGGACCATTTTTAAGGGAGGTTAACTCCCCCCTTTGTAAGCACATCAAAACTATAACCGACTGGGGTTCTCCAAGCTGAGATTATGTCCATCTCGAGAAGAGCATCGATGGGAAGGAGGGAGAAGGGACCAACATTTCGATGTAAACAAGGATTGCGGTAAGCAAAGGAGAAACTGATCAAGTGCTGCCTTGTTAAATGGAGGCCTCGCGAAACCCAAAAAAAAAAAAGAAGTCACAATTCTTCAAGAAGCGCAACGTTGCAATGCAAAACCACATCACAGGGAGGGACGTTCTCGTCTGCGGAGCAAATAGAAGAGGGGGGAGAAAAGCGTCTCCGACCCGT
>Ga0179593_1266794_pt1 | contig 12296 bp, 10 predicted proteins | sample CZODoug2_1_08_16_FD_185931 | JGI IMG/M metagenome (GOLD analysis project Ga0179593, IMG submission 185931) | Vadose zone soil fungal communities from Angelo Coast Range Reserve, California, USA - CZODoug2_1_08_16fungal (PacBio error correction) | ecosystem: Environmental > Terrestrial > Soil >...
CCTCCCTCTCTATCAGGGGAGATTCACAGAAGAGGAGATCGGAGTGAAAATCTCAAGGGTGGGGTTTAAGTTATAAACATGTCGACCAGGACTTAAAAGCGCCATTTACTCTCGCGGACTTCTGGAGAAAAGCGCACAATTCACACGTCGGTGTAAGAATCAAGTCCTTTCCGCCATCGAGGGCAGGCTCGCTGCATTGGAAACAGACGCGGGGTACGGAGAGAGGTCAGCAGCAGTAACGACTCATCGAAAAACTAACAGAGTCGCAAGCTTCTTTAGCGAAAGTGGATATCCTTCACCGACGGCAAAGAAAAACACGTGAGGGGAAAGGGGGGACACAGATCTGAGATAAAACGAACTGCGCACAGCAGAATAAATGCCATGGGGAGGGAGGTAACGGGTGTCGCTGCGAAATAGAGTGAATTACTCCAGATCCGCTGCGGGAAAGACAAAGTCAAATTCACTTTAAAGTTCAGTGGACTTGGGTCAATAGGGGAAGGATTCACCAACGTCTGGCGGACGTTCTGGGATTTGTCCTGGTCCCGAAACGGGGAGCACCGGGTACGTTTTAAAGACAGCTCGACATTCGGAAAACCGTATGAAGCTTCAAGGGATGCTTATGGAGAGGGAGGTGCCGGTGTCAGGTTTCTATAGAAAAGCGTGGCGAAGGAGGGGAGAAAGGAGGGAGCGGGAAGGCTTCCATGATAACCTCCCAGACTCGTAAGCGCGAAACAGGCGCAAGGGATTAAAAAAAATCGACCTTGAGCGGTATGCCCAAGAAATCAGTCAAACCAGACGTTGGCAAGGGGGAGCGAATAGAGAGAGGCAAAAAGTTTATCTTGGCAAAAAAGGTCATCAGGGAAATGGGCACTGGAAACTTAAACAATCCATGACTCGGAATCCGGTTCTTTTTCAGAAAACGGAGAGGTAGGAGCCATTTGGCTCACCTTTTTAATAAAGTAGTATGAGTGGGTTCGTAAGAAACAAACACTCTCGGATCAGCCGAGAAGGAGGGGGTGAAAACGTCTTCAAATCTCCTCAACGAAGGCAGAAGTTGGGTATCTCAAACTCATCTTCTGGGAAACGGTTGAGGAAAGGGAAGAGAACAAACAGGGAACGTCGTCCGGGAATGAAAGGAGCTGATCCAGGTTTGGAACAACACGAGTGTGGTGAGGGGAGGGAGAAAAAACCGAGCTTGGCCTGACAAGGATTCAAAACAAGTTTAGCTGACCGGGAGCAATGAAAAATAGAGATCTTGAAAAAGCCATCCAACGACGGTGTTAGGAGTCTATAACAGGTGGCTGCGGGGTTGGAATGGCCGATAAAGAGATTGGTAACACTTTTGGAAGGGGGGCGTGAAAAAAGGGAAAAAAAAAGGTTAAAAAATCTGATGCAGATATTCGGAACTGGAAGAAACCTCGCTTACAGGGGGAGGAAAGAAAGACCCAGGTCCTAGTAAGGGACCGACGCATAAGGTAAGGGTCGGGAGATAGACTAGCAGAAGACGGAGGAAGAAGCAAGAGCAGCGCACAAAGAAATATAGCGGGATTGGTGGTGATAAGGGTGGGTTACGCAGGAGGGAAAGGGAACATGAAAAGCATATCGAAGTTTTGATGCCACTAGGCGTCAGAATCCAAAAAAAGCTACTTTAGAGTCACAAGAAGGGATCCGGTTTTGCGGTATCTCCACGTGACAAATGATGCACTAAACGCGAGCCGTTCAACTGTAAAAACGGAAAGTCCTTCCGGGTTGCAAGTACAATGGGAAAATAGAGCCTTTGGGAGGGGGGCGACTAAAAACCCGTGGAAAAAGGGGGTAGTAGAGGAACTTCAAAGAAGGGAAAGCCAAAAAAGAACAGGGAGGCCGAAATCGGGAGTTCTTAAATTTCTCCCTTGCGACTATATTGGGGCTAGGTGTTAAAGAAGGAAAAGGGGGAGCGTAAAAGGAACCTGAAAGGCCGCTAGTTGCGAGAAGAAGGGAAAAAACAGAAAGGGGGCAACTTTCCACGGGGGGACAGTAACAGGAAAAAAAGGGGTAGGGCATTAAACGCCAACGATGCAGGGCCACGGAAGAAGTTATGGTGAAGCATTGAGCAACCGACCAGGAAAAAAAGGTCAAAATCCGCACCAGGACTGCCATTCTCGATAAAAGGGTCTTCACAGTCGGGGGGGGAGGTGTGTAGGTGAAAAGCAACAACGAGAAATGTCGGCCGGAAATTTGCCAAACAGTGTCGGCGGTTCTTCGGTAAAAAAAATCCGCTGCCTTGGGGCTGCCAAAACTTTGAATCAAAAAAAAAAAGGCAAAGGCGGAGAGCCAGGAGTAAGTCGGAGAGGAAAAAAAGAAATCTTGACTTTTCGGAATGGGAAAGTCTAGGGGAGAATCACTGAGGATGCGCAACACCGAAAAAAGACGCTAAGCCGTGCACTGGAGTAACTGCCAACCCGGACTCGAAAGAGGGAGTGCTGGGGTCGGGAGGGGAGCCGAGGCTTCGTATTGGTCCCAGGAAGGAGGTAGTCACCTATTCCGGGGCCGGGAGGGTCCCAGAGGAACGGAGGTGTGGCCCGCGGGGGGGAATCGGGAGAAAAAAGAATTAATGCAATCTCCAGAGTCCGAACAAACACACCTGATAAAGAGAGCACACAAGAACTCTTACTAAAGCTCAAGAGTCGGCAGAGAAGGGGCCAAATCCGAACATGTGATAAAAAAGCGTCCAGGTGTAAGGAGACTCTGAAAAAACCGAAATTCTCATGCCGGCCGAATGCGGTTCCTTTAAAGAAAAAGAAAGAAGGCATACAGTCACTGGCGTACAAAAGAACAAAACTACAAGAAAAAAAACGGAGGTCTCCGGAAGCAAGCAAACAACGGGGGGAGTATAAAAGGGGGAAGGCAATCCGTTGGACTTCTGAGAAAGGCGGCTGGAATTAGGGAACCGCCAATTCTGAACTGTGCCGGAGAGGAATTCTAGATGAAAAACAAATGGGCTATGAGAACACCGAAAGGCCATCCAAAAAAAAACAGTCAAGAAAGGGAAGAAGGTCTCACAATTGTCCATGACTGGGAATGCCAGTCTGAGAAGAATGCTATCCTGAAAAAAGAGGGAGGGTGGGAACTCGCGAGGGATTCAGTAGGGGAACCAGGAAAAAAAAGGAGGACCATATGCACTAAATCGGAAAAGAAAACGCGAGTTATTGAAACATACGGTCCCGTATGCATAAAAAAGGAGGAAACGACCTAGAGAACCCTAACCCAAAGGGGGTCAGGGATCGTGTAATTGTTAGAGAATTAAACAAGGAAAACGGGGGCCTAGATGAAAAAAAATTGGGGGCGCCTCCGAAAGTCGATCACGAAAACAAAACAGCATCGACATCAAGTCAGACAAAAAATATTTGCAGTCTGAAATGGCGACAATTGAGCTTGTCCAAAGAAAAGGCCGGCCGGGAAAAAAAAGGGCTAACTCCCCATCGGCAAAAAAAAAAAAAAGGCAGCCAGGACGGGAAGGGGAGAGAGACACGCGACATTTGGTGGGCTTGACAGGCCAGAGCAAACTTACCGTTCCTACAAACGACAAACTTTTGAAAAATCCGGGAGGGGAAAGACCCGAAGGAGCAAAAAGGGGGGCTAAGTCTTTTTGTCCAATCCTTAAACAAAAACATCACTGGTCGCGAAGCAAATTATCGCCCAAAATCCTTTTTCGGGCAATTCAACATGGGGAAAAAGGGGGAAGGCCACTCCCCAAAGTAGTACGAAAGAATGCAAATACCTGTAAAAAAAAAGAAACCGACTGTACTTCGGGACGGGATCAGCTAAAAAATGCATAAGCCCAGAAAAAAAGAGAAAAATTACTCACCCGCCGAATAACCGACAAGACTCCTAGGTTGAAGAACGTGAAAAGACAGCGTGCGGAACAAGGGTCGGGGGCCAGAGTATCAGAAAAGACAAACATCAAATCTTCAGGCTTTCTCATGTGGGAAAGGGCCATAAGGTTGAGGCGCGGAAACTTCGTGGCGGGAGGAAGACTCGCGTGAAATCGGGCACGGCGCGAACACAAACCTTACCTTTGTCAAAGGTGACGCAGCAAAAAAGGAGAGTCTCGCCGACCTCAGGAAAGCCCAATCGTAATGACGCGGGAACATGGAGGCGCACAACAAAAAAAAAAAAAAATCACCGCGGATAAAAAAAAAAAAAAAGAGGTTTCTAGCTAACCTGAGGCCGCGGTAAATAAAAGGGGCGCAGCATACACGCAAAAAGGAGGGCGTGATGGTACATGCAAAAAAAACCGAGCGGGAGGAGGATCCTCATAAGCGGGAGACATGTCCGAATAATCAGGGACTCCAGATGAAACGAGCTTCAAGCCATCCTCCCTCCGCACGAAGAAAGATGTCAAAAATCAAGCATTAACGACACGCCAGGACCGGAAAGGAACACGCCGAATAAACAGTAGCCGGACAGAGACGAGTGTAATACTCAGCACTTGAAATCAAGTTGCAGAATGGGAAAAGCTCAGCCACAAAGGGCATGAAAACACTAATTTAAAGGGCCAACCTGAAAGCACTAACAGGAAGTAAAATGGGTAACGCTGTGTACTAAAGTCTCTATCAAAAAGATCATGATCATTACAAGAAGGGGAAAGATGGGCGCTGATAACGCGGAGTGAAAAAAAGATCAGGAATCAGAGGCACTGCCGGGTTTGAAGAAAAAAGATTGGGACACAGCGCAAAAAAAGTGGGTTGTGGTGGGGGGTGGGGAGGATCCCGAGGGGAGGGCGGGCGCAATAACTAACAATTTTCAAGCACATGCAAAAAGGTAAGCTGAGACGGACTGAAAAAATCCAGGGATTACGAGGTCACTGAGAGTGGGAATATTCACGATCCAACCCGAGCGGAAATAGAGACCCAGAAGACCCTCAGTCCCCGGACCATCAATCCCTTTTTAAACTAAAGGAATGAGGGGGGGCACAAGAAAAATAAAAGTCGAGGGGCAGGCCGAAATACCCAGTTCGTTCTTAAAACGCATAAAAAAGTAGGATAGCCGGTATCGGCATCCTGAAAAAGCAAAAACCTCAAGAAAGGTGGGGAGGGAATCCGTACAAAACTTTAGATAGGCTAGCAAAGGGATACTGACTCGCATTAGAACCTCCCGGGAACGAGAGAATAATCCGGGCCGTGAAAGGACAAGAATGTCGAAGCCTGTTGATCCAAACAAAAAAAATTTCAGAATAAATAAAAACATTCAAATCCGAGTCCCTCAAATGTGGACGTTCCCGGGGCGCGATAGGGTCATTGCAAACACAAAGTAAGAAATGGAAAACACGGGGGGGGGGGGGCAACAATTCAGGGACGCGCGAGTATTCACCTGAAGGAAAAAAAGTCAGCGACAACGTCACGAGAAAAACTCAAATGGAGGGTAGATAGGGCTTAATCTCAGTTAGATCTGTACCCTGAACAGCAAGGACGGAGGGCCAGGCAAGGAGATACCGACGCGCAAGCCTCCTTCGCGTAGGTGTCAAAAAAGGGGAGGGCTCGATGAGCTACTCTTCCGGAAGAGAACAGCGACATGAGGCAAAGCATACAACGGCAAAGGGACAAGGCAGAGCAAGTGAAGACACCCGGGCGGGCGGGAATCAGTCGATCGGGCCAAGAAGGGTCTAAAAGCCTGGCGCGAGGCTACTGAATTCAGACAGAAAAGGTGTATTCACGCCGGCCAAGAAGAGCAGTGGCTTCTAGTAAAAAAAGGATATTAAAAAAACTTGCTTCGCAGAATGGAGGATAATCCATCAAAAACGAGGAGTAAGAAATCGACTCCAGTCGGCGAACAAGGGGTTAGGAAATCTTCGAGAGTCAGCAAGCGCAGTCCTTGTCCAACTTCAGTGGGTTGCGGGGCTTGATTAGGAATCCGAAATGCGTTGCGTCAAAGTAGTCCAAAGCAGAGGAGCGCACTTCTTGCAAACAAATGCATATGCACACGCCACGGGTAAAGGAGAGGCCTTGTAAGGGGGACTTAGTGCAGTCAAACGGCGGAAAAGCAAAGTACTAGATTGAAAAGAAGCGTACGCGCATAGGCAAACCGTCCACCTCCGAAACGGCCTGAAAAGAAAGTGACCTCACCCAGAAAACGAAAGGGGGCGCTTTTCAAAACAGAGAGAAAACGAGATCTACGGCACCCAAAGCCAATCAACAGAAAGACAAAATTGGCGGTTCGGGGGGCACACACCAAAGTGGTCGCGGCGGAATAGGGGGAATTAAGAAAGCTCGTGCAAAATTTTTGGGGGCGGGAAAGAACGAACGTGGCGGAGAAAGGCAGTCTGGAAGGGAAAGACGACGCAAAAAGGCACGAAAACTTCGTCCTCTTCTCGATTTTAAGGTCCTCGCCGGAGGAGGCACGAGGGAAAAAAGGGTGAAAAACAGGCACGACATGCAGAAGAATTCCAATTCTTCTCGTACAGGGAAAAATATGCGAGTTCTTTAAAGCGTGATCAGGCGGAAGCATCACGCAAGGCAGAGCGACGGCTGTGAAAATAAACGAAGTGACGGGGGGAAGGTTAGAATACCGGATAGGACCGACCGTAGAAGAGCGGGACGAACAGGAAAAGAAAAGTCTGCGCACCTCACTCTGCGCTTTCTTGGAAACAGACATCATGATGTCAAAAGGGACGGAAAGGAGCGAGAGCTAGTATGGAAAAATGGGGATAGATCTGTCCGGCGGGTCAAGTGAAGAGGAGCTTCCAATGGAAATGAATAGGCCGAGGATAATTGTTTCAGAAGATAGGCGCAGGCCATGGGAGAGTAAAGGGTCACAAAAAGTCGGCGGATCTGGTGCTTGGCGCGCAGCGCAGACACAAAAGAAAGCAAATCCGGACTCGGGCAAACTGAGGTGGTCTGAAAGGCAGGGGACAAAAAAAGTAAGATTCATAGATGGAAAAGAAAAGGGGGGGGTCACCCCAACCCTTCAGTGGGGGGGAAGGCTAGCAGGGAAGGATAACGATAACCAAGCTTAAAATCGAAGCGGACACTTAAGAGAAAGAGTGGACAATTTATAAACGAGGGAGGCGCCTCTGATCTGCAATTGAGTGTTCCCTCAATATCGGCAAAAAGGGGGAAAAAAGGGGAAACATCGTATAGAGGTGACAAAAGCATCCGGAGAAGGGCGGATGGCGTCGTTTGGAGGGGGAAAAAAAACTTGAAAAAAGGGGGCTGCCTGGTTGGCGGGACTGTCACGTTTCATCTGAGAAAGAAGGAAAAATGTCCAGCACAAATGGAGAGGAGTGAGGAAGACGCCTCGGCTTCAAAGAAACCAGGTCGTGTAGCGAGACAAAGGCAGAAACTACCGCGTAAGAGCAGGCAAGCCATATCGTCGTTAGAACGGAGGGCAGTGCGGGTTTGACTGACTAAAATAAAAGTCAGCATAGACGAAAAAAAACAAAGAAATCTCAGAGGCTTTATCTCACACAGCCAGGGGCAGTGTTTTCGGGACAAAGGCAAAGAGAAACAACCAAAACGTTACCGAACCGAAAACCGATTGCCCGCCGAATGCGGATGGCCATTTGTCTGAGGAAAAACCACGACCGGAGGGGTGGCGACGTAGATACGCTGCAATCAGGGGGCGGAGGGAAGGAAGGCAAGGCGGCCCCACGATAGAGCAGGCTTCTAGGGAGTCGGCATGCGAAGAGCTAGATAAGGATGGGGGGGAGGGTTGTTAGCTTCGAAGGAAATGACCGGGCGCTAGGGATGAGCAATTGTCATGTCATAACGACGGTTCCCTTTCAGCGACTTGGGGGGGGGGAAAAAAACTAGATAGGACAAGGGAAAAAAAAAGGGTTGAGTAAGGAACCGCCAAAGTCTAAAAGCATTGTTACCACGGAGCGGAATTGATGGGGGGAGGCTGCTTAGGATTTGCAACCTCGCAAAGGTCTTCCCAAGAAAAAGGGTACTTCTCAAGCCATTGGGGTCTGAGACAAAGGTAGGGGAGGGGGAAAGCCCCAACCTTTAGTAAGCCGAAATTTCGCAGCCAGGAGGGGTGTTGCTGCGTGTAAGAGCGCGTCCCAGATAGGCTTCCAAGAGGGGGGGGGGAATTGGTCTGCGGGTCTTTAGCACCCTGAACAGGCCGAAAAGCGCTCAATTACTAAAACACGCAGACGGCAAATCGGGACATGTGTTGGGACGACGGATACGAGGAAGGAGAGGATCTACAGAGAGCAGGACGGGGGGCAGATCCCACGACAGACAGGCCGCCGAAGTGGGGAGTAGACTTCAAAAAATAACATAAGATAAAATTGGTATTATTGCAAAAAGAAACACAAAAACCACAAAACCCCCTAAGGTCCAGGTCCGACGGGAGAACCTAGGAACTGCAAAGGGTTGTCCCAGTAACTCGCGGTGACTAATGGAGTTGAGTCAGGCGAAAAAAAAAAAAAAAGCTAGAAGGGCATCTCAACCATGTCATCGCAAAAGCAGAATAGCGTAGCGGACTTGACGAAAAGAAAAGATTTGCTTCAAAAAGCCTCGAGTCGGACTGCAACTGAAAAAAAATCGGACAACGTTTATAAATGGCCAAATACAGGCTCCTCTTGGTCGACTGACTAAGCAGAATGAATGCCGATGGCGGTCTTGGGCGCGAGCCGCACTCAAAGATGGAAGGCAGTCAAAGATCTAAATCCATCAAGAGACAAGCAGACGACCAGAAAAAGAGAAGGGACCATCTCTCTAAAACACGAGTGCGAAAAGTAGCGGCGCAATCCGTTGAAGAGGGTGAGGCACGCGGCTTGTAGGGCTGGTCAACGCGTAACAAGAAAATGTGCGGAGCAAGAAAAGAACCCAACAGAAAGGCAGGAAAAGGGGGAGTCATTCCCCATCGCCCTGCAGCAATGACGCGATGGGAAAAAAAAGTTTCACTGGAGGACAGCGCACAAGAAGCAAAGATCAAAGAAAGCAAATTATAAAGGAGGTTGGACCAGCGGGGAGATCGCATCCATGATGAGGGAAAAAGACACTCAAAGCTCGGGGAAAAAACCGCAACATTCAAAGGCGAAAAAGAAACTTCCTGGGGGGACAACGAGGTTCGCTGGAACGAAAAGGAAAGAGTATCACAAATTTGATAGGTTTATGGTTGGGGCAGATCAGTGGAAAAAAACGGGTAAAGCTCTTGGGGGGCGCTCCGCGAAGGAAAAAAACCAGACAAGCAAAACCAAAAAAGCGACAACAAAGGCAACAGTTGGCCGCTGCGCGAAACACTGGGAAGACGTGCTCGAGAAAAGAAAAAGTAATGTTCGAAACCATACAAACCCACAAAAACCTAACGGGAAGAAAAGGACATCAACAAGGGGGTGGGGGGCGAAATGACGAAAGGAGCGGTTTGGGGGGAAGGGACCCTAAAGTCGACGGGTGGAAAAGACACAAAGTAAAACTCGATCAAAAAAGAAGGCGAGTCGTGGGAAAAGACTAGAGTCTCCATCAACTGGAAAAAAACGTGCCCGGGGTACAATCAGTTGGCGGTACGGCACTTCAAAAAGGGGCAAACTGTTACATGAAGACGGGGGGCCCAAGGAAAAAGTGAAGGCCATGACAACATGGGAAGGAAAAAAAACGCCTTACGTTCGCTGCCGGCGTTGCTCCAACCTTACAAGAGACACACATCTAGCATTAAGCAGAAAAACACGGAGAATGAAAGAAGCAAAAAGAAGCCATATCGTAGTTGCACGGGGAACTTCGCGACAAGATAACACTTCGATGGAAAAAAAAGTATCAAGAGGACGCCGGCCACCGACCACGGTTCTAGGGAAGATTGACCATGGGATCTCCGAAGGAGTTTCGAGGCGTAAAAAAAAGGAGAAGGGGGATTAAGGCACTGAAGCTCCACAACGGAATTGACTGGTGACAAAGACCAGCTACTCGCCTTTCCCTCGAAGCCAACGCGAGTATGCTATTCCCTTGAGACGACAGAAGGAAAAAAAAAAAAAGGGCACCTCCGGGCTAAAGAAAGAGAAGGGCTTGCGCCGAATCCAGTGAGTCTGCACGCGGTGTAAAAAAGGGGAAAAGTCGAAGCTAACTCTACAATAGAAAAAAAGGCAAAGTGGGCGGACTCCTCATTAAAAAGGTGGGCTGGACATTCAAGAAGATGCCCTCAAAAAGAAAAGGAAAGGAAATTAAACCACATGAAAGATTAGACGATCGGAGCCAAAAAATTCCTTGGCCCGGAAATCGGACGAATAAAATTCGGACCGGATGCAACTTTGTAATAGTAGAGGAGGGCCAGGTCAAAAAAATATAAGAAAGAGGGGGGAAGAATGGCCAAATCCAAAAAACAGAAACCAAGCTCGGAGCCTAGAAAATGACCACACTCCGTTTCAAGGTCGCAAACTGGCCAGCGTTAAAAGGAAAAACCGAGTCGATTAACAATGGGACAAGGGGTAAAGAAGGCTCATTCCGCACAAGACTAATAGACGCTGATCACAAAAAACTCGACTGCAAATGAAAACAGGAATCTATACAGGGAGAAAAAGGTTGGGAAGGAAGTTGGGGAAAAAAAGAGGCGCGGGCTAACCTCTATTTGTCTTCGTGCGCGAACAAAAAGGAAGCCGAACCGAAACGGGGGAGATTTGAAAAAAAAAAGGGGAAATATCATCTCTGGAAAAAAAGGAAGCCGAGTCGATGCACGGTAAAAAGGGCTAACATAAATTGACCGAGAGGCAGAGGCCCCCAATCGCTACAAAGAGGAGAGACAGAGCCGACACCGAAACAAAACTGGTTGAACAGCTAGGATTTCATGGGGGAAACTAAGCAGTAAAAGGGAGGCAGAGGAAACTGGCTAAGCCCGCCGGGCGCCAAGACTAGCCCGGAGTCTGGGGAGTGCCTCGCACGGGAGAGGGCAACCAAAACCTTCCCGCGCAACTAAAAAAAAAAAAGGCCGTCGCCAATCGCCTTGAAAAGGATTCTACCACGAGAAGGCTCAAACCAGAAAAAAGATGGAGGCCAAAAACCGGGAAGGCGTCCTGGTCGGGTCATTGACCTGCCGACTGGTCGACAAAGGGGTGCGGAAACAAAACAGAAAAAAGCCAGCGGGGTGAGCCTCCTTCAGCGCATTAAAAATCCGAGAATATCACCAGCTGGAGCCCGCGAGTAAGGCGTGACATCACCAATTCAAAAAAAAAAAAACCGAAAAAGTCCTAACACTCCAAAAGTGGCGGAAGTTCCCTCCGCGAACTCGCTCTTACATTCACCTTCAGAAAGAAAGAAAACACGTAAAATGAAAGCCAACAAAGAAGGTTGATTCGGGCGGTGCAGCGCGGAGCGTAGATCAGAGGGTCAGAGTGGCACCAGTGACCTAACGGGAAGGGAACTTGACTAAAACTTTCCTGAAAGCAGCCATTTGCAAAAAAAAAGGAAGGGATCAAAAAAAATAAGTCTCTTATCTTCCTGCTGAAGAAAAACCTTCCCGCTGACACTGGCAGCCGAATACACTCTATGAAAATGGCAGAGACAAAGAGACAAAAAAGAGAGGTTAGTCATTGTGCGCGAAAAAAGAAGTGGCGCAATGACGATTCCATTCTACTGAAGGAAGGAGGGGGGGATCCATGGCAACCACTGAAAAAAGGAACAGGACCTGTGATGCGATGCTCAGAGCGGATTCATGAAAACTCCCGGGGATGAGCTCAAAAAAAATATTTAGGTATTGAGAATAGAGCAGCCGCAAATCGGACGACAGTTTCTGGGGTAGGTCCCGCTACGAGCAAGCAGGGGAATCCGTTGGGTCCGTCATCAGACAGAGGGCGTAGAAAGCCATCTCAAGGATTGACTTAAAAAGGCTCTACAAGCCGCGCGGCGCACTGCTTGAGCTAAAGGGAAAGGAACAAAAGTAACGCTCTTGTTGGCAAGAGGAAGGCCTATTGTGCTGAACAGGGGGAAATCAACGTCAAAAGTTGCGGCGGCTCTTGAAGCTGAAATCTAGAAATCTCGAGTGAAATCACAAAAGAAACTCCGGAAGGCAAATTGAGCAAACCCCAAAAAGGCACGGGGGGATTCTGGGGTTCCCCTACTAAACGAGAGCAAGGATCCAGCGAAGCAGCCGAATCCATAATCATGCGTGGTTAGGAAAACCACACGGGGGAGAAGGGGTCTCTGGGTGTAAAGGCAAGAAGGAGTGAGAAATCAACGAAAACTGCTGTGGTCAGTGATTTCCAGGTTCGCACTACTCGCATCAGGGCACGCACAAACTGTGAAAGGCCTCGAGGGTCCTGGTGTCAAAAAGAACAACAGAGTGAAAAAGGTTGCGACAGTACAGGAATCGGAGTGCAAGGACCCGCT
>Ga0179593_1296692_pt1 | contig 12296 bp, 9 predicted proteins | sample CZODoug2_1_08_16_FD_185931 | JGI IMG/M metagenome (GOLD analysis project Ga0179593, IMG submission 185931) | Vadose zone soil fungal communities from Angelo Coast Range Reserve, California, USA - CZODoug2_1_08_16fungal (PacBio error correction) | ecosystem: Environmental > Terrestrial > Soil >...
AGGTCTAGGCCAATCGCCCAGGCCGAGTCAAAGAGGGAAGGGGGACTAAGAAAACACATGGGGATCCATCGCTCCGGCTCACGAACGCAACGACACCGGCACCAAACACCAATTAGATCAGCTCACTTCGTTCGGAACTGGGTCGGGGGCAGGGAAAAGAGGATGACACGGGATACTACGGTTCATGCAGACGTGTTTTCGGCGGAAGGTCCTCTGAGAGAGAGGCCCCCCCATGAGCGCGTCGACAAAGGGGGAGACTGGCCACAAAAAAATGTGGGGACCAGAAGGGCCGGACGCTAGAAGGAAAAGGTCAGTGATGGGTGAGCAAAAGCTCTTGGGAAGAAGGCGATTTCCAGGAAGTGAAAGAGTCATAGGGGGGGGGGGACGCCACAAAAAAGAGGCTGGGCACTTAAAAGAAGGAATTTGTCGTGATACCGGAACGGCAACGGACACCGTTTACTAGGTACCAATAAGCGGAAGCCCAGCCCCGAGTAGAGGGAGTGGCAAACGTGGGCCACTAGCAGAGGGGTCGGCGAGGGTGTGTACCAAGGCCAACGGCACAGAGACCAAGAAAGAGACAAACAATGGTAAGTTAACGAAAAAAAACGGTAGAAGGGCCACGAACCAAAGGGGAGGAAGTAGGGTGCGGGCCGTCGGGGTCGTCAACGTCATCAAAAAACTGAGAAAAGGCGACGGATCCTCCTAGTCAATCAGCAGATAAGATTCTAGGACGGCTAAAATACGAAAGCCTGTGAGAAAAATGGTGAAGGTAACAAGGACAGCCCTTGGGATGAAACTCTGGGAGGGAAAGGCGAAAGGGACAAGGGGCGTGGGAGGGGAAAAGCTCTCAAGGAGGGAAGAGAGGTGGGGACTCCGCCAGCCATACGGCGGCCGGCGTGCGAAAACAGCGCGCAAGCCGCGTAGTGACCAAGAGCGGCTAAAGAGCGGAAGGACGCCGCAATGCGCAGTCGAAGTGTAGAACGAAGAACGCAACACCACTAAGAGAGACTGGAGAGGAAAGGTGGGGAAACCTGATCCGGCAATATCCCAAAGGTCTTCTCTATCAAGAAAGTAATATAAAAAGCCTGATACACGACAGCGAGGGGTTAGTAGGAAGGCCTATGCAGTTCCAAATACTGCTAGAACCCGGGTTGGAAGGATGTACGGTAGCGGTAGGGGTGGTGACCAACGAGGCGGTGGACAACGGGACGCAGAATGAAAGGTAACCGCTCTTCGTGAGTAACCTAAAAACTCTCGGCAATCTTTTTCAGAGGAGGATCGGGGGGCAAGTAAAATGCACCAGGGTGGAGGGAAGAAAGTTAGAGGAAGGCAAAAATCTAGGCGGGAGAACTCATATCTTTTATATAGAAAGGAGATGGAGTCGGCTGGTTCGTGATACACCTAAAAAGCGACCCCAAATCGAAGGCGGGCCAGGTTTCAAGGGCTCTTTTGGCACTCGAAAGCGCTTAAGAACATTCAAGAAGCGCGGGAGGAACGGGGGGTCAAGACAGAATGAGAACTACTTCGCCCTGGTCGCGCTGTAGACCCAGTCTCTGCAAATGCAGGTTGGGCACTTCAAGCGAGAGGACGCCCGACGTCTGTCGTAGGGGAACCGGGAGAAAGAGCCCAGTGGAAGGTAGCCGTCTGCTTTTAGGAAACAGAACAGCGAAGGGAGGAAAGTGAGACAGTGGGTCAGGAGGAAGAAAAGCCGAAAGATCCTCATCACGTGGCGTAGCCGAACGTCGAGGAACTAGATGCTCATTGACGTCCCCAGGGGCCCGTAGAAGGGGATGAGGGGGAGAGTGTACGGGGTCCAGCATCAGTAGGACCAGGACTCGGGGGTATTACAGCGCGCACGATACGAGAAACAGGATGCAGACACCGTAGAAGGAAAAAGACGAGGAAAGACAATCAACGTTGATTCGACCTCGCAGAGGGAAAATCAGAGTCTGCCGGGAAAATGAAAGGGAAGGGAATAAGCTTGCAAGGGGAAGGGAGCGAGAAAAACCGGTTCGAGTACTGGAATTAGGGATCAGCCCATAGAGAAAATGGGAGGGTCTTGGGGTGCACATTCCCCAGAACGCGTGAGTCAGGAAGCACGGTTCAGCGGAGTGATAGGGACATGCGTCAAATATACACAAAAAGAGAGGAGAAATAAGCCAGGATTGGAATCCTGGCAAAGGGGGGGAGACTTTCGACGATGCCGCTCCTAGGGTACGACGGAGGGGAGGGGACAACAGGCCGAAAGGATAAAAAAAGGGGGAAAAACATTACAATACTACTGGAAAAAAACCGGTGAGAATGAAAACCAAAACCAGGTATCCGCTAAAAAAAAAACAACGGAGGGGGAGGGGGGGGGGCAAAAGAAGGAAAGATAATTATTTGAACCCTTAATTAGGCTAATTATGAATGAGGTGAAAAAAAGAGACCAAAGGGGAAACTTTCAGCATCACTTCGGACTCGGTCAGGAGGGATATGGCAAAAGACTCCGCAAAAGCGATTAAGGGGAAACATAGGCAGGGGGAAAAAAAAGCGCTGGAAGCGTTGAGCTGAGGAAGGTACCGAGGAAAAGGGGTCTGATTTTAGAAACAGTCGGGGCAATGCTTAAGGGACCAGCGGGAAAGAAGTCAAAGAGTCGTACGGGCCCAGAAAAATTACTCAGATAGAGCGGCCATCGAGGGGGGTACGAATCGGCAATCTCGATGCAGACCGATCTCTAGAAAGCAATCGTTGAAAAGGGGTCGCCCGCAAACCGTCTTCTCCAGCCGGTGGCTAACGGTCAGAGACCCGACGAAAAAAAAAGGAGGGGGGAAAAGTCTAAGAAAAAATGCCGGGGAACACATATGGACCAAGAACAGCAGTCAAGAAGTAAGACCAAGGGCCACCGGGACAAGGCAGAGCGAAATCACACGACGACAAGGCGAAAAGAAGACGGGGATCGAGCTGCGACTGGAACGCCCCAAAGCAGCGCGGGGAGTGGAACCAGAAGAAGAAGATCAGTTTAGATTTCGCGGAAACCTAAAAAGGAGAGGCAAGGAAAGGGAGAGAAAAGGAGGGAATAACTGGGTTTCCTGCGACACCAGGGCGCAAGTAGAGAAGCGACTCCTCATCTGCGCCTACCTCTTTGACCGAACCGAAACTACAGGGGTCGGTCTCTCGCGGGTTCCCCCCGTAAAAAGTCCATCCCGGGGCACAGACAGCCCATATGTCACGTCCGATGAAGGGGGGACTAAAAAGAACCTAGAAACAGCCCCTCGATATCGTTACTGAGAGCTGTCAAGAGCAAAGAAAAGGGGCAGAAAGGGACGTCGATGCCTCGTTCCCTGGAACTTGTGAAAGTCCTGTCCATACAGCGAACGCACGGGCGAAGGGGAGACACGAGGGGGACGAGCACTCCGATCTGACGCAATTAATTACAAGCAGAAATGGAAAAAGAATGACAGAAGTAAATGAAACGTACAGGAAGAGGGTACACAACCGTGGGTCTCTCGGAAAAGACGCGCGCGGGAGGGATCGAAGAAGGTCGAATGGGATAACGGGCGGCGGCAGGATCAACGAAAAAAAATTGACTAAGCCCTGTTAGATGGGTAACACCGCGACGGCAGGGGCTGATAACAGTGGCTGAGAAGGCGTTAGACCAAGGGGACGGGGCCCGAGAACGCAGTAGTACCGCTCGTTAGCTATGCCATCGCGGTCAATACTCGTCAAAAAAGGACGGAGCGAGGGTCATGACTCAAGTTACGGAAGCGTGATGCAAGAGCTTCAGCCAATGAAAGTTTAAGGGGTAGACTAAGAGGGGTGAGGGATAAAAGCCCCTACTGACTTCGTAATTAAAAGGACACCATAAAGAAGGGCTCGTTCGGGTTCGAAAGAAGAAAGAAGAGAAAAGAAAGAAGAAAAACGAAAGTTCTCACTTCGCCTTCGGGAGGCCGTGATCTGAAACGGACTGGCCCACCTTGAAGCAGAAAGCAGTAAAGGGGGGGAGGTCAAAAAAAAAAAATTAAGAGCAGGGCGTAGTCCCTAGTGAAGGGGGCCGGGGGGACGGACCGCCGTTCGGGGCCCCATTTGGACAAGCCGCGCCAGCGGGTGGGGTGAAAGTACGAAATGGTTACAGTTCGTGATGCCGAACTTCGGGGTAGTGGAAGCGTTAACAAAAATTCCAGAGGGGGGGGTACGTACAAGATTCTCAAAGTCGACGAGAATCAAGACTTTGAGCCTAAACAGGACTGAAAGACAATGGGGCTCAAACCTCCATAGGTCGTTCACCAAGGGGTGCGGCAAGAGCAACGGGGGTAACAAGAACTAGGGGACCATCTCGAATAAGCCTGCTCTTCTAGAGAGGGGACGGGAAGTTCATTTAGCGAGCATCAGTCTACGTCGACGACCGAAGTGCGAAGGACGTCGGGAGGGAAGGGCGCGGGGGGGGAAGTTGTCTGTCCGTGACCTCGAAGAGGGCGTTCCGAACACCACGCTGCGGGAGACTTCCAAGATGCGAGGGAAGGGGAGAGGGGCCGGGGCCTAACTCTAGAGAGCAACAAAAGAGGGGGGAAAGGAGAGATGTAAGCGGCGGCACTCAGAAAAGGCAGGTCCGCTGACGAGAATCAGGCAGCGCATCTCGCTAACGGCTTCCTCACTCCTAACCGTACCCGGCAAGAAAACCACGCGCTCATACAGCATCGACATGCGGGGGGAGGTGGGGAAAGGGAATCGACAAAAACGGGAGATCTCCTTCATCGTTGGGCCCAGAGCAAAGCGTAGCTCTCCTGCCACGCGGCACCCTCATGGGAGAGTACTGGCTAAGGGGGAAGAAACGTGGCCGCAGATGGCGGTTGACAACAGGGTCAGAGGGAAGGCCAGGTGTCGGAAGTCTATTTAAGCCTGCAAAAGAAGGGAGGGAGACGGGAGCAGAGGGGAGGAATCACCCGGGGACGGAAGGGGGGAAAACGAGTCAAAAGAACTTGTTTTGCGGCTGACACGCAGGTGGAAATTAACAAAAACGGACCGTTATGAATAAAAAAAAAAAAACTGTCTCGTATTCCCTGGGGGGCCAATCTATAACGGGGCGTGAAAAACACCAAGGACTATAAATATGGGAAAGAGAAAATACCACTCTAAGAAAGAAAATGGGGAGTGCTAACCATTCTACTTGGGTCCACTCCTTGTGAGTGACGTCCGTTTTCGTTTCAAAACAGCTCGGTGAGCGAAAAAAAATGCACAAAAGAAAAGAGGAGGAAAATTTCTAAACTTCAAGTACTGGGTAATTCTATGTCAGATATGGCGCTTGAGCCGATAACAGAGAATCTAAAAATGTCTATGGAATTCAACGCCTTGATGGCCCACTCTCACACGGACAGGCGGGGGGGCGAAAATCCTCTTCTTAGGAAGCACCTTCTAAACGAATGAGGAAGCTATTGACTAATACAAAAGGAGCTCCGAAGGCGAAAACACCGCTAAAGCCGCTTCTTGGCTACAGAGTGGCCTGTCCGACCATGCCGTGTAGTCCCCGCGAGCGCAGAGGGATAAGTTGAAAAAAGAGCAAAAGATGGGCAGGCTCCTTGGCTGTTTCTCGAAGCGCCGTAAGCGTTGGGAAGCAGGGCACCCGCGTACAAAGTTGGGCGCGGATTAAAAAACAGGACAAATAAAATCAGAGGCTGGTCTGATCCTGTCTGCGCCGCCGAACGGGGCGAGGAACTTTGGAGGGGAAGCGGAAGGGTGAGGTAGACGATTCGCATTTTCCCCACTTAAGAGAATCATTGGTAAGGCGGGTGAATGGCCGTAGGATCGCGAGCCCGTCCTCGGGCGGAATCGTTAGCCCGGAACCAGGGGAATGGGAGAAACGTAGGAGTCTCTGTAAGGGGGTAGCAACGGCCTCTGGGTCCTGGTGAAATGGACACGATGCTTACTAGCCACTCTGCTGGGGAGAGGCTGTTAACGTGCTTGAGGGTGTGGGGAGACAAAGAACGTAAACCTAACATCGAATGCTACACGTGCTCTGTAGGCCTGGCACAGATTGGGGGGGGAATCTCGCAAAGCGCGGAAGGATCAGAAAAAAGTGTAGGACAAAGTAGGGAAAGGTAAGCATTTCGCATGCCGGAAATTGAACAATGTAAGGTCTGGGGGGCCGACACAAATGGGGGGGGGAAATAAAGAAAGGACCAAAAAATGTCTTGGGGCGAATACAATTATAGAGCAGTAAAAGGATAGGAGTAAATTCTCAGAAATCCTCAGGGGAAAAGGGGGTCAATGAAGGAAAAAAGCTCTCGGATCTGGATGTATCCTTTTCTGATGTCTAGCATAAGCGCCGGTTAAGCGTGGTTTACGATGCGAGAACACTGAGGGAGAACGAAGGGAAGTTGCTATGATTCACTCTTTTCCCGGACGGAGGGGGAAATTCAAATAATCTACAAGTTTCCTGGAGGAGGAGGGAGACGGGAGATTTTCGCATTGAGGTCTTTAAAAATCAAAAAACTAGACGAATCTCTTTGGACGGAGACTCTTCTGGATGATCACGCCCAGGGCAGTAATGACGGAAGAGGGCGTTGGGGCTAACGAAAAACCATATACAAAAACTTAATTTGGCGGCAAAACGTCGAGAAATAGGAGGGAAGAATCCAACCGAGAAGAGGGACAGAGAAGTACAAGGGGAATCTCGAGCATAGTATTACTTCTGGATCACGACTCGCGATGTCGTGGTCAGGGTCACAGGACAGACCGAGCGAAAGGCAGGCTGTATCAGCCGGTCATAAACGGCATGGGTCTAATGAAAAGTAAACTGAAGGCAAAAGCGGGGAAGCAAGGGGTAGGACGTAAAAACCATCGCTTATTCTGTAAACAGGGACCTGCCTGGTAAAACAATGGGTCAGGAGCTTAATACGAGAAAAGACAGCTAAGCAGTGAAGGAGGGCCGACAGTTAGATGGTCCAGAATAACCAAGAGGTGAGAAGGGTACAACTCCGTAATTCGTTAGAAAGGACTGGAGAAGGGTTTAGTCCCCCATTTTGAAATATCGAAAAAAAAACAAAAGAGGAGGGAGAAAGGGAAGGAGCAATGGGACTATAACCCCGGAAGCTGCTAAAATATCAGTCTTAATGACAGTTGTTCTCCGGAAAAACTGGCCTCCCTCACGAAAAAAAGAACGACTCCACCACTCCTAGTCGGCAACCAGCCCAGCGAAACGCTGACGCAGGGTCCCAGTCAAGAGAGGAAAATAAAAGGTCATAGGAAGATTCCCTCGGGAAGCCGGGGAATTAGCTGGATGTATGCAACCATTCGGTCCTGTACTCTCGTAGGGTAAGTCGAAGAAAAAAAGGTGCAAGCTTCACGACCTCGGGGAACCGCTCGAGGTCTTTTAGGAGAGAGTCCCGACAAAAAAAGGGGACGCGGAGCGACAGGAGGGAGGAAATCAGCAGATCGAGGCTAGACGAGCGGCTCTACACTGAAGTTAGGGACCGGATCTTCAGAGGAAGGACCAGAGAAACCATTGGCGGTGGGGCTAATGGAGTTTGGGTGGGTGTGTATGTTTTACGCGGGAGTAAGACGCATTCTGTGGCGGCAGGGAGATTCGCTATCCAATTCTTTCAAGCATTTACGGCCCCTCTTCTATAAGAGAGACGCAGTCAACTGTGTGGCCGGGAAAGAGAAAAAAAAACTTGGGGGAAAGAACAGGACGTATAAGCGATTTGCCCCAAACTGATTTCTTGACATCGAAAGCTCTATGCAGACAGGGTAAGACATTCACGCAAGCTGATCGGGGATTATAGTAGGAAGTGTAAATAGGAAAAAAACGGTCCGCGAGGTCGGCGGATCAAGGCCTACACAATCGGGGGAGAGGTACTCAGTCAACAGAAACGACAAGAGGTCTCTCTCGAGAGATAAGGCTCAGGGGGAAGGTCCGCGAAAGGTGTAGGAAAGGAAGGAACGAAGGGGCCAATACTTCAGTCTAGATGAAAACGGACGAACATCCGAGATGACAACAAACTGCACAGCGCTCGGAGAGGACATGGCAGTCTTAATCGGCGGGGGCGCTTGGCAAGGAAAGAAGTGAAAGAAAAGTCTAAACAAATGCAAACCTACGATTGTCCTATGTCGGTTAACCGGATTAAAGTGCTCAAGAAAAAAAAAAGCAAGACTCGCTAACGTCACGCTCGCGAGGGAGGCAGGTCACTAACACGTCGTGGGGGGCACAGGACGGGTTGTAGCTTGACGGTAGTGCGAAAGAGAGAAAAAGGGGGGGAGTGATAGGAACAAGATAAGCGACGAAATAGACGACCGTTTCAGTGGGCATGCAAGAAAAAACGCTTGACGCAGGTTTAGGGGTTGGGTGGTCTCGAATCACCAGAGAGGGAACGGGAAGCGTAAGTCTGCTATTGAACAGTCAAAGGGCAAAGAGCGACGAAAGAAAATGAATATCCTGAACCAACGGAAGAACCCGGACTCTTCGAGGGACCCACCTCTCGGCCTTTCCACTTCTCGAAAAAACAACACGGGAGAGGGACGAGTTCAAACCTGGTACAGACTTAACAGCGGATGACTTCGGGGAGGGGAAAATACAAGGGTGTGACTCGACAGCGGAAAGCATCGGGTAATTGGTACGAAAAAAGAACGACGAGGCGTCGAAGACCGAGGCTGCGAAGCTAGTCAAGGTGTCCGACACTGTAGAGGGAAGGGGAATCAGGTCCACAAAAGTTGTACACTAATCGGTGGGAGCACATGAAAATGACGCGAAAACGGGAAGTGGAGAAGAAGGGGAAAATTCTCGGGTGTCACAGAAACTTTACTTAAAAGCGCGGTTGTTCGGAGGTGGAAAAGGGGCGGGACCCATAATTCAGGCGAGAAAGGGTGAGGGAAGGCACGATAGAAGGTCTTGCATTAACAAAAGACAAATCGGTAGGAGTCGAAAGTATACACGCCTGTCAAAGACTCGCTGTTTTCGTTATCGGGAATGTACAAAGGGGCAGCATAATACTAGAGAGGATTCCGCCACCCACCGACACGTGGGCACAGTCTCCCTTGGCGCCGTTCGGTGGCCGTGAAGCTCACAGCAAAGAACGCACAAGGACGATCCAAAGCATAGCCGGGTAGGGAAGGAACCCTGGGGGGAGGAAAGTGGGGGCTGGGTGACTGCCCTCAGACGTCCTTAAGTACCGGGGGGAGAGGGGGATCTACCATGGGGCCACTGAGTGCTCAGGTCTGGGGTTGGTGCTCGTACAAAAAAAAAAGGGAAAGTCGACGTACATCGAAAACTTAAACTAGTTATTGTGGAGAGGGTTTGGAACAGACGCTGCCTGTGTGGTCCCGTCATATGCGCAAAGCAAAACTTACTAGAGCAGGCAGGAAAAGAAGGGGCAGAATCTACTATGCGCTTACAAGGGGAACAGGAGCAAAAGACAGCCTCGGGGTCCCCTACGTTAGCGGCCAACGCGGAACGTGGCGCGGGAAGGCAAAGGGTCCTCAGGGGGGTAGCCGAAAGAAAAAGGGGAGAAAAGAAAGAAGGGGAAGTAGCCTATTCAACTCTGGGAGCGCATTGTCCGCAGAACCAGCGATCTCCTCCGTGGTAAAAAGTGCGCCTGCGGGAACAGAGGAGTAGCGGAACCGGAAAAAGGTCCCAGGGGTGTCGCAAAGGGGGGGTAAAAAAAAACTCCAACGAGGAGCGAGAAGCCTGCGCCTGAGCAGGAAACGTCACGATTGAAGGGACCAATCAGGGGATCACCTGGGCACTGTTCTTCATCAACCACAGGAGAATGGAAAAGGGAGGGGAACGAAAATCTCGTCATCCACAGAATCGTCAAGCGCCGGGAAGGGACGTCGGACGAAAAAAAACGTGAAATCACCGCGAAGGCAGGGAAGGCTCACGAACCTCCCCTCCCGGCAACCGGCAAACAAATGACTCAAGAACAAAGAAACTTCCGGCGGCGACAAAAAGGGACAGGGGAGATCCGCTGCGTAAGAAAATCAAGTGACCTGCATAGGGGGCCAAAGAAGATGAAGGGAGAGGCGCACGCTTCACTCTAAAACCCAAACCCATGTTATAACGGGGCGTGCAAAAAGAGGTCGGGCACGAAACAAAAAAGGGGTTAACGACGAATGATAGGGGACCCCGTTGAGTCCCTGTCCGGAGTAGGGTTCAGTCCCACATCTTAAGCAGGCGCAGTCGAGGACAGGGCTTACATGTGGAGGACCCAAACCGGGGGGGCAGGGGGCGGCAACAAACACTTCAAACTACAGAGGTATAATAAAACGGAACCCACTTACAAAGGAAGGACTTCCTGAGAAACAAAAGAAACAGAGGCGCGTTTTCCGGGGGAAGAGAAGGCCGGCAGATCAAAGATCCGAAGACAAGAAGGAGGAACACCGCAAGAGAACGAATAATTTAATCCCTAACCCGCAGACTAATGCCTACGGGGGGAAGTAGTCCTGTTGGCACCAGTCGGGGCTCAGGCAAAGCACCCAACGGGCAGTGCACTGTCGCCTGAGGGACTCGCGAGTCAGAGTACCACTGAGCTTCATTCGCCTGAAACAGACAGCGGCCAAAAGTGAGAATTGGGGGAGATGACGACGGGTGCATAAAAGTTCTCCTTCAGCGAAACGCCTCGTCGGAAGAGGAAGCCGACTTTAGGGAGCGCTTGTAACTAATAATGAAAAAAAAAGAAAAAAGAAGTCAACGGAGCGCGACAGCCGCTCGGCAAAAAGAATGGAAGGACTGCATGCGGTGTGACCTCTGACCCCGGAGGAGCGAAGAAAAGAAGTGGAGAGGACAGCGGGGGAATCGGGCAACGAGAGGCTGCTGGCAGAGCGGTCGGGTGGGGGGGAAAAAACCTAAAAGTAGGATAACTTGCTCGCAAATGAAACGGCCGACCCGTCTGGAACAAACATTAACCAGTCCAAAGAAAAAGGGCTAGGTAACGACCGCCGTGGGAAAACATTCCAGAGCCGCAGTAGTAAAGCTTCAAAGGCGAGTAGGAGGTCATCGTCGAGTGAATCGCGGTGGGGATGCAAACAACGAGAAAGAGAGGAAGGACCGCGCAGAGTCGGCGGTGTTACGGGAAGGCGGCGCGGAGCAAGGAGTGAGAGATTCTTCTTGGGAACAGGGGAAGGCACAGGGCCTTCCGAAGTAAAAAGATCGGCAGGGGAAGAAAGACTGGAAGGGGCGGGGCGCGTCACTGATCGGCGCAAGCGTATCACCAAGCGAAGGTGGCTCTGGCTGCTTTTGGCGGGGGTTCACTAAGAAAAGAATCGAACATCGGGGAAGCGTCAACTTGACACACGGGGGCTCAGTAGGTGCGGGGTATCAGAGCCGTCGTAAAGGCGGGGGGGTCCAATGGGACCATGAGATAATACCTTTACAGGACCATAAGCATGGGGTTCTGAATGGAGGAAAATAGGTGAAATAAGGAAACACGCAAAGGTCGAGGCGGGAATGTAAAATTGGGGTGGTCACGCAGAAATGGTAGAACCCAGAGAATTCAAGGAAACGGCAGAGTGAAATGAGTAGTCCAGCGGGGGTCACGACTTCTTGTCGAGGGGGGGGTCGAGAAAAGACCAACTTTAGGGTAAATCTCGCGGTGTTCGAGGAAATGGAAACAAACCAGCGGACCGGGGGGGATGATTGTTTTTTGTCGCGCGTCACAAAGCCAGACGACCCAGGGGTGAGTAGAAATACGTAGGGGGAAGAGGATGCATGGAAGAGGAAAACACCGGGGTGTGGAAGACCTGGAGACGGTAAAGTGGACGCTTACATGTCGCAGTTGTCCAGTGTCCTATGTCCACCAGCAGGAAGGAATGAAGTACGCATGCCCTTCTGGGCCTGGACAGGGGGGGAGATGGTCTAACGGGCGGATGCAGACCCCGTACGCAAGAGGCAGGAAAAAAAAAAAAAGAGCGACAAACACGGAGGGTCGCCTGCGGACATGGCGGAAATCGAGATGGCCGAGAAAGCGGAAACTTGGGGGGGCCTGCAGGTGACGAGACAAAAGAGAGGAGGGCGTACGCTGGGTAAAAATATACTATCGACAGAAGCTCCGGGAAGGCGAGGCGGAAAGGAACACGGAAAGCGTCATTCAATCCGTGTCAGAGAAACAAGGAAAGACTACCTCCCCAGAAAAAGCGGGCAAGAGAGTAGTAAACTCATATTGCAGAACGGGTCCCCCTGGGGTTCCGCTTCGGGAGCGCAAGGGGGGCGGGAGCTACGATTCTCAATACTATTGCAGGCGGAGTGAGCAGTTGCGGGAAAAGGCAAAAAAAACACGGACTACAAATGTTAAGGGGAAAAATGGAACGGTTGTCTATTACCCAATATG